>OJPL01000779.1_pt1 | contig 10855 bp, 9 predicted proteins | sample 1598501 | NCBI WGS metagenome assembly OJPL01 (sample SAMN03922486, study PRJEB24848) | human gut metagenome | isolation source: stool sample | host: Homo sapiens | place: Germany | collected 2011-05 | reverse complement strand
AGGACGTTCAGTGCTCCATCACCGGCAACTCCACCAACCCCGTCCGCTTCCAGCACCTGGTTGCTGGCACCTATAAGAAGTGGGCCATCGAGAACGGCAAGAAGTACTTCTCCGTCGCTTCCGGCGGCGGCACGGGCCGTACCCTGCACCCCGATAACGTCGCAGCTGGCCCCGCCAGCTACGGCCTGACCGACTCTCTGGGCCGCGTCCATGGCGATGCTCAGTTTGCTGGTTCCTCCTCCGTGCCTGCGCACGTTGAGATGATGGGCCTGATCGGCATGGGCAACAACCCCATGGTCGGTGCAACCGTTGCCTGCGCAGTTGCTGCTGCACAGGCCAACGCCTGATTTTTTCTCTTAGTTCGGCAAAGGGGGCTGCTTTCCGAATGAGCAGCCCCCCTTTTTCTGCTGATATGTTCGCATTAACAAACCGAGGGCATGGGCCCTCAAATCTGCTGAGGAATTGGAAAAACCATGAAGAAGAACCAGATAAAGAAGATCCTCCTCGCTGTGGCGATGGTGGTGGTGGTGGCAGCCGGTCTGCTGGTGTACAGCAGCGGCAAAACCACCAGCATGGGCACTGCCAAAGGCTTTGGCGGCGATGTGACCGTTACCCTGACCCTTGCCGACGGCAAGATCATCGGCTGCACCGCCGAGGGCAAGGACGAGACCGAGGGCGTGGGCTCCACGGCCATCGACCAGCTGCCCGGCGCCATCGCCGAGAGCGGCAGCATTGCGGTGGACGGCGTTGCAGGCGCAACCGTCACCTCCAACGCCATCAAGGAGGCTGCCGCTGCCGCCCTGACCGCGGCCGGCCTGAACCCCGACGACTACAAGACCGCTGTGGACAACACCGCCGAGCCCGCTGAGGACTCCACGGTGGACGCCGATGTGGTCATCGTGGGCGCGGGCGGCGCCGGCATGACTGCCGCCATTACCGCTGCCAACGAGGGCAAGAGCGTTGTCATTCTGGAGAGCCAGGCCATGGTGGGCGGCAACTCTATCCGCGCTACCGGCGGCATGAACGCCGGCAAGACCGTGTATCAGGATGAGAACGAGTTCGGCGAGTCTGCTGGTGTCGAAAAGACCCTGAAGACCGCTGCTGAAAAGTACGCTGACAACGAGACCATCACCGCTCTGGCAAAGACCGTCTCTGAGCAGTGGGCAGAGTACCAGAAGAACCCCACCGGCTACTTCGACTCTGTTGAGCTGATGGAGCTGGATACCATGATCGGCGGCAAGGGCATCAACGACCCCGCTCTGGTGGAGACTCTCTGCGAGAACAGTGCCGATGCCATCGACTGGCTGGATGAGAACGGCATCACCCTGCACAGCGTTTCCAGCTTTGGCGGCGCTTCCGTCAAGCGCATCCATCGCCCTGTGGACGCAGAGGGCAAGACCCTCTCCGTGGGCTCTTACATGATCCCCCTGCTGCAGGAGAACTGCGAAAAGGCCGGTGTTCAGATTCTGCTGAACACCACCGCCAACGAGATCCTGACCGATGCCAACGGCGCAGCCTGCGGCGTTAAGGCCACCGGCGCTTCCGGTGAGACCGTCACCGTCAACGCCAAAGCCGTGGTCCTGACTTCCGGCGGTTTCGGTGCCAACCTGGACATGGTCGTGAAGTACAAGCCTGAGCTCAAGGGCTTTATGACCACCAACGCTCCCGGCATCCTGGGCCAGGGCATTGAGATGGCAACGGCCATCGGTGCCGGTACCGTGGATATGGACCAGATCCAGATCCACCCCACTGTGGAGGCGAACACCGCTGCCCTGATCACCGAGGGCCTGCGCGGCGATGGCGCGATCCTGGTCAACGCTGACGGCAAGCGCTTCATTGACGAAGTGGGCACCCGTGACGTGGTTTCCGCTGCGGAGATCGCACAGCCGGGCAGCTACAGCTGGCTGGTGGTCGATCAGGCCATGGCCGATGCTTCCAGCGTCATCCAGGGCTACATCAAGAAAGGCTATACCGCGGAGGGCGCTACCTACGAGGAACTGGCCAAGGCCATTGGCGTGGACGAGGCGACCTTTGCCGAGACCATGAACAACTGGAACCAGTGCGTGGCCGATAAGGCCGACGCCGAGTTTGGCCGTACCAGCTTTGCAAACCCGCTGGATACCGCTCCCTACTATGCCATCAAGGTCACTGCCGGTGTCCACCACACCATGGGCGGCCTGACCATCAACACCAACACGGAAGTGCTGGATACCAATGGCAACGTGATCCCCGGCCTGTTTGCAGCAGGTGAGATCACCGGCGGCGTCCACGGTGCAAACCGTCTGGGCGGCAACGCTGTGGCCGACTTTACCGTCTTTGGCCGCATTGCAGGCCAGGCTGCCAGCGATTACGCTGCATGAAACGCCTGACCCGGCTGCAGAAAAATCTGCTCTTTGCGGCAGTGCTCCTGCTGGCTGCAGTGGTGCTTTTCTGGGCACTGCGGGGCCGCAAACAGGGGGAAGCGCTGGTGGCGGTAGCCGATTTCGGCGACGGCGTCACCGAGAACATCCCGCTGGACAAAGATTACGATTATCTGTACGATGTGGGCGATTACGTTGTGCATTTACAGGTAAAAGACGGTGCCATCGCCTTTCAGGACAGCCAGTGCCCGGACCATGTCTGTGAGCAATTCGGCTGGCTGAGCCAGAAAGACGCCTGGGCCGCCTGCGTCCCCGCAGGGGTATATGTCCAGCTCTATGCGGCGGATGACGCTGCGGTGAAGTGAGCAGAAAACGCGGTAAGTAAATCGAAAAAGAGGCTGTTCCACTGGAAATTTTCCGTGGAGCGGCCTCTTTTTGCGTGCTGAAACGGTAAAAGGGCCCGTACCAATGCCGGTACGGGCCCTTTTGCAGGGGGGGGGAAAACAGAGGTTATTTTACATATTTGCCGCTGCAGATGTTTTTGCAGCAGGCACTGACGGGGAACCAGCAGCAGTCGCGGCAGATATCCGCCAGCATCTCCGGGGTAGCCTTGGCATCCATGGCCCGAATGAGGTCCTGATAGACATAATCCTTTTCTTCCAGGCCAAAGTATTCCACAGTCTTGCGGTCGTACCGCTTTACCTTTTCCTGGGTGTCGCACAGGTCTTCGCCCAGCTTGTTGGGGCAGCAGGAGCAAAGCGTGTCGGTGGAGAACGTGAGGTGGATCCGCGTCCCGGGAACCTCCCGCAGTTGGTGGACCACGTCGTTCATGTGCTCCACAAAGGCGTCGTCGTAGCCGTGGCCGGAGTAGCCCTGGGTGCAGAGTAGATGGTGCGGGCGGAGTACGATCATGCCTTGAGCCCCGGAATCCGTTTCCGAATGTTCAGGCCGATGGCGCAGGCCAGCACAGCCTTGATGATGGCGGTGGGGATAAACGGCAGCACGCAGGCGGAAATAGCCACGGCCACGGTGCTGTGGGCCACGATGACGAACAGGATCACACCGACGATGTAGTTGACCACGGTGCCCACGACAACGGCCAGAGGGAACGCACCCTTAAAGGCATTGCGGTGCTCCACGCCCAGGCCGATGAGATAGGCCATGAGGGGGAACGAGATGAGGAAACCGCCCGTGGGGCCGACGAATTTGTCAATACCGCCGGAGAAGCTGGCCAGCACGGGCACGCCCACGGCACCCAGGATCAGGTACACGAGGCTTGCCATGGCGGAGAGCTTGGAGCCCAGCACCACAGCGGCCAGGGTGATGGCAAACGTCTGCATGGTCATGGGGACGCCCAGGGGCATCGGGATGGAGATCTGGGCCATCACGGCGATGACGGCGGCGAACAATCCGGTGTAGCAGATGTCGCGGACCGAAAATTTCGAGCTTTGGGTGTTTTTGGCAGCTGCCTGACTCATAAAAAATCCTCCTCTATTTGCGGCCCTCTGTTTTGGACGGGCCGGGAACATCGCATAAAAACTGCGCTTTGCCCCGTATTAAACCAGAAATTCCCGGGTGCGTCAACTTTGAAATATGCAGCAGGTTTACAATTTGGAAAAATCCGCCTGCCAGGCCGGGTTTCGGGCAGGCGGCAGCGGTGCCCCGGGGGCAAAAACCGGGAGAAACTGCCGGAATATTTGTCAAAGATGCGTGAAATGAAATTTGGACGCTTGTTTAATTTCCCGAAATGCGATACACTACCTTATAACAGACACTTCTGCGGGAGGGGGATCTTGCCCCCCGCGCCGCACAGCGAGGAGGAAAAGCATGATCTGGAAAAAGAAGAACGCGGCCATGCAGGGGAACGACCCCTCGGCAGCGGCTGCAAACGATAAGACCGCCGGGAAGCTTGCCGGGGCCAAAGCATTTGCCCGGAAGAACTGGAAATGGCTGGTCCCGGCGGCGGTGGTCGTCCTTGCAGGAGGGGTGTTCCTGCTCAAGCCCGCCAACGACAAGCAGGCCAATGTGGACACCAGCTATGTGGAAACGGCGCCTGAGGAGCGGGATGTCTCCAACTCCCTCAGCGGCACCGGCACCCTGAACCCGGCCAATACTTACACTGTGAAATCTCTGGTGGACGGCAAAGTGCTCACCGCTGATTTTGAAGAAGGCGACACCGTGGAAGAGGGCACGATCCTCTACACCATCGACAGCTCCGACGCTTCCACCAACCTGGAAAAAGCGGAGATCGCCCTCCAGCAGGCCCAGCGCAGCTACGATAAGACGGTAGACCGCCAGTACGTCCGTGCTGAGGTGGCGGGTACTGTCAGCAGCCTGAAAGTGGCCAAGGGCGATGAAGTGACCAGCGGCCAGGAAGTGGCCGTCATCCGGGATAACTCCAAGATGATGCTCAGCCTGCTCTTCCCGGCGGCCGACGCCGCCAACTTCTCGGTGGGGCAGAGCGCGCAGGTGGTGTTGGACGGCACCTTTGAGACGCTGGACGGCACCATTACCGCTGTGACTGGCACCGATGAACTGAGCACTGGCAACCTGCTCACCCGTACGGTGACCATCGCGGTGCGGAACGCGGGCGGCCTGACCACGGCCCAGGCAGCCACGGCCAGCATCAATGGCGTCAGCTCCATTGCCTCCGCCACCTTTGCCTATCAGGCAGAGCGTACCCTGACGGCTCCCTCTTCCGGCACCGTCTCCGCCATCAATGTGCAGGAGGGCAGCGCGGTGGAAAAGGACGCCATCCTCATTGAGCTGACGGGCGATGACCTGACCGAATCCGTCCAGTCTGCTTCGGAGACCCTGCGCAGTGCCGAGATCTCGATGCAGAATATGCAGGACACGATGGCCAACTACACCATCACGGCCCCCATCAGCGGTACCGTGATCGAAAAAGACGTCAAGCAGGGCGACGCACTGACCTCCGGCACCAGCCTCTGTGTGCTGTATGACCTGAGCTACCTGGAAATGAGCATCAATGTGGACGAGCTGGAGATCGGCTCCCTTTCCGTGGGCCAGAAAGTGCAGATCACGGCGGATGCGGTGGCCGATAAGACCTATGTGGGCACTGTGACCCGTGTCTCGATGAAAGGCAACTCTTCCGGCGGCACCACGACGTACCCCGTGACCATCCGCATCGACTCCATCGACGGCCTCCGCCCGGGCATGAACGCCAACGCGGAGATCGTGGTGGCCGAGTCCACCAGCGCCCTCTGCGTGCCCAACGCGGCCATCGTCCGCGGCGGCTATGTGCTGGTGACCAAGGATTCGCCCAGTGCGGCCAATGCGGACCCGGAGATGGAAGCTCCGGACGGCTATGTCTATGTGGACGTGAAGACGGGCGTCAGCGACGACGATTACACCGAGATCCTCGACGGCATCACGGCGGAAGACACGATTGCTTACGATCCCAACTCGGTGAGTGACAGCTACTATGATGACGGAAGCGGTTTCTATGATGACGGAAGCAGTTCCTTTTGATGAGGAGGGCTGAACATGAGCGCTCTGATCGAATTTGATGAAGTGTGCAAATACTACCAGATGGGCGACACGACCGTCAAGGCGGCTGACCATATCTCCATGAAGATCGAAAAAGGGGAGTTTGTAGCCATTGTCGGCCAGTCCGGCTCGGGCAAGTCCACCTGTATGAATATCATCGGCTGCCTGGATGTGCCCACCCAGGGCACCTACCTGCTCAATGGCCGGGACGTGGGCAAGATGAACCGGAACGAGCTGGCTGCCATCCGCAACGAGATGCTGGGCTTTATCTTCCAGCAGTACAACCTGCTGCCCAAGCTCAACCTGATGGAAAACGTGGAGGTGCCGCTGGTGTACGCGGGCGTCTCCCGCGCGGAGCGGCACAAGCGTGCCAAAGAGGTGCTGGAAAAGGTGGGCCTGGGCGATAAGCTCAAAAACAAGCCCAACCAGCTTTCCGGCGGCCAGCAGCAGCGCGTGTCCATCGCCCGGGCTCTGGTGCGCAACCCGCCCCTCATCCTGGCGGACGAGCCCACCGGCGCTCTGGACAGCCACACCGGCCGCGAGGTGCTGGGAATGCTGCAGGAGCTCCACAATGAGGGCCACACCGTGGTCCTCATCACCCACGACAATTCCATTGCCGTGCAGGCGGAACGCATCATCCGGCTGGAAGATGGGCGTGTCGTCTACGACGGCGACTCCCACGCCCCGGAGGCGGTCGTTCAGCCCACCCTGCTGCCGGAGCAGGAATCCCAGACCGAGGAGGCACAGGCATGATCATTGAAACTTTCCGGCAGGCCATTCAGAACGTCTGGAGCAACAAGCTCCGCACGTTCCTGACCATGCTGGGCATCATCATCGGCGTCATGGCGGTCATCGTCATCGTGGGCCTGGGCAACGGCATGACCAAGAGTATGCGGGACAGCTTTTCGGCCATGGGCACCAACACCCTGTCTGTCAGCATCTGGGGCTACGGCTCCCGCACCGCCTCGGTGGATGACGTGTATGACATCGTGAAGAAAAACCCCGACCTGTTGGAGTCCATCTCCCCGCAGATCGATTTCAGCAGCAACACGCCCAAGGTGGGCACCACCACCTACCGTTACACCAACCTGTACGGCGTGGACGAAGACTATACCGAGATGAAAAACTACACCCTGGCCAAGGGCCGCAACCTGCAGTACATGGACATGAAAGACGACAAGCAGGTCTGTGTCATCGGCGATTACATCAACCGCACCGCCTTTGGCGGCAACGGTATGGGCAAGACCATCAAGCTGGGCCCCTACAAATTCCGCATCGTGGGTGTGCTGAACGCCAAGATCAGCGATCCCACCATGCAGCAGGGCAATGACGATGACTGCATCTACCTGCCCTATACCACCGCCATGCGTCTGTCGCAGAAAAGCACTGCGGATTCGTACATCTGCATCATGGTGGACGAGAATCAAGCCAACGAGGCCAAGGCTGCTATGGAAAACGGACTGTATAATCTCTTTAAAAGTGACAATGCGTATTACGTTTACTCGGCCAGTGAGTGGCTGGAAGAGATGAACAAGATGATCAACATGGTCATCGTCATCCTCACGGGTATTGCTAGCATCTCGCTGCTGGTGGGTGGCATCGGCATCATGAACATCATGCTGGTGTCGGTCACGGAGCGGACGAAAGAGATCGGCATCCGCAAGGCCATGGGCGCCAAGGAGCGGGTCATCCTGGCCCAGTTCGTCACCGAGGCCGCTACCACTTCCGCTCTGGGCGGCGCTCTGGGCATCGTGCTGGGGTACATCGTCAGCATGGCTGCCAACCGGGTGCTGCCCATGTTCACCGACGGCATGGATATCACGGTGAGCCCCTCGTTCGACTCCATCGTGGTGGCGTTCGGCATTTCGGCGGGCATCGGCGTGCTGTTCGGCTACCTGCCGGCCAAGCGTGCCGCCAAGCTCAACCCCATCGACGCCCTGCGGTATGATTAAAAGGAGAAGATAAGCCATGAAAAAACGAATCCTTGCATTGCTGCTGGCGGTGTGCATTGCAGCCTCCATGCTGGTGCTCCCGGCTTCGGCGGCTGCCACCAACAACACCGCGGTCCAGATGGCCATTACCCTGGGGGCCATGGATACCGACCAGACCGGGGCCCTGAACGCCGTGGTCACCCGTGGCGCCTTTGCCCGGATGCTTACCTCGTTCTCCACATTCCGGGAGAGCGTGGGTGCACAGGGCACGGTGGGCACCCTCTATACCGACGTGCCCGGCACTTCGCCCTGGGCCCCCTACATCCGCATTGCGGTGCAGCAGGGCTGGCTGAACGGCTACACGGACGGCAGCTACCGCCCGGACAACGCTGTCACGCTGGAGGAGGCCTGCACGGCGGTCCTCAAGCTGATGGGCTATAAGATGACCGAGCTGAACGGCGCGTTCCCCAACGCGCAGCTCAACAAGGCCAGCGAGATCGGCCTGCGCACCGGACTGGACCGCAAGCAGGGCGAGGCTATGAACTATGAGGACGCCGCGGTCCTGCTCTACAACGCCCTCACGGCCAACACGGCTTCGGGCGGCGCTTACGGCACCACTCTGGGCTTTACCGTTTCCAACGGCCAGGTGGATGCCTCCACCGTCCTGCTCAGCAGCCTGCAGGGCCCCTTTATCTACGGCGAGGGGGCACAGGTGCCCTTTACCCCGGTGACAGTCTACCGCAACGATAAAGTTTCCCCCTCGGGCGAGCTGAACCAGTACGACGTGTACTATTACAGCGAGAGCCTGCGCACGGTCTGGGTCTACACCCGCCGCGCGGCCGGCCGCATCACGGCAGTGTCTCCCTCGGCCAGCGCGCCCACCTCGGTCACCGTGGCGGGCAGTACCTACACGCTGGGCAGCACGGCGGTGGCCTCGCAGGTGTCCTCCCTCAACGGCGGCGGTGTGGGCCAGGTGGTCACCCTGCTGCTGGGCATGAACAATGAGGTGGCCGGCATCGTCACCGGTGAAGAGGCCGACAGCGTCTTCTATGGCGTTGTCCAGTCCGCCTCCCGCAACCTGATTGAAGAGGAAAACGGGGCCGATGTGCTCCAGAAAGTCTCGGTCATGTGCACGGACGGTATCGTCCGGAGCGTCAACGTGGACAAAAGCCTCAATTTTCCCACCGGTTGGCTGGTAGAAATCAGCGTGGACGGTGCCAACGGAGAGAGCGTGAAAAAAATCAGCACCCGGTCCGTCAGCGGCACCGTGAACGCGGACGCCACCGCTCTGGGCGATGCTGCCCTGGCCGACGATGTGGAAATTATGGATACAACGTCAGGAGGTGCGGCTGGGGCGATTCGTCCCAGCCGCCTATCGGGGGTAACGCTCTCGGGCTCTGACGTCCGCTACTACACCACCAATGAAAACGGCCAGATCGACCGCCTCATCCTCAACGACGTCACGGGCGATCTGTGGAACTACGGCGTGCTGGACGATGTGAAGAATCTGGCCGCCAACTACAGCAGCATCAAAACGCTGGTGACCACCGATTCTTCGGGCAACACGACCACCAAGACCACCGTGGATGAGGTGAAAAATCTGCTGGTGCCCACCACGAGCGAGATTTTGTGGGGCGTCATCAGCGGCGATATCCTCAGCACGGCATGGAATCGCCTGACGGGCAGCACCGCGGGCCTGCTGGGCATCGGCTTCCGGCAGATCGGTGCCATTACCGGGGCTCCGCTGAGCAACATCTTCAACTTCATCGGCGGCGGTGCCAACTACATCTGCTATATCAATGGCCAGCAGGCCAGCCTGACCACCTCCATCAAGTACCCGGTGCTGGCGGGCGGTATTGCCGTCAGCCAGGAGGCGTCTGGTTCGGTCAAATCCATGATGCAGCTCATGCCCATGAAGATCGATCAGGTGGGCGCTGCCTCCGTCCTCTCGGGCGATAAGCGCTATGAGATGGCCGACGACACGCAGGTCTACCTGTGGTACAAGGGCCAGTATTACGCCACCAAGCTGGCATACGTCAACTCGGATGATTACTACCTGACCGGCTGGTACGATAACTTTGGCTGCACGGCGGGCAAGAAAGTCCGCGTTATCATCGCAGTCAAGAAAGACTGATGCCGGGGGACTACGCGGCCCCGTGCTGGCTGCTGCGGCAGGCCCGGCAGCTGCTGTATCCCCGCCGCTGCCCTTTCTGCCGCCGGGTGCTGGGCTTTGTGCCAACCTGCCCGGAATGCGCGGAACGGCTGGAACCGCTCCGCCGGATGCCCATGCGGCTCAAGGAAAGTGAGCACTATCTGGGGACTCTGAGCGGGGCCGCGGCACCCTACCGCTACGCGGGCTGTGTCCGTGGTGCGGTGCTGCGGGCCAAGTACCAGGGCGAGCCGTGGACGGCCATGGAGCTGGGCGTCGAGATGGCCCGGCTGCTCTTTGGAAGCGAGATCCTCATGCGCGGCGCGGAGCCCACACCCCAGCGGGTGGAGGGCCTGAGCCTTGGCTATGACGCCATCGTCCCGGTGCCGGCCTCCAGCAAAAAACGCGGCTATAATGTGCCGGAGCGGATGGCCCGGCCGCTGGCAAAGGCGGTGGGCGTCCCGCTGGCCGCCAACGCCCTTGGTCGTACCCGCACTGGCCGCCATCAGGCCGGGCTCTCGCTGGACGAGCGCCTGGTCAACGTGGCAGGCGCGTTCCGGGTGCTGGAACCGGACAACGTGGACGGGAAGCGGGTGCTGCTGGTGGATGATGTCATCACCACCGGAGCCACGGCAGCCGCCTGTGCGCAGGCTTTGCTGGATGCCGGGGCCCAAAGCGTGTTCGCCGTGGCGCTGGCTACCGTGGAATTTGACGCACTACCGTCCCGCAGCCAGCCCATTGCGGAAACGGCGGAGGAAGACGAAAAAGAAATCGAAAAAACTTGAAAAAAGCGCTTGACAAAACACCCTGCATCGGGTATACTAATTGAGCTGTGAGCGATAAGCCACATGCGATATCCGGGTGTAGCGCAGTTTTGGTAGCGCGCTTGAATGGGGTTCAAGAGG
>OJPL01000771.1_pt1 | contig 10903 bp, 9 predicted proteins | sample 1598501 | NCBI WGS metagenome assembly OJPL01 (sample SAMN03922486, study PRJEB24848) | human gut metagenome | isolation source: stool sample | host: Homo sapiens | place: Germany | collected 2011-05 | reverse complement strand
ATCGCTGCCGGTCAGCACCGAGGCGGGCAGGTTCTTGATGGTGAGCACGCCGGTGTCCTTGGTCACATCGCCGGTCACGGTGCCGTTGTAGGTCACATCGCCGATGGTCAGGCCGGTCAGGTAGCCGGTGACGCCCATCTTGGACACCTGCTGGATGGGCAGGGTCAGGGTGTAGGTGCCGTTGGACTGGCGGGTGAGGGAAGCCTCCCGGCTGGTGTCGATGCCGGAATTGGCCATGGACTCCTTGTCGGAGCCGGTTTTCCAGAACTTGACGCCCACCCGGAGCTTGGAGGCAGCCCCGGCGCTCAGCGCCAGAGTGCACAGCAGCAGCACCGAGAGCAGGACCGTACCGGCACGCTTGAGAGAAGTTGTCATAAAATATCAGCCTTTCCTGCCGCAGAAAGCGGCAATGACAGAATCACATGGTTTGTTACCGCAAATATAGCAGACTCCGGCAGAATTGTCAATGCAGGCTGTGAATGCTTCACAAAAATATTGCACATTCACGAAGAAGCGGAGCACCTCTCACAAAAAAGCCGCCTCCCGGAAACGGGAGACGGCAGAAATGCTCAGACGAGAAGCAGCTTACAGCTCAAAGTCGGGGTCGTCCTTCAGCACATGGATGTTGCTCATGAAGGCGCTCTGCTCGGGGTCGGTGAAGGGAGCTTCCTTGATGTACTTGTTCAGCTGGACGGCAGTACGGGCCGGGTCGGCAATGGTACCGGCACCGCCGATGCAGCCGCCGGGGCAGCCCATGCCTTCCAGCAGATAGCCGTTGTACTTGCCGGCCTTGGCCAGCATCAGCAGCTTTTTGCACTCGGCCAGACCCTGTGCGGATGCGATCTTCACATCCATGTCGGGGTGCCACTCCTTGATCTTGTCGGCAACAGCCTTGGCCACGCCGCCGGACTGGGCAAAGCCGCGGCCTGCAGCGGAAGCGTGGATCAGATCCTGCTCGGCGGGGTCCACTTCCAGCGAAGCCAGATCCAGGTCCTTGGCCTCAATGATGCCGGCCAGCTCCTCAAAGGTCAGCACGAAGTCCACGTCGGAGCGGATGGTGCGGCGGGAAGCTTCCAGCTTCTTGGCGGCGCAGGGTCCGATGAAGCACATACGGGCTTCGGGGTCGGCCTGCTTCATCATGCGGGCGGTGAAGACCATGGGGGTCATGGTCATGGAGATGTTCTTTGCAAGATCCGGGAAGGCGGTCTTTGCCATCATGCTCCATGCCGGGCAGCAGGAAGTAGCCATGAAGTTCAGCTTTTCGGGCACTTCCTCCAGGAAGTCGTGGGCCTCGTCCACGGTGCACAGGTCGGCACCGATGGCAACCTCCACCACATCGCAGAAGCCGACGGCCTTCAGGGCAGCCTTGAGCTTGCCGGTGGAAGCCAGACCCGGGAACTGGTTGATGAAGGCGGGAGCCACCAGCGCATAGATGCGGTCGCCGCGGTTGAAGCCCTGGATCAGCTGATAGATCTGGCCCTTGTCCGCAATGGCGCCGAAGGGGCAGTTGACCAAGCACTGGCCGCAGGAAACGCACTTGCTGTAATCGATCTCGGCACGGCCCAGTTCATCGGAGTGGATGGCACCCATGCCGCAGGCAGCGGCGCAGGGACGCTCGGTCTTGACGATGGCGTTGTAGGGGCAGACGCCGACGCAGCGGCCGCACTTGATGCACTTTTCCTGGTCGATGGTGGAACGGCCGCTCTCCCAGGTTATAGCCTTCTTGGGGCAGACTTCCATACAGGGGTGTGCGAGGCAGCCCTGGCACAGGTCGGAGACCTTGACCAGCTTCTCGGGGCAGCGGTTGCAGGCAAACTTGATGACGTTCACCAGCGGGGGGTCATAATACTTATCGGCGATGGAAGCGTCCTCCAGACCGGAGACGACGCTGTTGTGCTCGTCCATGCGGCGGGTGGGCAGGCCCATGGCCAGACGGACACGCTCCTCAACGATGGCGCGCTCCAGGAAGATGTCCTTGCGCAGCTTGCCTTCCTCACCGGGGATGATGGTGTAGGGGATCTTGCGCATCAGATGGTTGGCCTGCTCGCCCTTGACGTTGGCGTAAGCCATGCGTGCCACCTCGGTGAACACCTGACGGCGGATCTGGATGACCGTGGTATTGATTCCTCTGAAACTCATTCCAATTCTCTCCTTGCTTTGCTAAAAACAAACGGGCTGCACCCGGCTGCCGGCAGTGTTCTGCCGCGCAGGGCGGGCGTGTTACAGGGCACATTGGTAACGCACTGCTGCAAACAGCGCTGTGCCCGGGATGGTTCACTTTCATTTTAGCATAAAGCGTGCCGTATGAAAAGGGATAAAACGCAAAATTTGTTAAAAATTTGTTGTATTCGTCCTCGTGTACAGAATCAACAATTTTAATAGCGTAAACTCAGCAAAGTGCTGCACGGACGCGCTCGCCGTCGTATTCGCCCAAGCGTACATGCACGATCTCGCCGCTGACATGGCCGGGGGCGGACACCACCACCGGGATGTACAGCCGGGTGTAGCCGGTGAACAGGGTGCCGGAGAGGGGAGTCTCCAGCAGCACATCGTCCTCGGTGCCCACATGGGCGGCCAGCACCTCGCGGCGCACCTCCTCGGCGATGCCGTTCATCACGCGGCTGCGCTCCTGCTTTTCCCGCTCGTGCACCTGCTCCGGGAAATCGTAGGCCGGGGTGCCGCTGCGGCGGGAGTAGGGGAACACATGCACCTTGAGAAAACCGATCTTTTTCAAAAATTCGCAGCTCTCTTCAAAGTCGGCCTGCGTTTCGCCGGGGAAGCCGCAGATGCAGTCGGTGGTAAAGCTGACCGGGCGCGCACCGTAGGCGGCGCGGATCTGGTCCACCACCTGTGCGTACTGCTCGGCGGTGTACACACGGCGCATCCGGCGCAGGGTGGCGGTGCAGCCGCTCTGCAGGCTCAGGTGGAACTGTGGGCAGAGCTTTTCCACGGCGGCAAGGCGGGTGATGAACTCCGGCGTGAGCATATCCGGGTCCAGACTGCCCAGACGGATGCGCTGGATGCCCTCCACCTGAGCGCAGTGCTCCACCAGCTCCACGAGGTTGGTGCCGGTGTCCAGACCGTAGCTGGGCAGGGAGATGGCGCTGAGCACCACCTCGCGGTAGCCGGAAGCGGCCAGCTGGCGCAGCTCGGCAAGGATGCTGGCTTCGCTGCGGCTGCGCACCGGGCCGCGGGCCCGGGGGATGACGCAGTAGGCGCACTGGCGGTTGCAGCCGTCCTCTACCTTGATAAAGGCACGGGTATGGGTCTCGAACCGCTCCACGGGCAGTTCCTCAAATTTTTCGCCGCGCTGGTGGGGTGTAATGGCAACGATGCGCTCGTGGCCGTCCAGCAGCTTTTGCACATTGTCCAGAATGGCTTTGCGGTCGCCATTGCCGCACACAAGGTCGGCCTCGGTGAACTGGGCGGCTTCCTCCGGAAAGGCCTGCGGGTAGCAGCCGGTGAGCACCGTGACCGCGCCGGGGTTCTCGCGCTTTTTGCGGCGCAGCCACTTGCGGCTTTTCTGGTCGCCGAAGTTGGTCACGGTGCAGCTGTTTACAATGAACACATCGGCCGGTTCACCTTCCTGCGCGATGGTGAAGCCGTTGGCGCGGAACAGCTGTTCCAGTGCGCCGGTCTCGTTCAGGTTGACCTTGCAGCCAAGGGTATAAAAACAAACTCGCATGAGAGGGTATCCTTTCGACTAAAAACGGGGTGATGCTTGCAATACTCTTTATTATATATCACAGCGGCCATGTAGTGCAAGAGCGGATGTGCGCAGGCGGGGCAAAACAAAAAGAGACGGGCAGATGCCCGTCTCTCGTGGGATGGCGTGAAAAGATTACTTCTTTTTGCTCTTCTTCAGCACGGCCTTGATGATATAGACCTGCTTGCCGTTCTCGATGACATCCTTGCCATCCTTGTCCGTCTTCTTGACAATTTCGGAAGAGGCAACTTCGAGACCCTCCGCTTCCTTGAGACCGAACTTGGCGGCAGTAATCAGCTGAGCGTTAATCTTGTTTGCACGCTCAGTAGCGTCGTGATGCAGATCAGAGTGGCCCAGAATAGCATTGGCCGTCTTGTTTTCGTTCAGCTTTTTGATGACTTCTTCAGTAATGCCAGAATCAACCTGAGCGGAGTAGACAACGCTGGTAGTGAGCAGATTGTTGAAGCCGCAGCCGGTGAACATGGAAGCACCTGCAACAGCAACAGCGGACAGACCTGCGACCTTCAGGAAAGAACGACGAGACAGAATCATGGTAGTATCCTCCTAATAAATAAAAATCATTCCACAAATTGAAGCAATACAGCCCGAAGTGGGCTATTCCATCTTTAGTGTAGCGTTTCTGGTAAAAATAGTCAAGCGTTTTTGCGAAAGACGACCGAAGTTGAGCACAAACAAAAAGAGACAGGCTGCGAAGCCTGTCTCTCGGATGCAAATGTGTGGGGAGGAAAAAGTCAAGTCTTTTTGGGGGAAATGCAAAAGAAACGCATGGAAATACAAAGCGTGATCGTATGCACTGTGCCCGGAAAAGAAAACAGAACACACCTTACCTGTCAGAAAGGCAGCTGTTCCCTTGACAAAAGAATAAAAAATCACTATACTACAAATAGAAAAGGCGCTGTCCGCAATGGTCAGCTCCTTGCCCGTTCAGTCAAAAAGATTGACCGCTTGAGCTTGGACACTTGAGGCGGTCAATCTTTTTTGTTATCATCGTGTTTCTTCTGGTAAAACTTGTCCACGACCTCAACGGTCAGACGGATCACGTCCACGATCAATCCCAGAAAACTGAAAATGACCATGAAGAGCGTGAGAGTCTCCATCAGATTCATCCGACATCCCTCCCTTCGCCTTCGAGGCTCCGGGAAGTTTCTCCAAAAAAGTTCCACTCCCGGAACTCTGTTTCATTCCATGTAGAAAGGAAGAATCAGCGATACGGGCAGGGAGCGTGACCACCGTCTATGCAGACAGCGCCTTAACGCCACTGTTCGGTGGCATTTTTATTTTATCACGTTCTACGACAAAGTACAACCTGCTTTTCGACTTTGCACAGTTCTGAATCCGCCGCTGTCCGCATACTCTCTCACCAAGAGACATTGCGCAGGGAGGGACCGGAATGGAGCGAAAAAACTTGGCGCTTTTGTGCGCGGGGGTGGTGTGCTTCTGGCTGTTTGCGCTGGCCTTTGGCACGGCACAGGGCAGCGGCCTGCGTCGGCAGAGCCCGGCAGTGCAGACGGCGGTGCAGCCGCAGGGGCCGGTGCAGCTTACCGCAGAGCCGCCTGCACTGGAACTGCCCTGCCGCGCTGCCTGTCTCATCGACCAGCAGACCGGCACGGTGCTGTACGAAAAGAACGCCGACCAGCAGATGCCCATTGCGTCCATCACCAAGGTGATGACCCTGCTGCTTACCTTTGAAGCGGTGCACAACGGACAGCTGACCATGGATACGCCGGTGCCGGTGAGCGAGCACGCCTACCACATGGGCGGCAGTCAGATCTGGCTGGAGCCCGGCGAGCAGTTCACGCTGGACGAGATGATCAAGGCGATCTGCGTGTCCTCTGCCAACGACGCCGCCGTGGCCGTGGCGGAGCTGGTGGGCGGCAGCGAGCAGGGCTTTGTGCAGAGCATGAACGCCCGCGCCGCAGAGCTGGGCATGACGAACACGGTCTTTCACAATGCCTGCGGGCTGGACGCCGAGGGCCACCTTTCCACGGCCCGGGATGTGGCGGTGATGAGCCGGTACATCCTGAACACCTGCCCGGAGGTGCTGCACTACACCGGCATCTGGACCGACACCCTGCGGGGCGGTGCCACCCAGCTGGTGAACACCAACAAGCTGCTGCGGCGGTATAACGGCATCACCGGCCTCAAGACCGGCACCACCAGCGGTGCGGGGGTATGCATCAGCGCCAGCGCCACCCGGGACGGGCTGGAGCTGATCGCGGTGGTGTTGGGCGCACCTTCCAGCTCCGACCGGTTCGACGCAGCCACCACCCTGCTGGACTACGGCTTTGCAGCCTACCGGGCCGTGCCGCTGCCGACAGTGGAAGACCAGCCGCTGCTTATAAAGGTAAAAGGCAGCGCGGAGGAGAGCGTGCCGCTGGATTACTCCGCCCTGCCCGGGACTCTGCTGATGCCCAAGGAGGGCGGCACTGCCCTGACCGCCCGGGCCGATCTGCCGGATGCGCTGGACGCGCCGGTGCAGCAGGGGCAGGCGGTGGGCACGGTGCGTGTCCTGAGCGGGGAAACGCTGCTGGGCGAATACGAGATCCGCGCGGCGGCGGATGCACAAAAAATGGATTTTGGCACGGCTTTCGGCCTTCTGTGGGACGCGCTGACCGGCCGGGATGACTGAATGCACGCTTCAGCGTATAAAAGGGTGCGGCGGCAGGCTGCATGGAACTGTCTGGGTGAACAATTCTGGATGAAGAAACAAAAAAACACTATTAAAATTGTATGAAATCCAAGGATTTTGACCTTGACTTTGCCCGGAGGGAACGGTACACTTATACCAAGATATTTCCTCGCAGGGCTGAGAACCTGCAAATCGTTTGGAGGTTATAATAAAATGAGTGTCACGTTGAACGCCAAGCACCTCTCCAGTTTTATCAGTGAAGAGGAATATGAAGCCATCTACCCGCAGGTAGAGGCCGCGCATAACCAGCTGGAAGCAAAGACCGGCCCGGGCAATGATTTCCTTGGCTGGATGTACCTGCCCCGCGATTATGATAAGGAAGAGTTTGCCCGCATCAAGGAAGCAGCTGCCAAGATCCGCGAGGATTCCGATGTGCTGGTGGTGGCCGGCATCGGCGGCAGCTATCTGGGTGCCCGCGCTGTGATCGAGGCCGTCAAGGGCCAGTTCCACAATGAACTGGAGAACGGCCTCAAGATCTACTTCTGCGGCAACAGCATCAGCCCCACTTACCTGAATAACATCATCAACCTGTGCAAGGGCAAGCGCTTCTCCATCAATGTCATCTCCAAGTCCGGCACCACCACCGAGACCTCTCTGGCATTCCGCGTGCTGCGTGAGCTGCTGGAAAAGGAAATGGGCGTGGAAGAAGCCAACAAGCGCATCTACGCCACCACCGACCGTGCCAAGGGCACTCTGAAGCAGCTGGCCGACGCACAGGGCTGGCCCACCTTCGTGGTCCCCGATGACGTGGGCGGCCGCTACTCCGTGCTGAGCGCCGTGGGCCTGCTGCCCATCGCCGCTGCCGGCATCGACATCGACGAGCTGATGAAGGGCGCTGCCGACGCCATGGAACGCTTCTCTGTGCTGAGCCCCGACAACGACGCTTACAAGTATGCTGCCATCCGCAACATCCTGTACCGCAAGGGCAAGGCTGTGGAGATCCTGGAGTGCTACGAGCCGGACTTCACCCTGATGAACGAGTGGTACAAGCAGCTGTTCGGCGAGAGCGAGGGCAAGGACAACAAGGGCCTGTTCCCCGCAAGCTGCATCTTCTCCACCGACCTGCACTCCATGGGCCAGTTCATCCAGGAAGGTTCCCGCACCATGTTCGAGACCATCGTGGATGTCAAGAAGCCCGCACAGGACCTCTTCATCGACAAGCTGGAGGGCAACTTCGACGGCCTGAACTTCCTGGCCGACCAGAACATGAGCGTGGTCAACCGCAAGGCCATGGAAGGCACCATCCTCGCCCACACCGACGGCGGCGTGCCGGAGGTGGTCATCGAGGTGGACGACCTGTCCGCTTATAATGTGGGCTACCTCATCTACTTCTTCTGGCGTGCCTGCGCCTGCAGCGGCTACCTGCTGAGCGTCAACCCCTTCAATCAGCCGGGCGTCGAGAGCTATAAGAAGAACATGTTTGCTCTGCTGGGCAAGCCGGGTTATGAGAACCTGACCGCCGAGCTGGAAGCAAAGCTGAAGTAAGAGCAAGCGGAACAAAAAACGATCTCCCGCCGTGAGGCGTGGAAAATACAGGAGGACAGAACTATGATTAAACTGATTGTTGGCACCAAAGGCTCCGGTAAGACCAAGGCTATGATCGACATGATCAATGATTCGGTCAAGACCTCCAAGGGCAACGTCGTTGTCGTCGAGAAGGGCATGAAGCTGACCTATGAGGTCCCCAACGCCGCCCGTCTCATCGACCTGGACGAGTACAAGATCGCCGGCGGCGAGATGCTGTACGGCTTCGTGGCCGGCCTGCTGGCAAGCAATTATGACATCACTGACCTGTACATCGACGGCATCCTGAAGGTGCTGGATCACGACATCAACCGTCTGGGCGTCGTTCTGGACGAGATCGCTGCTGCCGCTGGCGACTCCATCAAGGTCACCGTTACTGTCAGCGCTGACGAGGCTGCTCTGCCCCACGATGTGAAGAAGTACCTGTAAAATAACTCTGAAATTTCTGATTTGAAGCATCCCAGACAGGCAGGAAACCGGAGAATTTGAAATTTTTTCGGTTTTCTGCCTGTTTTGGTGTTGACAAAGGGCTGTGTTGGCGCTATACTAACAAAGCAGCCTTTTATGAGGTGTACTATGCAATTTGACCTGAGAAAGTTTATCGTATCCGGCACGAAGCCTTACGTCGCAGAGTTTCAGTGTGATTTGTCTGCAAAGGATTTTGCCGGTGCAAGGATCGAGCAGCCTGTGACGGCCCGCTTTGAGGCGGTGCCGGATGGCGAGGAGATCCGGATGACGCTGCGGGCAAACGCATTGGTGCACGGAGAGTGCGCCCGCTGCCTCGACCCCGTCGAACGGGAAGAGACGGTGCAAGCAGAGTGGACGGTCAGGGAGCGCGATCTGGACGACCCGGATTTCGACCTGCCCCTCAACGAAAAAGGACATCTGGATGTGGATGAATGGCTCTGTCAGGAATTCATGTTCCAGATACCGACGGTGCTGCTTTGCAGCGCTGACTGCCCGGGCTTGTGTCCCCGGTGCGGGAAGAAGATGGCCGAATGTACCTGCCCTCCGGCAGAAGCTGAGGCCGAACCCGCAGACGCAAGGCTAGCGATACTCAAATCACTGCTGAACTGAGAAACCCATCAAGGAGGTGCAAAAATATGGCAGTACCTAAGAGACATCTTTCCAAGGCCCGCCGCGACAAGCGTCGCAGCAATGTTTGGAAGCTGGAGGCCCCCGCACTGGTCAAGTGCAGCAACTGTGGCTCTCTGAAGCTCCCCCACCAGGCATGTGGCAACTGCGGTTACTACAAGGGCGAGGAAGTCATCAAGAAGGGCTAATTTGCGCAGAATTGGTGGCACATTGGTGTTATGTACAGAAGGGGAGGGCGCAATGCCTTCCCCTTCTTGCTTTGTCTGGGAACGAAACTGTGAGGTGAAAGCATGGCCATCCGGATCGAGCGTGTGGAAGAGGGCAGCGAGGCCGCTGTCCTCGGCCTCGCTGGCGGCGACGAGCTGCTGAGCGTGGACGGCAACGAGCTGAACGACACGCTGGACTATGATTTTTATACCGACAGCAAGAGCTTCCACCTCAAAGCGAGAGTGGCGGACGGCATCCGGGAGTGGGACGTCCGGCGGGAAGAGCGCGGCCCCTTCGGCTGCGACTTCTCCACCTATCTGGGCGACCAGAAGCACTCCTGCTCCAACCACTGCATGTTCTGCTTCATCGACCAGCTGCCCCCGGGAATGCGTGAGAGCCTCTACTTCAAGGACGACGACGAGCGCCTGTCCTTTTTGTTCGGCAACTATATCACCATGACCAACATGCAGGACCACGAGATCGACCGCATCATCAAGATGCACATCTCGCCCATCAACATCTCGGTCCACACCACCAATCCCCAGCTCCGCGTGCGGATGCTGGCGAATAAACGGGGCGGCGAGGTGCTGAAGTACCTGCCCCGTCTGGTGGAGGGCGGCATCGCCGTCAACTGCCAGCTGGTGCTCTGCCGGGGCATCAACGACGGCGACGAGCTGCGCCGCACCCTCACCGACCTGCTGGAGCTGACCCCGATGGTGCAGAGCGTGGCGGCAGTCCCCTGCGGCGTGACGGATTACCGCCAGAACCTTTTCAAGCAGACGCCCTACGACGCTGAGACCAGCGCCGCCGTCATCGACATCATGGAAGAGTTCGGCGACGAGTGCAAGCGCCGCCACGGCAAGCGCATCATCTACCCCAGCGATGAGTGGTACCTCAAGGCCGGCCGCCCCATCCCGGAGCCGGAGTTCTATGAGGACTACGACCAGCTGGAAAACGGCGTGGGCATGATGAGCCTCTTCCGGGAGGAATTTCTGGCCGAGCTGGAAAAGCCCCACCGTATCTATGGCACCAAAAAGATGGATGTCGTCACCGGCACCATGGCCGCGCCCCTCATCACCGAGATGATGGACGAGCTGCGCCGCCAGTACCCCATGATAGAAGTAAAAGTGCATCCCATCAAAAACAACTTCTTCGGCGGCAACGTCGGCGTGGCGGGCCTCGTCACGGCGACCGACATCATCGCTCAGTGCGAGGGCCGGCTGTCCAGCGGCACCCTGGGCGTGCCTGCCGTGATGCTGCGGGAGGAGAAGGACACCTTCCTCGATGATATGACCATCGAGCAGCTGGGCCAGAGGCTCGGCGTGAAGGTGGAAGTCCTGCCCACCAGCGGCGGCGACGAGGCCAAGGCCCTGCTGCGCAGCGGCCTGCATATCGCCCGCCGGAGAAGACCGTAATTTTACCCCTTTTGTGAAAGGAGGAACCCCCTATGAGCAAACCGATCGTTGCTGTGGTGGGCCGCCCCAACGTGGGCAAGTCCACCCTGTTCAATAAGCTCTGCGGCCAGCGTCTGGCCATCGTGGAGGATACCCCGGGCATCACCCGCGACCGCATCTTCGCCAACTGCGAGTGGAGCGGCCACGAGTTCCTGCTGGTGGATACCGGCGGCATCGAGCCCAAGGCCACCGAGGGCATTCTGGCCC
>OJPL01000767.1_pt1 | contig 10947 bp, 10 predicted proteins | sample 1598501 | NCBI WGS metagenome assembly OJPL01 (sample SAMN03922486, study PRJEB24848) | human gut metagenome | isolation source: stool sample | host: Homo sapiens | place: Germany | collected 2011-05 | reverse complement strand
ACCGCACCGGCAAGCGCCTGATCACCGCCGAGACCCGCAAGGAGATGAAGAAGGTTCTGACCGAGATCCAGGACGGCACCTTCGCTTCCGAGTTCCTGACCGAGATGAGCCCCAACGGCGGCCGCAAGGTCCACTTCCTGGCTGAGCGCCGGATGCAGGCAGAGCATCCCATCGAGAAAGTCGGTGCAGAGCTCCGCAGCATGATGAGCTGGCTGAAGAAGTAAGCGATTTTTAAATAAAATCAGGAGCGTCGGCTTCGTCGGCACAGCCGTCGGGCAGGCGTTCCTTTGTCTTTTGGAGAAAAAAGAGAGGATCGGAAACCATGAGAAGCGACAACGTGACCAAGGGCGCGGAGCGCGCGCCCAACCGCAGCCTGTTCTATGCACTGGGCTACACCCCGGAAGAGCTGGAGCGTCCCCTCATCGGCGTGGTGAGCGCCTACAGTGAGATCGTGCCCGGCCACATGAATCTGGATAAGGTGGCCGACGCCGTTAAGGCAGGCATCCAGATGGCAGGCGGCACCCCCATCCTGATCCCGGCCATCGGCGTGTGCGACGGCATCGCCATGGGCCATGTGGGCATGAAATATTCGCTGGCTTCCCGCGAGCTCATCTGCGACAGCGTGGAGACCATGACCATGGCCCACCAACTGGACGGCCTTGTGCTGGTGCCCAACTGTGATAAGATCGTGCCCGGCATGGTCATGGCAGCCGTCCGCATGGATGTGCCTGCGGTGGTCTGCTCCGGCGGCCCCATGCTGGCCGGTACCTACGGCGGCGAGGAGGTCAGCCTCTCCAAGATGTTCGAGGCGGTGGGTGCCTATAAAGCAGGCCTCATCAACGACGAACAGCTGGAAGACTGCACCTGCAACTGCTGCCCCAGCTGTGGCTCCTGCTCTGGTATGTACACTGCCAACAGCATGAACTGCCTGTGCGAGGCCATCGGCATTGCGCTGCCCGGCAACGGCACCATCCCGGCCGTCTACTCCAAGCGCCTGCAGCTGGCCAAGCACTCCGGCATGGCCATTATGGAGATGGTCAAAAAGGGCATCACGGCCCGCCAGATCATCAACGAGCGCTCCATCCGCAACGCACTGACCTGCGATATGGCTCTGGGCTGCTCCACCAACACCGTCCTCCACCTGCTGGCCATTGCCTATGAGGCAGGCGTGCCTGTGGACCTGAAGCTCTTCAATGAGATCAGCGCCCGCACCCCGAACCTCTGCCATCTGGCTCCCGCAGGCCCCACCCACATGCCGGACCTGTATGCCGCCGGCGGCATCGCCGCGGTGCAGGCAGAGTTGGCCAAGAAGAACCTGCTGGATCTCGATGTGCCCACCGTGACCGGCAAGACGCTGGGGGAGAACATCCAGGGGGCCCACATCCTCAACGAAAAGGCCATCCGTCCCATCGACGACCCCTACAGCCCCACCGGCGGTCTCCAGATCCTCTGGGGCAACATCGCACCGGACGGCTGTGTGGTCAAGCGGAGCGCCGTGGCTCCCGAGATGCAGGAGCACTCTGGCCCGGCTCGCGTCTTCAACAGCGAGGAGACCGCCATTGCGGCCATCTACGCAGGCCAGATCGTCCCGGGCGACGTGGTGGTCATCCGCTACGAGGGCCCCAAGGGCGGCCCCGGTATGCGGGAGATGCTCAACCCCACCTCTGCCCTGGCCGGCATGAAGCTGGATAAGAGCGTGGCCCTCATCACCGATGGCCGCTTCTCCGGCGCAAGCCGCGGCGCTTCCATCGGTCACGTCAGCCCCGAAGCTGCTTCCGGCGGCCCCATTGGCCTCGTGGAGGAAGGCGACATCATCCACATCGACATCCCCAACGCCAGCATCACGCTGGAAGTCTCCGATGAGGTCCTGGCCGAGCGCAAGGCCAAGTATGTTGCCCCGGAGCCCAACATCAAAACGGGCTGGCTGAGCCGCTATGCCCGTTACGTCACCAGTGCAAACCTCGGCGCTGTGATGAAGTAAAAGAAAAAGAATGCAAATGAAAACAGGAGCTGTGCCCGCCAAACGGGTGCAGCTCCTGTTTTTGTGCGCTTTGAAAATTTACTTTTGCAGGCTGTAGCGGAATGTATGCCCATCCTCGCCGTAGTGCTCATTGCCCACCCAGAGGACCGTTTTGTCCGTCAGGTTGTAGACCGCGCTGTGGACGGTGAGGCTGTTGCTGTCATCGTTGTTCCAGGTGCGGCGGCCTACCTCGGCCAGCAGGGCCATAGCGGCGTCCTCGTCGGCTACGATGCCGTTTGTCTCACGCAGACGGTCCGCCAGATGCTCGTAGCGGTCCAGACCGTGCATCTGGTCGGGGGAGGTGTAGTAGTCCGGCGTTTTGATGAAGTTGGTCACCACCTGCCAGTCCGCGGAGTCCGAAAGGCTGTCGGTGTCGTTCCAGAGGACATTCAGGCGGCGCTGGGAGCCATCGCTGTCGTGGTCGGCATCCGAGCCCACCCACTCCAGAATGGCGCTGCGGCCCGTGGAATCGGCCACCATGTAGTGGAACACACAGTTGGTGGAGTCGTGGAGATCGTATTGCTCCACCAGCGCTACGGCATCCTCCACCGAGTCGGCGTAATCCAGGATGAGCCGGAGCAGGGTGGTAGAGGTCAGGTCGGGTTTGTCGGTGTCGATGTCCGTGGAAGTGCCCTTGCCATCGCCCTGATAGGACATGAAGATGCCGCAGGCCACGCCGGCGTCGTTGATGCCGTCCAGCGGGGCATAGGGAGCGGCCAGTGTCAGGAGCTTATGCCCCAGGCCCTCCACGTCTTTGTCCGGGTCCAGGCTGAGGAAGTGCAGGTCCACGGTGGAGTAGGAAGCATGGCGCCCCTTGCCGGGGTTGGTGTAGACGATGGCCGTATTGGTGGAAGAAAAATCATAGTTGCGGCCAAACACCCGGTCGCCCTCTGCCGTGTCCGCCGTAAAAGCGGAGCAGGAGATATCCGTGGTTTTGAGCTGCAGCGGAATGAGGCCCTTGGTGATGCTCTTCGTGACGAACGAGATGAGCTCAGAGTCATTCGACGCACCGCCCTGAGCGAGAAAATCATCGAAATAGTAGTCGCCGGAGACGGTCAGCTCGTAGACGGCACCGTCATGGTGGGCAGTGTCCCGGTCGGACAGCTTGCGGAACGAGCCCAGTGTGGCAAACTCGTTGTGCCACAGCGCGAACACGGTGCCTGCCAGCACCAGAATCAGTGCCACGACAGCCAGCGCGGCCGCCCGCAGACATTTCCGGATGCGGTTCTGTTTCATGAAAAACCTCCAAAGTTTGAGTAAATAAAATGCGATAAAGCACAGTTTACCACGACTTTGGTTGATTTACAAGACGAATTGCACCGATTAGTTGGATCAATGATGCAAATAAAGAACCCCCTTGGAGTCGCAACTCCGAGGGGGTCTTTCCTTTTTGAGGTGATTCAGTTGAATAACCTCTTTCTCATTCCTACTTTTATTATATGCGATTCCGGAAAAAAGTCAAGCAGAGCGCGAAAACTTTACACTTGACGCAAGCTCACCCAAACAGCTTTTTGGTATTGTGCATATAAACGCTCAGTACTAATCCAACACAAATATACAGCATCAGGACCGAGGAACCGCCCGCCGAGTAGAACGGCAGGGTGACACCGATGACGGGGAGGACACGGAGGTTCATGCCCACATTGACGGCGATCTGCGCCATGAGAGCACCGCCGATGCCGGCACAGATGAAGCTGCCCAGCATGTCCTCACTGCGGGCGCCGGTGACAAAGGTCTTGCAGACCAGCGCAAACAGGATGCCCAGCACCACACAGCAGCCCACGAAGCCGGTGGCGTTGCCGATCCAGCTGAGGACGAAATCGTTGTGGGCGTTGGGGACGCTGTAATAGCTGCCGCCGAAAATACCGTTGCCGAAGATGCCGCCGGAACCCAGCGCGATCTCCCCCCGCTGCTGCTGGTAGATGATGTTCTTCCAGACAGTTTCGCTGGGGGCCCAGCCCGTTTTGTTTTCAGGGTCGATGACGGCGAGGATGCGGTACCACTGGTAGCCCTTGCCGATCTTATCGCTGAAAAAGCCGAACGCCACGGCCACGGCAGCGGCCGCCGCCGAGATGGCCCCGATGATATATTTCCAGCTCAAGCCAGCGGAGAACATCATGCAGCAGGCGATGATGCCGTAGATGATGGCCGTGCCGTCGTCACCTTGGATGTGGATGATGAGGATGGGGACCAGCATGTGCAGCAGCAGCTTGCCCAGCTCCTTGGGCTCGTTGATCTTACCACGGACGTTGTTCAGGTGCATGGCAAAGGTCAGGATAAAGCTGATCTTTGCCAGCTCGGTGGGCTGGAGAGTAAAGCCGCCCAGCTTGTACCAGGAGTAGTTGTCGGTGTCGCCTGCATTGTAGCCAATGGTCAGCGGGCCGACGGTCACATTGCGGATGAACAGGGTGGGGAGCACCATGCCCCAGGTGACGGCAACGTGGACTGGCCACACCTTGACGAGGCTCCGGTAATCGATGTTTGAGAGCAGAACTGCAACACACAGCCCAATGGCGGCCGCGCCTGCCTGCACCGCGGCACGGCGGTAATCGCCTATGCCCACGATCTGCCCGGTAACATCGTCCAGAGCAAAGCCGCTGCCCTGCTTGGCGGCCCAGGAGGAGAGGGCCAGCACCGCAAAGCTGCTGCTCAGGATGCACAGAAGCAGGTAAGTTTTATCGGTACGCTTCCAATATCGTTGAATGCTTTCCAAAAAAAGCACCGCCTTTCTCACAAAATGGCTTCCGCGGACTGCTTTCGGGGAGCAAACTGCAAAAACCAGATACACAACTATTATACAGCAGGGGGCATTTCTGTGCAAGATGGCGCGGATTTTTCACACTCTGTGACAGCTTTGCAAAATCGGCGCGGAATGCTTGACAAAGCTTCCGGGACTCTCTAAAATGAGCATAGGGAAACGCGTCAAAAGGGCGGCAAACATTGGCGAAAGCGGATCGTGATGCCGTTCTCCGGGCGCGAAAGAGAGTACCGCCGCCCGGCGGCGCTCTCCTGGAGGATACAGAAAAGATGAAGCAGAAACATCATCGCATGTTGTGCGCGTTCTGCGCACTGGTGATACTGGTCAGCACGGTGTTCCCGACGGCTGCGTTTGCGGAGCAGCCCGTGGACGCGGCAGCGGCAGAGCAGACGCTCACCCGGGCGGATGCAGCCGAGATGCAGCAGGCAGATGCCACTGTTACTGCTCTGACCGAGAGTGAACAATATCAGGAAATGGACACCGACGCCCGGAAAGACGCGGCGCTGGCTCAGCTGGACACGCTGGCGGCCAAGGGCCTTGTGGAAAAGGACTCCATTTATACCGACGAAGAAAACGGGATGGTCAGTTTCCGGTACCCCTGCGGCGTGCTGGGCGGCATCCTGCTCACGGAACCCGAGGATGAGACGCTGGACGAGGAAAACGCCGAGACAGAGACTGCCTCTTCCGATCATGCCCTCTCGCTCCGGCTCCCGCCGGATCTGGGGGCTGAAATGCAGAAGAGCCGGGCGGCCCTGCTCCGCCGCACCGAAAATCAGGCGGTGGAAAAGTTCGGCACGGCAGTGATTTACTACGCTTTTGACAACACCATCAACAGTTCCCGCTTCCCGTATTATTCCTATATGCAGGGCTTCTGGTCGGCGCTGGGGCTGGAGACCAAGATCAACATTCATGTCACTGTGGCCGACCTCAAGAAGATGGGCAACTATAATGTCGGCGTTCTGAGCGCCCATGGCTCCTACTACACTTACAGCTATGGCAAGTTCCTCAAACGCACCCGCACGGAGCCCATTATGCTGCTAACGGAAGAGTCCACCTTTGGCAAAGACCTCCGCTACGGCTTCGATCTGCTGGCCCACCGGGTCATCAAGGTCAACGGGATGTACTGCGTTACCTCGGATTTCTTCCGCAATGCTTATAAAGGCGGCAAGCTTTCCAACACCATCGTCTACTCCGAGACCTGTGAGTTCCTCGGCGTGGATGGCAGCGAGGACGACGCCATGGCGGATGCCCTCCTCTCCGGCGGGGCACAGGCGGTCATCGGCTACGTCAACAACGTCTACACCGTCTACTCCCGCAGTATGCTTTGGGATACCATCAATCACCTCATCATGGGGCAGAATGTCGGGCAGGCGCTGGAGCACGCCAAGGCGACTTATGGGGAGGATGACCTCATCTGGTACCATGCGCAGGGCGGCCGACGTCCCCATGCAGCGGCTTCCTATGCAGTGCTCTACGGCAACAGCCAGGCGGCGCTCCATGTACCGGAGAGCAACCGCAGCATGTTCAGCGCGGACCTTGCGGCCTGAGCGTTGCACTTTTTGCAAAAGTATACTATACTAGGGGATGGCAGAAACCTGCCGTCCCCTTTTGTATGAGGTGTTATTTATGTCTGAATTCATTACCCACTCCCGGGCCGAGACCGTGGCCCTGGGCAGGCGGATGGCCGGAGTGCTCCAGCCGGGAGCGCTCATTGCCTATACGGGCGGCCTCGGTGCGGGCAAGACCGCGTTCACCGAGGGCCTGGCCGAGGGCCTTGGCTGCACCGACCCGGTCAGCAGCCCGACTTTTGCCATTGTGAACTACTACCGTGGGCCGCGTCCGCTGGCCCACTTTGACCTGTACCGCATCTCCACCGAGAACGATCTGTGCGCGGCAGGCTTTTACGATTATCTGGATCAGGGGGCCATCGTGGCGGCTGAGTGGAGCGAAAATTTCGCGGATCTGCTGGCCCTGGAAAACCCCATCCGGGTGGACATCCAGCGAGTGGATGAGAACACCCGCCGCATCACCATAGAGGGGGTAACGCTATGAACATTCTGGCCGTGGATACCGCGGGCAAGACCGCGGGGGTGGCCCTGCTGCAGGATGACCGCCTGCTGTACGAGTGCTATCTCGACGCGGGCATGACCCACAGCGAGACGATCATGCCTCTGATCGACAACTGTCTCAAATTCTGCCATCTGACCTGCGCTGATATCGACGTCTACGGCGTCAATGCAGGCCCCGGCAGCTTTACCGGGCTGCGCATCGGTCTGGCCGCCGTCAAAGGGCTGGCGTTCCCTCGGGAGACGCTCTGCGCGCCGGTCTCGACCCTGGAAGCACTGGCGGCTGCTCACACGGGTGAGGGCACTGTGCTCTGTGCGCTGGATGCCCGCCGTGCCCAGGTGTACAGCGCCGCCTTTGACCTGGCAACCCATGAGCGGCTGATGGACGATGATGCCCGTGCCGTGGCTGACCTGGCCCAATTTGTAGAAAATTGCAAAAAGCCCCTGTTTTTTGTTGGTGATGGGGCTGCTCTGTGCTATAATAAGTACGGCGAAATTCCCGGTGTGCTGGCCGTGCCGCCCGCTTTGCGGGGAGGCCGTGCCGCCGCCGTGGCACTGGTGGCAAAGCAGATGGCCCGGCACGGGGAGACCGTGCTGCCTGAGGCTCTGCTGCCGGATTATCACCGCCTGAGCCAGGCCGAGCGCGAGCGCGCCGAGCGTCTGGCTGCAGAGGCGGAAGCATCCAAGACCGAAGAAGCAAAAAAGTGAGCAACAAAGGGAAAGGATTGATACCAATGGCAAAACCCATCGCACTGGCCGCCGACCACGGCGGATTTGAACTGAAAGAGGCCGTCAAGGCCCATCTGGAAGAGCTGGGGCTGGAGTATATCGACTACGGCACCCACAGCACCGCCAGCGTGGATTACCCGGATATGGCTCTGCCTGCCTGTGACGCTGTTGTCAAGGGCGAGTGCAGCAAGGCGCTGCTCTTCTGCGGCACCGGCGTGGGCATCAGCATGGCCGCCAACAAGGTCAAGGGCATCCGTGCCTGCTGCTGCTCCGACAGCTTCAGCGCTGAGTACACCCGCCGCCACAACGACGCCAACGCCCTGTGCATGGGCGGCCGTGTAGTGGGCCCCGGCCTTGCCTGCCAGCTGGTGGATATCTTCCTCAACACCGAGTTTGAGGGCGGCCGCCACGAGAAGCGCATCGCCAAGCTGATGGCCATTGAAAATCGCTGATTCCACGCCCGCTCAGTCACTTGCGGTGACAGCTCCCCCAGAGGGCGAACAAAACAAGGATCCCATAACCTAATATAAAATAATAAGGAGCGTGTTGTTATGACCCCCATGATCGTTGAGCACCCCCTGCTGCAGCACAAGCTGAGCATTCTGCGCAACAAGCAGACCGGTACCAAGGAGTTCCGTGATCTGGTAGGCGAGATCGCCACCCTGCTGTGCTATGAGGCTACCCGTGACCTGCCTCTGGAAGAGGTGGAGATCGAGACTCCCATCACCATGGCAAAGACCAAGGTGCTGGCAGGCCGCAAGCTGGCTCTGGTGCCCATCCTCCGCGCTGGTATGGGTATGCTGGACGGTATGCTCACCCTGCTGCCCGCCGCCAAGGTCGGGTTTATTGGTCTGTACCGCGACGAGCAGACCCTGCAGCCTGTGGAGTATTTCTGCAAACTGCCTCAGGATATCGCAGAGCGTGATGTGCTGGTGCTGGACCCCATGCTGGCTACCGGCGGCAGCGCCATTGACGCCATCACCCAGATCAAGAAGCACGGCGCAAAGCGGATCAAGTTCATCGGCCTGATCGCCGCTCCGGAAGGCATCGAGGCCCTGCACAAGGCTCACCCCGATGTGGATATCTACCTGGGCGCCAAGGACGACCACCTGAACGAGAACGGCTACATCGTCCCCGGCCTGGGCGACGCTGGTGACCGTATCTACGGCACCAAATAATTTCGCTTGCATGAAAAAACTCCTGCACCTCTGTGCAGGAGTTTTTTTCATGCTTATTTAACGCCCACGTCCACCGCCGCCGCCGTGGAAGCTGCCACCACCGGAGTGGAACGAGCCGCCGCCACCGGAACGGAAGCTGCCGCCCGAGCGTCCACCGCCCATGCCGCCAAAACTTCCGCCGCCCATTCCAGGGCCGCCGAATCCACCGCCTCGCGGAGGCCGGGGGCCTCTGGGGCCACGCGGGCCACGGGGACCATAGAAACCACCCGGACCGGGGCCGAAATCATCATACGGCGGGCGGCGGGGACCACGACGGTGCCGCCAGCCAAACCAGCCGAACGGGCCCCAGTACCAGCCTGCAGAGTGGCCGAAAGGAACCACGAACATGAAGAACAGGGCAATGATGACGATGCCGTAGGCCAGGATGGTGAACAGGCCGTCCACGGCTGTCTCCCAGAAAGCGGGCTTTGCCACCGGGGCTTCGTAGTAATTGTCGGTATAATTGTAATTTCCGCCAGCCACATTACTGGTTGTAGAACCGCTGAGGCTCACACCATAGATGTCCGCAATGGTGTTGGCCACGTTCCGGGCACAGGCGGTCACGGCGCCATCGTAGTTCTGGGAGGCAAAGTCATCCTCCATGGTCTGGGCGATGGCACTGGCCTGGCTGGCCAGTGTTGTGTTGCGGAAGCCGTCGCCGTAGGTCAGGTAGTAGTCGCCGTCGGCGTACTCGGGGCTCTGCATCACCAGCAGGATGAGAACACCGTTGTTCTCAGAGCTGCTGCCCAGGCCCCAGGTGTTGGCGGCCTCCACGGCGTAATCCTCCGTGGAGACGCTGCCCGTGTAATCCACGGTCAGCACGCCGATCTGGGCACCCTTGCAGCTGGCATCCAGCTGGGTGTTCAGATCCTGAATGGTCTGCACGGTGCTGCTGCTCAGGACATTGGCATCGTCCACAACGCATTGGTCTTTGGGCAGGTCCGGCAGGCTGGCCGGTGCCGCAAAGGCGGCCGGCACAAGGGCTGTCAGCCCTACAGTGGCCACCAGCACCAGAGCGCTGACGCGCCGGGCGAGGAATTTCATCGTTTTCATACGAAAGGCTCCACCTCCTTGATCCCGAACAGGCCTTTCAGCAGAGCTGCCGGAAAGCCGCCGGTATCATTCTGATAGGCCGTAACGGCCTGATTGTAATTGAGATTGCTGAGGATGGTCTGGGCGCTGTTGAACTGGCCGTACTGGCCCTGCACCGCGCCCATCTTCATGGGGTCCGCGGCCCGCTCCTGGAGTTTTGCATAGAGCTGGTCGATGGCAGCGCCAAGTGCCTCGTTGGCCTGATAGAGGGCGTGCATCGTGCTGCCCTGATAGTAGGGCAGGGAGGTCAGATCCTGCTTGCTGCCATCGGCTTGCACTGCGTCCAGGCAGGCGGAGAAATCGTCCAATGCCGTCTGCGCGGCCTGCACCTCGGTGCTGTCGGCCCCGAGAGTGCTGGTGCCCGTCGTGATGACATTGGCGGCGGTGTTCAGCCGGGTGAGCAGCTCCTCGTTGAGGGTATAGCCGTTGTCGGCGGCGACACCGTAGGAAAACCACTGGCTGGCGCTGTTGTATTTTGCCTTGAGTTTGGCCCCGCCCAATCCGAAGAACGCGGCCAGCATCACGACGATGCTCAGCGCCAGTGCCGCGCCGCGATTGCGCAGGGCCGTGGGGAGCCTGTTCTCCAGCGCTGCCAGCTTCTGCTGGGCAGGGGTCAGGTGCAGGGCATCCTCGTCCGCGCGCTTTGCCTCACGGTAGCTGCCGCTGTCAAAGCCGCGCGGGCCCTGGGTGCTGCTCTGCTTGGAAAAATCTGCGTTTGCCATTTCTGTTTAGCTCCGAATTTCCATCATCTTGGCGCGGAGCTCATCCTCAATGCGGGTCAGCTCCTGCTCGGCGGCGGCACGCTTTGCGCGGCCCTCGGTCTGGATCTTGTTCAGCTCGTCCAGCGTCTCGATCAGGCTCTTGTTGGTCTGCTGCAGGGTCTCGATGTCCACCACACCGCGCTGAGACTCTTTTGCCGTCTCAATGGTGCCCATCTTGAGGGCGTCAGCGTTCTTCTTGAGCAGCTCGTTGGTCATGTCGGTGACGGCGCGCTCGGCCTGCATGGCTTTCTGGCTGTGGGCCAGGCCCAGGGCCAGCACCATCTGGTTCTTCCACAGGGGGATG
>OJPL01000762.1_pt1 | contig 10964 bp, 9 predicted proteins | sample 1598501 | NCBI WGS metagenome assembly OJPL01 (sample SAMN03922486, study PRJEB24848) | human gut metagenome | isolation source: stool sample | host: Homo sapiens | place: Germany | collected 2011-05 | reverse complement strand
TTCCTAGGGGCGTGCAGCCCCTAGGTCGCGGGTCCGCTGCGTCGAAACAGCGGCAGTTTTCTTTGGTTCTTTCTTTTGCTGCCAAAAGAAAGAACAACCTTCCGGGAGGCTGCCGTTCATCTTAAGGCAGATCACTCAGCAGCCCCTTCATATCCTCGCTTAAATAGTAGGTGCTCCCGGCCTGATAGGGGTTGTCCTTGCTGTAGGGCACATGGGTGCAGAGATAGCTGACCCACCTGCTGTAGCCGGAGACCGTCAGATGCACGCCGTCGGGCTGGGAGAACTCCGTCGAGAGATACCCGGCGTCGTCGGCAAACTCGGCGCTGAGGTCAAGATAATAGCACCCACGCTCGGCACAAAGCTGCTGAATGGCCGCGTTGATGACCGCCAGACGGTCCGGGGCCAGACCCGGCAGACTGTCGGCAACCTTCTCCTGCGTGGCGGGCAGGACCGACTGCACATAGAACACCGTGTTCGGCAGGGCGGTGCGCAGATCGTCCAGCATTTTGCCGTAGTACGCCAAAAAGCTGTCGTCGTTGCCGGGCTGGACCAGGGCGTTCGTGCCAATCAGGATGTACAGCTTCGCGGGCTGGGCCGCGGCCAGAACGTCCAGCGGCACCTCCTCGCCGCGGTCCGGGCTGGTGACGGTGGCGCGGTTGACGACGGTGTTCGGGCTGATGCCCTCATAGCCGCAGACCAGCGCACCACCCACATCAATGTTGTATTCGTTCACGCAGAAGCCCGCGGTCAGCGAATCGCCGAGGAAGGCGGCATCCGCAAACCAGCTTGTGTCCACGCGGCCAAACGCCGGCAGCGCGGCGGGGGCGGCGGGCAGCGCCGTGTAGGTATAGCCCGTGTCGGCGCTCTGGCGCTGCGGGCCGACGGTGCCCCAGTTCAGCGCCTGTGCCGTGCCTGTGCTGCCGTTGCTGCCCGCGTAGGGCACAGGGGCCACAAGGCGCGTGTTGGCGGGGGCATCGGAGGTGAGCGGCGCGTCCGCACCCTTAGCGGGCAGCAGCGCCGTGATGACGCCCGACACGACCAGAATGCCGCACGCCGTACCGATCAGCGCCAGCTGACGGAGTCTGCGGCGCTTTGCCCGCGCACGGCGGGCGGCGGCGCGGCGCTGCTCCTGCGTGGAGGTGCGGCGCGGCGGCGTCTGCGGCTGGTCGGGCACCGCCCAGCCATTCTCCACATGGTACTGTAAATTTGTGCGCGGGCGGTGGGGCCCGCGGTCATTCGGGGTCGGCATGGCACAGCCCCCTTTCGTTAGGATTTGTTAGGATTTGTAAGAACGGCAAATCTTAGGCATTGTAAATCAGTATTGATTATAGCACAAACCTTTTATAAATAACAGTAGGTGCAGGCAAGTTTTTACCTCTTGCTAAATGATATAAACCTATGTATAATAGTAAAATAATCAAAGCTAGCGTACCTATAGCCTTGCAGCGGGTCGATGCAGGCATCGGCCCCTACAACAATGTGACGCTTACTAATTTTGGGGTGTAATCATGGCAGACGAAAAATTTTCCAACTTCCTGACGGATATTATCGATGCCGACCTCGCCGAGGGCAAGGTCGATGTCGTGCATACCCGTTTCCCGCCGGAGCCGAACGGCTACCTGCATATCGGCTCCGCCAAGGCGATCTTCATCAACTACACGATTGCCAAACACTACGGCGGCCTGTTCAACCTGCGCTTTGACGACACGAATCCCGCCCGCGAGGGTGACGAGTACGTGCAGAGCATCCTGCAGGACCTGAAATGGCTGGGTGCCGAGCCGAACGGCGGCATTTTCTACGGCAGCGACTATTTTGAGCGCTGCTATGAGTACGCCGAGCAGCTCATCAAGGAGGGCAAGGCCTACGTGGATGACCTGACCCGCGAGGAAATGCAGGAGTACCGCGGCAACGACGCCGGCAAACCCAGCCGCCCGAGCCCCTACCGTGACCGCATGCCGGAGGAGAACCTCGACCTGTTCCGCCGTATGCGCGCGGGTGAGTTTGCCGACGGCGAAAAAACGCTGCGCGCCAAGATCGACCTGGCCAGCCCGAACATGAACATGCGCGACCCGACCATCTACCGCATCAAGCATGTCGAGCATCACCGCCAGGGCGACAAGTGGTGCATCTACCCGATGTACGACTTTGCGCACCCCATTCAGGACGCCATTGAGGGCATCACCTTCAGCCTGTGCAGCCTTGAGTTTGAGAACCACCGCCCGCTGTATGAGTGGGTCATCACGAACCTGTTCGGCAAAGAATTCCCGAAGCAGCGCGAGTTTGCCCGCCTGAACGTGACGAACACCGTCATGAGCAAGCGTTACCTGCGCGAGCTGGTCGAGAAGAACATCGTGGACGGCTGGGACGACCCCCGTATGCCGACCCTGTCCGGCCTGCGCCGCCGCGGCTACACGCCGACGAGCATCTTCACCTTCGTGAAAGAGGCCGGCATCTCCAAGGCTGACAACCTCGTGGATATGCGCCAGCTGGAGGCCGTGCTGCGCGCCGAGCTGGAGCTGAACGCCCAGCGCCGCGTGGCTGTGCTGGAGCCTGTCAAGCTGATCATCGACAACTATCCCGCCGACCAGTGCGAGTATTTTGACCTGCCCAACAACCCGAACCGCGACGCCAACGACACGACGACCCGCAAGGTCGCCTTCACGAAGGAGCTGTGGATCGAGAACAGCGACTTCTTTGAGGTGCCGCCGCCGAAATTCAAGCGCCTGACGCTTGGCAGCGAGGTCCGCTTGATGGGCGCGTATCTGGTGCGCTGCACCGGCGTGGACAAGGACGAGAACGGCAAAGTCGTGGCCATCCACGCCGAGGCCGACCTCGAGACCCGCAACGGCAACCCCGCCGATGGCCGCAAGGTGCGCGGCACGATCCACTGGGTCAGCTGCGCCCACTGCCTGGACGCCGAGGTCGAGCTGTATGATAAGTTGTTCACCGAGGCCAACATGAACAGCATCCCCGACGACGCGGATTTCAAGGATTACCTGAACCCCGACAGCGTCAAGGTGCTGCAGGGTGCGAAGCTCGAGGAGAGCCTGAAGGATGCCAAGCCCGGTGACCGCTTCCAGTTCGTGCGCAACGGGTATTTTACCCCGGACAGCAAGCATGAGGGCGTGTACAATCGAATCGTCACGCTGAAGGACAGCTTTAAGCTGTAATTTGCAAAAAATGACCCCCATCGGATGTTGCTCCGATGGGGGTTTTGCTGTAGGGGGCGGCGTCCCCGACGCCCCGCGGCAGGGTGAGGTCACCCCGCCCTACGTATTGTTTGTAAGGGGGTGTAGGGCGGCCTGCCCTCAGGCCGCCGCGGAGGGGGGCAAGCCCCCTCCCTGCAAAGCCATCCTTAAAGGGGCGGCAACGCAAGCCTGCGGGCCGGGCATGCCCGGCCCCTACAGGTGCGGCGGCAATTTACGCGGCATCACCCTGCCTGCTTCTTCTCCCACTTCTCCGCGCACCGCTGCATCCAGCCGCCCTTGACGTAGTACAGAATAAACAGCGCGGACGCGAGGGACCAGGTGATGGGGTAGCTCATCTCCACCGTGGCGACCTCGTGGCGGATGGGCACGGCGATGAACAGCCAGAGCATCCGCAGACCGCAGACAAAGAACACGGTGATCAGCGTCGGCACGCGGACATCGCCGCAGCCGCGCAGCGCACCGGCCAACACCTCAATACATACGTAGGTGATGTAGACCGGCGTCAGAACGTGCATCATGCCGACACCGACGGCGACCACCGCGTCGTCCTGGCTGAACAGGCGGAACAGCACCTCCGCCAGATTGTAAAATGTAAAGCTGATGACCAGCGTCGTACACGCGGCCATTGCCAGACAGACCCGCACGCCGCGGCGCACGCGGTCATACTGCCGTGCGCCGAAGTTCTGCCCCGCAAACGTCGTGATGGCGATGCCCAGCGAGTTGATCGTCATCCAGAACAAAAAGTCGATCTTGCCGTAGACGCCCCACGCCGCAATCGTGCTGGTGCCGAAGCTGTTCATGCTGCTCTGGATGAACATATTGCTGATGTTGTACATGGCGCTTTGGGCGGCGGCGGGCACGCCGATGGTGCAGATGGCCGCGAAAACGTCGCCGTGCAGCCGCAGCTTTTCGGTGCGGATGTGCCACGGCATCCCCTGAGAGCCGACGATGCAGCGCAGCGTCAGCACCGCGCTGGCCACCTGACTGAGCACCGTCGCCAGCGCCGCGCCCATGACGCCCCAGCCGAACACCGCAATGAACACGACGTCCAGCACAATGTTGACAAGCGACGCCGCGATCAGAAAGTACAGCGGACGCTTGGAATCGCCGATGGCACGCAGGATATTGGTGCCCATGTTGTAGAGCATCTGCGGGATCATGCCCAGAAAGTAGATGCGCAGATACAGCGCTGCATCGGGCAAAATCTCGTCCGGCGTGCCCAGCAGACGCATTATCGGCGCGGCGGTCACAAGGCCCAGCACGGTCAGCAGTGCGCCAACGGCAATGCTCAGCACCAGCGCCGTGTGCACCTGCCTGTCCACGGCATCGGGGTCATGTGCGCCCCAGCTCTGGGCAATGACGACGCCCGCGCCGCTGCAAAGCCCGACGAACAGGCCCACCAGCAGGTTGACGAAGGGCCCTGTTGCGCCCACCGCGGCCAGCGCGTTTGTGCCCACAAAGTTACCGACGATCAGGGTGTCCGCCGTGTTGTACAGCTGCTGGAACAGCGTGCCGAACCAGATGGGCAGAAAGAACAGGAGCAGCTGTTTGGGGATGCTGCCCGTCAGAATATCCGTTTGTTTGACGCTTTTCATAGAATTTCTCTCACTTTTCTGTTTCTCGCAACCACATTTTATGCTATAATGGCCCTAATGTAAAGAGGTGATTTTTGTGGGTCTTTATTGGGAGCCCTGTCCCGGCGGTGCGCGGCTGCTGCGGCTGCTGGGCGACACCCCCTGCCCCGCTGTGCCGGGCACAATTGAGGGGCTGCCCGTTGCGGAGCTGGGGCCGTACTGCTTTGCGGACAGGCCGGTCAGGCCCGGGGCCCGGCGCACCGGGGATGACGCGCATGAGATCACCGGCAATTTTGTGGAGGAGGTCACCCTGCCCGACACCGTGCGGGTGCTGGACAGCGCGGCGTTTTACAACTGCCGCAGGCTGCGCCGGGTCACGCTGGGGCCCGGGGTCGAGGGGTTCGGCAGCGATTTATTTACGAACTGCCGCCAATTGCAGACCTTCCGCCTGCGGGCTGCCGCCGATGCCCCGACGGGCTTAAAAAAGCTGCTGGGGGCTGTCAGCGCGGACATTACGGTGGAATTGGACGGTGCACAGCTGTTTTACCCCGAGTATTCGGAGTTTCTGGACGAGAACACGCCCGCGCATATCTTCAACCACAGCATTGAGGGCGAGGGCTACCGGATGCGGCAGTGCTTCACGCCCGGCGGCGCGGTGGATTACGCCGCGTTTGATGCGTCGTTTGCGCAGGCCTGCGTCGGCGAGAGCGAGGACAAGCTCTGCCGGTTAGCACTCGGGCGGCTTGTGCAGCCGTTTGGACTGGGTGACGACGCCCGCGCGGACTACGAGCTTTACCTGACCGCCCACCCGGAGGCAGCGTTCCGGCGTGCCATTGATGACCGGGACGAGGCCGCTCTGCGGCTGCTGGTGGGGCTGAGCCTGCCGATAGCAGACGCCGCGGTCTATTGCGCCCGCGTCGGGTGGAGCGCCGGGGCGGCGGTGCTGTTAGGCAGAGCCAAGCGAGCGAAAAAAACGTATGATTTTGACGATTTGTAGACCATAAGCGGGTGGCAGCGCAAGGCCCGTCAAAGCCCGCGAGGAAAGCCTCCCCATCAGGGGAGGTGGCCGCGAAGCAGGCCGGAGGGGTTCAGCCCGTTGCCGGGCAGCCACGTAAGCCCGCGGGCCGGGCATGCCCGGCCCCTACACACAGTCATGGAAGAAGGTGTCCGCTATAGCTAAACACATCCAAACCCAATCGGAATGGGAACAGACGATGGCCCGCCGGGTCATGGAGCAGCTGCGGGGGGAGCTGTACCTTGACCAGCGCTACTTAACGGCAGCGCTCGGTGCGCTGCCCGCGGCCCCGCGGGAAAGCGGCGGCAGCTTTGCCACCGACGGCGGGGCACTCTACTACCCCACCGCATGGCTGCTGGACACCTACCGCAGGAACCGGCGGTATCTGCCCCGGGCCTACCTGCACAGCCTGTTCCACTGCATCTTCCGGCATCTCTGGCTGCGGGACAGGCGCGACCCCGACCTGTGGGGGCTGGCCTGTGACATCGCCGTGGAGGCCACGCTGGACACCCTGAACACCCCCGCCACGAAGCGCCCCGTCGGCTGGGTGCGGCAGCAATGCTACACACAGCTGCGCGAAAAGTGCAAATTTTTAGCGGCAGGCCCCATCTACCGCGTCTTAGCACAGACCGACGCGGAGACCTTAAACAAGTGGCAGCGGGAATTTTACACCGACAGCCACCGCCTCTGGCCCGCTGACCCGGACAGCCCCGCCGCCCAGATGCGCGGCAAACAGTGGGAGAACCTGGGCCGCCAGACGGAGCTGAGCATGGAGGAAAGTGGCCGGCGCGCCGGGCAGGACACTGCCGCGCAAGCCCTGCAGGCACAGGTGCAGGCCGGGCGCAGCCGCCGCACCTACCGGGATTTCCTGCGCCGGTTCGCCGTCTGGCATGAGGAGCCGCACCTCGACCCCGAGGAATTCGACCTCGGCTTTTACAGCTACGGCCTGCGCACCTACGGCAACCTGCCGCTGATAGAGCCGCTGGAAAGCCGCGAGGTGAAGAAAATACGCGACTTCGTCATAGTGGTGGACACCAGCGAATCCACGGCGGGCGAGCTGGTCAAGGCGTTCTTAAAAGAGACATTCACCTTGTTAAAAAGTCAGGACAGCTTTTTCCGGCAGTGCCGCATTTTGGTCATGCAGGCGGACAACGCTGTGCGGGATGAGGTCTGGCTGAACGATCTGGACGCACTGGACCGCTATACGGCGCAGTTCACGCTGGTGGGCGGCGGCGGAACGGACTTCCGCCCCGCGTTTGCCCGCATTGCGCAGCTGCGGCAGGACGGTGCGCTGCGGGACCTGCAGGGCGTGCTGTATTTTACCGACGGCAAGGGCATCTACCCCGCCAAACGCCCGCCGTTTGAGACGGCGTTCCTGTTTTTGGAGGACGGCACCCCGCCGCCCGACGTGCCGCCCTGGGCCATGCGCCTGGTCTTGCAGCCCGAAGAATTTGACCCGAAAGGACGATGAACCATGGATATTCAACGTGCCAAAGAGGAAATTAAGCGCGCCGTGCAGGCGTACCTTGCCACGGACGACATTGGCCGCCCGCTGATCCCCGCCGTGCGGCAGCGCCCCATTCTGCTGATGGGCCCGCCGGGCGTCGGCAAGACCCAGATCATGGAGCAGATCGCGCAGGAGTGCGACATTGCGCTGGTGGCCTACACCATCACCCACCACACCCGCCAGAGCGCCGTCGGCCTGCCGTTCATCCGGGAGCGGAACTACGGCGGGCGCACCCGCAGCGTGACCGAGTACACGATGAGCGAGATCATCGCCAGCGTTTACGCCGCCATGGAGCGCACCGGCAAGAAAAACGGCATCCTGTTCATCGACGAGATCAACTGCGTCAGCGAGACGCTGGCCCCCACGATGCTGCAATTTTTGCAGTGCAAGACCTTCGGCAACCAGGCTGTGCCGGACGGCTGGGTCATTGTGGCCGCGGGCAATCCGCCGGAGTACAACAAGAGCGTGCGGGAGTTTGACCTTGTCACGCTGGACCGCGTGCGGCGCATCGACATTGAGCCGAAGCTGAGCGTCTGGCAGGACTACGCCCGCGCCCACCGGCTGCACCCCGCCGTGACGGCCTACTTGGAGCTGCGCCCGCAGCATTTTTACAAAATCGAAAACGATGTGGACGGCGTGCAGTTCGTGACCGCCCGCGGGTGGGAGGACCTGTCCGCCTATTTACAGGCTGCGGACAGGCTGGCGCTGCCCGTGGACGAGGGGGTCATCGGGCAGTACCTGCGCCACCCCGAGGTCGCGCGGGATTTTGCGGCCTACTGGGTGCTCTACCGCAAGTACCACGAGGATTACGGCGTCGAGGATATTTTGCAGGGCAAGCCCTATGACGCCGTCATTGCACGGGCGATGGACGCGAGCTTTGACGAGCGCATCAGTCTGGTCAGCCTGCTGCTGGCGGGCCTGAACACCCGCTTTGCCGACGCCCGCGCCACGGGTGCGGTGACGGATGCCTGCTACCAGCAGCTGCGCAGCTTCAAGCGGACGCTGTCCCAGCAGCCCGACGCCGACCCCGCCGACCTGTTTGCCGAGCGGTGCGACGCCTACCGCGCCAAGCTGGAGGCCGACAAGACCGCCGGGGCGCTGCTGCCCGACGAGGCCGCGGCCCGCACCCGCACGCTGGCGCTGCTGACCGCGTGGAGCCGCAGCCTTGACAACGGTCTGGACGCCGACGAGGCGTTTGACACGGTGCGCAGCGCGTTCAACGCCCAGGTGCAGCGCCGCGAGGAAGCCGTCTCCGCCGCCAGCAACGCGCTGGAATTTGCCTTTGACTTTATGGAGCAGGCGTTCGAGGACGGGCAGGAGATGGTCGTCTTCGTCAACGAGCTGGCACTCGGCCCCGACTCCGCGCCGTTTCTGGCCGAAAACGACTGTGAGCGGTTTGAGCAGTACAGCGAGAAGCTGCTTCTCCACGGCGGCGAGGATGAGCTGCTGGCGGAATTGCAGCGGGATGATGTGCGGGCGGAGGAGCATTCGGCGGAGTTTTGACCGGGTGGTCAAGGCAGGGTGCCGCGGGGCGTCGGGGACGCCGCCCCCTACAGCAAACCCGGAAACGGGTGCCCGCCTGCGGCGGGGTGGGGGCACCCCGCCCTACGCACCGTTTGCAGGTGGGATGTAGGGCGGCATGCCCTCATGCCGCCGCGGACGCGACCGCCGCCGTCAGGTTCCACGGGCGGATATGGAATCCGCCCCTACGGAGCTGTTGTAGGGGGCGGCGTCCCCGACGCCCCGCAGGCAGCTGCCCGCTCAAAAAGTATTACTTCTCATTATATTCTTTACTCTTTTGCGGAATTTTGTTATAATGGCAGTATTCCGTTTATCATCGGACATTTTGAGGGGGTCATTTTATGAAAGCAGTCATCACGGTCATCGGGCAGGACACGGTGGGTGTCGTTGCCAAGGTCAGCGCGGTGTGCGCCGAGCTGAACATCAACATTGAGGACGTTTCCCAGTCCATCATGCAGGATATGTTCTGCATGATCATGCTGGTCGATCTGAGCAAGGCGAACGCCGAGGCCGCCGAGGTCCGGGATCGCTTTGCGGCATTGGGCAAAGAGATGAAGATGCAGGTCACCGTGACCCGGCAGGAAGTCTTTGATGCCATGCACACCATTTAAGGGGGCTGCCACATGAGAATCATCAACAGCCGCGACATTATGGAGACTATTGAGATGCTGACCGCCGAGAATCTCGACGTGCGCACCGTCACAATGGGCATCAGCCTGCTGGACTGCATCGACCCGGATGCGGACAAGGCGTGCGAGAAAATCTACAACAAGATCACCCGTCTGGCGGGCAATTTGGTCTCCGTCGTGGACGGCATCAGCGCCGAATACGGCATCCCCATCGTCAACAAGCGCATCAGCGTCACGCCCATTGCGATGCTACTGGGCGCCGCGCCGGACGCCGACCCCGTGCAGTACGCCAAAACGCTGGACCGCGCGGCCAAGGCCGTGGGGGTCAACTTCATCGGCGGCTTCGGTGCGCTGGTACACAAGGGCTTTTCCGCGGGCGATAAGCGGCTGATCGCCGCCATCCCCCGCGCACTGGCCGAGACCGATATTGTCTGCTCCAGCGTCAATATCGGCTCGACGAAATCGGGCATCAACATGGACGCCGTCAAGCTGATGGGCGAGGTCGTGCGCGAGACCGCCGAGCTGACGAAGGACAATATGTGCATGGGCGACGCAAAGCTCGTCGTGTTCTGCAACGCGCCCGAGGACAACCCGTTCATGGCGGGCGCGTTCCACGGCGCGGGCGAGCCGGACTGTGAGATCCACGTCGGCGTCTCCGGCCCCGGTGCGGTGCGCGCCGCGCTGGCCAAGCTGCCGAAGGACGCCCCGATGGACGAGGTGGCCGAGCTGGTCAAGCGCACGGCATTCAAGATCACCCGCCTGGGCCAGCTGGTAGCGAACCTCGCCAGTGAGCGCCTCGGCGTGCCCGCGGGCATCATTGACCTGTCGCTGGCCCCGACGCCCGCGATTGGCGACAGTGTTGCGAACATTCTGGAGGAAATGGGCCTTGAGAGCTGCGGCTGCTGCGGCACGACGGCCTGCCTGGCCCTGCTGAACGACGCGGTCAAGAAGGGCGGCGTCATGGCGTCCAACCACGTCGGCGGCCTGTCCGGCGCGTTCATCCCCGTGTCGGAGGATGACGGCATGATCAACGCCGCCAACTGCGGCAGCCTGACGCTGGAAAAGCTCGAGGCCATGACCGCGGTCTGCTCCGTCGGCATCGACATGGTCGTCATCCCGGGCGACACGAGCGCCGAGGTCATCAGCGGCCTGATCGCAGACGAGGCCGCCATCGGCATGGTGAACAGCAAGACCACCGCCGTGCGCGTCATCCCCGCCATCGGCCACAAGGCCGGCGACGTGCTGGACTTCGGCGGCCTGCTGGGCCACGCGCCGATCATGCCCATCAGCCGGTACAGCCCCGCGGTCATGATCCACCGCGGCGGCCGCATCCCCGCCCCGATGCAGGCATTGAAGAACTGATTGCAATACACACCGCCCCTGCCGGATTTGGCATGGGCGGTTTTTTTGTGGTATAATCAGGATGATAAAAAGGTAAGTGAATGGGATACCGCGATACAGGATACCATGGAGGAATAGGATAATGTCGAAAGATGAGTATTTGATAAC
>OJPL01000748.1_pt1 | contig 11112 bp, 10 predicted proteins | sample 1598501 | NCBI WGS metagenome assembly OJPL01 (sample SAMN03922486, study PRJEB24848) | human gut metagenome | isolation source: stool sample | host: Homo sapiens | place: Germany | collected 2011-05 | reverse complement strand
TTCTGTCAGATTGCCATGCTGCACGGAAGTGCCTCCATACAGTAAAAATAGAGCGGGGAAGCTCTCCGCTCTATTGATAAGCGGGCATGTCTGCCCGCTTTGGACATCTTATTTTCTGAGACCTAAACGCTCGATTAAAGCACGATATCTCTCGATATCTACTTTCTTTAAGTAAGCAAGTAAACCACGTCTCTGACCAACCATCTTTAAAAGACCTCTTCTGGAGTGATGATCGTTCGGGTTCTCCTTTAAGTGAGCGGTAAGCTCCTCGATACGTGCTGTCAAAAGAGCAACCTGTACCTCCGGTGAACCTGTGTCATTCGGTGTTCTTCCATACTCTGCGATAATGTTCTGCTTCTTGTCCTTTGCGATCATGTTCTGATCCTCCTTATAATATTCTGTTTGGATGGCTTCTGCCATACCGGGCCCTTTTGGCCCATCGCCCGACTGTGTATGATACTCAGTAAAAGGTTGGAGTGTCCATTTACCGAATATGGGCTGAACTCATACTCTCGCATTATAGCATAGCTGCATACGCTTGTAAACAACTTTTTAATTATTGATCACACGCACAACTTTGACCGGCGTACGGTAATAGGCACCGGAAATCTTGATGCCGGACTTCGGTGAACTTGCATGTACCACCTGTCCGTTGCCGATGTAGATTGCCACGTGGTTGATGCGGCTTCCGTTTCCGTAGAAGAACAGATCTCCCGGCTGTGCCTCAGAGGCCGAAATCTTCGTTCCACAATTCGACTGCGCGCCGGAAGAATGCGGAAGGGAAATGCCGTAGTTGGCAAATACGCTCATGACAAAACCGGAGCAGTCCGCACCTCTGGTCAGACTTGTGCCACCCCATACATACGGATTGCCGACAAACTGTGTCGCATACTGCACCAGCGATACACGCACATCCGAAACACCCTGTCCATACCGGATCTCAGTCATGGTCATCGCCTTTAAAAGCTCTGTCGAGATCTCTACATAATCGGAAGAGACATATCCCTCATCACTGTCGACGTTGATCTTCACCCATCCGTCAAGCACCTCGAGCACCTCGAGTTCCTCGCCCTGCGGCATCATTGTGACAATCGCGCAGTCGGTGTTCGGCTGCTCTCTGACGTAAAGGGTTGTCGTCGTCACGGTGGCAAGCGTCTGCTTTACCTCATCCGCTCTGGCAAGCGCCGCATCTCCGGTCAGAAGATACTCCGACTTTACATAACCTTCCACGGAACCGGACTTAATCTGTGTCCATTCGCCTTCCACGCCGAGGATCTCACATCCTGCGTTGTTCGGCATCTTGCCCACGACATCTGCATCAGTGCCTGCCGCTGCACGGACGTTGAGATTGCCCTCAACATTCGCCACACCGAGATTGGTATATCCGTAAGCGCTCGCCGCCTGCTGTGCGGCATCCTGCTCTGTACTCTCTGTCTGCTCCTCTGTGCTCTCCGTCTCTGTAAGTTCGTCCTGCGCCTGTGAGGCCGCGGCTGCTGCATCTGCAAGCTCTGCCGATACTCCGGCAGCGGCAGAAGACGTCGATGCATCCACATCCACACCCGCCTCTGCTGATTCGGTGCCCTCTTCAACCGCTTCCTGTCCCTGTGCCGTTCTTGCAATGTCCATTCCGGAAACACCGGCCACGCCCATCGCCGCGTCACTGAGACTTCCGGACAGTGCGCTGGTAACACCGGACGCCACGGTTGCACTGGTATCCGCATCTGTATTCTTTGACTTCTGATCTATTGCCGCTGTGGAAACCACCAGAGTTCCCGCCAGGACCAAACCTGCGATTCTCGCTAATCGTGCTTTCATATGACTCTCCATTCTTGCGCCGTCTCCTGCGCAATTCTAGTTTGTGCTCATTTTTAAATCTAACGTCCAGTATAGCAACGATTTTTTACGATGTCAACATATTTTTGTAACATTTATGTAATAATTATTACGAGGTGTGTTTTTCAAAATAGGCACGGCCATAGGCAACATCGTTCTGCATCTGCTCTTTGAGCGCCTCAATCGATGCAAATTTCCGCTCGCTGCGGACTCTGCTTAAGAACTCCACCGTCACCATCTTATCGTAGACATCTTCCGCGAAATCCAGCAGATGTGTCTCCACCCCGACAGGATACTCTCCCTCAATCGTAGGCTTGCACCCCACGTTGCTGATGCCGCGGTACCACCGGTCTCCGATGTATGCCTCCGTCACGTAGACACCGTTCGGCGGCAGCAGCTTCTCCTTCGGCGGCAGCTGGTTGATGGTCGGAATCCCGATCGTTCTTCCGATCTGGTTGCCGTGCAGGACTCTGCTGGTCACAAAGTAACGGTATCCCAGAAGATGATTTGCCTTCTCGATATTCCCGGCTGCGATCTCTTCCCTCACGAACGTGCTGCTGATGTCCCGGCTGTCTTCTTTTATTTTCTCCACAACGATCACTTCGTATCCGTATTTTCCGGCATACTGCCGCAGCATATGGTAATCGCCCCTGCGGTTATGTCCGAAATGAAAGTCTTCCCCCACAACCATGCACTTTACATGAAGCTGCCGCACAATCTTAGCGATGAAATCCTCCGGCTCCATGCACATGATCTCCTGCGTAAACGGGCACTCCACCACATAATCAATCCCCAGGTGCTCAAACATGTGCCTTTTTTCCTCATTCGTGGTCAGCACCTTCGCCTCCACATTCTGCACATTTCTGCGAGGTGGAATGTCGAAGGTAAAAATCGCTCCCGCGAGACCTTCGTCCTTTTTCTTTGCAAAATACTGCAGCAGCTGCTCATGCCCCCTGTGAATCCCGTCAAACTTGCCGAGAGAAAGTACCGTATTCTCTTCTATATAAAAATCCGTTGTGTTCCTGATATATTTCATGATCTACTTAAACACCTTTAATGGTTTATAGTCTTCCTTTTCCGCCTGATATTCATAAATGCCGAAAAATGCGCCTTCATCGTCGTAGACGCGGACCGGCGCCATTCTCATACTCTCATGTTCCTCCAAAAACATCTCCGGGCGCAGCCGGTTTCCGTTATATAAATATTTGCGGAACTGTCCGTCCACCGTCGCGCTCTCATATTTTAGAAAGACGGTATCCACCGCCTGAAGGAACGGAAGCTGCAGTTCTTCTGTCTCCGTCGCATCCGACCTGTGTGCAATCACGTACGCCTCCACCTCGGACAGCTTTATGGCGTCCGCAAGCGCGAACTCTCCGACTCTCGTGCGGAGCAGCGATTCCATGCACGCACCGCAGCCGAGCACCTCCCCCACATCCTGGCAGAGCGTGCGGATATACGTTCCCTTGGAACAACAGACACGCATCCTGACACGCGGCAGTTCGATCGAAAGGATCTCGATGGAAAAAATATGAACCGGACGCGCCGCACGTTCCACGGTCACGCCGGCCCGTGCCAGATCACACAGCTTCCTGCCGTCAACCTTTAAGGCAGAATACATCGGCGGCACCTGCATATAATCACCTACAAACGAGAGAACCGCTTTTTCCACTTCCTTTGCACTGCAGCGCACCTCCTGCTGCGTCAGGGTCTCGCCCGTCACATCCTGCGTGTCCGTCGTTCTTCCAAGCAGCATGACAGCCTCGTATTCCTTCGTCTTGTCCGTCAGCAGTTCGCAGATCTTCGTCGCCTTGCCGATACACACCGGGAGCACCCCCTCCGCATCCGGATCCAGCGTTCCCGTGTGTCCGATCTTTCTGGTCTTTAAGATTCCCCGAAGCTTAGCCACGACGTCAAACGAGGTAAATCCCTTTTCCTTATAGATATTGATAATTCCATTCATCATACTGCTTTTTTCTCACTTTATCTGTTCTGCCAGATCCGAAATAATCTGTTCGATGATGGCATCCGCATCGCCAGTCATGGAAAATCCGGCTGCCCGGATGTGTCCGCCACCGCCGTACTTTACCGCCACCTTCGAGACATCCACCACTTCCCTGGATCTGGTGCTCGCCTTAAACGTGCCGTCTCCCGTCTCATACAAAAAGACTGCCACTTCCACATCCTTGGTCACGCGGAGCTGATTCACAATGCCGTCCAGATGCTTTGGCAGCACGTCATACTGCGTCATCTCCTCCTCCGTGATCACGCTGGAAATACATTTTCCGTTCAGGTGCAGCCTGCTCTTTAACAGTGCAAGCCCCATAATGCGGTTCTGGTTGTATGTCTTTGTGTAGAAGGTATCATCCACAATCTTCGGATAATTGATCCCGCACTCCATCAGCGCTCCGGCGATCTCCATCGTCTTTCTCGACGTACACGAATACTGGAAGACGCCGGTATCATGTACCATTCCGGTATAAATGCACTCGGCAATCTCCTTTGTGATGCGCTCCTTTGGAAGCAGTTCATAGACAAGCTCCGACGCGGAACTTGCCTGCGGGAAAATGTAGTTGTCCTGTGCAAAGCTCTGGTTGCTGATGTGGTGATCCACACAGACGGTATGCTTCGCCTGCTCAAAGAAATGCGCCGCACCGCCCAGACGTCCCGTATCCCCGCAGTCCTGCGCGATAAACAGATCGTATACCGTATCCCCGGAAAAATCGGAGACGATCTCATTGGAGCGCGCCATAAATTTGAAAATATTGGGAATCGGCTCCAGATAAACCGTCACATCAATGTCGGGATACCATGTTTTAATGTAATTATAAGTAGCAAGGCAGGAGCCCACACAGTCACCATCGGGACGGATGTGTCCGCCGATGGCAACCGTATGAACCTCTGCCAGAAAATCATCAAAATTCGTCATTCTTCTGTTTCCTCTTCCGCCTCATCCGCCCGATCAGGAATATCCTTTGTCACATCGTCAATCATCTTGGACATGCGCACACCGTACTCGATGGACTGATCCAGCACAAATGTGATCTCCGGCGTATTCCTAAGGTTGATGCTGTGGGCAAGCTGCCTGCGAATGTACCCCTCCGCACTTCTAAGACCTGCGAGCGTTGCCTTCTGGGATTCCTCATCCCCGAGCACGCTGATATAAGCCTTGCACGTTTTCAGATCCGGTGCAACCTCCACGGTGACCACGCTGGTCATCGGATTGATCCGCGGGTCCTTGATCTCCCCGCGGATGATATTCGACAACTCGCGCAGCACTTCCCCGTTGATCCGGGTATTTTTAATACTGTTTTTTCTCAATTTCTAGCTCCTTCCATACACGCAAAACGTCTGTTAACGCGGTACCTCCACCATCGTGTATGCCTCAACGATATCAAGCTCTGCAATGTCATTAAAGCCTTCAAAGACAAGACCGCACTCGTATCCGGCTTTTACTTCCTTCACATCGTCCTTGAAACGCTTTAAGGATGCCAGATTGCCCTCGAAGATCTGCTCTCCGGCGCGGGAAATACGAACCTTGCAGCCTCTCTGGAACACACCGTCAAGCACATAGGAACCTGCGATATTTCCGATTCCGGATGCCTTGAAGATCTGACGCACCTCCGCATGACCGAGCACCTTCTCCTCGAAGATCGGGTCGAGCATTCCCTTCATTGCCGCCTCTACATCCTCGATAGCATTGTAGATGACCTTGTAGAGCCGCATATCGACGTTCTCCTTGTCCGCTGTTGTCTTCGCCATCGGGTCCGGACGAACGTTGAATCCGATGATGATCGCATTGGATGCGGATGCAAGGCTGACATCGGACTCGTTGATGGCACCGACACCGCCGTGAATTACTTTTACTACTACCTCTTCGTTGGACAGTTTCTCCAGACTCTGCTTTACAGCCTCCACAGAACCCTGTACATCTGCCTTAACAATAATATCCAGTTCCTTGACGTTACCGGACTGAATCTGCGAGAACAGATCATCCAGCGACATCTTCGCCTTGGTATCTTCGATCAGACGGTTCTTGCCTTCGGAAATATAGGTCTCGGCAAATGCTCTTGCCTCCTTCTCCGTATCCATGGCAACGAATGTCTCGCCTGCCTCCGGTACCGATGAAAGTCCGAGAATCTCCACCGGTGTTGACGGTCCCGCTTCCTTGACTCTTCTTCCCTGGTCGTCAATCATTGCACGCACTTTGCCGTAGCAGCTTCCGCATGCAATCGGCTGACCAACCTTTAAGGTACCCTTCTGTACCAGAACGGTGGCAACTGCACCGCGTCCCTTATCCAGACGAGCCTCAATGACAAGGCCTCTCGCATTACGCTTCGGATTTGCCTTTAACTCAAGTACCTCTGCGGTCAGAAGGATCATCTCCAAAAGGTTCTCGATACCTTCCTTAGTATGTGCAGATACCGGACAAAATACCGTGCTTCCGCCCCAATCTTCCGGAATCAGTTCGTACTCGGACAGCTCCTGCTTTACGCGCTCAATATTGGCACTCGGCTTATCAATCTTATTGATGGCAACGATAATCTCAACTCCCGCCGCCTTTGCATGGTTGATTGCTTCGATCGTCTGCGGCATGACACCGTCATCTGCAGCGACTACCAGAATCGCAATATCGGTGGAATTTGCTCCACGCATACGCATTGCCGTGAATGCCTCATGTCCCGGTGTATCCAGGAATGTGATGTTCTGACCGTTGATCGAAACAACAGATGCACCGATATGCTGTGTGATACCGCCTGCCTCTTTGTCTGTCACACGGGTGGAGCGGATCGCATCCAGCAGGGATGTCTTACCATGATCGACATGACCCATGACGCAGACAACCGGCGGACGTGCCACAAGTGTCTCTTCCGGATCGTCTTCTTCTTTTAAGAGTTCTGCGATCACATCGATCTTCTCTTCCGGCTCACAGATGCAGTTGAACTCAAGCGCGATCTCCTCCGCCGTCTCATAGTCCACTTCCTGGTTCACCGTTACCATCGTGCCTTTCATGAAAAGCTTCTTCACGATCACGGACGGCTGCACTTTCATCTTATCGGCAAGCTCTTTGATCGTCAGCTTCTCCGGCAGAACGAGTGTCTTAATCACATCCTCTTCCTGCTTCGGCTGCGGCTGCTGGTTCGGCTTCTTCTTGCCGCCGTTCTTCTCCAGATTTACGAAGCGCTCCTGCTTCTTGCCGCCAAGTGCATCATAATCGTTTCTCTGTCTGTCGTTCTTGTTGCGGTCTTTCTCGCGCTCTCTGGACTCCTTGCCGCGCAGTTCCTCTGTGGATGCTGCGGTCTCCTTGTTCATACGGTCGATCTCACGATCCAGTCTGCCGGACGGGTTGCCACCGCGGTAACCATTGCCGCCACGGCCTCCGTTTCTGTCTCCCTGACCACCGTTTGCGCCAGGTCTTCCTCCGCCGTACGGTCTTCCTCCGCCATTATTGCCGCCGCGGTTGCCGTATCCATTCTGTCCCGGTCTTCTGTCGCGGTCTCCCTGCGGGCGACGATCCCCGTTCATCGGACGGCGGTCTCCGTTTGCTCCCGGTCTTCTGTCGCGGTCTCCCTGCGGACGACGGTCCCCGTTCATCGGACGGCGGTCACGGTCTCCCTGCGGGCGTGCCTGCGGATTCTGTGCATATACGTTCTCATACACATTCTCGTATACATTTTCACGGCGTTCCGGCTGCTTTGCTGCTGTCTCCTGCGGCTTTTTCTCCGGCGCTGCCGTTCTGGCCGCCTTTGCGCGCTCCGCTGCCTGACGCTCTGCCTCCTCGGCTGCCTTTGCAGCCTCCGGGTTGATTGCGCGCTCAAATGCTCTCTTGACATCAAAGCTGTTTGCCGGTCTTGCCTGACGCTGCTCCGGTCTGCCTCCCTGTGGGCGGCGGTCTCCATTCATCGGACGACGGTCTCCGTTCATCGGACGGCGGTCACGGTCTCCCCGCGGGCGGCGTCCGCCTCCCTGCTTGCTGTACTGCGGATTAAATACCGCGGTAATGCTGGACTTCTTCTTTGGACGCTCCGGTCTGCCCTCCGCGTTCTCAGCAGCCTTCGGTGCCGCTTCCGCCTTCGGTGCCGCTTCCGCCTTCGGTGCTGCTTCCTTCTTCGGCGCTGCCTCCGCCTTCGGCGCTGTCTCCGTCTTTGGTGCTGCCTTTTTCTGGAACTTGTCGCGCACCATTTTCTGCACATCATCCTCAATGCTGCTGCTGTGCGACTTTACCGCATGCTCCGTCGTACTTAAAAATTCAATAATCTGTTTGTTTTCTATTCCTAACTCTTTTGCAAGTTCATGAACTCTCATTTTTGCCATATATCCTGTTTCCTCCATTATTCAGTTGTTAACGTCAGTTTCAATTTATCTTCGATCGAATGGGCCAGCCCTTCGTTTGTCACTGCAAGCGATGCACGGAATTCCTTTCCAATGAAATGTCCCAATGTCTCTTTTTCTCCGTACACATACATCGGAACTTCATAAAAAGTCGTCATATCCCGGAAATGCTTCTGTGTATTCTCAGACGCATCCGACGCGACAATGACAAGCCATGCCCTGCCATCCTTCACCGCTTTTTCTGTGGAAAACTCTCCGCTTGCCACACCGCCCGCCTTGGCTGCAATGCCAAGCATCGACAACACTTTATCTGGTTTCAAACTTCTCCATCTCCTTTGTCAGTGTATCATAGACTTCCTTTGGAATTGGCATTTTTAATGATCGTTCCAGACCCTTGTTTTTTATTGCCGCGCGCAGGCACTCACTGTTCGGACACACATAAGCGCCTCTGCCGTTTTTCCGCCCCGTAGCATCAAGTACAATCTGTGAGGAGGCCTCATCTTCCGCCGCCGTCTTGATTACCCGGATCATATCTTTTTTCGGCTTAAGCTCTCTGCACCCCACGCACTGGCGCATTGGAATCTTTTTGTTTGCCATTCTCTGATCAACCCCTGCCTACTCTTCTTCATTCTCTGTGTCTGTCTCATCCGCAAGTTCGGATTCCTCAGCGTATTCTCCCTCGGCATCCGCATCCTCAGCATATCTGTCCCCGGCATACTCGCCGTCTTCGGTATATTCGCCGTCCTCTGCGTACTCGTCATCCTCGTAATACTCGTCGTCCTCGTACTCGCTCTCATAATCCATGAAGTCGCCGGACTCTCTGGCCTGTGTCTCGCTCTTGATGTCGATCTTAAAGCCGGTAAGTCTTGCCGCAAGTCTCGCATTCTGTCCTTCCTTGCCGATCGCCAGGGAAAGCTGATAATCCGGAACGATGACTTTCGCCGACTTCTCCTCCGCATCCGCGATAACAGAAATAACCTTTGCCGGGCTCAATGCGTTCTCGATCATCATTGCCGGATTCTCATTCCAGGTAATGATGTCAATCTTCTCACCGCGCAGTTCGTTGACGATCGCATTGACTCTCGCACCGTTCATACCGACACATGCGCCCACCGGATCCACATCCGGATCATTGGACCAGACGGCAATCTTGGTTCTGCTTCCTGCCTCCCGCGCGATCGCTTTAATCTCAACGATTCCCTCTCTCACCTCGGTCACTTCAGACTCGAACAGGCGCTTTACCAGCTCCGGATGGGTTCTTGACACGAGAATCTTCGGTCCCTTGGACGTATCCTTCACCTCCAGGATATAGACCTTGATGCGCTCGGTCGGCTGGAATACCTCGCCTCTCACCTGCTCGTTCTCGGTCAGGATCGCATCCACCTTGCCAAGGTTGACGCTCACATTTCTTCCGATGTAACGCTGTACCACACCGGTCACAACATCCTTTTCCATGCTGTAATACTGGTTGTATAAAACCTTGCGCTCCTCTTCACGGATCTTCTGTAAGATGACATTCTTGGCATTCTGTGTTGCGATGCGTCCGAACTCCTTGGACTGGATCTCGACATTCACGATATCTCCGATCTCGTATTTGGAATCCACCATCTTGGCATTGACAAGGCTGATCTGCTCTACCGGATCCTCCACCTGCTCTACTACGGTCTTCTCCTGGAACACATGATACTCACAGGTCTGCGGGTCCATCGTCACCTTTACATTCTCGGATGTACCGAAATGGTTCTTGCAGGCGGTCACCAGTGAATTCTCGATTGCCTCAAGCAGTGTCTCCTTGCTGATATTCTTCTCACGTTCCAGTATATTCAATGCTTCTAATAACTCATTATTACTACTCATTTTATTATCCTCCTGTTTCCTTAGTGGTTATTAGCATATATTTTATCAAAAATCGAATGCCAGACGGATCAGCGCGATATCCGGCTTCTCAAACGTCATTTTCTCTCCGTTTTCTGTCTCTATTGTCACAGTACTTTCATCATATGCAGATAAAATACCATAAAATTCCTTTTCCCGGTTGATTGCACGGTAAGTGCGGATCTCAATCTCCTTTCCCATGCTCCGGACATAATCTTTTTCTTTCTTGAGCGGTCTGCCAAGTCCCGGGGAACTTACCTCGAACACGTAGGAATCTTCCACGAAGTCCTCGCGGTCAAGAATCTCATTCATCTCTCTCGCCACTGCCTCGCAGTCGTTGACGGTGATCCCGCCCTCCTTGTCGATGTAGGCTCTCAGATACCAGGTTCCGCCTTCTTTTACATACTCCACATCCACGAGTTCAAAATGCATGCGCTCTAAGATCGGAGTAATCAGTTCTTCGGTGCGCGCTTCGTATGTTTCACGCTTTGACATGTGTACACCTTCTTTCTCCATATTCAATTTTAATTGTAACAAACTGCCCACCCGGCCTTTACACAGACTTTACAGGGCATAAACGTGAATTGAGAGAGGGCTTTCGTCCTCTCTCAATCAAGTCATCGTGTTATCATATATTAAAGTAGCACTTTTTTATGGGAAATGCAAGCTTTTTCTCGAAAATACAGGCTTTTATGCCGGCAGTTTGCAGACATCTACCCAGCACACCGGTTTTGCAAGCTGCTCCAACTGCGGTATCGTCAGTTCAATCGCGCTGTTGCTGCTCCCACACGCCGGAAAAACCGTCTCATATTTTTTCAAAGTCTCGTCCAGATACACCCGCACGCCTTCCTTGATTCCAAACGGGCAGACGCCTCCGATCGCATGTCCGATCCGTTCCTCCACCTCATCCGGCGCAAGCATCTTCGCCTTCGCACGGAAAAATGCCTTGTATTTTGCATTGTCAATCCGGGCATCTCCCGCACACACGATCAGCACCGCCTCTCCGTCCACCAGAAAAGACAAAGTCTTTGCAATCCGCCCTGCTTCCGTGTGCAGTGCTTCCGCCGCCAGTTC
>OJPL01000743.1_pt1 | contig 11146 bp, 13 predicted proteins | sample 1598501 | NCBI WGS metagenome assembly OJPL01 (sample SAMN03922486, study PRJEB24848) | human gut metagenome | isolation source: stool sample | host: Homo sapiens | place: Germany | collected 2011-05 | reverse complement strand
TGTTGTTACTACTGTCTTTATTGCAGTTATAATAGTCACTATTATTGTCTTATACATATCAAAATACATTTGTATAGCTGTTTGTATAGCACTTAATACTGTACTAAATACATTCTTAATTCCTTCCCACACATTAGATATAGTGTCTTTTACTGCATTCCAAACCTCTGTTGCTTTTGCTTTTACTGTGTCCCAATTTTGATACAGTAGTACACCAATAGCAACTAATGCTGTTATAACTCCTATTGCTATTAAAACTGGTGCACTTATTGCTCCAATAGCACCTGTTGCTGCAATTACTCCCGTCTTAACTGCTGCAAATACCCCGGTGAGAACACTCCACCCCGATGTAAATATTCCAGCTACAGATGAAACCATTCCTATAACTGTTGTTATTCCTACAAAAGCCGTTCCTAATGCTACTACAGCAGTTATTACCAGTTGCACAGGTTTAGGCATATTAGCAAAACTTTGTAATAATGTTGTTATTCCACTTGTTACTGCACTTATCGCAGGTTGTAAGTTTGTAAGTAATATTCTTTTCGTTCCTTCAAGTGCACTTCCTAAGTCATTATATTTGACTTTGTTCATTTCACCTAATTTGTCTCTAGAATTATCTATCTCTCCATTAAGATCTCCTAACGCAAATATAGCTTCTGCAGCATTATCTTCGTACATTGTTCCGAATATACCAACACCTACATTATATTGTTCTTGCTTATCCTTCATTTTGCTTAAACGCTCTATCATTTCCTGTGTGACTTGTTTAGCACTATCTCCACCTTTTGCATATTTTTCACGAAACTCATCAGCATTAAACCCTAACTTTTTTAAATAATCATCGGCTGAACCGTCCATAATTCTTATATTCATTTCTTTAAATGCATCACCTAAACTGTCTACACTAAATGCCCCTGTCTCTGCCCCATTTGCAAGAGCATTAAACATGTCCTCAGCTGAATATCCTGCATTAGCAAAAGAAGGAGAATATTCCGTAATTACATCAATTAAATCATCATTTTTATTAAGTCCGCTTTCTGCTCCCTGTGCTATAAGATTATATGCTTCATCTGCTGTAAGTCCAAACTTCTGCATTAATGCATCTGCTGCTTTTGTACTATCAGCTATGTCAATTTCATAAACATCACTTAAAAGATATGCATCTTCTGTACATTGTTTTAGCGCCTCTCCTGCTAAACCTGTGTTTTGATGTACCAATGCCATATTCTCGCCTATATCTGATAGTGATTCTCCAAAATTATCTGCATAAATTTCATTTATTATTCCTTCAAATTCGCCCATTTCATCGTTTGTAAGCCCTAATTGTGCTTGCAATTGATTAAGCGAACTTTGTCCTTCTAATCCAAATTCTTTTACACTGTCTGCTATTCCACTAAATGCATCTGTTAACTCGTCTACACCTTCTATAGCTAATGCATCTTCTAGTGCATTTCCAGCTTCTTGTGCTCCATCTGCAGCATCATTTAAACTGTTATCTAATTCATCAGCAGCACTACTAACTTCATGCAATCTATTTTGGTTTTCCCTTAAATCATTAGATAACTGTCCTATTCTACTTGCTAATTGCTGAGCTTCATTTGAACTTTGTCCTTGCTCTAATACTACATTTTTATATTCTTCTTTTAGTCTATTTAACTCTTGTTGTTGCTGATCTATTTCTGTAGTTAATCTAGATAATGAATTTGTATCATTTCCTAACTGTCCTATTTCTTGTCCAGCTTCTTGACTTGCACTTCTTAAATCATTAAGTCTTTGTGATGTTTGATTTATTTCATTTTGTATAGCTTGTTGTTGAGTTTGTGCTCTAAGTAACTCATTATTAAGATTTCTGTATTCATTGGAGTTTTCTCCAAGTATATTTTTCGCCTGTTCTAATGATTGATTTAATAATTCTACCTTTTGGCTTGATGCTGCATATTGTTGTTGTAATATATTTTGTCTTTGTTCTAATAGATTTATATCGTCTGAATTTCCTTTTAACTGAGTAGCATTTAATCTCAATTCATTCGAAAAAGTAGTCATATCTTTGCTTATATCTCTTATACCAGACCTAAAATCCGAAGTTACAGCTTTAAATTCTATTTGTGCCTGTGTTTTATTTGCCATTTATCTTCCCCTCCTTTCTAATTCTCTTTGTTTTACATAACTAATGTAGTTGTCATATGCTACTTTATTAGCAACTATACCTTCTAAAGAAGATATATCTATATTCCAAAATAAATCCTCGCTTATGCCCAAAATAAGGACATAGTAGGTATAATAATCCTCTATGTCCTCTAGTTTAAATTTAGGTATTTTTATTTTTTTTGCTCCTGTTATCTTCTTTGTTGCTTGGGTAAAGGCGCTCCTGAAATTTTTTTTTGCTTTGGATTAGCTAATTCATTAGCTAAGTTATTTATAAGTACAAAACTTTGTGGTATATTTTCCATAAATTCTTCTTTAGTCATTAAAGTATTATCATCTTGTTCTATATTAGCGCATAAATATGCTGTATATAAAATCGTGATTGAACTAAAGGTCGCATCTTTATCTTCTTTTACATATATATTATTGTATTCTTCATATTCTTTTTTTCTTTTATTCTTTAGCTGCAATAATCTAGCAAAATTTAGAGTTAATTTTATAACTTCTCCATTTTCTAATGTTAATTCTTTAAATGTACATTTCATTTTTTATACCTCTATGCTTTTTTTATTAATTCAAAATTAAATGAAGTTAACCATTTAGTCGCAATTTCAGAACCAGAAGCCAATTCACTTGCCATACATTCATATTTTCCAAAGCCTTGATCATCTGGAGATACTGCAATCGTCATTTCAATTTCTGCCACTTCATCAGAACCATTTTCTATTTTTTTACTTGTTCCTGAATTTATAACACAATTTGGATATGCTAAATACTTTTCTATTCCATCTTCATCTAACACTTTAGCAACCCATGTAAATTCTGGATGGATACTATCTTTACCATATCCATATACACCTTCTGCAAGTTTATCTGTGAATATCATTCCATATACTTTCACATACAAACTCCATAGCATATGCATACTTACAGTTAATGTTCCTGTTCCAGTTCCTCTAGTTCTAGATTTTATTACTACACCTTCACATTTTTTTGTTACTGTTCTTACATCCATCTCTTCAGTTAAAGATCCTACGCAACCAACTTTTGTTGTTGCTATTTCATTTTCGCCATTAAATTTAATAGCACTTTCTTTTATTTCATAATCTGAGTACACTTTAGCATAACTAGCCATTATATATTCAAACCTCCTAACTTATCTAGAATGTCATTTACGACATTATCTTTTACTTTTTTAACTCCTTCTTCCATGAATGGCTTTTCACTTTTCCCTTGGCTTGTCCCACTGGCTGTCATCGGGAATACTAAGTAATTATATTTTTGTTTTGTTGTAATTCTTATTCCTAAGTTGAAATTTTTATTTGTTAATGAATCTGCATCTCTTGCATGCTTTTTATTCCTATCAGATACAGGTATACAATTATGTATAGAGTTTATTAACTTGTCTTTTCCTTCTCCATGTATGTATTTATTTATTACGTCCTCAGCTTTATCTTCATAATTTCCTATAGCTTGTTGTATTTTCTGTACGTCTTCATACTCTAATGAAAAATTTATCCCTGCCATTATAATTCACAACCTTTTTTAGCTTTTGTAAATTCTATTGTGCAAATTTCAACTACTCTATCAGTATTATTTTTTGTTGTATAATTAAATACAATTTCTGTATCAGCTAATTTTAATTTTGTATCTTTTGTTACTTGTTTTATTATTTTAAATTCAAAATCTTCTTCTATATAATTTTCACAAATAAAATGTACCTGATAATATTTGTTATAATCCATTCTATTTGTTCCTGTTCTAGATGTTCTACTTTTATTAAAGACAAAATAATTCCAATCATCATTTGGTTTTGCCAGTGAACGTCCATAATAAGCTTTATATCCTAATTTTTCTAATGCTTGTTTTATGTCATTAAGCAATTTCTCTCACCTCTTCCAAATAGAAGTAAATTTCTTGCTTTTCTCTATCTATATCAAAGTACACAATATCGTAAAGAATATTTTTTATAACAACCTTATCATAGTTAGATATATTTTTATAAAACCTTGTTTTTATTTTCAAACTTAAGGATCTATTTCTAGCTTCTGCAAAATCTAAATCTTGTTGCCTTTTACTGCACTCTTTATATGCTAATTTAACTATAAATTCCAAATCGTCAATAGATTTTATATTCTCCCTAGCTCCGAAATCACTTTCTTTGTTTTTTTCTTTATAAATCCTTATATAACCATCATTATAATTAATTGCTTTCATTTTTCATTTTTTCCACCTCATACTTTTGTCTTAGCTGCATAATGTTGTTAAAATAATTATCGTCAAATTCATTTTCACAGTTATTCCATGCATACATGCAATAATTAAGTAATAAATTTCTTTCCATACCCTCAGAATAATCTACATCTGCTCCTAATTTATAATCTAAAGTGGATACAGCATCTTTTAAAATTGTTTGTAGACGATTTTCTGTTTCTTCCTCTGTCCATGTAATATTTAATTTTTCTTTTAATCTTTGAAGAAGGTTATCCATATAAGATCACCTTCTTTGATTAAGCTTGTTCTTTAGTAGATACAGTGCCTTTTACTTTTGTGTATATTACTGCTTCTTCTAATCCAGATATATCAAGTAATAAAGAGCAAGTATTATCTGTACATTTTCCGTTACCGTAAGTTTTTATTTTGTAAGTAGTTGCATCATCTAAGAATTGGAAATCTTTAGAGTATTCTATAACTCCTTCTTTTGCTCCACCCATAGCCATAAAATACTCATTAGGTAGGCATAATATAGCTTTACCTGTTTCTACTTCATTTGATATTACTACTTCTGTAGGGAATGGGAATACATCTTTTACATATGCTCCATTTGTATTTAATAGAGTTGTAGCAGGCATTATTTTAGTTAAGTAATCCACTTGGTTTACTATCATTAAAACAGAACCGAATTTTCTAGTTCTTCCACCATGTTTTTTACTATTATCATCTGTATATTCTTCTGTTTTAGCCATTTTTGAAATTAAATTACCATAAGTTTTAGGTGAAAAATCTGTTATTTTTATAGCAGATTTTTGAGGATATCCAGTACTAGTAGAGTATGATACTCCTTTATGTATATCTCTATCTAAACCTACAGGACAGTCTAACCCATTTCCTGAAATAATAGCCTTTTCAAGTCCACATGCTATAGCATCTTTCATTATAGTTCTAACATATGCATCTATAAATGTTGGCCCTAAATCTAACATATCATTAGGCACAGATGCAAATGCCGATAATTTATTTTGAGTTATATCTACTTCTTTAAATGCAGAAGTTAATTCTTTAGTTATTGCAGTATTTAATTTGCCCCATACAGCTGTATCTATAGTGTGATCATTTAATATCCATTTTGTCATATATTTAGCATTTACAAAATTTATTTTTGTTAATAATGGATGTTCTTCTAATAAGTCTTTGTATACATCTGTTATAACAGTTTCTGGCATTATTCCTTCAGGAGATTTTATAAAGTCTGCAAATGATTGTTCTGGTCTTGGACTTCTAGATGCTTCTATAAACCCTTTATACCATTTTTCTTCTGCTATAGTAAGTTGTCTATATCCTCTGTCTTTTAATATAGTTTTGTCTTGAGTTTGTTGATACTCTTCAAAGTCTGATTTTATATTTTGGGCTATTGTATTTTGAAGTGATTCTAAAGATTCTATAACTTTTGCATCATCTCCATTTTTCATAGCTTGTTGCATTTCTTCTGCAACGTTTTTGTATTGTAATTTGTTTATACCAAGTAATGACATTTTCATTACCTCCTTATTATAATTTTTTTGTATAATTTTATATTAAAAAAAGAACATTTAACATGTTCTTTTAGTTTGTAATTCTAAATATTCTTCATAAAACATCCATTCCAATTTTTCTCCTGTTATTGGATGTTTTCCGCAATATTTTCTTGTTCCTTTGCAGCAAGCTCCTATATTACTTTTAGCCGTTTTTACTTTTGTCCATTCACCTGCTTCTTTTATTGAATTAAATACTTGTTTTGTATTTAAACAAATAACTTTTTTATATTTCGCTTTTGTAGCATTTTCAAGCGCATCTTGATTATTAGATAGATAAATTTTTCTTGACTCACTCATTTTTAGTTTTGTTTCTGATGAATTTTTTCTACCTTTATGAATATTTATCATTTTATTTCTGTATTCCTCATCTTGTTGCCATCTTTTCTTGCACATTTCTCTAGATGTATTCCTATGTTTTTCACTATGAATTTGACCTTTATGGGCATCACTCATATGTTGTCTATATCCTGGTTTATTCCAAACTGCCTTTAATTTTGCTATATGTTCTTCTCTATATTTTTCATCTTTCCATAATGATTTAGACCATTCTCCAATCTTTTTTCTTGCCTCATCTGTCGGAACATCTCCACCTAAATCTCGATTATATCCATATTGAGGATTAGCTGAATCATATAGAGCAATATACATTTTTTCCATTAATCTGGCTTCTTCTTTAGTGAAGTTTTCAAACATTATTTCATGTTCTATATTATTCCATCCATATTTTTGAATCGCCCTATTAATAACTAGTTGGTTTTTATATCCTTTTCCACTATTCCATCTATATTGTGGCTTTAAACCAGTTATTCCTATATATACTTTTTTATTAGGAAAAGTATGTTTATATACTGAAAAGTTTCTTTTTTCCATAAAACCACCTCTTTTATTTGTTTTCTAATTATATTATAACACAATTGACCGTCAATTGACAGTATATTTAATAAGTTTTATAATTAATTAGAGGTGATATTTATGGGTAATCCAAATTTGAAAAATAGAATAATTCCAAATAGCGCTGTTGATAAAAAACTTTATGAGGAATTAAAAAAACTATCAAAGGATACTTCAATTCCTATATCTAGACTACTAGATAAAGCAATTAAAATGTTACTTGATAGTTACACTAAAGGCTAGATTTTCTAGTCTTTTTTTATCCAATTCATATAATGATATTCAATATGTTCTTCTGGTTTTTCATATTTTTCTTTATCATCTTCATCATCTTTTTTAGATTTAGAATTTAAAATCAACTTCATTAATGATTTTTTAACAGATTGGCTAACTTCTTCAGCTTCTTTTTCATTTACTATAGCTGTAATAAATCCTTTTTCTATAGCTTCTTGTGGTGTTATCCAAGTTTCATTATCAAGCATCTGTTTTAACTCTTCTTCTGTTATATTTACTTCTTGCATATAAGCATTAATACTGGCCTGAGTTATTTTATCTAAATCATCTGCTTGTTTTCTTAGTTCATTTGCATTTCCACTTGTCCAACTCCATGCATTATGTATCATTAATAATGATGCTGTAGACATTACTCTTTCATCTCCTGCCATAAATACAACTGAAGCAGCACTACATGCAAATCCATCACATACAGTTTTTACTGTTGCTTTATGTCTTTTTAGTTGGTTGTATATTGCTAATCCTTCTTTAACTTCACCACCATAACTATTTATATAGACATTTATTTTATCACAGTCTAATCCTTCAATTTGTTTAGATAATGTATAACTTGATATCTCTCCTTCAAACCAATCCCACGATGTTATATCTCCATAAATTTGAATATCGACTTCATTATTATTTTGAGTCAGTTGAAAATATTTTTTACTTTTCATTTTATTCACCTCCTTTATTTGTCACCTATTAGTCTATTTTCCGCTGTATCATAGTTCTTAGTTATAAAATGTTGTTGACTAAACTTAGTATTAAGTTTATCGAATCCTATTATTTCTCTTACCTCATCAATACAGCATGTTCCAGATGCTATAAGTTTATCTGCTTTTTCTGCTACATCTAAAATATCAATATGATTAATTGTAGATGTATCTACCTTAACATAATTTCCTTTTGACCATTCTGAATATCCGGGATATGTTTTTCTTGTAATTTCTTCTGATAACATTTCTGCTATTGGATCTATACAAAATGTAAGAAATACTTTTACTATTTCATTCATATTTGTAATATTGCCTAGCATTAAACTTACTGGTATTTGAAAAGCCTGTGCTACTATTTCAAACATTTCTTTTCTAAGATTTCTAAAATCAGAACTATCTTTATTTGTTGTTGGTGAAACGTCTTGCAAATCATATCCTTTAAATTGTAAATATACAGAATCTTCATTTTGCATAAAACTTTTAAGTTGTTTTTTTATAACCTCTTCATAATTTTCTTGAAAAGATTTATCTCCAGCTTTAATATTTTCAAATATCATTTTATATTTTGTTCCATTTGACTTCTTATAATTTTTGGCAGCATAACTCATTAATTCTCCATACTGTTCATATAATCCGTCAATTAAATTTTTTATATTTGTATTATTAAGCTGCAATCGTAGTACTTCATCACTTTTAAAAATTTTATTTAACTGTAAATTTCCAATTGAAATTCCTTTATATAAATTGCCTTTGATTGGATATTCATCTACTACATAACTATCTGCACAATATAAATTATTAGGAGTAGCTTCTACTAATAAACTTTCTTTATTATATACCATTTTTTCAATAGCTTTATGTAATAGCTGACTGCTATTTTCATTTACATTAGGGGATATATTGTATGTATAGTATATGTCATTTCTAACTTCTTTGTTATTTTCATATATTTTTATTTCACATTTGCTTAATGCATTAGCAATATATGTTATAGCTGTCTGTATTGCTAATTCTTTGTAATATATTTCCTGTACTTTTTCTTCTATTACACTTTCTATTATCTCACCTTTTTCATTTTTAGTATTTCCTAAGAAATCCATAAACCATGTTTTTATGCTCACAATTTTCTCACCTCCTTTTAGAATACTAATGGTTCTGCAAAATATAATATATTGTCATCTTCATCTTCTAATCTATTTGTCGCAGCTATCATGGCATGAACAAATGCCATAAATCCATCGTTTTTTCTTGATTTAGGTTCTATTTTCCCATATACTTGATTTCCCTGTTCTCCTTTTTTAACATCAACTAATTTAGTATTTCTAATAAACCATCTCATTAATGGATTGTCTCCTAATACGATTTTATGTTTATTAAAGGCTGAATCTATAACAGGTACAATCTGCATAATATCGCTAGGTCTTACTAACGTTACTTTTCTTTCTTCTTTTTTGTCTGCTTCATAATTTATTCCTATATTTTTTAATGATTTTCTTAATAAAGAAATTCTATAATTATCTACTCCCATATGTATAAAATTATATTTATGTAATTGTTTCTCTATCCAATCACATATTATATCAGGATCTATTTCTATATCATCTACTATTGTTAATAATCCCTTTTTCTCCCAGTCTCTTAAAGGTGCTTTTATTCTATCTTTATCTCGTGAGTTTTCGCAAAACCAACTATGTGTTATAAAGTAATAAGTTCCACCTTTTAAAAAAAGTAATCCTGCAGATGCCATATCATTAATTTTTGTATAATCTATACCTACTGTACAACTTGCACCTTCTAAATTTGGTATTTCTCTATTCGTTGCAAGTATATTATCCCAATTTGTAACCTCGCTTTCCTTATTTCCTTTTGTTAAATTCATCCTTTTTACTAAAAAAGACGTATGAATATGTGGACTAATTTTATAATCAACATATTCTTTTTTTATTTCTTCTAATAATGAAGGTCTATAAGGTAATGATGGATTAGCTTTGGGCCATTTTTCAATTTCATGTACTTCTTTTTCACTATCCAATCTACAAATAAAAGGTAGCAAGCCATTATCTTCTATCTCTCCATCTAAAATTTTTTCTGCTTTCTTAAGTGTTTCATCTAAAGGTCCTTCCCTTATATCCCCATTAGTAGATGAATAAGTACGTCTTGGGTGGTCCTTTTTACCTAATCCAGTTGTAAAAACATTTATATTATCCCAATTTTCATAAGCATGTAATTCATCAAAATCTACTTTCCCAGAACGTAATCCATCCTTTCCTTTAGGATTATTTGTTCTATATTTTATAGTACTCCTTGTTTTAAAATTTGTAATTTCTACCTTATTCCAGTGAAATTTTTTCTTCATTTTTTTTGTATGTTTAGGATCTTCTAACATATTATATATATCATTAAATGATGTTTTAGCCTGGTCTTCTGAATTGGCGGATATATCGATATCATATTCTTTTATTCCATGAACAGGAGTTATCAAACAAAAATCTTCAAATGCTATATATGCATTTTTTCCAGTACCTCTTCCAACATATAAAAACAAATCTGGAAATCTAGGTAAACCATCTTTTCTAAAAACGCAATTATGTAAGATAAAGCAGAACTTTTCCCACGGAAATAAGTCGAAAGAAAAATACTTTTGAAAATCAAAATATCTTTCAATTTTCTCCTCTTCAATTATCAAATCTTCTGTATCTAAAATACGTTTTACAAATTTTGATAATTTCTTTTGATCTTTACAAACTGGAAATATTTCATTGTCTATAATATCAAGATACTCTTGTATATATTTATTATAAGTCGTCATCTTCATCATCCTCTTTTGTTGGTTGAGGAATAATTAATTTGCATCGACTGCTTATAGTCAGACCTAAATCACGTGCACTACTTTGACATTGTTTAAAAGCTTTGTCTTGCATATTTTGCATTTTATTTATATCGTCTATATCAACTTCTATGTCATTTTTATTTTTTCTTGATATAAGTTTTTTTAGCATTTTTGTATAATCTAAATACAGTTTTTTAGCTATTATATACCTTGCTAAACAATCCTCATCGAGTTCTGTCATTATACCTATTTCTAATAATTTTTCTGCAATATTTTTAAAACTATCTTTTTCAGTCTTCGTTAAATAAGTTGGTGGAATTACTTCAAATAAAGGAACTTTAAGTTCTTCAGCTTCTCTTTTTTCTATTTCTTCTTTTGTTAAATGCTTTTTTCCTTTTGCTTTTATCAAACTAATTGGTTCCCTTGGTCTTACCATTTTTTATTCACCTCCTTATTTTTTTCAATGAAATTTTCATTTAGGGAAAATTTTTCGT
>OJPL01000735.1_pt1 | contig 11223 bp, 12 predicted proteins | sample 1598501 | NCBI WGS metagenome assembly OJPL01 (sample SAMN03922486, study PRJEB24848) | human gut metagenome | isolation source: stool sample | host: Homo sapiens | place: Germany | collected 2011-05 | reverse complement strand
GTCTTGCGGCCCAGCTCATCGCTGGCGGTGGTGACATAGCCGCGGGGCTTGTACAGGGCCAGATAATACAGCTGCTGATCCTTCTGGATGTAGATGCGCTGATCGTCCACATGCAGCACATCACGGTGGGGGTCCATCTTGTCGCCCACCTTCACGGGGTGGCCATTGACCTTGACGCGGCCTTCGGCAATGATCTGCTCGGCCGCACGGCGGGAGCACAGGCCCTGCTCGGCCATGATCTTCTGAATACGTTCTTCTGCCATAATAAAAACTCCTTGTGCGCCTCCCGGCGCTCAAAACGCACGCCATAACGTGCTGTATCTCAAACCGCAGGTTGGAAGTCTGCGGTTACGGCTTAGGTTGATGGGGGACGAACTCCCTCCGTCAAAGCCTGACGGCTTTGCCACCTCCCTCAATGAGGGAGCTGTCGAGGAACGGGGTGACGAGACTGAAGGAGTTTTTATTCTGCCTTGGGTGCCTCGTCTGCGGGCTTTTCGCCTTTTTTGCTGACCAGTGCAGACACCTTTTCCACCAGCTCCGGCAGCATGGCCAGAGCACGGTCAACACTATTGGAGCCGTCCGTCAGCTGGATGGTGCGCACGCAGCCGTCCTTGATCACCAGAAATGCCACCGGCTGGATGTTGACGCCCGCGCCGGAGCCGCCGCCGAACAGGTCCTTGTTGGCGGCATTCTTGCCGTCAAAGTCGGTGCCGCCGGAGGCAAAACCAAAGCTCACCTTGGACACTGGCAGGATGGTGGTGCCGTCCTCGGTGATGATAGCCTTGCCGATGATGGTATTGGCGTCCACCATCTCGTGGATCTTGTCCATGGTAACGTTCATAATGCCCTGAATCGGATGCTCAGCCATAATGCAAATCTCCTTTGATCGTTTTGTCAGGCCTGTGTCCCCGGAGTTTTACCGGGAGATCGCAGACTGTCAGGCTCGGTCACACTAGTCACACAATTTTATTCAGTGTACCACAGTTACAGGAAAACGTCCAGCACCTTTTCGCGCCAGAACTCCGCCAGCACACGCACCGCTGCGACGACGATAAACAGCGCCCTTGCCGAAATGCGCAAGGACACACGGTCCTCTACGGTGGGTTCGGCGCTGCCAAAGTCCGGCACGATGCGCAGTTCGTCAAACTGCAGGTAAATGAAGCGGTCAAGCACACCCAGCACCGGGTATAGCCATGCCTGCAGCTTGCCGTAACTGCGGGCCGCTGCAGCAGGGTCCTCCCCGCGCACGCCAAGGCATACCCGGATGTGGGTGATGCGCAGCGCGCCGAATACAGCCCGGATCAGCGTCCCGGCTCCGCGCAGGATGATGCACAGGATGTTCAGAGTCAGCTTTGCCTTTTTGCGCGGCTCTGCGGACTTTTTCTCCTTGGCAGGCTTCTTTGCCGCTTTTGCCTTTTTCGGCTTCTTTTTGCGCTTGCTCTCCTCCGTCGGCTCCGGCTTCGGGTACTGGAACACCGGGAAGGTAATGCCCAGTGCCCCGGCCTTTACGGTCAGGGTGTCCTGCTCCCAGCTGACATCCGCACAGAACGGGATGAGCAGCAACAGCACCATTAGAGCCAGCACCACCAGCAGCAGGATGCCAAGGACCTTCAGCAGGAACAGCAGCACCCCGCCCACAGCGGCAAGAACGGTGGTCATGGGTCATCCCTCGCTTTCTGCCGGGGCTTCCGGCTGATGCACCGGCGGCAGGTCCGCCAGACTGGACAGGCCGAATACTCTTAAAAAGGTGTCGGTGGTGCGGAAGCTCACCGGGCGGCCCGGCAGGTCCAGACGGCCCGCTTCCTCGATCAGGCCCTTTTCCAGCAGGCCGGACACGCTGGACGAGGAGTCCACCCCGCGCACCTGCTCGATGAAAGCGCGGGACACCGGCTGATTGTAGGCGATCACGGTCAGGGTCTCCATGGCGGCAGGGCCCAGCGGCACAGCGCGGCGGCTGTCCAGCACACGGCGCACGCAATCGGCCCACTCGGTCTTGGTGGCCAGCTGCCAGCGGGTGTTCAGGTGCAGCAGGCACAGGCCGCTGTCCTCCCGGGTGTAGCGGGTGCGCAGCTCTTCCAGCGCGTTTTCCACGCTGGCCTGGGGCAGCTGCACGGCCTGCGCCAGCTTGTCGGAGCCGATGGGCTCCCCGCAGGCAAACAGCATGGCCTCCACTGCGGCACGAATCTGTTTCTGGTTCATTTTTTCTCCTTTATCCGGGTGCGCTGCATGGTCAGCTCCCCGTTCTCCCCCAGAGTGACGCGGCCACCGCGCACCAGCTCCAGCAGGGCCAGAAAGGTGGCCACGTTGGTGCTGCGGCTCTGCCGGGGCGAGAACAGCTGGCCCATGCGGGCCGCGGCCCCGCTGATGAGGCTGCGCAGGATATACACCACCCGGCTGGTCACCGACACCATGGGGGCCGTGACCAGCGGCTCAAACTGCTGCTGGGTGGGCTCACGGCGCAGGCGGGTGCGCCCGGCAAGGGCGTTCCAGTAGTCGGCCAAAATTTGGGGTGCATGGTGCAGGGTATAGGTGTTGTCCCACTCCATCTCCATCGGCTGCCGCACGAACACCGGTGCCTGCTCCCCTTTTGCCCGCAGCAGCGCGGCCATACGGCGGCACTGGTCGTACTCGATGAGCTGGCCGGTGAATTCCTGCTTCATCCGCTCACCCTCTTCGCTGCGGGGCAGCAGCAGATAGCTCTTCATCTCCACCAGATGGGCCGCCATCTCGATAAAGGCGCTGGCGGTCTCCGGGTCCGGGTCGGCCTGCTCCACCGTGCGGGTGTACTGGTCGATCAGTTCCAGAATGGGGATGTTGTGCAGGTCCATCTTATGTTTGGCCACAAGAGCCAGCAATAATTCCAGCGGGCCGTCAAAATCTTCCAGATGGAAGGTCAGTTCCTCTGCCATCGCTCAGACCACCGTCCCGGCTGCTGCGTAGTAGACCGAATAGGCGATCCGGTCAATGTAACCGGTACCCGCACTCAGCAGATCCCACACAGCATTGTTCAGGTAATACAGCGGGGCATCCAGCAGGCCCATCCACACCGCCGCCAGCAGCGCGATCATGATATAGCGCTCGTACTTCATCAGGCCGAAGTACGCCCGCTGGGGCAGCGCCACCAGCAGGATGCGGCTGCCGTCCAGCGGCGGCACCGGGATAAAGTTGAACACCGCCAGGCTCACGTTCATCAGCACCATATACTGGAGGAAGTAGGCCAGGTAATAAGTGGCCTGGTTTACCGGGGCCCAATAGTACAGTACCTTCCACAGCACCATGGCCAGGTAGGCCAGCACAATGTTGGCCACCGGGCCCGCCAATGCGGTGAGGGCCATGCCCCACTTGGGGTTTTTGAAGTTGCGGGGGTTGGTGGAGACCGGCTTTGCCCAGCCCACACCCGCAAACACCATGCACAACGTGCCCAGCAGGTCAAAGTGAGCAAAGGGGTTCAGCGAAAGGCGGCCTTCGCGTTTGGCGGTGGGGTCCCCCAGCAGCCAGGCAGCCAGCGCATGACCAGCCTCATGGAACGGGATGGCCACCAGTGCCACCAGCGCGCGGACGAGATAATAGGTTGCCCGTGTCATAAGCATCTCCTGAAAAACAACATTTTTTATTATAATACTATCTTTTGGCCGGTTGAGCAACCCTTGCTGCAAAAGATTGGAAAAAGATGACGGAAATTTTGAAAAAGGGCTTGCATTTTGCCCGCGTCTCTGGTAAAATAGTCAAGCTGATTATTTTGATTCCTTACTTCACTCTAGGAGGTGCAAGTACCATGGCTAAGTGTGAATGCTGCGGCAAGGGCGTTACCTTTGGTATTAAGGTCTCTCACTCCCATCGCCGTTCCAACCGTACCTGGAAGCCGAATGTCCGTCGTGTCAAGGCGGTCGTGGATGGCTCCCCCAAGTATGTCTACGCATGCTCCCGTTGCCTGCGCGCTGGCAAAGTTACCCGCGCTGTCTAATTTGGTGTATGTGGCCGGTCACTTTGTCGAGTGGCCGGCTTTTTTTGTTGCCTTAAAGGAGATGAACGCATGGCTCTTCCCACCGATCCCATCATGCTGCTGAGCGTGGTGAACCTCAAACTCCGGGATTATTTCAAAAACCTCGATGCTTTGTGCGAAGATCTGGACGCCGACAAGACTGATCTGTGTGCAAAGCTGCGTGCCGTCGGCTACGAGTACGACGCACAGCGCAACCAGTTTGTCTGATTTATCCTGAAACGCTACTGCCGGCTGGACGTGCAGCGACTGTGCGCCGGGGCCGGATCATGATAAAAAAGGAGTGCTTGATTGATTATGATGCAGGGTACCTATTACAAAGAGTGGAGCAGTGTGCTGAACCGCGAGATGGAGTTTAAGGTATATGGCAGCGCCGGTGTGCCGGTGCTGGCTCTGCCCGCCCGCGGCGGCCGCTTTTTCGACTGGGAGAACAACGGCATGCCGGACGCCATTGCCCAGCTGCTGAACGAGGGCAAGATCCAGCTGTTCTGTGCCGACAGCGTGGACGGTGAAGGCGTGCTGAACGGGGATCTGCCGCTGCGCCGCCGGGCCGAGGCACAGGAGAAGTATTTTGTTTACCTGACTGCCGAGCTGGCTCCCCGCATCCTGACCCTAAACAAGGCCGAGAAGGGCACCAAGATCTGGTGCGCCGGTGTGGATCTGGGCGCCTATCAGGCCGTGAACTGCCGTCTGCGCCGCCCCAACCTGTTTGCCGGTGCCGTGGGCATGGGCGGCATCTACGACCTGAGCCGCTTCTGGGGTGTCGAGAACGACGATCTGGTGCTGCGCTGTTCTCCCCTGCTGTACCTGCAGGAGAACGGCATCGCCAACAAGCTGGCACTGGTCAAGGCCGAGGAAAACAGTCTCATCCTCTGCGCCGGTCAGGGTGCCTACGAGGATGACGCCAAGGCCGACACCCAGGCACTGGCCGATGTGCTGCAGGCCCAGGGCCTGCCCGCTCATCTGGAAGTGTGGGGCGGCGACGTCTCCCACGACTGGTACTGGTGGGGCAAGATGTGGAGCCTGTTTGCTCCGCGCATTCTGGAAAAGTAACTTTATCACGGTTCTGTGTGAGGGAAAACCTGCGGGTTTTCCCTCTTTTTTCTTTTATTTCAAATTCCTACTTGATTTGTCGGATATGGTGTGGTATACTCCTGCTGGAAGCAAAAGATACCCCCAAGGGGTTTGTGAAAGGAGCCTGCATCATGGAATCCACCGAAAAGAAGCCCTGCTGTTGCTGCAGCACCGAAGAGCCTGCGGCTGACACGGTTTTCCCCGCCGATGTGCCGGACGCTGTCCCCTCCTGCTGCCGCCACAAGGACCGCAGCCCGGAGGAATACAAAGCACTGGTCAACCGGCTGAGCCGCATCGAAGGGCAGGTGCGCGGCGTGCGCGGCATGCTGGAAAAGGATGCCTACTGTGTGGACATTCTGGTACAGGTGGCCGCCGTGAACTCGGCGCTGAACAGCTTTGCCAAGGAGCTGCTGGCCCAGCACATGAGCACCTGTGTGGCCGATGACCTGCGTGCCGGCAGCGATGAAAAGCTGAACGAGCTGATCAAGCTGCTGCCCCGGCTCATGAAGTGACCCTGCGGCAGACATACTGGACTTATCAGGAGTGAATACGATGGAACAATACAATGTAACGGGTATGAGCTGCGCGGCCTGCTCTGCCCGGGTGGAAAAGGCCGTAAAAAAGGTACCGGGTGTGACCAGCTGTTCAGTGAGCCTGCTGACCAACTCCATGGGCGTAGAGGGCACCGCATCCAGCGCGGCGATCATTCAGGCCGTGCAGGAAGCCGGTTACGGTGCCAGCCCCAAGGCGGCCGGTGCTGCCGCCGCCAGCTCCCCCAGCGCCGACCTGGACGCGCTAGCCGACCACGAGACGCCCAAGCTCAAGCGGCGGCTGATTGCTTCGCTGGGCTTTCTGCTGGTACTGATGTACTTCTCCATGGGGCACATGATGTGGGGCTGGCCTCTGCCCCACTGGTTTGACGGCAACCATGTTGCCATGGGCCTTGTCCAGCTGCTGCTGGCGGGCATCGTGATGGTGATCAACCAGAAGTTCTTCATCAATGGCTTCAAGGGGCTGATCCACGGCTCCCCCAACATGGACACGCTGGTGGCCATGGGCTCCATGGCCAGCTTTGTGTGGAGCACCTACGCCCTGTTTGCCATGACCCGCGCACAGGTGGACGGCAACGACGAGCTGGTCATGCACTATATGATGGAGTTCTACTTTGAGTCGGCGGCCATGATCCTGACCCTGATCACGGTGGGCAAGATGCTGGAGGCCCGCTCCAAGGGCAAGACCACCGATGCACTGAAGAGCCTGATGAAGCTGGCCCCCAAAACGGCCACCCTGCTGCGGGACGGTGCCGAGGTGACCGTCCCCATCGAGCAGGTACAGAAAGGCGACATCTTTGTGGTGCGCCCCGGTGAGAACATCCCGGTGGACGGCGTCGTGCTGGAAGGCAGCAGCGCCGTGAACGAAAGTGCCCTGACCGGCGAGAGCATCCCGGTGGACAAGGCCGCCGGGGATAAAGTGAGCGCTGCTACGGCAAACCAGTCCGGTTTCCTGCGGTGCGAAGCTACCCGCGTGGGTGAGGACACCACCCTGGCCCAGATCATCCGGATGGTGAGCGATGCCGCCGCCACCAAGGCTCCCATCGCCAAGGTAGCCGACACCGTGTCCGGCTTCTTTGTGCCGGCGGTCATCAGCATTGCAGTGGTCACCACCGTGGTCTGGCTGCTGCTGGGCCGGGAGCTGGGCTATGCGCTGGCCCGCGGCATCTCGGTGCTGGTCATCAGCTGCCCCTGTGCCCTGGGCCTTGCCACGCCGGTGGCCATCATGGTGGGCAACGGCATGGGCGCCAAAAACGGCATCCTGTTCAAGACTGCCGCTTCGCTGGAAGCTGCCGGCCGCACCCAGATCGTGGCGCTGGACAAGACCGGCACCATCACCAGCGGTGAGCCGAAGGTCACCGACATCCTGCCCGCCGACGGCGTGACCGAGACCGAACTGCTGACCCTGGCCGCCGCGCTGGAATGCAAGAGCGAGCATCCGCTGGCCCGCGCTGTGCTGGCCTATGCCGAAGCACAGCAGCTGGACGCCCCGGAGGTGACCGACTTTGCAGCTCTGCCCGGCAACGGCCTGAGTGCCAAGCTGGACGGCAAGGAGATCTTTGGCGGCAACGCAGCCTTTACCGGCACCAAGGTCACCGTCCCGGCCGAGCTGGCACAGGCAGCAGCCGAGCTCTCGGCGCAGGGTAAGACCCCGTTGTTCTTTGGCGGCGCAGGCCGTCTGCTGGGTGTCATCGCGGTGGCCGACACCATCAAGGAGGACAGCCCCCGGGCCATCCGGGAGCTGCAGGCCATGGGCATCAAAGTGGTCATGCTCACCGGCGACAACCAGCGCACGGCTGACGCCATCGGCAAGCAGGCCGGTGTGGACGCCGTGATCGCCGGGGTGCTGCCGGACGGCAAGGAAGCCGTGATCCGCCAGCTGCAGGCCGCCGGTAAGGTAGCCATGGTGGGTGACGGCATCAACGACGCCCCCGCCCTGACCCGCGCCGACACCGGCATCGCCATTGGTGCCGGTACCGATGTGGCCATCGACGCCGCCGATGTGGTGTTGATGAATTCCAGGCTCTCGGATGTGCCCGCCGCCATCCGCTTGAGCCGCGCCACCCTGCGCAACATCCACGAGAACCTGTTCTGGGCCTTCCTCTACAACACCATCGGCATTCCGCTGGCAGCCGGTGCGTTCATCCCCTTCGGCCTGACGCTGAACCCCATGTTCGGCGCAGCGGCCATGAGCCTGTCCAGCTTCTGCGTGGTGAGCAACGCCCTGCGGCTGAATCTGTTCGATCTGCACAGCACCAAACACGACCACCCGCTGAAAAACGCTTCTGCCCTGCCCGCTGCCCTCACGCAGCCCGCAGCGGTTGAGGATAAAGAGAGAACCATCAAGGAGGATACGACCATGAAAAAGACTCTGCATGTAGAAGGCATGATGTGCGGCCACTGTGAGGCCCGTGTGAAGAAGGCGCTGGAGGCCCTGCCCGAAGTGACCGAGGCTGTGGTGAGCCACGAGGCCGGCACCGCCGTTGTCACCCTGAGCGCCGAAGTTTCCGATGATGTGCTGAAGAAGACCGTCGAGGATCAGGACTACAAGGTCACCGGCATCCAGTAAGCCCCTCCCGCACAAACAGCAGCGGCCTGTTCCCCCGTTTTGGGAGAGCAGGCCGCTGCTTTGTTTTATGGTTTTTCAGGAAAGCTCTGCAAGGCGTCTGGCTCCTCTGGTTTTCAGCCAGTGCCCCAGCAGCCCGTCCGCACCCGCCAGCAGCACAAGGGCCGCCGCCATGACCGCCGGAAGCGGAAGGATCTTCAGCAGATTGGTCTGCGCAAGGGTCAGCACCAGCACAGCAACGAGATTGGCCGCCATGGACAGCAAGGTACAGCCACTCATTTTGATCACCGCGGCCTCACTCGTCCAATGCAGGTTGGGCAGCACAAGCCCCAGTGCAAGGCCCATTTCCGCACTGAGCAGCACAAACAGCTCTGCTTCCAGCAGGGTCAGGCAGAAATACACCGGCGGCATCTGCACCGCCGCCTGCATGCACACAAGGCACAATGCCGCCGGGACGCCGGTCAGCAGCAGATGCAGTTCCAACTTGGCACACAGGGCCTGCCAGGACGGGATGGGCAGGCTTTGCAGGAGCCAGACCGTCCGGCCTTCCAGCGAGACGGAGGGCGTGGTCAGGAAGTTGGCTGCCGACACCGCACACACGGCACAGCACACCAGCACCGGGACCCCTTCCGGCACGGCCTGCGCAAACCGGGCAAAGAGGTCTGCCTTCCACAGGGACACGCCGCCCAGCACCAGCAGGCCCAGCGTGCCCATGGCGCTGTTGAGCATATAGGCCGAGCTGGACCCCAGATGCAGCAGTTCCCGGCGCAGCAGAGCCTGCCGCAGGCTGACGGGGCGTGCTTTTCGCGCATAGTATGCCGTGCGGGCCGTACCCTTCCGGGCCGTCATGCGGCGCAGGTAGGGCTTTTCCAGCAGCTTGCAAAAGGCCGCAAAGCACAGCACTGTGCCCAGCACGAGGCCGACCAGCGCCGGGAGCTCCCCTGCCGCCGCGCTGCCCAGCAGCCGCAGCGGCCAGGCTGCACGGGCAAGCGCCGCACCCGACTGTGCGGCATCGGCCAGCAGATCATCCAGAATGTCCTGTACCCGCAGAAAACCCGCATAATACAGCACAAAAAACACCAGCGAGCACACCACGGTGACCAGACTTTTGTGCCGGGCGCGGTCATTGGCCAGTGCCACGGCCCAGCCCAGCAATACCGCCAGAATGCAGGCCGCTCCGGCCAGCACCAACGCCATGGGGATGCTGCACAGCACCCCGGCCAGCGGATGGGCTGCCAGCAGGCCGTAACACACCACCGCCGGGACCCACGCCATGAGCAGGTAGATCAGGCAGGCCAGATAAACGGTGCTCACCCGCACCCCGAAAATGACCGCCGGCGGGATGGGCAGTGAGAGCAGTAGTTCGTTGTCCCGGCTCTGGAACAGGCCGGAATAGCTGGTAAAGGCGCTGGCCAGCACGCTCACCAGCAGCGCCGTGAGCCCCATGGAGGCAAAATACAGCCAGTCCAGCCCGGCCGGGAGCAGCACCGAAGCCAGCGGCAGGGCCATGCCTGCAAAGCAGAGCATGAGCACCACCACCAGCACGGCAAACAACAGCGCATACCCCACGGCCGATGCCCGGGACCGCGCTTTGCCGGTCTTGCTGCTGCGGAGAAAGGCCGCGCCCAGCTCCCGCAGCTGCTTGCGGAGCAATGCACGGATCATCATGCCTGCGCCTCCGTGCCTTCCAGTTCCAGAAAGACCTCTTCCAGACTGTCATCGCCGCGCACCTCGTCCATGGAACCGGCCCGCACCAGCCGCCCGGCCCGGATGATGGCCACCCGGTCGCAGAGCTTTTCGGCCACCTCCAGCACATGAGTCGAGAAGAAGATGGCCCCGCCGCCGTCGCAGAAGCGGCGCATCAGGGTCTTGAGCTGGTGCGCCGCCAGCGGGTCCAGCCCCACAAAGGGCTCGTCCATGAGGATGAGCTTCGGCTCATGGAGCAGGGCCGAGATGATGGCCAGCTTCTGCTTCATGCCGTGGGAGTATGCGCTGATGGGCTGGGCCAGGTCCTGCGTGAGAGCGAACTGGTCGCCGTAGGACCGGATGCGCTCGGCACGCTCCCGTGTTCCCACGGCAAAGATATCCGCGATGAAGTTCAGGTACTGGATGCCGGTCATGTATTCGTACAGATCCGGGTTGTCCGGCAGATAGGCCAGCCGCCGCTTGCATTCCAGCGGGTCATCCTGCACCGAGATGCCGTCCACCGTAATGCGGCCGCTATCGAACTGCTGGATGCCGCAGCAGCACTTGAGTGTGGTGGTCTTGCCCGCGCCGTTGTGGCCGATGAATGCGCAGATCTCGCCGGGGCGGATGTGCAGGCTGAGGTCCTGCACGGCCGCCTTGCCGCCGTAGGTCTTGGTCAGGTGTTCGATGTTGAGCATAAAGTGCCCTCCTTTGTCCGGGGCAGTGCGCCCCTCTGCCCTTAGAATATACCTTCCACAAGGGGGAAGGTCAAGGGTGACCGGTCCGCGGCCGGTCAGAGTGCAATAATTTACAGTTTCTTCAAAGATGCCCCTTGCAAAAGTACAAAAAAATGGTATACTAATACAACAAGCTGAACGGAGAAAGGAGGCGCGCAGCATGGCACCCACCAAGGAGCGTCCGGCGACCAAAACCATCGCCACCAACCGCGAAGCGCGCCACGAGTATTTCGTTCTGGAAGCGCTGGAGACCGGCGTTGAGCTCAAGGGCACCGAGGTCAAAAGCCTGCGGGCCGGCGGGGTCAACCTGAAGGACAGCTGGGTGGACATTGAGGACGGCGAACTGCTGGTCAAGGGCATGCACATCACGCCCTACGACCACGGCAACATCTTCAACCAGGACCCTCTGCGTGTCCGGCGGCTTCTGGCACACAAAAACGAGATCCGGCGGCTGCACCAGCAGTGCAAGCTGCAGGGATACACGCTGGTGCCGCTTTCGCTCTATTTCAAACATGGCCGCGTAAAAATGGAACTGGGCCTTTGCAAGGGCAAAAAGCTCTACGACAAGCGTGCCGACGCCGCCCAGCGCGACGCCAAGCGTTCCATCGA
>OJPL01000734.1_pt1 | contig 11226 bp, 9 predicted proteins | sample 1598501 | NCBI WGS metagenome assembly OJPL01 (sample SAMN03922486, study PRJEB24848) | human gut metagenome | isolation source: stool sample | host: Homo sapiens | place: Germany | collected 2011-05 | reverse complement strand
CGGCAGATACACTCATGCTGTTTCCTTGTTTCTTTGGAACCGGGATGTTCTGGGAACTCATAGAACTCATTTCCTGTTCTCCTTTTGTTCCTCTCCTTTGTTCTGACTATGTTATAGCACCGTTTATTAGCACTGTCAAGTGTTGAGTGCTAATTTTCTGTGAACTTTTTGTGAAATCCTGCAATTGCTTGATTTTATGGCATTTCAAGCGTTGTTATTGTCCAACGATGCATCATTTTCCCTGATTCGCCCTGTTTTCTTCCCGAAGTACCGGCATCCGGAAGATCTGCACGACGAGCGGAATCACCATGATAAACCACACCAGCGGCTCCGCCACAATAACACCGGTGTAGCCTAACATCGGCACAAGCGTGGCGGCGATCACGATTTTCCCGACCATCTCAAGTGAACTCGATATGAGCGGCGTGATATGATCGCCCAGTCCCTGCATGGCGTTTCGGAGCACGCAGATCACCGCCGTCACATAGTAGAACAGCGTGTCGAATTTCAGGTAGTTGGTCGCATTTAAGATCACAACCTCATTCGTGCTTCCCGTCACAAGATATACCAGCCAGCTGCCGATCGTGTAGCTCGCCACCGCGGAAAGCGTACACCAGATGCAGGTGTAGAAAATGCCGAGCCGGATGCCTTTTTTGACCCGGTCGATCCTGCCCGCGCCCAGATTCTGTCCACAGTAGGTCGCCATCGTCTGTCCGAAGACGCTGAACATCGTCATAAAAATCTCGGAAATTTTCCGTGCCGCCGTGTGCGCCACGATGATATCCTGCCCCAGCTTATTGATCGCCGTCTGGAGTGTCAGCGAGCCGATATTGACCAGCGAGCTCATAAAGCCCATCGACAGCCCCGATCCGAGCATGTTTTTCACCATCGCCGTATCCGCATCCCGGAAATCCTCCTGTGCAAGACGGAGCATTTCATACCGTCTTAGCATGTAGATCCAGCAGATCACAAACGCCAGAATCTGTGCCAGAACCGTGGCGGCGGCAGCTCCGCGCACACCCGCCTTTAACACCAGCACGAACAGAAGATCTCCCGCGATATTTAACGCCACCGACACTGCCAGAATCACGAGCGGCGTGACGGTATCCCCGAGCGCCCGAAGTGCTGCGGCACACGCGTCATAGAGGAATGTCGCAAGAAGTCCCGCTATGATGATAAATATGTAAGGTCCTGCCACCGGAATCAGATGCTCCGGCACATTTAAAAACCGCAGGATCGGCTGTAAAAACACCAGTCCTAGCACCGTCAGCACGACCGAGATCACCGTTCCGAGCACCAGGGAAGCGGCAAACGATTTTTTCACGCCCCGGATATCCTTCGCGCCGAACCGCTGCGCCGTGATGATGGCAAACCCGTTCGCCAATCCGAGCAAAAAGCCGATGATGAGATTGCTGAGCGTCGTCGTTGCACCGACTGCAGCGAGCGCATCCTCCCCGAGAAAAGAGCCGACAATTCTCGTGTCGGTCACACTGTAGGTCAGCTGCAGCAGATTCCCCAGAAATATCGGCAGTGCAAACGCAAGAATCAGCGTTGACGGTTTTCCTTTTGTAAGATCTTTCATTCGACCGGTCTCTCCTTTTTCGCTACCGGCTTGCGCCGGATTCTGTGATACTGCGGGCGGAGCGTCACCTCCGACACCGCCACGCCCTCTCTCTGCCCCACGATATACGCCACCGCCTCCGCGACGTCCTGCGGCAGAAGATAGCTCTCCGTCTCCTCCCCCACCGTAAAGTCTGCATTGCGATACAATTCCGTCTTCGTCATATCCGGGGATACCGTCGCCACGCGCACACCGTATTTTCGCGCCTCGTCAAAGAGGCTGCGCGAAAAGCTCGCAAGTCCTGCCTTTACCGCGCCGTAGGCACAGCCGTGCGGATTCGACTGCTGCGCCGTCACGGATGCGATATTGACGATGCAGCCCTTGTTTTTCTTAAACCCGCGCAGCAGCTGCTGGCTTAATATCATCGGCACTTCCAGATCTGTGCGCACCATCTCCTGAATCTTCTTCGGGTTTAACTCCTCGTGCAGCCCGTAGTATGCGCTGCCGGCATTGTTGACAAGCAGCGTCACCTCGGCTTCCGCCGCGATTTCCCGCACCATCTTCAACATTTTTTCCGTGTCCAGAAGATCACAGACCACCGCATGAAACAGCGGATTGCCTGCAGCGTCCGGAAACTGTTCCGCAAAACTGCTGCCGAACGAGCGCCCGATGCCAAACACCTCATATCCCATTTCGCACAGTCTGGCACTGATCGCCGCCCCGATCCCGGAGGAAGCCCCCGTGACAATCGCCGCCTTGTTTTCTCTACACTGCTCCATGTACTCTCTCCTTATTCCTTCCATCTGAAAATCCGCTCTGCCGGAAGATAAGCGGCAAGTTTTTCCGTCATATACTGCTCCATCTCCTCCATGAGCGCCGTCGGATAGTGATACACCCCGCTGTCATTCTGGTAGGGGAACTGCACCACCGCCGAGTCCGGCTCATTTTTCCGCATCTTCTTCAGATAATCCTGGGAGATGCGGAAGGTTCCGACGCTGACATCCGATAGTTTTTCCAGATCCAGCGTCCCACAGACCTGCGCAAGCATCGCGTCATAGTGATTCTTCCAGTCACTGCAATAAATCATCGGGTCAAAGCAGAGACGCACCGAAAAGCCGTGTTCCATCGCCGCCTTCGCTCCTGCCAGCCGCCCGGCGAGCGAAGCCGTACCGTGCTCATATGCATCAATCACCTGCTGCGGTGAGATGGTAAACGCACAGATGACGCCTGCCTCCGGCCGGACCGTCTGCCACAGGCTGCCTCCGGTTCCCTTGGTTCTAAGCTCGATGCGCAGCCGCTGCCCGTCGGTGTTCATCCTGCGCACTAACTCAATCCAGCGTGCCGCATAACCGGTCAGATGCTCTAACGCCAGCAGATCCGTGTCGTAGGACACGCACAGGTAGACCGGGTGCGCGGCAAGTCTCTTTTCCACTTCCGCAAAAATATCCTCAAGATTGACGAACACCACCAGGTTGGCGGACGGATACATTCCCTTCAGATAGCAGTATTCACAGTCAAACACGCAGTTCATCACACAGGAGGTATAGTAAAAATGTTCATTTCCAAAGCTCTGGCAGACCTGCGCGCCCGGATAAAGCAGCTCACCGTGCTTCGCCGCAAGAATCAGATTCTGCGCCGCATGCTGCCTGACATAATCCTGCCTGCTCCGGCAAAAAACGTCCTTATAGTGGTCGATGACAATCACTTCTGCCTGCGGAAACTGCGCGAGTATCCGCTTTGTCTCCGGGTCTTCCGCCACTTCCCGCTCCACATAGATATGGGAAAACGGCGGGTTATAATAAGACCTGTTTAAGTTCTTCAAGCCGCACCTTCCCTTCCCGCCTGTCTTTGCACGGGAGCAGCCCCCGCGCATACCATTCTTTCAGTTCCGCTTTCCAGTCGTATCCGGTAAGCGCCGCATACGTGATATACTGCCGCGCCGACGCCCGCATCGTCTGCGAGCAGTGCAGCGCCGCAAAAAGCCGCTCCAGCACCGTCTCGTCTTCCTGCAAAATACCGTCGTTTCGCAGCGTCTCCTCCTCGTCTGCCGCCTCCCGCAGATTTGTAAGAAATGCCGCGACCTCCTTTACATACTGCTCCAGCAGCCCCGTGAGCGCCTCCGCCGTCATTCTCTCCTGCCCTGCAATTCCGAAATCCGATACCACCTTCAAAAAAAGCATCCGGTCCGGAGAAAAAAAGCGGATGCCTGCCTGATAGACGGCCGCCGCTTCCATATCATATAAAGCTCCGTGTGCCGCTGCTCTTTGCAGCGGCTGCATCCCGGTCACAAGTTCACGTTCCTTCCACGGGTGCCGGTACAGAATATCCGGATAGAACGTTTTCCCGGTTGCCTGCTCCGTGATCTTGTGACACACGTACAGGTCTCCGATCTGTGCGGCGTATGCCGCCCCGTATCCGCTGTCCATGTCCCGGTCTGCCGGTTCACAGCCGCCTGTCGCGCCTTCTGCCGCCACGCATCTGCTGTCCATGTCCCGGTCTGCCGGTTCACAGCCACCTGCCGCGCAGCAGCCGATATTGATGAGGAAGTCTGCCGCATCTGCTCCATCCCGCGCACAGACTGCCGCGGTCGCAGCAGCCGCAGCAATCTCCCCCACGCCGGTCACAACCAGCCGGATACCGGCGCTCTCATTGTCAAACACCTCAAACGGCGCATACGCCGTGTTCTTTTTTAATTCCAGTTCCCGGATGAGTCCGTGTGCCTCCTGATAGAGCGCCATCATCACATAAATCATCGTCTGTCTCTAACCTTTCCAATACGCCCGGATGGCATCTTCCACAAGATTCTCTCCGATCACAATCAGAACGTCCTGTCCGTTTGCAATCGGCTTTCGCGTGATCTCCTGCTGTGTTGCATTGATCTCCAGCCATGTGCCATCCGGATTCTGCAAAAATCCCTTCACACGGAAAATATGTCCGCACGATGGATCTTTCAGCATCTTCTTCACCGCCGCCGTAACCGCATCCCCCTCCAGGTGCATATCCAGAAAATACAGCGACTCAAACGCCTGTCCCTTCGCAAAGTCCGGCTTCTCATAGCTTGCGATGTGATAACCGCAAGAGAGAATCGCAGCAAAATCCTGATCCGGGAGCGGTTCTGCGCCCTCGCACAAGATTTTCTGATCCGCCCGCTGCTTGCAGCCGAGCGCCGCAAGCGACCGCTTCAAATGCGCGATCGTATTCTGCCGCTGCTCCTCTGTCGCCGTGTCGCACTTGCTTAAAATCATACAGCCGGCATTTGCCGCCTGCGACGCCAGCAGATACTCCGCCTCCGGCGAAAGTGTGTCCTCCAGACGCGCGTCCACCACAGCGATTACATTGCCGATCTCATACCACTGATCCAGCGGCTCCTCGTGCAGCACGTCAAAGAACTCGTCCATATCATAGATTCCCGACGGCTCCACGATCACGCGGTCATACCCGCACATTCCCATGGCGATCAGCTTGGTGCGGAATCTTCTGCGGTGTGTCTCGGGATCGCAGCCGCCGGAGATCATCTCCAGCTCACACTGCTCCCCCTCTAACTCCTGCAGCAGCATCATATCGACATTGACCGCGCCGAAATCATTCTCCAGGATTCCGATATTCTGTCCCTGCTCCATCAGGCGTTTCGCATATTTTTTCAAAAACGTCGTCTTCCCCGATCCGAGGAAGCCCGTGATCAGATCAATTTTTACCATGGCAGTCCTCCCTATGCATCCGATCTGGAATATGCATTCTTCATCTGGCTGCTAAGTTCAAATAAAACCTTGTCCAGGGTATCTGCCGTCTCCTTCTGCAGCATCTTCGCGATACTGCGGTTTGCCTCCTCGCGAAGTCTTCTGCGCATCACGGCATCCGTCTCCTTAGAGAGGAGCGCGTCGTAGTGATGGATCAGCTCGTGTCCCTTCGCCATCACATGCTCCTGATAGCGCTCGACATGGAACACCGAGCTCCGGTAGGATGCGTCTGCCATCGCCGCGATCAGCCGGCTCGACCAGTAAAAGTTCTCCGTGGACACCTCGCCTGTCGTGTTCGACAGATATTCCGGCGTCTCCTCCACATCGGCATAGAACGGCACCAGCACGTTAAATGCGTTTGACGCAAATGCCAGCCATTCGATCACGCCGTTCTCCTGCTCCATCTGCGGACGCATCTGGATCACTGCGAGAAAATCGTTCCGGTTGATACCGATCGAGCGGTATGCACCGCGCAGGGACTTATCCCCGTAAGCGGCATACGGGTCATACGGCGTTCCCTGGAAATGGGAGGATAAGACGTATTTGACGTCCTCCACCGTCACTTTTTTCTCCGGCACCATGCACCACGGAAGATCATCCGAAGCCGGTGTGAAATCCGCATGCGGTCCGTCCCACACCTTCGTGTGCGGATTCAGATAACGCTCCATGAACCACGCACGCGGCGTGTTGTATACATGATCCGCATCGTCATGACTGCCGAACGCGTCGCGCGGGTGAAACTCGCCATCCTGTGAGAGATCCAGATGATACGTCTTTACGAATTCTTCCAGATCCGCCGGGCACATATATTCCCTCTGCTCCCCGAGGGCATCGGAAAAATCAAATCGGTCGATTCCAAGCTGGTTCGGCATGACTACATAGACATCATCCGGCACTCTGCGCGCCATCCAGTGATGTCCGCCGATTGTCTCCAGCCACCAGATCTCATCCTGATCCTGAAATGCAATGCCGTTCATCTCATAGGTGCCGTACTGCTCCAGCAGGCTTCCCAGACGTCTGACACCCTCCCTGGCGCTGCGGATATACGGAAGCACAAGACACACAAGGTCTTCCTCACCGATCCCTCCGCAGATCTCCGGTTGACCGTTCTCTTCCTTCTGATACACCACCAGCGGATCCGCGCCGAGCACGCGCGGATTCGAGGTGATCGTCTCCGTCGCCGTCATGGCAACATGTGCCTCATTCACGCCGCTTGCCGCCCAGATACCTTTCCCGTCGACCGCATTCGGCACCGCCGTGTAGCGCATCGGCTGCTCCGGCAGCTCGATCTTCACATGTGAAATCACAGACTCATAATGTCGCGGCTGCTCCTGGGGCTGCACGACCACAAATTTCTTCGGTGTAAAATGTCCCGAACCCGAATCGTCGTTGCGCGCAATCATCGTTGATCCGTCATAGGATGCTTTTTTTCCCACTAAAATCGTTGTACAAGCCATTATCCATTCCTCCTTGGTATGTCTATCTGATTTTCCTGCCTCTTCGCCGGAAGCAGAAATTCCTGAAAGCATATTCCACATTGCATAAGAATCATAGCACTTTTCGCTCGTCTTCTACAAGTCCCATCTAGGAACCGGACGGAATCCGCACGAGGATCCGCTCCCCGCCGCGCTCTGCCATGGCAAGCACCGGCACGTGCTTTTTCCGGAGCAGATGCACCACCGGATATGCCGAAAATACATCCCCCTCGACATAAACAGCCTCCGGCCGGTACTGCAGGATCTGTTTCACATAGTCCCTGTTCCGAAGCTTCCAGTCGGTTTTTTCCATCGCCACTTCACCGTAACTGCCGTCCTGCTCCAGCCCGGGCAGCTCCGGCAGCGGGATATGATAGATCTGTGCTTGCGCCATCCCCGGCAGTTCTCTTAAAAGTTCGTCCGCCGCATCGCCGCCGCCCACGTTTACAAGCGCCTTCTCATCCTTGAAGCTGTCCAGACTGATCCGGCATGCCTCCACCGCATCGGAAAGTTCCCCGACCGTCATGAGAAATCCGCCCTTATGGCAGAAAACGGCGCTCTTTAATCCCGATGCCTCTGCCAGTTCTTCCTTTTCCAGTCCGAGCCAGCGTTCCGGGAAGCTGCACTTATAATGGAGGGAATACTCCCGCTTCTGCGGCTGGATACAGTATCCGCCCCGGTTCGACGGGAAAATCACAAACGCAATCCCTGTCTCCGACAGGCGTTTCTGGCACGGAATAAAATAGGGCAATATCAGAATCGCGGCATCGCGCTCCGCCGTCTCCCCGGACGTCACAGCACGCTCATGCGCCGCCAGCACCTCCTCGATCTGACGGTCGGCGCGCTCATTTCCGCGGTAGCGCTCGAATTTGTTTTCGAGGATCATGCCCGCCACGCTGGACGCCTGAAAAAAGGCAGCGTCGCTTCCGCCCTGCGCATCCCATGCCGGGTTAAAATTGCCGATAAGCGTCGCCAGTTCATTTTTCTCTCCGGTGTTGTCGTTGTTATCTAACGGCTGTACAAACGCCTCGTCAAATTCCGCCGCCAGCTCTTCCCCGAGGATTGCTCCCCCAAGCTCCTCCCACAGCAGCCCGAACGCTGCATAGGGCACGCCGTTCTCCCGCACCCGGCTGTCTTTCTGATGATGGTCGTACCGTCCTCTTCCGATGTCAAACACGATCCCGTCAAAATCCTCCGGCACCCTGTTGCCTCGCGCAATTACAATCTCCGGATTCAGGTAAAGCAGCAACGCCGCGGAAAACACATCGTCTGCATGAAATTTTCCTCCGTGTGTAAACGCCGCCGCATCTTTTCTCTGAATCTGTTCCAGTAAGTCTTCCGTCATTCTTTTTCTCCCTCATTCGCTTCTTCCATCACAACACGCGCCTCCGGCGCACTGCCCGCCTCCACATAATCGAACCGGATCACCGCCTGCTGCCAGTTCACGCTGACTCTGGCGCTTTTTCCCCGCTCCCTGCCGGCCGCGGAAATCTGTTCTAACAGTTCCCCCAAGACCTCCCTGGTGAGATACCCGCCCCTCCAGTGAAAGGTAAACGTTTTTCCTTTTTTTGCTGTCTGAAGCGCACGTTTATAGACATCCTCCACCTTCGTGAAGGAAAGCTTTTTCTCCCGATAATAAAAATGCTGTGCATCCGTACATTCCGGCACAGGCGCGATCAGGGGCTGATGATCCCGGAATACGCTCTTGTCGCAGAGATTGAAATAATCGTACCGGATCTGTGCTCCCGCACCGAGCGTGTTGTCAAATGTGGCATCCAGATGATAATACTGCCCGCCGATTTTTACAATGTTCCACGTATGGCGGTATTTGATCCCCTTCTCTGGGCAGTTTCCGCACAGAGCAATCACGCACCAAATGCCAAGCGCATTGCAAAGCACCTTTACTGACTTTGCGATTCCCTCACAGACGCCCACACCCTGTCCGAGAGGACCTATGATCTCATGGGAATACGGCTTTTTCAGCTTATCGTAGTGCACGTTTTCGCAGATAAAGTCATGGACGTATTTTTCCTTCTCCCACTCGGAGAGATTCTGCGCCGCGCGCGCCAGTTTTTCCACCCGCGCCTTCATCGCCTTCTGGTGCTCTCTGATCTTGCCTTTTTCAAAGAGGTATTCCGGCAGGAACACAAGGTTCGCCGACTCCGGATAATACCGGTACTTGTAGCCGGTCGCCCAGAAAATCTCCGGATGATCCAGCCGCAGCAGGAAAAATACCTGATAGAGATCCTCCGCCTCAAGGCGCGGCATCGGAATGGAATCCTCCAACGCCAATAGTCCCTGCAGCATCGCATGATATGCCGCCTGCTTTGTTTTGTCCATTTTGCTGTAATAATATGCTTCCATCGTTGTCTCCGTGTAGTTATATGGGCAGGGCTATGAGCTGGGGTTCCTGTAGGATTCCGGGATTGGGTTCCACCTCGCCCCGGCAGATTTCTGGCAGGGTTTCTGTCACTTTCCGCCGGATTTTCTGCTGGATTCCGGAATCAGGCTTCCTGCCCGGCGAGCGCCTGGCTCCTCCTATGAACCCGCCGTCTCACAAAATAAAAGCAGACGACTTGTAAAATAAACGTGATAATCCACGATGCCGGATAAGAAATGAACAGAATCGCCAGTGATCTGTGGTATGGAAAAATGCCAAAAATCCACACCACTCTCGTACCAACCGTTCCGATGACCGACAACACCATCGGCACCGCAGAATATCCCATGCCACGCAGCGCCCCCGGGAACAAATCCATCCAGCCGCACAGAAAATATGTAATCGTCGTGTATGCAAGGATCTCCATACCGCACGCAATTACCTCGGCATCCTCCGTGTAGATCTGTAAAATCTCCGGGCCGAACCCATAGCAGATGCATCCCAAAACTACGGCGACCACGACCGATAAGATCATGCAGTCTGCCAGCACACGATCCATGCGCTTTAATTTCCCAACGCCGTAATTCTGGCTGGTAAAGCTCATGCACGCCTGTGTGATGGAGTTCACCGACACATACAAAAAGCCGAGCAGATTGTTTGCCGCCGTGTAGCCTGCCATCGCCGTCGATCCGAACGAATTGACCGAAGACTGCAGGAGCACATTGGAAAAGTTAATGACCGTGCTCTGGATTCCCGCCGGAACACCGACCGAAAAGATCTGCTTTAAGTAGTACCCTTTCATGCCAAGCTCGGAAAAACGCAGCCGATAACTGCTCTCCGACCGGCAGAGGCAACGCAGCACCAGCACACAGGAAATCATCTGCGAGATCACCGTGGCGATCGCCACACCGGCAACGCCGAGCTTGAATACAATGACAAGCACCATATTCAAGCACGCGTTGATAACTCCCGCAATCATCAAAAACAGCAGCGGACGTTTTGTGTCCCCGACGGCGCGCAGAATCGCCGCGCCATAATTGTAGAGCATGAAAAACGGCATTCCCAGAAAATAAATCCGCATATAAAGTGCCGACAGTCCGATGACGTCGTCCGGTGTCCCCATCAGCGCCAGCGCTCCCTTGGAAAAAACAAGTCCCACCAGCGCCATGATAATTCCACTGACCAGTGCCAGGGTTATCGCGGTATGTACGGTCTCAGACACCTCTTTCTCACGCCCCGCCGCATAGAAACGCGCCGTCAGTACATTTGCCCCCAGCGAAATTCCGATAAACAGATTCGTGAACACGTTGATGAGCGCACTGGTCGATCCCACCGCTGCCAGCGCCTGGCTGCCGGAAAACCTGCCCACCACGATAATATCTACCGCATTGAACATCAGCTGTAAAATGCCCGACAGCATGAGCGGCAGCGAGAAGGAAATCAATTTGTCCATAATCGTTCCATTGCACATATCAATCTCATATTTATTCTTTTTTGCCGTTGTCTGTTCCATCTCTGTCACCGCTCCTGTTCTGTGTCTTATCTGTTTCATCCACTTCCCGTTCTATCTTTTCTTAAATCCAGTTAAAGTCTCCGCCGGTAATCGCAAGACTTAAGAGCGCATCCATTTTCGCCACTTCCTCCTCGCCCTCGATTTTCTGCAGAAGCACTGCCGTATCTGTCACGTCCGCAAGCGTTTCATCCGGCCCGATCTCATAATCAACCTCCGATGCACAATCCGGACAGGGAAGCCGCGTCATCGTCTGCAAGGACAGAAACCGATTCCCGCACTTTTTACATTCATAATATCCGCACTGCTTTGTGCCATCCGGTACATAATACATGCTAAAACCTCCTTTTGCCTGTCACTATGTATCTCATTTTAGCATGATGGCTTTTAAAACACAAATGCAGGGTATGTCTTGGAGACAAGACATGGCATCCAACACCTTCCTCCTCACTAAGACATGATACTGTTTACATCGGTGCCATCTTTGATGCTGATATCGTTGTTTTTCAGATAGTCTCGCATCATTTCTCTCATTGCTGCTTTTTGTGGGCTGTCTTTTCTTC
>OJPL01000717.1_pt1 | contig 11400 bp, 9 predicted proteins | sample 1598501 | NCBI WGS metagenome assembly OJPL01 (sample SAMN03922486, study PRJEB24848) | human gut metagenome | isolation source: stool sample | host: Homo sapiens | place: Germany | collected 2011-05 | reverse complement strand
GTTGCTGTTGTTCTCAGCGGCAACTCTGATATCTTATCACGACCGCTTTCGTTTGTCAACAACTTTTTTAAAAACTTTTTTGTTTTGAAAAACTTTCGTTTTTCGCGACATTTGGTATCTTATCATACCTTGTCGGTATCTGTCAACAACTTTTTCAAAAACTTTTTAAGTCTTATCGGAAGCTGTTTCGTCGTCTTGGCACTGCCGCGACAACGAAACTGAGTATATCACCCTATCTTCCACTTGTCAACACTGTTTTTTATTTTTTTCAAAAAATATCTACAATAATTGAATTGTATATTCATTTGATGCATTTTTAAGACGAAGTGCTATCGTCTGTACGGCACCTGCCACATCTTCGTTTACTTCCAGTAATAGTACCAGTTCCTGTGACTGTCCGGGTTCCAGTGTCTCCTCATAGGTAGACATGTCATTCGGCAGCATGGTAGTCAGTGCATTTGCCCTGATGCTGTCATTCACTGTAATAATATATCTGGAGTTCGTATTTAGCAGATCGATCTTCTCTTCCTGCTCTGTTCCATTCGTCAGACAGAATCTGAGCACCAGCAGTTTCTTCCCAGTGGATGCATCCAATTCAAAATACTCATCCGTAGCCCCGTCCTCGGGATAAGAATCTGTTACCATATAATCCTCATAGGTAATGCTGACACCCTCCGGCAGTCCAAAAAATTCTTCCATGCTGGCAGTAATATCTTCCTGCGCCGTAGGCATCGTCACTTCCGTGGTACCGGTACTACCCGTCTCTTCTGCTTTCGCCTCTTCCTGTGCTGCTTTTGCTGCTTCCCTCGCCGCTTCCTTTTCCAATTTGGCGATCACCATTTCGGGATCTACCAGGCGGCTGCGATTATTGGCATCGTATTTTAGCAGTGTCACTGCCGCATACTCTCCGACCCGCTGGGATTCCTCTTCCGTCAGATCCGGGATCTCGTTACCGCAGGCTGTCATGGATAACATCATTGTGCATAATAAGGCTCCGCATACAATGTTTTTATTACGTCCTGTCATAATTTTGTTCCTTTTTCTTTCTTGCTGGCTCTTACATCACTCATTACATTTCTTTTCCAGTATAATATAGATTCCGGCAATTACAAGAGCAATTACACCTACCACAAAGAAAAGTATGGTCTTCTGCAGGATCGGTGCGCCCCAGTAATCATATAAAGCTATTTTACCACAAGTACACAGAGAAAGCACTAAGCCATAGATTCTGACGGGCTTATCCTTTTTTACGAAACCGGCAGTCACGCTTACCAGTGCGATCAGCATGATCAGAATACTGTTAATCACAGGGATATTTGTCTTGACGATCAGTGCCATATAGGTCAGGAATATCACAAGGATCAGTTCTCTGTGTTTAAAGTTCTTATAATATTTTTCCTGCAGGGTCAGTACCAGATAAGCCAGCACAAACACAAACATACATAAATAAGTAATGTAGGAATTCCGATATACCGGGTCTGCCAGACCGATCAGTGCTCCGATCTGTCCGATCAGTACGAATACGTTAAATACGAGGATTCCCTTACCCCGCATACAATTCACATTATTGAACAGCAGAATGCTCACGAAGAGAATTCCGGAAAATGCCGGTAGCTTTATCATAGGCATCAAATGCGACAGAGCAAAAAATGCCAACGAAAAAGTCAACACGATCTCCTGGTAGGTACTCCATTCATGCACAAGAAACATACTGAGGATCGTTCCCGCCAAAAGTACATAAGCATAAGGGATCTCCTTCCCGTTCATCAGAAGCAGGATACAATATACCGTAGTAAGGATGGCATCCAGTGCAGCAAGGCCCCCTTTTGCCAGACGTGACAGTATTTTTACTGCTATCAGCAATACCGTAGCACAGATCACAATTCCCCAATCATTCTCTATCACTGAAAATCCACAGAAAGTCACGAAACTAAAGAAATAGCACGGAAGCCATTTCTGCCATCCTTTTTCCGCCTTCCGCAAAGCGATCACAGTCAGTATTGTGATAACAAATGCGATTCCGGTCAGGGCAAAAATGCCTATATATCCATCCGTCTCTGCTGCTCTCCAATAATCATCCATACCCGCACCCGTCATGATTCCGGATACCAGAATAAATGCGATGTATACTGCAAGCAGTCCTCCGCTTTTCACCACATGTCCGGCCTGCTTTTCTATTTGCGCATAACGGGTCTGTGCCATCAGTATCAGATGAGCTATCAGGAAAAATACACTATAAGCGGCAACTCCAACACCAACCGACATGCTCTGTGTCCACACGACGCAGCCTACAACCATCGGAAACAGCACTGTGGTACTGGCAAACAGGATCAGCTGTGATGCCGTATGGAATCTGTGCACCGGTACGCAGGCGCACAATATACTCAGAATCAGGATCAATCCCATTACCATCAGGACCTCCGCCATCGATAACCCGGAGGACATGGATAACGGATAGGCGCAAAGCCAGCAGGAAGCAATCCCCAGCAGTCTGTGGATCAGCGAATCCCGTTTCCGGCTCAGCAATACCGTGCCTACGGTGATCACACCAATGATCAAAGCTGCGGGAAGCATTCCGAAATTATGTAAGGATAGCGTATTGATCATGGTGGACAGGTACAAAGCTGCCATGCCGATCGCCGAAAATATCTGTGCAAGCTTCGGTAATTTTCTCCGGATCAACAGCTCTGCTAACAGCACTACGCCCAGGGATACCACATACAGAGAGATTCCCTTGATCCATCCGTTCATGAAATACATTCCCATCAGCACCAGGGCTGTCAGGATAAATACGCCTCCCATCACAGAAAGAGCAATGGTTCCAATGAAATATTCCGCATTCTGCTTTTTCTTCGTCCCCGGTACTACTGTCTCTGCTGCCGGCCGCACAGTGGACTGTCCTCTCGGTTGCTCAGCGAACTGTCCTGTCGGCTGCCCAGTGAACTGTCCTGCCGGTTGCCCAACAGCCTGCCCTATCGGCTGTTCCTGCATGGGCTCCTGTGTAGAAGGCTGTACGGACTCCTGTATCTGCCCTGCGGCAGCACTTTCTGCTCTTTCCGCATTCAGTTTCTGTCTCTGGTGCCAGTATTCCACGCTTTTATCCAGCTCTGCCTGTAACTGCTCCACATACTGGGGCTGTTTCTGTATTCTGGGAATCAACTGCTGTACATACTGTGTAAAAATCGGATCATCGGAACGCATCAGGTATTCCCTTGCCTGCTGTTCCAAAAGCTTTGCTCTGTCCTGCTGTGTATTCTGTTCCATATAATATCCTCCCTGCATTGCATGATCTATTGCACCACGTAATCTTTGTATCTCTCCATGTCCTGCCTGTGGCAGTCCGCATGGATCAAAATACCGTCTTCCCTATACTCCGTAGAAAAAACCTGCGCCTCTTCCATAAGATAGGAAGCTACATTTCCCGCGCTGTACGGGATCAGGAAAGTACAATCCACATTATCCGCATAGACCTGCTGCTCAATGGCTTCTGCCAGTTCACGGATACCGGTATTCTGCCCTGCGGCGAGATACCAGTGCTCCTGTCTCTTCTGCGGCAGCGGTTCCATGCCGCATTTGTCTGCTTTATTATACACCACGATCTGCGGAATGTCACCTGCTTCCAGTTCCTTCAGAGTATCGGCAGTGACCTGCATCTGCTGTCTGTAATTTTCATCGGAAAAATCCACCACCTGGACCAGCAGATCTGCGTATTTTACCTCTTCCAGAGTCGAGCGGAATGCCTTTACCAGACCGTGAGGCAGCTTATGAATGAACCCAACCGTATCCGTCAGGAAAAATGGCTTATTATGCCCCGTATCTATACTGCGGACGCTGGTCTCCAATGTGGCGAACAGCATATCTTTTTCCATGACTGTCTTCTCCGGGAGCTCTCCGAACTGCTCCACCATACGATTCAGGATCGTAGACTTTCCCGCATTGGTATAGCCCACCAGCGCCACCTGCGGAGTCCGGGACTGCTGTCTTTTCCTGCGTTGCACATCCCGGGTCCTGCTGACATCTTCCAGCTCCTTTTTCAGTTCCGTGATCCGGTGTTCGATCTTACGTCTGTCCAGTTCCAGCTTCTTCTCACCGGTACCCTTGTTACTCATGCTGCCGCTGGCGCCGCCCTGACGGCTCAGTGCATCGTACATACCTACCAGTCTCGGAAGCATATATTGCAGTCTTGCTGTCTCCACCTGCAGTTTGGCTTCTCTGGTCTGTGCCCGTATGGCAAATATGTCAAGGATCAGGTTTGTACGGTCAATGACGGTAAGCTCCAGCTCTTTCCCCAGATTTCTCACCTGCGAAGGCGTCAGGGAATTGTCGAATACGACCTCCTGTGCACCTCTCTCCTCCGCCAGTCTGCGTACCTCATCCACCTTGCCCGTTCCGATATACAATGCTTTGTTCACATGGTCCAGCCGTTGTACGATCTGACCCACGACTTCCTTCTCCGCGGCTTCTGCCAGACTTGCCAGCTCTTCCATGGAATGCTCAAAATCCGCTTCTTGCCCAATGTCCACACCGACTAACAGCACCTTTACCGGTGCCTCCTGCATCTGTTCTTCCCTCATATAAAAATATATCCTTTTAAAATCATTATTTTGTCTCTAATTCAAACCAGAATTCCACACCGTTGGTGTAATTGATCACACCGTAAGGCTGGTTCATGGAATCCATGATTGCCTTCACGATGGACAGTCCCACACCGCTGCCGCCGTATTCTCTGGTTCTGGCTTTATCTACTTTATAGAATTTTTCCCAGATGTGGCCGATGGAATCCTCCGGGATCGGCTTGCCGGTATTAAATACCGATACGCGCACCCTGCCATCCTTCTGCTCCATTTTGACATCAATGATCTTCTCACCCTCGCAGTGATTCACCGCGTTGGAGAAAAAGTTCATAAATACTTCTTCTATTTTAAATTCATCCGCCCAGGCATAGATGGGAGGATACTCTTCCATCCGCACCGTGATACCATTCTGCCTGGTCAGAATTGCCGCCGACTGGATATAATTCTTCACCAGTGCCGTAATGTCGAAACGCTCCATAGTCACCACATCGTTACCGAATTCCAGCTGGTTCAGCGTCAAAAGCTTTTTCACCATGTTGTTCATCTTCGCCGCTTCATCCACGATGACATCACAGTAGAACTGTCTGCTCTCGGGATCGTCATTGACGCCCTCCTGCAGTCCTTCCGCATAGCCCTGGATCAGAGCGATGGGGGTCTTCAGTTCATGGGAGACATTCGCCAGGAACTCCTTACGCATTTCATCGACAGCTTCCTTTTTCTCCACATCCCGCTGTAGCTCATTATTCGCAGTCTTCAGTTCCGAAATCGTCTGTTCCAGGGAATCGGACAGTTTATTAATGTTCTCTCCCAGCAGATCAATCTCATTGTGCGCCCTGCCCTGGTATTTTGCTTCAAAATCAAGCTGTACCATCCGCTGTGAGATATCGTTCAGCTCCAGGATCGGCTTTGTCACACGTCTGGAGACAAACCAGATAATGATACCGCCTGCCAATGCTCCCAGGCAGCCGACCAACACGTAAAAACGGTTGGCGATCTTAGCACTCTCCTGAATACTGGAGAGTGGTGTCTGCATGATAAAAGAAATTCCGGTGTTCAGCCTGCCGTAGATCTCTAAATATTCCTTATTCTCCTGCCCGGTTCTCTGGATCACATAGTCATCACCGTTCTCGATGACCCGCTCATTATCCGGAAACGTTCGGAAGCCGAACACATAGCCGAGCAGACGGTTCTCCAGTCTCTCACCGCCGTTGATGGATACATATTTCATGTTGGAATTCACGTCCATGACACACACTGTCATGTTATAGCTTCTGCATACGTCATCCAGCTCCCTGGCGAATTCGTCGGAACCATAGCTGTCGCTCTCCGCCGCCTGCTTGATCGTCTCATAAGCATCGTGAATGACATCCATCTTGCTCTGCATATAGACTCTGCCTAAAAACATGTAATTCAGCAGCAGGCACAAAAGGATCGTCCCGATCATCAGCCCGATAAATATCCAGGCGAACTGTCCCCTGATAGAATGCACTTTTTTCTTCTGCTGTTTATTCCATTGTTTCATCCATTTTGTACCCCATTCCCCATATGGTCTTGATGAGATTGCCTTCCTCGCCCAGCTTGCTGCGCAGCTTCTTCACATGGGTATCAATGGTACGGGCATCCCCGAAGTAATCATAGTTCCATACGTTGTTCAGTATCTTCTCTCTGGACAGGGCGATTCCCTTATTTTCCATAAAATAGGTCAGAAGCTCGAATTCTTTATAGCTTAAGTCCACATCTTTGCCGTCTATGACCACGCGGTGCGCTGTCTTATCCACAGTGATCCCACCGCAGGTCAGTGCTTCGTCCTGCCCTAACTGGTTCGTCCGGCGCAGGATCGCTTCCACCCGCGCCACCAGGATCTTGGGACTGAAGGGCTTGGAAATATACTCGTCCACTCCCAGCTGGAAACCCTGCAGCTCGTCTCTCTCATCTCCGCGGGCTGTCAGCATAATAATAGGAACTTTGGAATTCACACGGATCTCCCGGCATACCTGCCAGCCGTCCATTTTCGGCATCATCACATCCAGAATGATCAGTGCAATATCCTTATCCTTATAAAAAATATCCAGTGCCTCCTCGCCGTCCCCAGCCTCCAGCACCTCAAAATTACTCTTCACCAGGAAATCCCGGACCAGCTTACGCATTCTGCTCTCATCATCTACTACCAGTATTTTCAGTCTGTCCATACATACCCTCACCTTTCTGTTGTAGACATAGTATAGCGCGAAAATATGTCAATTCTGTGAAACCTCGGTCTCCGTATTCCCTGTATTTCCTGTATTTTCTATATGTAGTTCTCTCTCTTTTTCCCGCACTGTCTGCTCTCTCTGGGTCAGTTCCTGTTCCCAGGAAGCGTATTTATTCTGAAGATTCCGCTCGTAATTCAGGATATTGGGCTGGTCGGAGTTCAATGTGATCACAAACATGGCAATGATCGCCACAATCATCACGATGTTCATGATCACTGACAGGTGGAGCCCCGCCTTTTTGCCCCCATCTTCCGGCATCGATTGGATCCGTCTTCTGGCAGGGGACGTTTTCGTCCTGACATCGGCAAAGTTCGTCCACAGAGGTATCGGAGGTACTTCCTCCCCCAGTTCTTCTCCCCGGGCGCGCAGCTCTCCCTGCAACTCCCTCAGGTACTCCAGTCCCACCGGAGTGCGGAACACCCGGTCTTCCAGCGCTTTTTTATATATGGCAAGAACCGACTGCATATCCGCATGATCAATGTGCTTATCCAGATAGGCGATCTTCTGCCGTTCCTGCTCCGCAAGTCCGGCATCCTTCTCAGAATAGAAGGCGAAGCCGGACACTACATGTTCTCTCTGTTCTACATCCATTTACAGATTTTCCTCCGTTGTATCTGCCGCATTCTGCAGTAAGATATGCTCTCCCTGCACCAAGGGATAATGCACGGGGATCTCCCCATCCAGGGTCTCCCGATACATATCCACGGCTGTGATCTGGTGGTTCTCATAGGTAGTATAATAATAAATCCCCCTGTCTGCATTACAGCAGGAAGTATAAATAGTGATCTCATACTTACCGTTTTCCAGACGACAGCACCCTCTCGTCTGAGCCACACTTCCTAAGATATGGAAAAACTGACTGACGCTTTCAGACTCCGAGGTCCCCGATACAGAATTCATTTTCGTAAAAGCCACCCGGACAAACCGGGAGGCAGAGGACAGATCGCCGGGCAGCCCCATAGCTCCCATGCCACGGCTGTACGGCTGTAGCTGAAGCTGCTCTGAGAAACGGTTCACCGGCTGATCCGGAGACAGATAACTGTAGTCATTCAGCCGGAACAGCTGCTTGTCAAAGGGAGGATTGTTCGTCAATACCCCTACGGGATTGTCATAAATGTTCAGCCCCTCCCGGACTGCCTCTATCGTGATTGCCTCGTCCCTGTCCGTCAGGATCCAGTGCAGCTGTGATGTCGGAAACTGCTCGCTGAACCGCGTATCCACCAGATTGATGTGGGCTAACAGTGTCCGGGCTTCCTGCACCGTAGCACACTGTCCCAGTATCCATGGAATGAACTCGAACTGTGCAATGTTGTCTCTGCCCTCCTTGGGCTTACGATATACGGCGTTGCCCGCGAAATTAAGACCTGCCATACCCAGACCCTTTTCATTGACCGCATCATAATACAGCGGATAATCCCCTACCATATGAGCAATACCGATCATGGCATAATGCTCAGTCAGTGCATTCTGATGCCGTAACTGAAAAGAGTAATTACGCGGTGTCACCACCACTTCTTCTCCGTAATTAAATTCATAATCAAAAGTTCTGCCAAAATAAAAATCCTGCGATCTATAAGTTGCTGCTGTGCACATAGTGATCTCCTTTACTGTTTTCAGATCAATGTAGATTACTCTTAGTCTATAGCATTTGCAGAATGATTGCAAGTATGCGAAAAACGTTGACGCATTGTAAAAAAAGTGTTAGTATTAAGGGACAAAAAGAGTGCTGCCGTACAGCAACGGTTCGCCTCAGTTTATGGTTCTAAAAAAGCAACCTACACCTTGGTCGGAGCGGTTGCTTTTTTAATGCTTTCGTTTCTGACTGGTCTGCACGATACTGATCACGGTCACGATGATGCTGATAATCGTGACTACAATACCGACAGCGCCAACCACTGTTTCTATCATTTATGTACCTTTCGTTAAATTTCCCATTCGTATCACCTCCGATAATACTGGAAGTTCTCAAAATGTTCCCATTCTGGCGAAAGGCGAACCGCTTACCGTTTTGGCAACACCCACGTTTATTATAAGGTATAGAGGGCTGTTTTCCTATGAATTTCTGAGATATAAGTATACAAAATTCAGCATGTTGAAATTGGCTATTTTCACGGATTTGGATTTTGTGCATTTTTACTAAGTGTCCTATTACTTGTATTTTCAGGCTGTTCACAGCAAAAAGGTTCCACCGGAATCCTCCGGCGGAACCTTTTTATGTTAGTTTTTACACAACTAATTCTAATAATATTTTGGATCAAACTGTGGTTAAGATTACTGTAACAGAGACAGTACACCCTGGTTGGACTGGTTAGACTGAGCCAACATAGCCTGACCTGCCTGAGCCAGGATGTTGTTGTTGGAGTACTTAACCATCTCAGTAGCCATATCTGTATCACGGATCTGGCTCTCTGCGCTGGTGGTATTCTCTACAACGTTGTCCAAGTTGTTGATGGTGTGCTCCAGACGGTTCTGTACAGCACCAAGTGCGGAACGCTGGGTGGATACTTTCTGGATAGCTTCCTTGATGGTCTCAACAGCGCCAAGTGCATTGCTGTCATCGGTACCATCTACCTTCAGGCCATTTACACCAAGGCCCTTTGCAGACATAGCATTTAATGTAACACTTATCTGGTTATTACTGGTTGCATCTGCACCAACATGCAATGTTAACGTCAAGGAACCAACTAAATCATCTTTAGCAACCACATCATCTTTGTTCAATGCTACCTCATTACCTGCTGCATCATACACTTTCTTTGCATCTGTACGTGTTGTAGTAGCTAAATCATTGTCCGCAGTAGTTCCTGTAGATGAAAAATATGAATCCAATGCATTTTCAGGGATGCCATTTCCGTCTTTGTCATAATATTTCATAGCATCACCTTTAAACGTGGCCGCGGTGAGCGTATTTGCAGTTACAGTGCTAGAAGCAACTTTATTTGCAGTTGCTTTTAACTTTCCAAGGGTCACATTGTTCTCCTTGTCGGTTACAGTGCCATCATCTGCAATAGACCATCTGCTAGATGTAACAGATAATGTGGTCTTATCTACAGTACCATCTGCATCGTTGTCAATACCTTCAACTTTAACACCCGTTTTTTTAAGGTAATTGATAAAATCATTTTGGGATTTCTTTTCAATAGCGGAAGTAGGATCAGTAAAATCTGTAGTTACTGTAGCTCCTGTTGTATTATCCTGAGCAAAAGTAGCTGATGCCTTACCGGTAGCGGTATCTTCCTTATAGGAGTATGTATACTTTGTAGCAGCTGTTTTATCACCTTTCAGCAAATAGGTCTCATTGAATTTAGTAGTCTCAGCTACACGGTCAATCTCAGTGGTCAACTGATCAATTTCATTCTGGATGTAGCTTCTGTCGTCTTCGGAATTAGTTCCGTTAGCAGACTTTACAGCCAGCTCATTCATTCTCTGCAGCATGTCCTGAACTTCGTTCAGAGCACCTTCAGCGGTCTGTACTGCACTGATGCCGTCCTGTGCATTGGAAGAAGCCTGTGTCAGACCTCTGATCTGCTTTCTCATCTTCTCACTGATGGACAGGCCTGCTGCATCATCAGCTGCGCGGTTGATCTTGTAACCGGAAGACAGTTTCTCGGTGGACTTTGCCTGAGAAGCGGTGGTTAATCCTAACATTCTGTTAGAGTTCATAGCTGTTAAGTTGTGTTGTACTACCATAATAATTTACCTCCATGTGTAAAAAGTGTTGCAGATACATCCGTTTATCTGCGGTGTGTGGTTAATAGTTACTGCGGCCCTAGGATTCCGCATTGTTAGCAAGCTTTTGTCCCACAATATCTGAAGTTATTTGTTCTGTACGATCACGACGTTGGATTTTTTCTTCTTGGTGGTACCTTCCGGATTCTTGTAATACTTCGGGATCGTCGCCAGAAGCTCCGGATCCTGGATCCGTTTTTCAATGGCCTTGCTTCGTACGATGTTCACATCCTTGGGAGCGTCGATCATGATACGTGTCTGTCCGCCGCTACTTCCCAGAAATATAATCTTCACATCGTCTCCGATCATCAGAAACTCTTCATCTCTCACCGATAATCTCAGCATAGCCATTCCTCCTTGAATCGATTATTTCCTTATAATTTGCTGTGTTTTGGAAATAGTAATCGTAATGTAACAAACTTGATATTGTGTTACCCTTGTGTTCAGAGTATGATCTCCTGAAAAATTTTATCCCGGTCATCCTGCTCAATGCCAAGATATCGTTTGGTCACTTCATAAGAAGAATGATTATAGATGCTGACCAGCATTGCCGGCTGTACGCCCTGCTGCCAGGCATGATATCCGAAGGTTTTGCGAAGGGAATGACAGCAGATCACACCGGGGATATTGTAATAAGCTGCCACCTTTTTGATGATGCGAAAAGCCTGCACCCGGCTGATGGGTTCATTTTTATTGCTGTGGGGAAAAAGATACTTTTCTGGCTGAATAGGTTTTCGCTCCTTTTGAAGCTGTGCCTGATAATTTTGAAGACATGCGTGAATATTATGATTGATATAGATGCAGGAGGTCTTTCCCGTCTTCTGCTCAATGATCTCAATATGCTC
>OJPL01000714.1_pt1 | contig 11423 bp, 5 predicted proteins | sample 1598501 | NCBI WGS metagenome assembly OJPL01 (sample SAMN03922486, study PRJEB24848) | human gut metagenome | isolation source: stool sample | host: Homo sapiens | place: Germany | collected 2011-05 | reverse complement strand
AAGTACATCAGGACGAAAACCAGCAGCAGCGGCAGAAGGCTGAAGAGAATACCGACAATGCCGCCAGCGGCAGAATCAGTGGTGACGGCGGCAGGGTCGGCCGCACCGGTGGTGGTGGTGGTTTCCGCGACGGCGGTGGCGATGCCCAAAAGCTTGGTCAGAAATTCCATGCGAATTAGCTCCTTTCGGTAATCCGGAATACTCTATCTATTGTAGCATATTTTTTCGCGCTTCACAAGAGGGGAAAACGGCCTTTTGCGCCATTCACAGAAATTTTGCATGACGGCATCAAGCATTTTTCCGCGAAGCTGCGCTTTCAGGCGCAAATTTGCATCTTTCAGGCACGGAATTGTAAAACTTGCGCATATTCGCTTGCAACAGGTGTTTTTTTTGATATAATGGTAATGGAATGCCGGAAAGCGCACAAACGAATGTCAAGGAGGCTGACGAATGAAGAAGCTGCTTGCGATTCTGCTGACGCTGGCGATGCTGGTGCCGATGGGCGGAGTGGCGGAGGAGACGGCGCCCGGCGCGACGAAGACGACGATTCGGGTGACGACCGCCGATGCACGGGCGCTGTCCGGCATGGATTTGAACGCGAATGTGCTGACGGCGATTCAGGACGCACTGGACGTGCTGAGCATCGAGCTTTATGCGGCGGATGATGCGTCGATGATGCGGCTCACGCTGCAGAAGAACGACGTGCTCGCGCAGGGGTCGATGGGGAAAATGTCGGGATTCCAGATGACGCTGCATGACGTGCCCGTACTGGGGGCTGCGCTGGAAATGAACGGCGACGACCTCTACATCGGCACTTCGGTTTCTGGCAATACGGTGTACCTGAATGTCGCCGAGGATTTGCCGCGCGCGATTACGGCATTCTGCCAGCTGATGAATGTGGACTTGGGCGAATTGCCCGTCGCGGCTGCGAATCAGTCGATGCAGCAGGGCTATCGCCGGATGCAGCACCTGCTGCCCGCGCTTGCGCAGACCCCGCCGGAGCTGCTGGAAAGCATCGGCAGCAGCATCGACTGGACGAGAATGGTCGCGCGCATCAACGAAAGTCTGCCGGAAACGGCGCGGGAAACCGTGACGAATCAGCCGGACGACTGCGACCCGGCGGTGACGGTGCTGTCCTTCGCGCTGACGAAAGAGCAGCTTATCGCCATTTGCCGCGCGGTGCTTGGCGAAACGCTGATGGGGCTGGACAACCTGTTCTTCGGCGATGAGGTGCTGGGCGGTTTGACGGACATTTTCTGCGCGCAGCTGGTGGAATCCGCGATGGATGGCGACGTGCCGGTGATGGCGTATCTGGACGCGGACGGCGGCATTGTCAAGCTGATAATCACGGGAGGCGCAGAAGAAACGGGGATTCTGACCCGCAGGACGAGCGACGAGGGCGTTCTGTATCACCTTTCGATGGAAACCACGACCGAGAGCACCGCATGGGAAATTCTGCTGAATGCGGATGGCGTGGATGTGTCCTACGCGGTAGACCCCAAAGCAGACCCCGAACGCCCGAACTTGGTGCAAAGCAAGGAGCGAATGACGTTCCGACTGACGAACACGGCGACGGAAAACGGCGCGACCATGCTGATGGAAGTGCACGACACTGAGCAGCTTTGCAGCGGCGGAACAAACTGGCGGGACGAAGAGCAGACGGACTTCACGTTCCGCTTCGATGACCTGTGCATCGACGGGCAGCAGGAACAGCACACGGAAATGACGCTCGCGAAGCAGGGGCAGAGCATCCTGACGATTGTCGCGGAGACGCATCCGTGCGAGGCGGAGCCGCTGTTGTCCGAAAGCGACGAAATCTACGACCTTGGCGAAATGAGCGACGAGCGCTTGACCGCGTTCATGCAGGCTTATATGACGGGGATGGTACTGAGCGTGTCGAACGCAATGTCCCTGCTGCCGGACAGCGTGCGCAGTCTCTTTTCAGGGCTGATGACGCTGGAATAAACGACCAAAGGAGAAAATACACCATGAAGAAGCTGCTTGCGATTCTGCTGACGCTGGCGCTGATGCTGCCGCTGTGCGGACTGGCGGAGGAAAACGCGCCCCAAGCGACGCTGACGACCATCACCTTCCGCGATTTCAACGGGCGGGCGCTCATGGCGGAAATGGAGGAAGCGGCGGAAACCGCGTATCGGGATTTGCTGGATGCCCTGCGCGTGGAGGTCTATCGGCAGGGGTTCACCTCGTGTGAGCTGTTTCTGAATGGCCAGTCCATTGTGGATTACGGCGTGCAGAGCCGCGGTGCAGATGTCTACATCAGCAGTGATGTGCTGGGCGGCACGGTGTCCCTGAATCTCGACGAGGACATGCGGCATATCGCGGAAATCCTCCATCAGTGGAATGCGTCGCAGAGCGTGTATGCGGACGCAGGGGTGGAGCTGCCCGCTAAGGAAGTCAGCGAATCCATTGCGCAAGAGTACGAGAGCGTGGGTGCACTGCTGGCGAAAATCACGAAAAATCCGCTGATAACGGGCGAAATGCAGTCGGAGGACATTGCCAATGGCTTGCTCGAGACGGACTGGCAGCAGGCTGCTACGCGCTTGAACAAGATTTTGAAGGTTACGCGGGTGGAAAGTGTCTCGAATCCACCCGAAGGATGCGAATCGGCGAAGAACATTCTGTACTTCCCCCTCAGCAATGAGCAGCTGATGGAGGTGCTGTGCATTCTGCTGGACACGGTGGAGGAAACGCCCGCCGTCAAGGCGTATGTGGATTTGCTCAATACGTATCGGCAGCTGGTGGCGTTCGCGCAGGATCAGCCCGTCGAGGATACGGACTTGCAGACGTGGCTGCGTCAGCAGACGCTGCTGGTGGAAGATGCGCAGGTGGCGCAGTATGTGGATTCGTCGATGCGCCTGCTGCGGGTGGTGATCAGCTACAAGGTTGCGCCGACCCATACGCCGACGCTGGCGCAGGATACGCTGCTGAACGCAGCAATCACGGTGACTTTCCATCCGACAGGCGACGACGTGCGGCTGGATTGGCGGCAGGAAACGGCGGGCAAGGGCACGAATGGTCAGCTGAAGATGGAGGACAACGGCGGAATAGCGGTGCTGATTACGTCGGATGACGGCGAACAGAAGCTGTACCGCTGCACCATTTCGTCGCTGACGAACGAAGAGAATCTCCTGCTGGAAATGCACCGCACGGTGGACGGGGAAGAAAAGGGCATTAGCTGGAGCGCCAGCATGGACACCCAGCAGGTGGATGGCGAAGTGCATCAGAATGTGGATGTTCAGCTGCTCTGGCAGGGCGAGCACTTCCTGACGATTGCCGCCGAAACACGCCCGTGCGAATCGCGCCCCCTGCTGTCGGATGGCGACGTGCTGGACTTGGGCGAAATCAGCAGTGTGCGCTTCAAGGCGTACATGACGGGCGTGATGTTCACCGCCGGGCAGATTCTGCCGCGGTTCATGATGAATCTGCCGGACAGCACGCGCCAGTTCACCACCAGCGTGTCGCAGCTGATTCGCGATAACGCAGAGTAAGTCAACCGAAAGCATCACTGCCCCCGCAGTGTTCGCTATAAAGAAAAAGGGAAACCAAATAACAAGGAGGAAACCCCATGAAGAAACTGCTTGCGGTACTGCTCAGCATCATGATGCTGGCGATGCCCCTGACCTCGATGGCGGAAAACAGCGTGTGGGACAATGCCGCGCGTCAGGAAACCACCATCACCATCCACGACCTGAACGCTGACCTCGTGGCGGCGCTGGGCGGGGATGACACCACGATGGCCGCCATCAACGACCTGCTGGCGGCGCTGTCCCTGACCGGCTATCAGCAGGGCGACGAAGCTGGCTTTGACCTCAACCTGAGCGGCAAGAGCGTGCTGGGTATGGCATCGCTGACGACTGCTGCGGAAGAAAACCAGCTGATGTATGTGTCCAGCGCGCTGCTGGGCGGCGTGATTGCTGTGAACAGCAAGGACGTGGAAGCCATCAAGGAAAAAGCCCTCCGCGCGACGATGAAGATGTCCGGTCAGAGCGACGAGGAGATCGACAAGGCGATTGAAGAATCGAAGGAACAGCTGAGCGGCAATGCGGAATACACTGCCCTGATGGAAGCAGCGGCGAACCTGAGCAGCATGACGGAAGAGCAGCTCATGGAAGAACTGACGCAGGCGGACACCACGGCGTTCATGACCATGATGAACGAAATACTGTCCGGTGCAGAAATGGCAGAAGTGACCGAGCAGCCCGGCGACTGCGACGCGGCGAAGAGCTACGTCAAAGTCACCGTTCCGCCGGAAAAGATCGTCGAGATGACGAAAGCCCTGCTGGAAATGATCCACAGCGTTCCGAGCATCGGCGCCTACATGGATGCGCTTTTTTCCGCTGCTGACACGAGCTGGGACGACCTGCTGAAAGAGCTTGATGAAGCAGATCTCTATGCGGATGACATCGTTTATGAATACTGGATGACTGAAGCAGGCGAGCTGGTTCGCATGACGGCTTCGGTGAAGATCAACAACGGCGGCGAAGAACCCTTGCCGATCTCCTTCACGATGACCCGCAACACGGCGGACGGCGTGGCGACGTGGCTTGTGACCATCAAGAGCGCGGAAGATACCGCGGCGACGCTGACCTTCGCAGGCGACTTGGAGAACTTCACGGCGAACCTAACCGCCTATGCTGGCGAAGACCCCGTTGAAATCAACGTCAGCGGCAAGGGCGTCGGCACGGACAGCAGCGTTGTTGATGTGGAAATCAAGGAAACGGTGGACGGTGTCGAGCAGGGCTTCGGCGTTGTGGTGACGACCGCTACGACGATGGACGGCGAACAGGGCGTCCGCAAGGTGGATGTGCTGGTGCGCTTCATGGGTCTGGACGTTGTGACCATCACGGCTGAAACCCGCACCTGCGACGCGAAGGACGCGCTGGACGTGAGCAAGGCGCAGGATTTGGGCGCGATGACGGACAGTGAGTTCCAGACGTGGTTCGTCAAGGTGATGAACAACCTGCAGAACCTGCCCATGACCCTGCTGATGAGTCTGCCGGAGAGCATGCTGACCCTGCTGATGGGCGGCAGCAACTGATACGATTTCCTGCATTTGGATGTGCCATCTGTTTGCGCCTTTCCCATGCTGGCGTTTGCGTTAGCCAGAACGAATCATTTGCGGTGCATCTCGGCGCATTCTCATTTGGAAATAGTATCAGCATGGGAGGCTGGCTGAAAAAGTCAGCCTTCTTTTTCATTGCCGGAACATGCTGATTTTCGACCAGAAAAGCAATCCAATTGTAAAAATATGCGCGGAATGGTTGACAAGTCGGGCGGATTGCTTTACCATAGTACATGGATTATTCTGTGACTTTACTCCGCACGGCTTGCGGATGATTCAGATGGAGGAACAGGCAAGATGAGGATGCTTGGCAAGCGATTTCTGTCACTCCTGCTCACGCTGGGAATGCTGCTGATGCTGCTCCCCGCGGCTGCGGCATCGGAGTTGACGATGCTGCAAGTGGATTTTCTGGGCATGTATGCCACAAGCGCGGGAACGTATGAATCCCGGAAATTCACGGGCGATTTTACCGTCATGCAGAACGGGGAGGCGGTCGGCACGATTCGCCTGACCGACTTCGGCAGCGACCCGATTTCCGTCCCCGGAACGGGCAATGTGCAGCTTGTCCCGGTGGCGGAAACAATGCCGGAGGATGCCGTTATGGCGGCGAGCTACACCGTGTCGATTGTCGATGGACGGCTGAACAAAGCGGTCATTGCTGTGCTGACGGACACGGGTCTGTTCACCGTGCACACGGAGAGCAGCTCCTCTTTTGACCTGATTAACGAGCGTGGCGAGACGATTCTCTCCTTCGACACCGACAGCCGGGGCGACTATGCCCTGCCGGCGGCGATTCATACGGGGCTGTATACCCTGCGCATGACGAAGGCTTCGCTGGCCATTGAAAGCTGGCGCGACAAGATTATCAACATTGAGCGCTACACGGGTGCGGATTCCGTGACGAAGGTGAACGCTTCCTATTACTATGTGCCGCCGACGATGGCGCCGACCGCCACGCCTGAACCCACGCCTACGCCGACGCCGACCCCGACACCTACACCGACCCCGACGGCAACGCCTACGCCTACGCCGACGGCTACCCCGACCTTAGCGCCGACGGAAGCGCCGACCGAAAATCCGACCGAGAATCCGACGGAGAAACCCACGGAGGAACCCACGGAAGCGCCGACGCCAACCCCGACGGCTACCCCGACCCCGAGCCCGACGCCCACGCCGAGCCCGACGCCTACGCCTACGCCGCCCCCCACCCCTGAACCCGTGGACGGCACGCTGACGATGCTCATGCGCGGCGTGAACGCGGCAGTGGCGTACCAGATTGTTAGCGAGGACGGCAAAACGACCCGCACGGGTTACCTGACCGATGGCGAGACGGTGCAGGAAGCCGACCTCTTCCACGGGACATACGCCGTCACGGTGACGCTGCCGGAAGGCACGCTGCTGACGGGTGTGAACGGCTGGCCGAACCTGCAGAAGGGTCAGGCGCAGTGGCTGGTGAACATTCAGGCGATGCAGACCAGCCGTTATGAACTGGATCTGACGCTCAGCGGCGGCATGACCGGCAGCATCGACGACCTGTCTGCCCCGGCAGAAGTGACGATTTCCGGCCAGCGGATGAGCGAACAGATGACGGTCAGCGGCGCGTTTGCGCTGAACGACCTGTATCCTGATACTTATCAGATTACGGCAGCCCTGCCGCGCGGCTTGTATGACACCGAGGGCTGGACGCTCAGCACGACCGATACGGGCGTGACGGCGAGCATTCTGGTGGAAATCGGCGCGGGCGAAACCGTTGTGCTGCCGGCGCTGGCGAACCATGCCACCGGCGACGCTTCCGGCGTGGTGCTGGGGCTGGACGGTCAGCCGATGAGCGGCGTGCAGGTGCAGCTGGTCAATCAGGCGGGCGAAGTCGCGGCGGAAGCGGTGACGGATGAAAACGGCGCTTGGCAGGCGGAGTTCCTCGAATACGGCACGTACGTCGTCCGCTATGACGCGGGCGTGACCCTTGCCAACGGCGCGCTCGTCATTAGCGACGAACCCGCGACTGTGACCGCGAAGGCGGCGAATCCGGCGGCGCTGACCATCCACGCCTTCCGCGACAACGATAACAACGGTTCACGCGGGAAATACGAGGAAGGCGTGTCCGGCGCGACGATGAGCCTCATCACCGAAGTCAACGGCGTGGAGGTTGTTGTGGCATCCGGCGAAACGGACAAGAACGGCGAAGTGTCGCTGGCTGTGCCGGCGGGGACGTACGTCCTGCGCAGCGAGCTGCCCGCGGGCTTCGGCCATGGTGCGCACGGCAAAAATGTCAGCGCGAACATGTCCATCATGGATGAAACGACCGAACAAGTGCAAAGCAGCGTGCCGCTGACCCTCGAAGCCGGTTCTGTGACCGACGTGGGCGTCGGCGTGATGACGATGGCGGCGCTGCAGGGCCTTGTGTGGCTGGATGAAAACGACGACGGCGTGTATCAGGACGGCGAACCCGGTCAAGCGGGCATCAAAATCCGCGCCGTCGGCGTGAAAAACGGCTTGGTGTACGAAACCGAGAGCGGCGAGGACGGCAAGTTCTACATCGGTCAAATGCGCTACGGCACATACAATGTCGAATACAGACTGCCGGACGGCTTGGTGTTTGCGCGCTACAGCCAGACGGGCGGTAATCGCCGCTCCATCATCACCAGCGAATTCAAGCGCTCCGAAACGGATCAGGTGATTCTTGAACGCGGTGACTTGGAGGAAGTCCTCCTTGGCGTGATGAAGGGCTCTGACATCAACGGCATCTGCTTCCTGGATGAAAACAACAACGGCGTGTACGACGAGGGCGAAAAGACGCTGGAAGGCGTGAAGGTCGTCCTGTACCGTCAGGCCATCGGCAAGGAGCTGCTGAACACCGTCTCCGACGAGAACGGGCACTTCACCTTCGCCAACATCCGCGGCAGCACGTTCCGCGTCAAAGCGACGATTCCGCAAGGCTATGTGTACACCATCGCGGGCGATGGCGAGTACGGCAACCTGTTCGCGCCCGGCACTGACCGCCGCGAGTACACGATTTCCGACGTGGTGCTGGAGAACGACAGCGAGATGACGATGGCCATCGGCGCGATTACTTACGGCAGCATCTCCGGCACGGTGTATCTGGATGACGACTTCTCCGGCAGCCGGATGGACGCGGAAAAGATGGTCAACAACTTCACCGTCACCCTGACGGATGAAAACGGCAATACCCGCACGGCGAAAACGAACCGCAGCGGCGTGTATACCTTCGATGACCTTGCGCCGGGGCAGTACACCGTGAGCGCGACCGCGAACCACGGCTTGGCGTTCACACGCACGGGCGACGGCAATATCCTCCGCAACCTCTCCGGCGGCGCGGGCGAAAGTGAACCGGTGGCGCTGACAATGGGCGCGGATTTGACGGGTCTTGATATCGGCATGATTACCCCCGGACATGTGTCCGGCGTGGTGTTTGCCGACAAGAACGACAATGGCCTGCGCGACGCGGATGAAGGCGGCTTGCTCGGCGCGGTGGTTCACCTGATGGACGAAACCGGCGACGTGGCGACCCGCACCATCGGCGCGGATGGCAGCTTCCTGTTTGACGCGGTGCTGCCCGGAACGTACCGCCTGCGCTACGAGCTGCCGGGCGACGGCGTGTTTGCTCCCCTGGCGGACGGCGGCAACACCATCGCGCCGGATTCCGACGGCACGACGGATTCCTTTACCATCGGTGTGGGCGAAGAGGTCGCCGCGCCCCTGTGCGGCGCACTGGCTTTGGGCGACATTGAAGGCATGGTGTTTGCCGATCACAACGGCAGCGGCGCGCAGGATGCAAACGAAGCAGCGCTTGCCGGCGTGACGCTGATTCTGACCCCCTCCCGCGAGGATTTGACGGAGCAGACCGTCCTCACCGATGCGACGGGTGCGTACAGCTTCACCGGGCTGCGGCCGGACGCCTACACGCTGACCTTGCGCTTCCCGGAGGGCATGGTGCTCTCCAAGCTGGACGGCAATGTGACCCTGCCGCTGACGCACGGGCTGAACGAGCAGCAGGTGAGCATCGAAATCGGGCTGGGCGAGGAATGGCTGAATCAGGCGCTTGGCGGCGTGATTCCGTCGAAGATGTCCGGTCAGGTTTGGGTGGATGAGAATGACAACGGGCGCATGGACGCGGGCGAAATCACCCCGGAAAACGAGACGCTGACCCTGCTGGATGAAACCGGCGCGGTGTTTGCGCAGGTGCAGACCGATGCGGAGGGGCGGTTCGCCATCGACGGCATTGCCCCCGGCGTGTACAGCCTTGCCTACGATCTCAAGGAAGGCACGCAGGCGGCGCGTCTGGGCGACAGCACCTTCACCACCGAGGGCAGTCAGCTCGTCATGACCGAGATTGAAATTAGCGAAAACAACAACTATACTGCTCCGATGCTGGGCTTGAAGATTGACACAAGCATCGGCGGCATGGTCTGGTGCGACAACGCGGGCGAGATTGCGCCCCTGTCCGGCGCGGAGGTTATCTTGCTGGACGAAAAGGGCAGCAAACTGCAAAACGCGACGACGGGCGAGGACGGTATCTACCGCTTTGACGGCTTGATGCCGGGCAACTACCGTCTGCGTGTGACGCTCCCGAACGGCTACGTCGTCGTAGAAAAGGACGACACGCGCCTCAAGGACGGGCAGAACATCAGCGTGATGACGACCTACACCGCCCGCGAGGGAGAGAGCGACCTGATTGCCCTGCGCATGAGCCAGCATCAGCTGGAACAGAATATTGGCGCGGTGCAGCCGGGCACGCTGGGCGACTTCTGCTGGCTTGACCTGAACGGCAACGGCCTGCAGGACGCGGGCGAACTCGGTCTGGGCGACATGCGCATCGAGCTGCGGCGAAACGACCAGCTCGTCGCGGAAACGACGACCGATGCGTACGGCTACTACACTTTCGAGAACCTGTATCCCGGCGTGTACACGCTCAAGCCCATCTACCCGGCGGAAGTTGTGCCGACGCGTATGCGCACGGATATTCCGCTGATTGCGTCGATTCTGGGCGAAAACGGCGAATCGAACCCGGTGCAGGTGACCTCCGCCAGTACGACCTACACGGCGGATTTGGGCTTCGTGCTGGTTGATGACGACGTGCTGCCGGCAAACTACGGCATCGGCGAAAAGCAGGACTGGACGAAGAAGTAAGGGACAATGCGGAATTGCGCATCCGCAGATGGCGGGGTGCTGCGGGGGCGAAAGCTCTCGCGGTGCCCCGTTTGTTGTGAAGGAGGAGGGAAGCAAAGTCCGCTTTTACGGAAAGAATCAACTGTTTGTTTTGGTGAAAATTGAAAAGTAAATAAAAGTTACTTCACTCGCATTTCCCGAATGAAAATGGAAGCTGCTTCATTCTGAAATCCCAAATCCGCGCGAATCAACCGTTTTCCTGCGCGAAAGCGTATTGCAAAAGCGGCTTGCATCTGGTACTATAAACGTTACCAGATGTGGCTGTTTAATATGGAAAGAAATCAGCCGAATCATGCTGGAAATGAAAGGACGGAAACAAATATGAAGAAACTCCTTGCTCTCCTGATGGCGCTCATGATGTGCTGCACTGCCTTTGCGTTCGCGGAGGAAGAAGCGGAAGTGCCGGCAGTTGAAATGAATGTCAGCTTCGAGGCGCAGACGGTTGCGCTGGGTGAAACGGGTCTGACGATGCAGATTCCGGCGGACTGGGCGGTTCAGGAAGTCCCCGCAGGCACGGAAAACGCCGAGAACATCCTGCTCTTCGCCGTCAACGCCGACCAGACGGTCAGCATTACGGCGCAGCTGTCCGCGATGAGCTTTGAAACGCTGCTGCAAGGCATTCAGGACGCGGGCGCGACGGAAGAAATGCTCGCTGAGCTGTATGTCAACGAAAACTATTGCCTGATGTACACCCCCGGCGACACCGTGCTGGCGCTGTATGCTTTCCTTGATGACGAGACGGTTCTCGCTGTGACGTTCCAGGTCGCCAGCAAGGAAGTGGGCGACGCGCTGGAAAACATGCCGCTGGAGATCTTCGGCAGCTTGGCGGCAGCGGAGTAATTCACTTCGTTACCACGATGCAGGACGAATGAGCGTCCTGCATTTTTTGTGCGCAAAAATGAACAGGGACTTGCAGAAAAACTTGATAAATGCAACAACTTGGACGAAAATATTCAAAATACACGAGAAAAACATAAAAAAAACACAGTTTGTGCAACAAAACACTTGATTTTCTCCATACAGTGTTGCAATAAAGCATCGACACGGTGAAGCCGGTTGGTTTGGCGTGTCGATGAACAAGAAACGCAGGCAGACGCGGCAGCGCCCCTGCCGGGAAGGTGGAGCGGATGAATTCCAAGATGCTGTTTTATAT
>OJPL01000686.1_pt1 | contig 11772 bp, 8 predicted proteins | sample 1598501 | NCBI WGS metagenome assembly OJPL01 (sample SAMN03922486, study PRJEB24848) | human gut metagenome | isolation source: stool sample | host: Homo sapiens | place: Germany | collected 2011-05 | reverse complement strand
CTACACACTGCATATCGTCGGCAGCGTCAGATGTGTATAAGAGACAGCGCCCCAGCCGCCCGGGCCGGGGTTGCCGCTGCAGGCACCGTCGGTGTACACTTCGACCTGCTTCATGCGGGTTCTCCTTTATAAAATAGTATCTCTATTTAGCGCTATTTTGGCCGGGATGTCAAGGGGCAATGCATAAAGACGGCACCCTTTGCCAAACCTTGGAATTGACAAAACCGGTGCGAAATACTATACTAAGCGTAACAAAATGCGTATAGGGGCGCACCGAAGGCGTGCGCTCAGACGTTCCTGCAGAAAAGCCGCGGTCGCATCGAACAGATGGACTGTACGGGCTGAGGGATTCTTGTGGAACGACCAGCGGTGCCAAAAGCACGCTGACAGGACAATTCTATACGGTGCATCCAACGGAAGCCGATGCAAAGATCCGGTGCTTCCCCATGCAGCGCACGGCTGTCTCCCTTGTGGAGACGGTCCGCGCCGCCATTATTTTTGGAGGTCAAGAATGGCTCAGACGAAAGAAAAAGAAAACACGGTCCCGGCTGCCCGCGCAAAGCAGAACGCAGCCGCAGCCCCGGCAGCGGCCGGGGAAAAGCGCCCCCGCACCACCCGGCGGCCCTACTACAACCGCCGCCCCCGCCGCCCGCAGCAGCCCAAGGAGGCTGCAACGCCCATCCACATCTACCCGCTGGGCGGTCTGGGCGAAGTGGGCAAGAACATGACCGTATATGAGTGCAACGGGGACATGATCATCGTAGACTGCGGTCTGGTGTTCCCGGACAGCGAGATGTACGGCGTGGACATGGTGATCCCGGACTTTACCTTTGTGGTGCAGAACAAGGACCGCATCAAGGGCCTGCTCATCACCCACGGCCACGAGGACCACATCGGCAGCATCCCGTATCTGCTGCAGAAGTTCGACCTGCCCATCTACGGCACCCGCCTGACCTGCGGCCTGATCCGGAACAAGCTGGAGGAGTTCGGCCTGGCCGGCAAGACCAAGTTTGTGGAGATCACCCCCAAGCAGAAGATCAAGCTGGGCTGCTTCACCGTGGAGCCCATCCATGTGAACCACTCCATCCCGGATGCCGTGGCCTTTGCCATCGACAGCCCCGCCGGCACCATCATCCAGACCGGCGACTTCAAGATCGACTACACCCCGCTGGCCTGCGGTGTGACCGACCTGTCCACTCTGGCCGAGTATGGCCAGCGCGGTGTGCTGGCACTGCTGAGCGACTCCACCAACGCGGAGCGCCCGGGCTTTACCGCTACTGAACAGAAGGTGGCCGCCGGTGTCCGCAACCTGTTTGCCCGCGCCCGCAACAAGCGTATCATCATTGCGACCTTTGCGTCCAACATCTACCGCGTGCAGCAGATCATTGATCTGGCCGTGGAGGATGGCCGCAAGGTGGCCTTCAGCGGCCGCAGCATGGTCAACAATACCGCCATGGCACAGGAGCTGGGCTATATGCACATCCCGGAGGGCACCCTCATCGGGGTGGAGGAGCTGAACCAGTATCCCCCGGAGCAGGTGGTGCTGATCACCACCGGCAGCCAGGGCGAACCCCTGAGCGCACTGTCCCGCATGGCCTCCTGCAGCCACCGTCAGGTGCGTGTGGGGCCCGGCGACTTCATCATCATCTCTGCCAACCCCATCCCCGGCAACGAAAAGAGCGTGACCAAGATCGTGAACGGTCTGCTGCTGCTGGGCGCAGAGGTCATCTACGAGAGCATGTACGACGTGCATGTGTCCGGCCACGCCTGCCAGGAGGAGCAGAAACTGATGCTCACTCTGACCAAGCCCAAATATTTCCTGCCGGTGCACGGCGAGTACAAGCAGCTCAAGAAGCACGCCCTCACGGCGGCCAGTCTGGGCATCCCCACCAGCAACATCCTGATCGCGGAGAATGGTTCCAACGTCATCCTCAGCCAGGACGAGATGAAGCTGGGCGAGCCGGTCACCGCCGGTGCCGTCATGGTGGACGGCCTGGGCGTGGGCGACGTGGGCAACGTGGTCCTGCGGGACCGCAAGCACCTTTCTGAGGACGGCCTGGTGATCATTGTGGCCACCGTGGACAGCAAGACCGGCAAGGTGCTGGCTGGGCCGGACCTGGTGAGCCGCGGCTTCGTGTATGTGCGTGAGAACGAGAGCCTGATGGACGGTGCCCAGAGCATCGTGGAAAACGCACTGGAACGCTGCGTGGACGAGCATGTGCGCGACTGGAACAGCGTCAAGACCCGCGTGCGGGAGGCGTTGAGCAGCTATATTTACCGGCGCACCAAGCGCAGCCCCATGATCCTGCCCATCCTGATGGAGGTATGAGCAGGGCGCGCCGCCGGGCGGCACAGCATATGACCGGGAGGCAGAAAAGCAGATGAAACAGAAACCGAGATGGACCATGGAGATGCTGACCGCAGCGCTGGCGGTGCTTTGCGCCCTGCTCACGCTGGTCCTGCTGATCCAGCGGCCCAGCATCTGGCCGGTGCTGCTGGCACTGGTGGTGGCGTGGGGCATCTGCATGGCGGCGTTCCGCTACCAACTGCGCCGCTGGCTGTCCCGCTGGGTGCGCGGCGACAACTTTGAAAAATCCAAAACAAAATTCAGTCTGGAGCAGCTGTCTCAGCCTGCGGCTCTGCTGTCCGGCGAAACGGTGCTGTGGTACAATGAGCAGTTCCGTGCCCGTCTGCTGGGCGGGCAGGATATGCTGACCAGCCGGGTGCAGAAGGTACTGCCCGGGCTGGACCTGCAGCAGTGCCGCACCCAGCAGGGCCAGCTGCTGACGCTGGCGGACGGCTTCTGGAGCGTGCACAGCTCCACGGTGCCCGGCGGGGCCGAGTGCATGACCCTGCTGGTGCTGAACGAGGAGACCGCCCTGCGCAAAATCGAAGCGGAGTACAAGGCCAGCCGCCCGGGCTATCTGGTGTTTCTGGTGGACGGCTATGACGATGTGTTCGGCGACATGCTGGACAGTGAGCGCGCCCGCCTGCTGGAGGGCATCAACCGCATCCTGGAAGATATGATCGGCCGGGGCAGCGGTTTTCTGCGCCGGGTGGCCAGCGGCCGTTACATCGCCGTGGTGGAAGAACGCCAGATGGAGCAGTTTGCCAAGCGCGGCTATGACGTGCTGGACAAGATCCGTGCGCTGGACCCCAGTGTGAACCTGTCACTGTCCATCGGCATCGGCCGCGGGGCCAAGACCCTGCGGGAAGCGCAGGACATGGCCGTGCAGGCGCTGGACATGGCGCAGGGGCGCGGCGGTGATCAGGCCGCCGAGATGACGCCGGACGGCTTTACCTTTTACGGCGGCGTGAGCCATGGCGTAGAAAAGCGCAGCAAGGTGCGCAGCCGCATCGTGGCCGACCAGCTGGTCAAACTCATCAAGGAAGCGGACCATGTGGTCATCATGGGCCACCGCATGAGCGATCTGGACGCCATTGGTGCCGCCGAGGGCGTATTGCGCATCTGCAAGATCTGCGACGTCCCGGCGGTGATCGCCGTGAAGCGGGACGCCACGCTGGCGGGCAGCCTGATCGACGCGCTGTGCAGGGCGGGCCAGAAGGATGACTTCATCGACCCGAAGGACGCACTGCCCATCATCTCCAAGCGCACCCTGTGCGTGGTGGTGGATACATACCAGGTGGGCCTTGTGGAAAGCAAGGAGATCCTGGAAAAATGCGGCAAGGTGGCTGTCATCGACCACCACCGCAAGGGCGTGGGCTACATCCAGAACCCGGATTTGGTCTGCCATGAGCCCTATTCCTCCTCGGCCAGTGAGCTGGTCACCGAGCTTTTGCAGTATGTGGGCGACCGCGACGACAAGCCCAACCGGGTGGAAGCCGAGGGCCTGCTCTCCGGCATCCTGCTGGACACGCAGGACTTTACCCTGCACACCGGCGTGCGTACCTTTGAAGCCGCTGCGGCCCTGCGCCGTTACGGTGCCGAGACGGAGCGGGTGCGTCAGCTGTTTGACGTGACCATGGTGGAATATGCGGCCAAGGCCGAACTGGTGGAGCGGGCACGGATGTACAAGAACTGCGCCATCTCGGTGGGCGGCGAGATCGCCCCGGAGGCCCGTGTGGCCATTGCGCAGGCCGCCAACGACCTGCTGCGCATCCAGGGCGTGGACGCCAGCTTTGTGGCGGTGCAGGTGGGCACCGGGGTGAACATCTCGGCCCGCAGCCTGGGTGCCGTGAACGTGCAGGTGATCATGGAAGCACTGGGCGGCGGCGGCCACCAGACCATGGCAGCGGCACAGCTCAAGCACATCACCCCGGAGGCGGCCCGCTCCCGCATCGAGACGGCCGTTGACAACTACTGGGCATCCCAGAAAAAGAGCGGTGCCGAAGAAAAATGAGAGTGAGAGGTTCTTCCCATGAAACAGTATGATTACCTGATCGTCGGTGCGGGCCTGTATGGTGCCGTGTTTGCCCACGAGGCAAAGAAGGCCGGCAAGAAGTGCCTTGTCATCGACAAGCGCAGCCACATTGCGGGCAACATCTACACCGAGCCGGTGGAGGGCATCAATGTGCACCGCTACGGTGCCCACATCTTCCACACCAACAACAAGACCGTGTGGCAGTATGTGAACCAATTTGCGGAGTTCAACCGCTACACCAACAGCCCGGTGGCCAACTACCATGGCGAGATCTACAATCTGCCCTTCAACATGAACACCTTCAACAAGATGTGGGGTGTGGTGACCCCCGCCGAGGCAAAGGCCAGGATCGAGCAGCAGAAGGCGGAGGCAGGCATCACCGACCCGCAGAATCTGGAAGAGCAGGCCATCAGTCTGGTGGGCACCGACATCTACGAAAAGCTCATCAAGGGCTACACCGGCAAGCAGTGGGGCCGCCCCTGCACCGAGCTGCCCGCTTTCATCATCAAGCGCCTGCCCGTCCGTTTTACCTACGACGACAACTACTTCAACGCCCTGTATCAGGGCATCCCCAACGGCGGCTACACCGCCATGGTGGAAAACATGCTGGAGGGCACCGAGGTGCGCCTGAATGTGGACTATCTGGCTGACCGTGAGGCGCTGAACGCGCTGGCCGACAAGGTGGTGTACACCGGTCCGGTGGATGCCTACTTTGGCTACCGTCTGGGGGCTTTGCAGTACCGCAGCGTCCGCTTTGAGACCGAGGTGCTGGACACCGACAACTATCAGGGCAATGCCGTGGTGAACTACACCGATGCCGAGACCCCCTACACCCGCATCATCGAGCACAAGCACTTCGAGTTCGGCACCCAGCCCAAAACGGTCATCAGCCGTGAATACAGCGCCGAGTGGAACAAGGGCGACGAGCCGTACTACCCGGTCAACGACGCCAAGAACGGTGCTCTGTACGCCGAATACAAGCAGCTGGCCGACGCCGAGCCGGGTGTGATCTTCGGCGGCCGCCTGGGCGAATACAAGTACTACGACATGGACAAGGTCATCGAGGCGGCACTCGATGTGGTGCAGAAGAAACTGGCGTAAAAGCCTGACCGTTTAGAATGGCCGCCGCGTGTGCTCTGGCCAGAAATAGCGGAAATAAATTGGATTTTTGCACTTCCGGAACGCCTGCGGGCGTTCCGGAAGTGCATTTTTCACAAGAGGGGCCGGAGAGAAAACATTCTGCACAACTTTTTGCAGGGAGAAGTTATCAACGGCAGCAGCTCCTTGCGTGAAAGGGTGTTTGGAGCAGCCCGCAGGCTGCGACAAACACGAAATAAATCATAAACTTCCGATGAATATGGTCAGAGCGAAGCGGAGACCATTTTAAATGGTTGGCTGCCCCTCTTGCTCAAAGCCGACAAATGCGCTATACTATAAACACAAGAACGGCACCGGGGTTCCGGTGAAAAGTGAGGGATAAACATGAAAGTGATTCTCAAGCAGGATATCAAGGGCATTGGCAAAAAGGACGAGATCCATGAGGTGTCCGACGGCTACGCCCGCAACTACCTGTTCCCGCGCAAGCTGGCGGCTGTGGCCGATGCCAGCGCTGTGAACGTGGCCCGCGGCAAGGAAGCCGCAGCCGATTTCCATGAAGCTGAGAATGTGGCCGCTGCCAAGGCACTGGCCGCCAAGATCGAAGGCAAGACCGTGACCATCAAGGCCAAGGGCGGCGCTTCCGGCCGCCTGCACGGCAAGGTCACCGGCAAGGAAGTGGCCGAGGCTCTGGCACAGCTGGCCGGTGCTCCCATCGACAAGAAGAAGATCGAGATGGAGACCCGCGACATCAAGGATGCCGGTGTGTTCAACGGCAAGGTGCGCCTGCATGTGGGCGTTGTGGCTTCCTTCAAGATCCAGGTGGAAGTGGAACAGGCCTGATTTTTCTGCCAATCTGCGCCCCCTCACAGCAGGGGGCGCTTTTTGGCTTTACGGGAATTGACAGAAGGATGAACGACCATGCCGAACGAACGACATTATAACAACGAACTGAATCTGGAGAGCGTGGGCATCAACCAGCCGTTCAACATGCAGGCGGAGCAGAGCGTGCTGGGCGCGGTGCTGCTCAAGCCCGACACCCTGACCGACCTGGTGGAGATCATCAAGCCGGAAATGTTCTATACCCGGCAGAACGCGCAGATCTGGAGCGAGATGCTGCGGCTGTTCACCAACGACCAGACCATCGACTTTGTGACCCTGCTGGATGCGGTCATCTCGGACGGAGTGTTCCCCAGTGCGGACGAAGCCAAGGTGTACCTGACCGGTCTGGCCGAGACGGTGCCCAGCATCTCCAATGTGAAGGCCTACGCCCAGATCGTGCAGGAAAAGTATCTGGTGCGCCAGCTGATGGGGGTGGCAAAGGACATCCTGCAGGATGCCGGAGATGAGCCGGACGCCGACCTGCTGCTGGAAAACGCGGAACAGCGCATTTATGAGATCCGCTCCGGCCGCGATTCCAGCGCACTGACGCCGCTTTCCTCCAGCATGGTGGAGACCCTGACCAACCTGCAGAAGATCAGCGGCCCGGATGCGGATAAATACAAGGGCATCCCCACCGGGTTTCGCCTGCTGGATACGGTGCTCACCGGCCTTGGCCGCGGCGACCTCATCATCCTTGCGGCCCGCCCCGGTATGGGCAAGACCAGCTTTGCGCTGAACATCGCCACCCGCGTGGCCATGCAGCAAAAGGTTCCGGTGGCGATCTTCAGTCTGGAAATGACCAAGGAACAGCTGACCAACCGCATCCTTTCTGCTGAAGCCGGCATCGACAGTCAGGCCTTCCGCACCGGCGCCCTGCGTGCTGAGGACTGGGAGTATCTGGCTCTTGCCACCGAAAAGCTGCACGATGCGCCCATCTATATGGACGATACCTCCGGCATCACCATCACCGAGATGAAAGCAAAGATCCGCCGGGTGAATCAGGACCCCACCCGCCCGAACGTGGGCCTCATCGTCATCGACTATCTGCAGCTGATGACCACCGGCCAGCGCAGCGAGAACCGCGTGCAGGAGATCAGCTCCATTACCCGAAACCTCAAGATCATGGCGAAGGAGATGAATGTGCCCATCATCGCGCTTTCCCAGCTGTCCCGTGCGGTGGAAAAACAGGGCAACAACTCCAGCCACCGGCCCCAGCTTTCCGACCTGCGTGATTCCGGCTCCATCGAGCAGGACGCCGACTGCGTTCTGTTCCTGTACCGCGATTCCTACTATGCCAGCCAGAACCCGGACGGCGCGGAGGTGGACGCCGATACCGCCGAGTGCATCGTGGCAAAGAACCGTCACGGCGAGACCAGCACGGTGCCGCTGGGCTGGGATGGTGCCCACACCCGCTTTATGGATGTGGATTTCAAACGCTGATGGAAAACGAAACAATTCTTGCCCGGGTGCGGGAATACTGTCTGCGGGAAGCACTGCTGACCCCGGGTGTCCCGCTGCATGAGCTGCATTTGGCGGCGGCAGTGTCCGGCGGGGCAGACAGCATGGCGCTGCTGCGTATCCTGCTGGCCCTGCAGCCGGAGTTCGGATTTGTGCTTTCTGCCTGCCATGTGAACCACGGCCTGCGGGGTGAGAGCGCCCACCGGGACGAAGCCTTTGTGCGGGCCGAATGCGCCCGTCTGGGCGTGCCGCTGCGGGTGTTCCATGCGGAAGAGTTTAGCTCTGTACCGGAACATGCCGGGGAGGACTGGGCCCGCCGCCTGCGCTACGCCTGCTTTGCGCGTTTGTGCAGGGAGGGGATAGACGCCGTTGCAACAGCCCATACTGCAAATGATCAGGCGGAGACCCTGCTGCTGCGTCTGGCCCGGGGCACGGGGATGCACGGCGCAGCAGGCATCCGGCCCAGACGCGGGCCTTATCTGCGGCCTCTGCTGCCCCTTACCCGGCAGGATACCGAAAGCTTCTGCCGTGCAGCCGGGCAGCGCTGGGTGACGGACGAGACGAACGAGACCGATGCCTATGCCCGCAACCGGGTGCGCCGTGCGGCATTGCCTGCACTGCAGAGCACCAACGGCGCAGCGGTGGAAAACCTTGCCCGCTTCTGCGAAAAAGCGGCCCGGGCGGATGACTACTTTGCCCGGAAAGCGCAGGAACTGCTTTCCGCTGCGCGTCTGGATGGGACTCAGGCCGGCATCAGGGCCCCGGACGCCTGCAGGGTGTGGCGACTGGGCCCGCTTTCCGCTGCGGATGCGCCTGTTCTGGAAGCGGCCATGCATTCGCTGACGGCCCCTGTGCGGGACGCAGAGGAAAAATATGTGCAGCTGCTGTGCGCCCTTGTGCGGCGCGGCAGCGGCGCGGTGCAGCTGACCGGCCGGGTACGCTTTTGTGCAGGGAGGGGCTTTTTCTGGCAGGAAGAGATGCCGGAGCTGCCGCAGAGGCAGACCACGCCGCAGCCCGAAAGCTGGCCTTTTGTGCCGGAAAAACAGGCAGAATACGGCTTTGCAGGCGGCTGGAAGGTGACTGCAGAGCTTTTTACGGCTGATTTTGAAGAAAAAATACAAGTCGTTCATAAAAAAGACTTAAAAAATCAGGCGGATTATGCTAGAATAACTACGTTGTATGCTGGTCTTGTTCTGCGCACCCGCCAGCCGGGGGATGTTTACCGCCCCGCCGGGCGAGCGGTGCACAACCGCCTGCGCAAATGGATGAACGAAGCGGACATCCCGGCACAGCAGCGGGACACGCTGCCGCTGCTGGCAGCAGGCAGCGAGGTGCTTTGGGTGTGCGGCAGCGGCTTTGCCGAGGGCCTTGCACCGGATGAGACCACGACGCAGATCCTGCAGATGGAACAGGAAACTTGAAGGGATAAAAAGGAGAAACATCATGAGCATGAATGATGACATCAAGACCGTTCTGGTCTCGGAAGAACAGCTGAAAGCCAAGGTTGCGGAGCTGGGTGCACGCATCAGCAAGGACTACGAGGGCAAAAACCTCGTGCTGGTGTCCATCCTGAAGGGATCGGTGGTCTTTATGGCCGACCTGATGCGGGCAGTGACCATCCCCTGCAACATCGACTTCATGGTGGTGTCCAGCTACGGCGGCAGCAACACCGTGACCAGCGGTCTGGTCAAGATCATCAAGGATCTGGACGGTGATCTGTCCGGCAAGGATGTGCTGATCGTGGAGGACATCCTCGACACCGGTGTCACCCTGTCCAAGCTGGTGCCAATGCTCAAGATGCGCAACCCCAACTCGGTCAAGATCTGCACCATCCTCGACAAGCCCAGCCGCCGCAAGGCCGACATTCAGCCCGATTACGAGGGCTTCCAGGTGCCGGACGAGTTCGTGGTGGGCTATGGCCTGGACTACGACGAAAAGTACCGCAACCTGCCCTATGTGGGCGTGCTCAAGCCCGAGATCTACACGAAGTAAGTCCCGGATCAAATTCACCCTGAACTGGAGTTGATTTTTTTGCAACCGAAGAAACCTCGTTTCAACCCGCTGATCCTGGCACTGGCACTGGCTGCCGTGCTCATGGTATGGAGCGTGCTGGGCGGCGGCAGCAGCAGCGGCGGCTCGTCCTCCATGGTTTACTCCACGGCGGTGCAGTATTTTGAAAACCTGCAGGTCACCAAGTTCACGCTGGACCTGAACACCGGTGTGCTCACCATGACCCTCAAGGAGGGCAAGCTGGACCTGCCGGACCCGTCGTCCGTGAGCACGGTGCAGTCCACCGGCGGGCTGCTGTCCGGGATGCTGTCCTCTTCCTCCTCCGGCTCCACCGGGGCCGAGAAGAACAGCGACGGCACCGTGACCGTGCGCTACAAGCTGCCCTATGCCTCCATGTTCGTCAAGAATGTGGACAGCTACATTGCAGCCTACGACGAAGCAAACCCCGATGCCCCGATGGAGTATGATTATACCCCGCTCAAGGAGAGCATCCCCTGGATGGAGATCCTGTTCTATCTGGCCATGCTGGGCTGCACCGGTTTCCTGCTGTTCTCCATGATGCGCGGCGGCGGTGCCGGCGGCGGCATCATGAACGTGGGCAAGGCCCGCGTGAAGGATGAGCGCGAGAACAAAAAGACCGCTACCTTTGCCGACGTTGCCGGTGAGGACGAAGAAAAAGAGGAACTCAAGGAAGTGGTGGAGTTCCTCAAGAGCCCGGACAAGTTCAATACGCTGGGTGCCCGCATCCCCCACGGCGTGCTGCTGGTGGGCCCTCCGGGTACCGGCAAGACCCTGCTGGCCCGTGCCTGTGCCGGTGAGGCAGGGGTGCCGTTCTATTCCATCTCCGGCTCCGACTTTGTGGAAATGTACGTCGGCGTGGGCGCATCCCGCGTGCGTGACCTGTTCGACAAGGCAAAAAAGACGATGCCATGCATCATTTTCATTGATGAGATCGACGCAGTGGGCCGTCAGCGCGGTGCCGGTCTGGGCGGCGGCCACGACGAGCGCGAGCAGACTTTGAACCAGCTGCTGGTGGAGATGGACGGCTTTGAGGCCAACGATGGCATCATCGTCATGGCAGCCACCAACCGTGCCGACATCCTGGATAAGGCTCTGCTGCGCCCCGGCCGCTTTGACCGTCAGGTCTATGTGGGTCTGCCGGACGTCAAGGGCCGCGAAGAGATCCTGAAGGTGCACACCAAGAATAAGCCGCTGGCTCCGGATGTGTCGCTGAAGGTCATCGCCCAGCGCACCGCCGGTTTTGCCGGTGCCGACCTGGAGAACCTGGTCAACGAGGCTGCCCTGCTGGCAGCCCGCCGCAGCCGCAAGGCCATTACCATGGAGGACATCGAAGAGGCTTCCATGAAGGTGATGGCCGGCCCGGAGAAGAAGAGCCGTGTGGTCACCCCGGAGGAGAAAAAGCTCACCGCGTACCACGAGGCCGGCCATGCCGTGGCGGGCTTCTATTGCAAGCACCACCCCCGCGTGCATGAGATCACCATCATCCCCCGCGGTCAGGCCGGCGGCTACACCATGTACCTGCCCGAAAAGGATCGCAGCTATGTGACCAAGGGCGAGATGTTCGAGGACATCGTGTCCAGCCTGGGCGGTCGTGTGGCCGAGCAGCTGATCCTGGAGGATATCTCCACCGGTGCCTCCAACGACCTGCAGCAGGCCACCAACATTGCCCGGCAGATGATCACCAAGTACGGCTTCTCGGAGCGTCTGGGCCCGGTGGTCTACGGCACCTCCCAGGAGGAGACCTTCCTGGGCCGTGATCTGGGCCAGGGCAAGGGTTACAGTGAGACCACCGCTGCCGAGATCGACGGCGAGATGCGGGATATCATTGACGAGGCCTACGAGACCTGCCGCCGCACCCTGACCGAGCACATCGACCAGCTCCATGCGCTGGCACAGGCCCTGATGGAGCGCGAGAAGCTGAACG
>OJPL01000675.1_pt1 | contig 11963 bp, 8 predicted proteins | sample 1598501 | NCBI WGS metagenome assembly OJPL01 (sample SAMN03922486, study PRJEB24848) | human gut metagenome | isolation source: stool sample | host: Homo sapiens | place: Germany | collected 2011-05 | reverse complement strand
CCATCTCGGCTAAAGTGAAAGAATTACTGGGATAATACTCCGGCAATCCATATTCGAGAAACGAAACTTCTGCCCCGATTCATCTTTACGGGCAGAAGTTTCGTTTTTTATAAAATCAGTAAGAAGCAAACGTATGCAGTACCCTATCCAGTTTCCCGTTTATCATTCTCACTTCACCAATACCCTGGAATTCAAAGTATCCTTCAGTGTGTTCAGCCACAATAAAAATCTGATATACAGCGCATAAGGCTGACAGTAGTTCCTTCAGTGCGCTGTCAGCACCTTCAGCCGCCGCAACACCCGCACCGGACCGATGTCCTTGACCATCATGCTAAAGGACAAGAATGAGTCATACAATATCGTGGTCAAAAGATTGCACCTGCTTTCCATCTTAACTTTCAAGACAGGAAGAATACTCATTTGCTTCCTGGACTAATTCATCGTTTCACCTTAGTGATGAAGTTGTTTCACTAGGATGATGAAACTTCATCACTAGAGTGCTAAAGCTTCCTCACTAAAGTGAAACGATAAATAAAAAAAGGCGTGAACATGAACACATCCAGATAGAAAGGATTTCACGAGAACAACTCTTTCAGCACATCCAGCGATTTCAGCACCGGAAAATCCGGCAGATGCAAACGATAGTAATCATTCATAATAACCAGACAGCGGTTACGCTCCAGACGGCTCATAGTAAAAAGATGCATTGTTTCATAATTCATACGCATTAAAAGGTTGATACGTGAAGCCTCCTCCGGTTTCAAAAAAGCGCCATGTAATGGCCGGACAGACACGAAGCAGGCATTCAGCATATCAAAAAAGCATCCTTCCCTATAATCCTCCGTATTAGGATACAGACCGAGGAAACGTGAAAAACGCATCAGAAAAACCAAATGAAAATTGGAGAAACTTCTGTCGCATTCGTCCAGCCACCGGATAGAATGCTCCAAATAAGCAAACAACGGCCCGTTCTCCGCTTCTTCACGCAAAGCACGATACAGAAATTCCGCCAAGAACATGGCAATGGAAGATTTATAAGGATCGTATGGCAACGTGCGGAAAGGATACCACGACTTCGCTTCTTTTATACGATACAAATTGGACATCGGACGATAATCCGCTTCAAACTCTATCATGGAAAGCGGCTGGAACAATACCGTCTTCACCGCCGATTTCCGTGAACGGGGAACAGACACAAGAAAAGAAGCACGGCCATTCTCGCGCGTATAAATATCAACGATATTCGAAGTATCATTGTATTTTAAGGTATGAAGTACAATTCCCACCGTCTTTTGAAGCATACTCTTTCTCTCTTTTATATACTAGGTAATCGTTGTCCGCAATACGTTTTTTGCTTTTCCACACAAATATACGCATCGTTGGAACATACAAAAATAGGGTTTTTAGATGAAAATGCACGTATTTACAAAAAAAATATGCCGAATATTTTGTCAATTCAAAAAGAGTTCCTACCTTTGCAACCGCAAAAGAGAAAAACACTCTCCGAAAGCAAGCCAAGCTAAGGCTCGGCAGAATCAAGGCTCGGCCCGTTCGTCTATCGGTTAGGACGCAAGATTTTCATTCTTGAAAGGGGGGTTCGATTCCCCCACGGGCTACAAATAAAAATAATAAAAGAACAAAATTAAAGATTAGTCGAGATGGCAAATCACAAATCATCATTAAAGAGAATCAGACAGGAAGAGAAGAGAAGACTTCATAACAGATATTATGCAAAAACAATGCGTAACACTGTTAAAAAACTTCGTGCAACTACTGACAAGGCAGAAGCTGTTGCAATGTATCCGCGCGTTCAGAAGATGTTGGACAAGCTTGCTAAGACCAATATCATACACAAGAACAAAGCCGCTAACTTGAAGTCAAAATTGGCTGCTTACATTAGCAAACTCGCTTAAGCAAAGTCTTAAACTAAAAGATAAAATAGGCAGGATTTTTCAATCCGGCCTTTTGTCTTTTTATGTGTTTCATAAAACACAAGCAATACATATTGCAAACGTAACATCGAAAAAATACGCAAGTCCTCGCTCCGCGGAAAACAGCCCTGAAGAATCTGAAGCATTCATGAAGGATTTAGAAGAGAATCATACATGATAAGATGCTGATAAAAAGCCTGTTAAGCGTCAATGAAGGATTTGAAGGAAAAAGAAGCCCCATTAATCTTCAGAAGACTTACCCTCGAAATAAATACATCACTCCCCTACTTTTCCCGGCGTTCACGGACAGACCTCATTCCAAACCTGTCCAATCCCCTCTTTTTTACGTTTTTTAGTCCATAAAAGCTGCCTGTCTCAGCAATTTTTCGTATCTTTGAAAGCTAATATTTAAGATAATTGAATCAAACATGAGTGAAGAAGAAAAGATAAACGGCGAAAACAATTACTCGGCCAGTAACATCCAGGTATTGGAAGGTTTGGAGGCTGTACGTAAACGTCCCGCCATGTATATCGGAGACATCAGCGAAAAGGGATTGCACCACTTGGTTTACGAGGTTGTGGACAACTCTATCGACGAGGCATTGGCCGGCTACTGTGATCATATAGAAGTCACCATCAATGAAGACAATTCCATTACCGTACAGGATAATGGCCGTGGTATCCCGGTAGACTTTCACGAAAAAGAAAAGAAATCTGCATTGGAAGTGGTAATGACCGTGCTGCACGCGGGAGGTAAGTTCGACAAAGGTTCTTACAAGGTTTCAGGCGGTCTGCACGGTGTAGGTGTTTCTTGTGTGAACGCCTTGTCTACTCACATGACCACACAGGTATTCCGCGGTGGCAAGATCTACCAGCAGGAATACAGCTGCGGACATCCTTTGTATTCTGTAAAAGAAGTAGGAACAGCTGATATTACCGGAACAAAACAGACTTTCTGGCCGGATGATACCATCTTCACTGTTACCGAATATAAGTTTGACATTCTACAGGCACGTATGCGTGAATTGGCCTACTTGAACAAAGGTATCACCATTTCACTGACCGACCGCCGGATCAAAGAAGAAGATGGCAGCTTCAAGAAAGAAATATTCCATTCGGACGAAGGAGTGAAAGAGTTTGTACGTTTCCTGAACCGTAACAACGAAGCGCTGATTAATGATGTCATTTATCTGAATACCGAAAAAAACAATACCCCCATTGAATGTGCCATCATGTACAATACAGGCTATCGTGAAAGCCTGCATTCGTATGTAAACAATATCAATACAATAGAAGGCGGCACACACGAGGCCGGTTTCCGCAGCGCATTAACCCGTGTACTGAAGAAATATGCGGAAGATACCAAAGCACTGGAAAAAGCAAAAGTCGAGATTTCGGGAGAGGACTTCCGCGAAGGCTTGATTGCCGTCATTTCAGTGAAAGTAGCCGAGCCGCAGTTCGAAGGACAAACCAAGACCAAGCTGGGTAACAGCGAAGTGAGTGGTGCCGTGAACCAAGCTGTAGGCGAAGCGCTTACATATTATCTGGAAGAACATCCGAAAGAAGCAAAACAGATTGTTGACAAAGTGATCCTGGCTGCAACAGCGCGTATCGCCGCACGCAAGGCACGTGAATCTGTTCAAAGAAAGAGTCCGATGGGCGGTGGCGGACTGCCGGGCAAACTGGCCGACTGCTCGAGCCGTAATCCGGAGGAATGTGAACTATTCCTGGTCGAGGGTGACTCGGCAGGTGGTTCTGCCAAGCAAGGACGTAGCCGTGCCTTCCAGGCAATTCTACCTTTGAGGGGTAAAATCCTGAATGTGGAAAAAGCGATGTGGCACAAGGCTTTTGAAAGCGATGAGGTCAATAATATCATCACCGCCCTGGGTGTCCGTTTCGGTGTGGACGGAAATGATGACAGCAAAAAAGCGAACATCGACAAGCTGCGTTATCACAAAGTGGTGATCATGACCGATGCCGATGTCGATGGTTCTCACATCGACACCCTTATCATGACATTGTTCTACCGCTATATGCCGGAAATTATAGAAAACGGACATTTGTACATTGCCAATCCGCCATTGTATAAATGCAGCAAAGGAAAAATCAGTGAATACTGTTACACCGAAGAAGCACGCCAGGCATTCATTCAAAAATATGGTGACGGACAAGAAAACGGAATCCATACACAGCGATACAAAGGTCTAGGTGAGATGAATCCCGAACAACTGTGGGAAACAACAATGAACCCTGAAACGCGTATTCTGAAACAGGTAACAATTGACAATGCCGCCAACGTAGACTATATCTTCTCCATGCTGATGGGAGACGATGTAGCTCCACGCCGCGAGTTCATAGAGAAAAACGCGACATATGCGAATATAGACGCGTAATTTTTCATTCATTATTTTTTAATCAAAATCCATCCTCACATCTTACAATTTGAGGTAGCCCCGATCCTGCTTTTCTCTGGATCGGGGCTTTTTTATCAATGAAAACCAACCTGACCCCATTTATATTTTTCCTCCTTTAAATGCCCGAAGAAACAGATACTCATACCGACTCTTTTTTTCGATGAAATGGGCAGAAATTGTAATAGTTCACCGCCGGTAACAAACATAACCTCATTCATTTTTCTTATAAATTAATTGGATGAAAGACGATATTCTGCCAGAAAGTCTTAATTTTGGGACATTAAACCATTTAACTCGAATAATAACATGAAACTCACATTTCGAATTGAATACCGTACAGCCTGGGGAGAAGAACTGGGGGTGATACTGGACGGAAACAATAGTGAACCTATCATCCTTCGCACTCCAAACGGGGAACATTGGGAAGGTGAAGCTGAAATGCCGGACCTCCCTGCATGCGTGCCTGTTTCCTACCGCTATGGAGTATATCGTGACGGACAGTGCATCCGCCGTGAAAGCGGAACCATGGCTCATTTGTTTTGCCCCGGAAAAAAGAAAAACTGCCACTACATATTAAATGATTTCTGGAAAGACCTTCCGGCTGAATCTTACTTATACAGTTCCGCCTTCAGGGGTGATTATCAGTCTGAGACAACTATAAAAGTCACAGCAAGCGCCGATGGAAGCATTACTTTCCGGGCCTTATGCCCTTGTCTGCATCATAAGCGTCAAGTGCTGGCTATCAGCGGAGATTGCCCGGCTTTAGGCAATTGGGATATTCAAAAGACGGTCCTGATGGAAGAAATACAACCGAACGAGTGGACCATCACACTGAATGTTTCTACTTTGGAGTTTCCGCTAAGTTATAAGTTCGTAGCCTGCAACGCCGACAGCAAGCAGGTAGAGGAATGGGAGAACCACGACAACCGGATGCTTAATAATCCGGAATTAAAAAAAGGAGAAATTTACCTGACACCGGAAACTGAAGTTCATTTCACTTCATCGGCCCGTAAGGTGGCGGGAACAGCTATCCCTGTATTTTCTCTCCGCAGTGAGAAAAGTTTTGGAGTAGGAGATTTCGGAGATTTGAAGAAACTGATAGACTGGGCGGCAAAGACCCACCAGCAAGCTGTACAAATCCTCCCTATCAACGATACGACCATTACCCATACCTGGATGGATTCTTATCCCTACAACAGCATTTCCATTTATGCATTCCACCCGATGTATATTGACTTGAACCAGCTGGGTAAGATGAAGGATAAGGAAGCGCTGGCTGTTTTTGAAGCCCGCCGGCAAGAATTGAACGCTCTTCCCCAAATAGATTATGAAGCGGTGAACAATGCCAAACGTGCCTATTTGAAAGTGATGTTCCAACAAACCGGAAGGAAAGTGCTAGCTTCGGCCGAATTCAAAAAATTCTTTGAAGAAAATGAACATTGGCTGCTGCCATACGCCGCATTCAGCTATCTAAGAGATCTGTATGGCACTCCGGATTTCAGCCAATGGCCTGAGCATACAGAGTACAAGGCAGAAGAAATAGCAGCCTTATGCGCACCGGACAGCTCTTGTTATGAAGAAATCGCCTTTTACTACTACACACAGTACCATTTACATATCCAATTACTTGATGCAGGAAACTATGCCCGCGAAAAAGGTATTATCTTTAAAGGTGATATCCCTATCGGCATCAGCCGCAACAGTGTGGAGGCATGGATTGAGCCGTATTATTTCAACATGAACGGTCAGGCAGGCGCACCGCCCGACGCATTCTCCGTGAACGGACAGAACTGGGGCTTTCCCACCTATAATTGGGAGGTAATGGAACAAGACAACTACCAATGGTGGCAGAAGCGTTTCCGCAAAATGGCAGAGTATTTCACAGCTTACCGCATAGACCATATTCTTGGTTTCTTCCGTATCTGGGAAATCCCATCTCATTCGGTACATGGTTTGCTGGGACAGTTTGTACCGGCATTGCCTATGAGTGTGGACGAAATTCAAAGTTACGGGCTGCCGTTCCAAAAGGACTTCATGACCAAACCGTTCATCAACGAAGAGATGCTAAACAAGATGTTTGGTGACAAAGCTTCCTTTGTAAAAGAAACATTCGTACAACATGCTCACGATGACATTTATGAAATGCGCCCGGAATATGATACCCAACGCAAAGTGGAGGCTTATTTCTCCGATAAGAAAGATGAAGAAAGTATCCATATACGCGAGGGAGTATATGCCTTGATAAGCAATGTATTATTTGTTCCCGACCGCAAGCACCCCTCCATGTATCATCCAAGAATTGCCGTTCAGAATGATTTCATCTTCGGGCGCCTCGACTGGAAGGAGAAAGATGCTTTCAACCGTCTGTATAATCATTATTATTACCAACGCCATAACCAGTTCTGGTATCAGGAAGCGATGAAAAAGCTGCCTATCCTGACACAAGCCACTTCTATGCTGGTGTGCGGAGAGGATTTAGGAATGGTTCCCGACTGTGTGCCTTGGGTAATGGACCAGTTGCAAATACTCAGCCTGGAAATCCAACGTATGCCCAAGAATCCCAAACACGAGTTCGGTCACGTGTGGGAATATCCGTACCGCTCGGTCTGTACTATTTCCACTCATGACATGTCTACTCTGCGGGGATGGTGGGAAGAAGATTATGAACAGACCTGCCGCTACTACAACCATGTAATGGGACACTGGGGAGAAGTTCCGGTTTCAGCTCCGGGATGGGTTTGCGAGGAAATAGTACGCCACCATCTGGAATGTCCGTCATTGCTGTGCATCCTGTCCTTTCAGGACTGGCTGTCAATAGACGAAGAAATCCGCTATCCCGATGTGAACGCGGAACGTATCAACGTACCTGCCAATCCAAGACATTACTGGAGATATCGTATGCATCTCACTTTGGAAGAACTGATAAAGAACAAGAAGTTCAATGAAAAGCTGGTAGAGATGATTGACACCACCGGCAGATTCTAACCATCCACCACAGACAGCCTGGGGCTGTCTGTGGTGACTCCCTACCCCAACGATAATCAATAACACACATACCATGAAAAAAATTCCCGATTTAGGTTTCTGGAAACTATGGAATATTAGTTTCGGATTCTTTGGCGTGCAGATAGCCTACGCTTTGCAAAGCGCGAATATCAGCCGTATCTTTTCCACTTTGGGAGCAGACCCACACAGTTTAAGCTATTTTTGGATATTACCTCCGCTGGCAGGAATCATCGTCCAACCCATCATAGGCGCACTGAGTGACCGCACTTGGACGCGTTTCGGACGGCGTATCCCCTATCTGTTTGCAGGAGCTCTGGTTGCTGTTTGCGTCATGTGCCTGCTCCCTAATGCAGGTAGTTTCGGAATGACAGTCAGTGCAGCTATGGTATTCGGTCTGATATCACTGATGTTCCTTGATACCTCTATCAATATGGCCATGCAGCCCTTCAAGATGATGGTGGGCGATATGGTGAATGAAAAACAAAAAGGACTGGCTTACTCCATTCAGAGTTTTCTCTGTAATGCCGGCAGTCTGGCAGGATATCTTTTCCCGTTTATTTTTGCCGCCATCGGCATCAGTAATATTGCTCCCAAAGGTGTTATTCCCGACTCTGTCATCTATTCTTTCTACATCGGCGCATTGATACTGATTCTATGCGTGATCTATACTTCGGCCAAAGTAAAGGAATTTCCTCCCGAAGAATATGCAGCATATCATGGCATCACCCATGAAAGCAAAAAAGAAAAGACAAATATGTTCAAATTGCTGGTCAAGGCTCCCAAAGCCTTTTGGACAGTAGGACTGGTACAATTTTTCTGCTGGGCAGCCTTCATGTTCATGTGGACTTACACCAATGGAACAGTTGCTTTGAATGTGTTCGACACACCGGTCATAACAACCATGACAAACGGTGTTTCCAGAGTGGTACTGGATACACAATCCGCACAATACCAGACAGCGGGAGATTGGGTCGGGATCTTATTTGCTGTCCAAGCCATCGGTTCCGTTATTTGGGCAACGATCATCCCGATGATTCAGAACCGCAAATTTGCCTACGTACTCAGTCTGGTATTAGGAGGCATTGGATTTATCTCCATCTTCTTTATCCATAATCAATATGCTTTATTTGCATCCTTTATTCTGATAGGTTGCGCATGGGCAGCCATGCTGGCTCTTCCCTTTACCATTCTGACCAATGCATTAACAGGAGGGCATATGGGAACCTATCTGGGATTATTTAATGGAACTATTTGTGTTCCACAGATTGTCGCAGCTTCTTTAGGAGGCATCGTACTGAAGATATTTACCAGTCCGGGTAGTGTTGCTCCGGAAGTAAACATGCTGGTATTGGCTGGAGTGTTCCTGATTATCGGTGCCGGCTGTGTAAGTATTATCAAAGAGAGGTAAAGCGTTTCCCGAAAGTAATATATGCTCATTCCATCACCACCGTTCAATGTTCTGTTTCCCGAAACTGAAATTCACTCCGCGGTGTCAAAACTTTGTTTTTGAAAACATGAACTTATAATCTGAAATTTGAGCATCCTAAAAGACTAAAGAAAGGATCGTATCATTACTCAATACAGAGTTTGATACGACCCTTTTACGCGTTATAATTACTATCTGCAACTTTTCAAAGCTGTCATTTTGGTTTTGACACATTCATCTTCATTCCGTCCAGCATTATTCCAACTTCTCCATGAATTCTAGATGCCGATAGAAAAAATCATACGCCATATAATAAAGTACAAAGCGGTACTCATTTCTGACACATGAGTTACATTCTGCGCCCAAGTATATAATAAAACGAAGAGATAAATAATTGATTTTTATCTGTTTAGACTACAAAATACAAGATAGGTTTTTATATATCTCTTAGTAAGAGATATATAATTCTCGTGCAAAAATAAGGAAAGTTTTGATAACTAATACACTTTTCATTAAAAAAATACGATCTAAAGCAAAAAAAAGCCTTTTTTCTTATTTAATCTTTCTCTCAACAGCCCACTTCTCATTGATTTAATTATTTGATTTTATGCATATTACATCTATTTTGTCGATCTCTTACTAAGAGATCGACAAAATAAGCAAATAAAAAACGAAAAAAGAATTGAATGGAATACCTGTTTCTGCGACGTAAAAAGACCCGCTACACTTCGGTGCGCCAAAAGACTTTGCTCTATCGTGCCGCCTCTCGCCGATGGGAGAAGGAGTTTGCGTTGCGGACGGACGTCCGCCGGATAGATGCTCTTATATATAAAGGTATATTATACCTGATGGAAGTGCGTCAAGTATTCCTCGATTCCTCTCTTTCGCTGAAGACACTGAGTGCGATGCTGGAGACAAACCAGACTTATTTAAGTAATGTGGTGAACCGCTATTTCGGCTGCAACCTGAAAGAACTAGTAAACACTTACCGAGTGGAATACGCCAAAGAGCTGCTCCGCAGCGAACGATGCCCCATAGAGGAAGTTCCCGTACGCAGCGGCTTCGGTTCGAAAAGCCCTTTCTATGTGGCGTTCGGAAAAGTGACGGGCATGACGCCCCGGCAGTATGTGGCACACGAGAGGAATCCGCTGAAACAGGAGGAAAACAATTAAGTCCTTTTATAATAAATGGTATGTATAACCAATTTTAGTTTTTTAAATTTATAAATTTAAAGTTTTTCTATTATGAACAAAAAGTTTTTAAGTGCAATCCTGTTCGGAGCCTTAATGGTTTCGTCAACAGGAACATTTGTGTCTTGTAAAGACTACGATGATGACATTGACGAGCTGACTTCACGCGTGGATGGCATCGAAAGTCAAATCAAAGACCTGGAAGCAAAAATCAATGCTGCCAACTGGATTACTTCTGTAACTCCTGCCACAGGCGGTTTCACTGTTGCTTTCAATGACGGTAGCAGCTACACCATTACCAACGGTAAGGACGGTGAAGCAGGTGCTGCAGGTACAGAATGGACTATCTCGGAAGATGGTTTTTGGGTATGCAACGGTGAGAAGACTACCGTTAAAGCTGTAGGCCAGGACGGCGCACAGGGTGAACCGGGCAAGGATGCTCAACCTGAAGTGAAAAAGGAAAACGGCAAGTGGTATTTGTGGAACGGTACAGAATTTGAAGAATTTGCCGGCGCTACTCCTGCAACAAATGTTCCTTACTACTACGCTGATCCTACTGATCCTAACAACTACGTTATCATGGTTGTTTGTGACAAAGACGGTAAGAATGAAAAATCTGTTCGTCTGCCCTTGAACGAAGGATTGGCTCAGATTACTGTATTGGAAAACAATTTCAATATTGCTTATAGCATTGCTAAAGAAGGAACAGCATGGCCGAAATGGGAAGGTGGTTCTAAAGAAAAACCTGCCAAAGGTGAATATATGGTAGGACAATCTACCAGTTCTATTATAGTTCAGATATCCCCGGTTTCTTACGATTTATCAGGAAAAACCGTTAAGGCTGTAAACTCTAAAGGTGAAGAACTGCCTATCAAATTAGGAAAAGTAGTTCCTTTTAGTGGAGTATTAAGCAGCAGCAGAGCAGCTTCTACAACCGGATTGTATGAAATTCCTGTAGAAGGTATTACTGTTAATGATGAAATAGTTGAATCATACGGCAATAGCAATGCTGTAGCGTCATTGGTTGTTAACGAAAATGTTTACTCTCCATTCAATGGTGATTTTAATTTTAGTTTGGTGGATGCCCAAGATGTTAATATTCCATTCGGTAAATACCAGATTAATGAGCAAGGTGATACTTATCTCACATCATACGTGGATGCTAAGCCAGGTGAATCTGTAACAATTGTCCCTGAAAAAAAATGGGCAGGTCAACTATTCGATTCATACATCACAATGGCTGATAATGCTCAAGCAAAAGCAGACTCTATCCGTTATGGCGTATCATTCGATGGTATGACTATCAATCTTAATGACAAGGCTGCAGGAAATGTTTACTTTACAGTTCATTATATGAATGTTTTCGGTAAGGTTAAATCTGACAATGTAACCTTGAACTTTAATGAAAAAACTCCTGATGCAGAAGAAATTACTTCTATCGTAAGCAAGAAGCATGTTGTAACAGAAGTGACTGAAACTGCTGAACAAGCATTTATCTCTGACTTAAAGCCCTACTTCGATGCCATGGGTGCAGACAAACGTGTCGTTTGGAATGCTGAATATCAAGAAATGGTACTTGAACCCCAAGTAGAATGGGTATATGAAAATGCTGAAACAGGCAAGATAGAAACTGAAAATCTAACCGATCTTGTTAAGAATATCGCTACTGTTGACTCTGAAGGTAAAACAACAACTGAAGCAGCCCAAATAGCAGGTATCAAAGTTAACTTCAACACAAATTACGGTAGTCAATTAGCCAAAATCATTGAAAATGGTGGTGAGTTTACAGCTAAGGTAAATGTTGTTGCAGCTGTTAAAATTGGAACACTCAATTATTTCAGAACAATTGCTGTTATTAACTTGCCGTTCACTATTGAAAAGCCAAGCGATGCAACATTGGCAGCAGCTTATACATTTAACCCGTCATACTATTTGAATAAGATTGTAACAGTTTATGCTAGCTGTCTCTTATACACATCTCCGAGCCCACGAGACT
>OJPL01000660.1_pt1 | contig 12103 bp, 10 predicted proteins | sample 1598501 | NCBI WGS metagenome assembly OJPL01 (sample SAMN03922486, study PRJEB24848) | human gut metagenome | isolation source: stool sample | host: Homo sapiens | place: Germany | collected 2011-05 | reverse complement strand
GTTGACTTCGACAAGAAGCGCATCAGCCTGTCCATGAAGGCTCTGCTGAACGACGCTGAGTAATCAGCCCCTCGTTCGGAAGAAAAGCTTCTGACACAATGCGATCAACAGCCCCGTTGCCGGGAAAACGGCGGCGGGGCTGTTTTTGTTAAGGAGAAAACCCTCTCAGTCACCTGCGGTGACAGCTCCCCCGAAGGGGAGAGCTTTTGGCAAAAGAGGGCAGGCTCGCCGCGCCCGCAATAAAACCTCGCCCTTCGGGAGAGGTGGACGCGAGCAGCGCGAGCGGACGGAGAGGGTTTGACGAACTATGATAAATTTTTTCAAGAAGCACTGGGAAGTGCTGAGCTATCTGGTTTTCGGCGTGCTGTGCACCCTGCTGAACATTGTGCTGTATGCGCTGTTCAATAAGCTGTTCGGCTACACTGCCGCCAACAGCTGGGGCAATGTGCTGGATAACATCCTGTGCATCCTGTTCGCCTACGCCACCAACCGCGCCTTTGTGTTCCGCAGCAAGACTACCGGCAAGGCCATGGCAAAAGAGTTTGGCACCTTTGTCACCTGCCGTCTGGGTACGATGCTGCTGGACACGGCGATCATGCTGGTGCTGGGCAATCTGCTGGCTGCGCAGGGTGCAGCGCTGATGGACAACTTAATGCAGGGGGCACTGAGCGTGGTGTCCCACTGGTTTGGCCCGGATACGGCCATCCAGATGGCAGCATCCTATGCGGGCACACCGGTGGGGGTCACGGATGGCTCTGCCGCCATTGCCGTCATCGGCGGTGCCGACGGCCCCACGGCGATCTTCGTTACCAGCCGCTACAATGCGCAGGCACTGTGGGGCCTTGCCGTGAAGGTGTTTTCCAATGTACTGGTGATCGTGCTGAACTATGTGTTCAGCAAGCTGATCATTTTTAAGAAAAAGTAATGGACAGATTACCCCTCATCCGTCACCTGCGGTGACACCTTCCCCCCAAGGGGTGAAGGCTTAAAAAGAGCAGGCTTCGCCTGAATTTGAAATGAAGGACGTTAAAAACGGAAAGCTGACAGCCCTCTCTCAAACACTGCGCCGGAATATGACGCGTGAAGAGAGGCATCTTTGGTATGATTTTTTGAAAAGTCAGCCGGTCACGTTCAAACGGCAGAAGGTCATCGGGAATTATATCGTTGATTTTTTCTGTGCAGAAGCAAGGCTTGTAATAGAACTGGATGGTTCACAGCATTATAATGATGCAGGCAAGGCTGCAGATATGGTACGGGATCAATACCTGAAGGACAATGGCCTTACGGTTTTGCGCTACTCCAATCTGGAAATAGCGGAAAATTTTGCAGGGGTTTGTACAGAGATCCGGAACCATATTGGCAGATGTACCTGAAGCCTTCCCCCGGTCGGGGGAAGGTGGCACGAAGTGCCGGATGAGGGCGCATTACATCAAACGATTATCTTAGGAGGTACGGTTTTATGAAGCGTGGTCTGAAAGGTTTTGCATTTCTGGTCTCCGGTCTGGTACTGGGCATCATTGGTGCAACGGTCTCTGCAACTGCAATTGCCCTGAGTGCTGTCGGCATGGCAAAGGTGCGCCGTGCCAGCAAGTAAAACGGAGGAAACAAGATGAATCGTGAAGAAATTCTCTCCCATGTCGATCATACTCTGCTGAAGCCGGAGGCTACCTGGCCCCAGATCCAGACCCTGTGTGACGAAGCCATTGCAAACCACACCGCATCCGTTTGCATCAACACCTGCTATGTGAAGCAGGCGGTGGAGTATATGGCGGGCCGTATCCCGGTGTGCTGCGTGGTGGGTTTCCCTCTGGGTGCCATGGATACTGCCAGCAAGGCCTTTGAGGCAAAGACTGCCATCGAGAACGGCGCCGCCGAGGTGGATATGGTCATTAACATCGGCCGCCTGAAGAACAAGGAGTACGATGCCGTGCGCGAGGATATCCGCGCCGTGAAGCAGGCTGTGGGCGATAAGATCCTGAAGGTCATCATCGAGACCTGCCTGCTGACCGATGAAGAAAAGGAAAAGATGTGCGATATCGTCTGCGAGGCAGGCGCTGACTACATCAAGACCAGCACTGGCTTCTCCACTGCCGGTGCCAACTTCCACGATGTGGAGCTGATGGTCAAGGGCGTGCATGGCCGCTGCAAGGTCAAGGCTGCCGGCGGCATCTCCACCGTGGAGGATATGGAGACCTTCCTTGCGCTGGGTGCCGACCGCCTGGGCACCTCCCGTGCTGTCAAGATCCTGAACGGCGAACAGGCAAAGGGCTACTGAGCAAACTTTATGGAAAAGGCACGGCTGAGGCTGTGCTTTTTCTTTTTTGGGACCCCAAAAGCCGCAAAAGCTTCATCAAAATTGGAAGAATGTATAAAAAGAGTGATACTCTTCTTGACAATCTGACGAAGCAATGATAGAATATTCAACGTACCAACTGAATACCGACTTATCAAGAGCGGCTGAGGGGACAGGCCCTGTGAAGCCCGACAACCTGCGCGTGAGCGTAAGGTGCCAAATCCTGCGGGAAACCGAGAGATAAGAGTGCAACGCTCAGAGCTTTCGGGCTCTGGGCGCTTTTATTTTTCGCGCAAAAAAGCTTGAACGGAATGTTGGAGCAAGAAATACACACCCTGCTGTAAAAAATTAGGAGGCAAAACAAATGGCAAGACACCTGTTTACTTCTGAGTCCGTCACCGAAGGACATCCCGACAAGATCTGCGACCAGATCTCGGATGCCATTCTGGACGAGATCCTGACCCACGACCCCAATGCCCGTGTGGCCTGCGAGACCTGCGCATCCACCGGCCTTGTCCACATCATGGGCGAGATCACCACCAACTGCTATGTCGATTTCCAGAAGATCGTCCGCGAGGTGGTGGCAGATATCGGCTACACCCGCGCAAAGTTCGGCTTTGACGCCGACACCTGTGCCGTCATCTCCAATATCGACGGCCAGAGCCCCGACATCGCACTGGGCACCAACGATCAGGTGGGCGGTGCAGGCGATCAGGGCATGATGTTCGGCTATGCCTGCGATGAGACTCCGGAGCTGATGCCCATGCCCATCAGTCTGGCTCACAAGCTGGCAAAGCGCCTGACCGAGGTGCGCAAGAACGGCGAGATGGACTATCTGCGTCCGGACGGCAAGAGTCAGGTCACTGTGGAGTACGACGAGAACAACAAGCCCGTGCGTGTGGATGCTGTGGTCATCTCCAGCCAGCACAGCGAGAGCGTTAGCATGGAACAGCTGCGCGCCGATGTGATGGAAAAGGTCATCAAGGCCACCATCCCCGCCGAGCTGCTGGACGAGAACACCAAGTACTATATCAACCCCACCGGCCGCTTCGTCGTGGGCGGCCCGCAGGGTGACACCGGCCTGACCGGCCGCAAGATCATCGTGGACACCTACGGCGGCTATGCCCGTCACGGCGGCGGTGCCTTCTCCGGCAAGGACCCCAGCAAGGTGGACCGCAGCGCTGCCTATGCGACCCGCTGGGTGGCAAAGAACATCGTGGCTGCAGGTCTTGCCAAGCAGTGCGAAGTGCAGGTGGCGTATGCCATCGGCGTGGCAAAGCCCGTGTCCATCATGGTGGATACCTTCGGCACCGGCACTGTTGCCGACGAAACGATCGAGAAGGCTGTGGAGAAGGTGTTTGACCTGACCCCCGCCGCCATCATCCGCGAACTCGACCTGCGCAAGCCCATCTACCGCAAGCTGGCTGCATACGGCCACATGGGCCGCGAGGATCTGGGCGTGAAGTGGGAAAACACCGACCGCGTGGATGCCCTGAAGGCTGCGGTCGCTGCCCTGTAAGCGGAACACAAAAACGTTTTCCTTCTGGATAGAAGGTAAGTGAAGAGAAGTCCCTCTGCCTGAAAAGGCAGAGGGACTTTTTTTCGCAAAAGGAAATCTGACCATCGAGAACAGAAGGATCCAACACCGCTATAAAATCTGCTAAATCACCAAAGAAACCGGACGCGCTTTATGCAAAGAAACGATTTTTCGTAGAACTCTTGCAAAATATGCGGGGGGGGGGTAGAATATGAAATTGAATACAAAGGGGAAAATGCGTCAGAGGAGGTGACAGGGCAGGAATCGGATCGTACACAGGAATTGTGAAATAAAAAAAGAAAGGAAGAACAAACAGTGAAACAGAAAAAGCAGAACCGGATCCTAGCAGCGTTGTTGGCGGTTGCCATGATGTTTCAGATGCTTCCGATGATGGCATTTGCGGCAGAGGATATACATTTGGAAAATGGACAGGCAAAGATCGGGGATACAGTATACAACTCCGTAATGGAAGCGGTAAAAGCCGCCGGAAGCGATGCTACCATCGAGCTGGGCGAGGGAAACTATACCCTGTACAACGTTGACGGCACCGGAACGAACGGCGGAACGACCACCGGAACGACCAAGGGCAAGAACCTGACCTTTGTGGGACAGGGAACCGATAAGACAGTTTGGCATATCGGTGAAGATGTAGCCGACCCTAATAAGACCGGAGAGTATAATGGTGACTACAGCTTTGACGGTGCAGGCACCGTTACCTTCGAGAATATGACGCTTCGTTCCGGCACAACTACGGACCCGAATACTAAACTTGGCTTTATCCGGCCCAATAAAACAGTAGTTGATAAGTGTGAAATCGTAGGATGGACTGCTTACTGGGGAGATAACAGTGCTGAGTTTACAAACACAACGTTTAAACCGAGTCTATTCAAGGACGCAATCTGGGTGTACTCTTCGAAGGAGGCAACATTTAACAACTGCACATTCACCACAGGCAGAGGCGTCAAGGTCTACACCGAACAGGATAAGAGCGTTACAGTCAACTTTAATAACTGCACTGTAGAAAATTCGCCCAGCCACCCGGCAATCTATATCGATGAACTTGTGCTGGACAATAAGAGCAGCAGCAATAGATACACGATCAATATTACGGGCAGCAATAATGTTAATGCGGCTACGTACAAGATGACCTGTTCAAAACTGTTCGGATTCAGAAATATTCCTCAAATCAAACAGCCCGGTTACTTTACGAATGTAAAGATTGATGGGGAACTCGTGTGGAGCGAGGGCAAAATGCTGACCCATGACTACACCGACGGCGAAAAAGACAATGCATATAATATCACGTATAGCAGCAGCAATCCCAATGGGTGGGTTGAAGAAGACGGCCATTATAAGCGCCATGTGATCAAGACCTGTAAATACTGTGGCTATAATGAAGAAAAAGACGAGAACGGCTACAAGCTGGCATACGAACTGAACGGCGGCATGGCTGTCGCAGGGGCGGACTATACCGAAAAGATCGTGGCAGAAAACAAAACGGTGACGCTTGCTGCCGCCCCGGCCCCGGCGCAGGAAGGTGTTTATTTCCTTGGCTGGGATGACGAAAACGGCAAGCGGTATGACGCCGCTGCCACCATCAAGCTGACGGCCAACACCACGCTGACCGCACAGTGGGGAGATGTGCCGCCTGTGGAGCCGGCCGGCGGCGGCTCCGGCGACGGCGGCGCAGGCGCCGTGGTTGCCGGCGCTCTGCTGGGCGGTGCGGGCTACCTGCTGGGCACCCGCCTGTGGCTGGAGAGCACCTTTGGCTTTGTGCCCGCCAACCGCATCGAGCTGGCAATGGCTCTGTGGAAGCGCGCCGACTGCCCGGCCCCGGTGAGCACCGAGCTGTACCCCGACATTGACGAGGACGACACCGACGCACAGGCCGCCGCCCGCTGGTGCGTGGAGCAGGACCTGATGAAGGACTTTGCCCGTACCAACTCCGACGGTACCCAGACGGTCAAATTTAAACCCTATGGCTATGTGTTCCGTCCCCAGTCGCTGGTCAAGTGGTACAAGCTGGAAAAACTGCTGAACGAGCAGCAGAGCACGAACGCATGAACCCACGATACTGACTGACAGACATCCAAAAGGCGCTGCCGCATTTTTGTGCGGCAGCGCCTTTTGCGCGGGGCGGCTGCGACCAAAGCAAAGGAAAAGTGTGCTTTTTGTAAAAAACACACAGACTGTGCCGAAAAACCGAAAAACAGCTGTGCAAGGCGCAGAAAATGAAAACCGGAAACAAATTGATATGGCACAAATGTCAAATTGTGATAAAATAAAGATAGATATGCACTTTCGTGTGACGATCATTCGGATTGTACAGCAGCAATAAGGAGTTGTGATTATGTCCATTGAAATTTCCCCGAAGTCGTTCTTTGAGCAGCCCAGCGTGGCCGATATGCGTCTCATCGCCTGCCCCGGTGCGGAGGAGCTTACCGGCCTGATCGACAAGCACCTGACCCGCTGGGCCAAAGAAGCCGGCATCGATAAGGAGACCTTTATCATCCCCTGCGACTGCCCCCGCTTCCAGAGCGGCGACGCCAAGGGTCTGGTGAAGGAGTCGGTGCGCGGCGACGATATCTTCATCGTGGTCGATCCCGGCAACTACAGTGTGACCTACAAGCTGTTCAACTACGAGAACCACATGTCTCCGGACGATCACTTCGCCAACCTGAAGCGCCTGATCCAGGCAGTGGCCGGCAAGGCACACCGTGTGTCGGTCATTATGCCCAGCCTGTACGGCGGCCGTCAGCATCGCCGTGTGGTGCGCGAAAGTCTGGACTGCGCTGTGGCCCTGCAGGAGCTGCAGACCATGGGTGTGCGCAACATCATCACCTTTGATGCTCATGACCCCCGCGTGCAGAACGCTGTGCCGCTGATGAGCTTCGACAACGCAATGCCCACCTATCAGGTGTTGAAGAGCCTGCTGAAGAAGGACCCGGACATCTCCTTTGATAAGAGCAAGTTCACCGTGGTCAGCCCGGACGAGGGTGCTATGAACCGCAACATGTACTTCTCCAGCGTGCTGGGCTGCAATCTGGGCATGTTCTACAAGCGCCGCGATTACACCCGCGTGGTGAACGGCCGCAACCCCATCGTTGCCCACGAGTATCTGGGCGAGAGCGTGGAGGGCAAGACCGTCTTCATCGCTGACGATATCATCGCATCCGGCGAGAGCATGCTGGAGGTTGCCGGCAACCTGAAGGAGCGTGGTGCAGGCCGCATCATCGCCAACGCGACCTTCCCCCTGTTCACCAGCGGTCTGGAGAAGTTCGACAAGGCTGTGGCCGAGGGCAAGCTGACCTACGTTGTGGGCACCAACCTGACCTACCGTATGCCTGAGCTGCTCACCCGCGACTGGTATGTGGATGTGGACGTTTCCAAGTACGCCGCATACTTCGTGGTGGCGCTGAACCACGATATGTCTGTTTCCAGCATCATCGACCCGCTGAAGAAGATCGAGAACCTGCTGGCAAGCCGTAAATAATCCATCGCATAACAAAAGCCGCCGTATCAAACGATACGGCGGCTTTTTTGCGCGCATTCTGAAAAAATGACGAGGCCGTTTGTCTGAACGATCCCTCCCGTGAAAATGCAATTCCCGGCAGACCGCAGTCTGCCGGGAATTGCTCTATCCATAAAAATAAAATTTCTGCTAAATATGCTCAGAGCGGAGAGCATGAAAATGATTTTACAGCTCGTCCTCATGGCTGCGCAGATACCGCACCAGCAGGGGCAGCTCGTAGGCCAGCATGACGACCCAGCCGACGACATAACTGTAGGGCAGCGCTTCGATCTCCAGCTTCCACATCAGCACGAACACGGCAGCTGCGGCTGCACGAAACAGCATGTTGATGGTGCTGGACACCAGCGTGACCTTCAGGTCACCGACGCCGCGGAAGAAGCCCTGAATGCCGTTGGTGAAAGCGGGCATCAGATAGAACAGGGACACGGTGCGCAGGAAACGCACGCCCAGATGGATGACCTCCGGGTCGGTGACGAACAGCTTCATGATGAAGGGCGCACCGCCGAAGCACACCACGGCGATCAGCACACCGTAAACACCTTCGATGCGCATGCCGCAGAGGAAGCCCTGCTTCACGCGGTCATGCTTGCCGGCGCCCCGGTTCTGTGCCATCAGGGTGGTCATGGCGTGGCCGATGTTCTGCTGCGGGGTGTAGGCAAAGTCGTCGATGCGGGAAGCTGCGGTAAATGCGGCCATGGTGCTTACGCCCATGGTGTTCACGATGGCCTGCACCGCGATCTTGCCCAGCTGCACGGTGGCCTGCTGCATGGCGCTGGCCCAGCCATAACTGACTGTTTTGCGCAGCAGACTGCCGTCAAATACCAGCCAGCGCCTGCCCAGCTGCAGGATGGGCACCTTCCAGCGGATGTACAGCACGCACAGCACGCAGCACAGTGCCTCGCTGATCACGGTGGAAAGGGCGCAGCCGTTGCTGCCCCAGTTCAGAATCTCCACAAAGAACAGGTCGCCGCCGATGTTCAGCACCGAGCTGATCATCAGAAAGTACAGCGCGCTTTTGCTGTCGCCCAGCGCACGCATGGTGGCGGCAAGGAAGTTATAGAAAAAGGTGAAGATCAGGCCCGCAAACACGATGCGCAGGTAGTTCACCGCAATGGGCAGAATATCGGCGGGCACCTGCAGCAGCTGCAGCAGGGGCGTGGCCAGAATGACGCACAGCGCCGAGAATGCCAGCGAGAACACGGTGCCCGCGATGGCGGTGGTGGACACCTGACGTTCCACCAGCCGGGTGTCGCCTGCACCAAAGGCAGTGCTGACCAGAATGCCGGCACCCAGACACATGCCATTGATGAACAGGATGGCCAGAGTCATGAGCGGGTTGGAGGTGCCCACAGCGGCAAGGGCTTCCTCGCCCACGAACTTGCCCACGATGATGCTGTCAGCGGCGTTGTAGGTGAGCTGGAACAGATTGCCCAGCACCAGCGGGATCGTAAAGCGGATCAGGAGCGGAGTGATGGCTCCCTTTGTCATATCGTTCGTCATTGGAATTTGGGAAGGTCCTTTCTTATAAGATGGGGAAGAGGAAGCAGGACGGAGCGGATGCGACCGGCCTGCTGTAATATTATAATGTGTTGATCAGCTGCCGCCCGGGCAGGATGGCAAGGGCAGAGCGGCTGGCCCCCACATGGATGAGCTGTGCGGCCGCCTGCAGAACAGCACCGGACGCCACCGAAGCCGGGATGGCGTCGGTGCGCAGCACCTTTTGCGCGGCCCGCTGCGCGTCGGTGGTGTTCACCGCTACCACGTTGTCCACCACATAGGCGTTGAAGTTTTCCGGCACAAAGCCATAGCCCAGATCGCTGATGCCGTGGGGGCCGGTGAGACCACCGCCCAGCGCCTGCGATTCGTAGGGCTCCACGGCGGCGATGCGCACATCGTTGGTCCAGGCCTTGATGGTCTCACCCACGCCCGTTACGGTGCCGCCGCTGCCCACGCCGATCACGATGGCATCCACGGCGCTCCTGCCCTCACGGGCGATGTTCTGCACGATGGCCGGGCCGGTGACGCGGCGGTGGTATTCGGGGTTGTCATCGTTGGCAAGCCAGTCCATGTAGTACCAGCCGTTGGCGGCGGCGGTCTGTGCCGCCAGACGGCGGGCACCGTTCACACCGCTGCGGGCCGGGCTGTGGCGGATCTGGGCACCCAGCCGCAGCAGGGTCTCCTGCCGCAGGGCGGGGGCGTCCTCCGGCATCACCAGCGCCACCGGATGCCCGGCAGTAAGGCCTGCCAGCGTCAGCGCGGCGGCAAAGGGGCCGGAGGCAGCTTCGATGATGGGCTGGCCGGTGTTCAGCTTCTTTTTCTCGATGGCGAGGGCGAGCATCCCCTCGGCAAGGCCGTCCCGGGCGGTGCCGGTGGGGCCTGCAAAGTCCAGATAAGCATACAAACGCCCTTTCAGCCCGCAGGCGGCGGCATAGCCCCGCAGCTCCACGATGGGGCAGGCGCTGAGCGTCTGGTAAAAATTGGGGTAGATCGGCACGGGAAAACTCCTTTCAAGAGGATGCATCCTGCTCAGACGGTGTTTGGCAGCGGCCAGTTCTTCGGGAGAGCTGCCGAACGCAGCAAGATTGAGAGGATTTGTTTGGATACAACAATCTTATCCTAACGCAAAAGCCCCCGGTGCGTCAAGCGGTATTTTGGCAAAAACAGCGAATTTTTGCCGGATTTTCTGGAAAAAATCCCGGAATGCCCTTGACAGCAGACAGGGTATCTGCTATAATTCATCCGTAAAGCAAATGAACTTTACATCACTTCTCGAAAGCACAGGCACAAAACCGGGGGTCAGAGGATGGCAAAAGATCTGGAAATGGGCTATCTGCTGGACTTCTACGGCGAGGTGCTCACCGAAAAGCAGCGCGAGATGCTGCGCCAGTATTACAACGACGACCTTTCGCTGAGCGAGATCGGCGAAAACTTCGGCATCACCCGTCAGGGTGCGCGGGACGCCATCAAGCATGGCGAGAACGCGCTGAAGGAGCTGGAGAAAAAGGTCGGGTTTGCGGCCCGCTACCGCCGGGTGCAGCAGAAGCTGGAGGAGCTGGAGCAGATGGTCATTGATGCACGGTTCGAGTGCACCGGCCCAAATGGCCTGACCACCACCGAGTATGAACACCAGCTGACCGGGATGCTGAAGCTGATCCGTTCCATCGACGAAGCGAACGAGAGCTGAAACTTGTGAAAGGAGCACCGCACAATGGCATTTGAATCCCTTACCGACCGCCTTGCCGGTGTGTTCAAAAAGCTGCGCGGTCACGGCAAGCTGACCGAGGCAGATATCAAGGCCGCCATGCGCGAGGTGCGCATGGCACTGCTGGAAGCGGATGTCAACTATAAGGTCGCCAAGGACTTCTGCGCGAAGGTGTCCGAGCGCGCTATGGGTCAGGAGGTCATGGAGAGCCTGACCCCGGCCCAGCAGGTGGTCAAGATCGTCAACGAAGAGCTGGTTGCCCTGATGGGCGGCAGCGAGGCGGCCCGCCTGAACATCAAGAACAAGGGCCAGACCGTCATCATGCTCTGCGGCCTGCAGGGTAATGGTAAGACCACCCATGCCGCAAAGCTGGCAAAATACTTTATCAAACAGGGCCGCCGCCCCATGCTGGTGGCCTGCGATATTTACCGCCCTGCGGCTATCGATCAGCTGCAGGTGGTGGGCAAACAGGCGGGCGCACCGGTGTTCACGCTGCCGGGCGCAAAGCCGCCGGAAATTGCAAAGAAGGCGCTGGCACACGCCAGGGATTACGGCAATGACATCGTGATCCTGGATACCGCCGGCCGTCTGCAGATCGACGATGTGCTCATGCAGGAGCTGGTGGACATCAAGGAAGCCGTTCCTGTGGACGAGACCCTGCTGGTGGTGGACGCCATGGCCGGTCAGGACGCTGTGAACGTTGCCAAGACCTTCAACGAGAAGGTGAGCATCGACGGCATCATCCTCACCAAGACCGACGGCGATACCCGCGGCGGTGCGGCACTTTCGGTGCTGGCCGTCACCGGGAAGCCCATCAAGTTCCAGGGCACCGGCGAAAAGCTGGACGATCTGGATGTGTTCCATCCCGACCGCATGGCAAGCCGCATTCTGGGCATGGGCGATGTGCTGAGCCTCATCGAGCGCGCACAGGAAACGGCAGACGAAAAGGCTGCCGAGGAGACCGCCAAGCGGATGATGGAGAACAAGTTCGACATGAACGACATGCTGGACCAGTTCGCACAGATCCGCAAGATGGGCGGTGCAGGCGCGATGCTGAGCATGCTGCCCGGCAGCAGCGGCATCGATCCCAGTCAGGTCGATGAAAAGGCGTTCGACCGCATTGAGGCCATGATCTATTCCATGACCAAAGAAGAGCGCGAGAAGCCCTCCATCATCAACCCCAAGCGCAAGCGCCGCATCGCGGCCGGCAGCGGTACCACCGTGGCCGACGTGAACAAGCTGCTCAAGCAGTTTGAGATGATGCAAAAGATGATGAAGCAGTTCAAAAAGAGCCCCAAGGGCTTTGCCCGCAGGCTGGGCGGCATGATGGGAAATCCCGGTGCCTTCCGCGGGCTGAAATGATTTTTTTGTGATACAACCCCCTTGCGGGTTTGTACAATATAAACAACGCGCCCGCAAGGGCCGCACAAAACAATTTTTGGAGGATATTTACCATGGCAGTTAAGATTCGTCTGCGCCGCGTCGGCGCCAAGAAGGCTCCCTTCTATCGTGTTGTTGTTGCTGACAGCCGCTTCCCCC
>OJPL01000650.1_pt1 | contig 12177 bp, 9 predicted proteins | sample 1598501 | NCBI WGS metagenome assembly OJPL01 (sample SAMN03922486, study PRJEB24848) | human gut metagenome | isolation source: stool sample | host: Homo sapiens | place: Germany | collected 2011-05 | reverse complement strand
TAAAACAGGCGCACTTAATAACCCCGCAAAAGAGGTGATATCATTGTATCACGCCTTTTTCCATCCGTCAAGCGGAAAATTGCGATTTCCGGAAAATTTTTTGCAGGCTTTCCGGCCGGGCGGCTGGGACGGCATTTTTGCATTTTGCTTGCATCGCGCGCATAGATATTGTATAATAAGGCGAAACGGCGTTTTTACCGGTTTGATTCCGCCCCGCTGCGGGCTTTATAAATAGGAGAGAGTGATCATGCAGTCTGAAAACAAGTTGTGCGTTGTCCTGCTGTTCGGTGGTATGTCCAGTGAGCATGAGGTCAGCCGCGTTTCGGTCGGAAACTTTGTCAACAATATTGACCGTACCAAGTATGAGGTGCTCGCAGTGGGCATCACAAAGGAGGGCCGCTGGCTCTATACCGAGGCAACTGCCGCACAGATGGCAGACGGCAGCTGGGAAGAGCTGGCCGGCAACATGCCCTGCATCCTCAGCCCGGACCGCGCCGACCACGGCATGGTGCTGTTCACCCCGGAAGGTCATGTGGAAAAGCTGCATGTGGATGTGGTGATCCCGGTGCTGCACGGCCTGTGGGGCGAGGACGGCACGGTGCAGGGTCTGCTGGAGCTGGCCGGCATCCCCTATGTGGGCTGCGGCGTGCTGGCAAGTGCGGCCTGCATGGACAAGGGGGTGGCCAACGCCCTGTTTGAAGCCAACGACATCCCGCACACCAAGTGGCTGGCCGCCAACCGCTGGCAGATCGAGAGTGACTTGGAGGGTGTGTGCGCTGGTGTGGAGGCAAAGCTGGGCTGGCCCGTGTTCGTCAAGCCCGCCAACGCCGGTTCCAGCGTGGGTATTTCTAAGGTATCCAACCGTGAGGAGCTGAAAAAGGCCATCGCACTGGCTCTGGAAAACGACCGCAAGGTGGTGTTTGAAGCCTTTGTGGACGGCCAGGAAGTGGAATGTGCCGTCATCGGCTCCGACCCCGCCGTGGCCACCCGTCCGGGCGAGATCCTGGCCGGTGCTGAGTTCTACACCTACGATGACAAATACAAGAACGGCGTGAGCCAGACCGTGATCCCGGCCCACCTGCCCGAAGAAAAGCTGGACGAGGTCAAGACCTACGCCGCCATGGCCTACACGGCCCTGGGCTGCGAGGGTCTGGCCCGCTGCGACTTCTTTGTGGAAAAGGGCACCGGTCGGGTGATGATCAACGAGATCAACACCTTCCCCGGCTTTACGTCCATCAGTATGTACCCCAAGCTCATGGAGCATGAGGGTCTGCCGGTGCCAGCCCTGATCGACCGGCTGATCGAACTTGCCCTGGAAAGGACGGAAAAACAGCATGGATAACCGCCCCATCGGCGTATTTGACAGCGGCCTTGGCGGCCTGACCGGCGTGCGGGAGCTGCGCAAGCGCCTGCCCCATGAGGAGATCGTCTACTTTGGCGACACCGGCCGTGTGCCCTATGGCAGCCGCAGCCCGGAGACCATCCTGCAGTATGCACGGCAGGACATCGCCTTTTTGCTGTCCCAGAACGTAAAATGCATCATGGCGGCCTGCGGTACGGTGTCCAGCACCTACCCGGCTGCCGAGGCGGCCCGGCTGCCGGTGCCCTATCTGGGCGTGGTGGATGCCGCCGCCCGGGAGGCTGCCTTTGCCACCCGCAACCGCCGCATCGGTGTCATCGGCACTGCGGCCACCATCCGCTCCCGCAGCTATGAGACGCTGCTGCGCAAACTGGTGCCGGGTGTGGAGATCACCGCCCGCCCCTGCCCGCTGTTCGTACCGCTGGTGGAAGCCGGGTATGTGGATCACAGCGAAGAGGAAAAGCAGCAGGTCACCCGCCTGGTGATCGCCCAGTACCTCACCGAGGTGCGGGACGCCGGGGTGGACACCCTGATCCTGGGTTGTACCCACTACCCGCTGCTCAAGACCATGATCGGGGAGTTCATGGGACAGTCGGTCACGCTGGTGGACCCGGCCAAGACGGCAGCCCACCATCTGGAGCGGATGCTGTCGGAGCGGGGCCTGCGCGCGGCGCAGGAAAACGAAGGCCAGGCACATTTTTACGTCAGCGATGTGCCGGACAGCTTTGTGCAGACGGCAGATCTGTTCCTGGGCGAGTACAAAGGCGGCCCGGTGGAGCAGATCGCCATTGACAAATATTGACAAGGGATAGCAACGTGAGTAAACCGCTGAAGGAAGATTACATCATCCGCATCAAGAGCCGCATCGAACAGCACATCGACGAGCCGATGGAGGATGAGGAAAAAGAAGAGTTTGTGGAGCTGATGACCCGCGGCCAGTTCGTGCAGAAGGGCGGCAGCTACTATATTACCTATAAAGAGACCGAGACCACCGGCTACGAGGGCTGCACCACCACGCTGAAGATCGCGGTGGACGGCAGCCGGGTGGTCATGCTGCGGTTCGGCAAAAACGGCGGGGTGGGCACCCAGCTGCAGATCGAAAAAGGCAAGCGCAACCTGTGCCATTACGAGACGGGCTTCGGCTCTATGACCCTGGGCGTGACCGCCGACGAGATCGTGAACGAACTGACCGAGAAGGGCGGCACCGTGCGGTTCGCCTATCTGCTGGATGCCAACAGCGCTGACCTTGTGAGCCGCAACCGCCTGGAAGTGACCGTGACCCATGTGAACTGAATCTGCCAATACTGTGAAAGGAATCCGACCAATGACTGAATTTGAAAAGACCTACCAGAATTACAACCCCCGGCAGGCTGCACTGGACGAGGCCCGTGCGCTGCTGACCGCTGCGGCAAAGGCCGCCATGGCCGACGGCACCCTGCCGGAAGCCGAGCTGCCCGCCTTCATCGTGGAGATCCCCGCCGACGTGAAGAACGGCGACATCGCCTCCAACCTGGCCATGGCCGGTGCCCGTACCTGGCGCAAGGCCCCCAGAATGATCGCAGAGGCCCTGCTGGCCCACCTGCCCGACCTGACCGACAGCGTGTTTGCCAAGGTCGAGATCGCCGGCCCCGGTTTCATCAACCTGTTCCTGTCCCCGGCTTACTGGGCCGGTGTGGTACTGGGTGCCTGCGCCAACAAGGAGTATGGCCGCACCGACCACGGCAAGGGTGCCAAGTACAACGTGGAGTTCGTCTCTGCCAACCCCACCGGCCCCATGCACATGGGCAACGCCCGCGGCGGCGCTCTGGGCGACTGTCTGGCCGCTGTGCTGGACTGGTCCGGCTATGATGTGACCCGCGAGTTCTACATCAACGATGCCGGCAACCAGATCCAGAAGTTCGGCAAGAGCCTGGCCGTGCGCTACCTGCAGCAGTTCTGCGGCGAGGAAGCCTATCCGCTGCCCGCCGAGTGCTATCAGGGCGGCGACATCAAGGTGCTGGCCGGGGAGTTCGCCGAGATCAACGGCGACCAGTACGTTGCCGCCTGCCAGGGTATGGACGAAGAGACCCTGTTTGCCAGCGATGCTTTCGCACAGCTGAAGGACGCTCTGGTGGCCTATGCCCTGCCCAAGAACATCGCCGCCCTCAAGCGCGACCTGGGCAAGTACCGCATCGACTACGATGTCTGGTTCCACGAGAGCACCCTCCACGAGTCCGGTGCTGTGCTGGCCGTGGTGGACAAGCTGCTGGAGCTGGGTGCCTGCTACAAGGCCGAGGACGGTGCCATCATGTACCGCAGCGCACAGTACGCTGCCAAGTACGGCACCGTGAACAAGAAAAAGACCGAGGACGGCACCGAAGAGGAAGCCAAGGACGAGGTGCTCGTCCGTGCCAACGGCATCCCCACCTACTTTGCCGCCGATATCGCTTACCACTACAACAAGCTGGCCACCCGCGGCTTTGCCAAGGCCATCGACGTGTGGGGTGCCGACCACCACGGCCATGTGGCCCGCATGAAGGGCGCGATGGATGCCATCGGCCTGAACGGCAACGACCTCGATGTTGTCCTGATGCAGATGGTCAACCTGATGCGGGACGGTCAGCCCGTGCGCATGTCCAAGCGTACCGGCAACGCCATTACCCTGACCGACCTGCTGGAAGAGGTGCCCATCGACAGCGCACGCTTCCTGTTCAATATGCACGATGCAGGCAGCGGCATCGACTTTGATCTGGATCAGGCCGTCAAGACCGACAACGACAACCCGGTGTACTATGTGCAGTATGCCCATGCCCGCATCTGCTCCATCCTAAAAAAGATGGAGAGCGAGGGCGTGCAGTTTGCCGGTGCCGAGAAGGTGGACGCCACCCTGCTCACGGAGCCTTCCGAGATGGATCTGATCCGGATGCTGGCAGCCTTCCCGCAGGAGATCGTCATGGCGGCCGAGAAGTACGACCCCAGCCGCATCAACCGCTTTGTCATTGATCTGGCCAGTGCCTTCCACCGCTTCTACGGCAACTGCCGCATTCAGGGCGCAGACCCCGCTGTGCAGCAGGCACGTCTGGCCCTGTGCATCGGCGTCAAGAATGCCATCTTCAACGTGCTGACCATGTTCAAGATCAACGTGCCCGAGAAGATGTAACATGCGAAAACCCTCTCAGTCAAAACCTGACGGTTTTGCCAGCTCTCCCGAAGGGCGAGCTTTATGCGCTATGAAGATAAACGATTTCTTCACCCGCAAGAAGCCTGTTTCGGGCAGATGAAAAGGCTCCCCCTTTCGGGGGAGCTGGCACGGCGCAAGCCGTGACTGAGAGGGTTCGTACCCCAAAAATCTGGCTCCCCTCCGGGGGAGCTTTTTTGAATCATAGCAAGGAGAACCAATGGAACCTTTGAAGATCGGCAATATCAGCCTGCCCCACCGGGCGGTGTTCGGCCCTATGGCGGGCTTTACGGATGCACCCTGCCGCCGCCTGATGGCCCAGCACGGTGCAGGCTTTACGGTGAGCGAAATGGTGTCCAGCCGGGCGCTTGTTTACGGCGACCACAAGACGGTCAGCATGCTGAAGGCCGAGCCCAACGGCGCGCCCTACGGCGTGCAGATCTTTGGCGAAGTGCCCGAGATCATGGGCGAAGCCACCGCTGCCATGGAGCAGTACGAATTCGATTTTGTGGACATCAACATGGGCTGCCCGGCCCCCAAGATCGTTTCCGGCGGCGCAGGCAGCAAGCTGATGCTGGACCCGGACCGCTGCGGGCGCATCGTGGAGCAGGTTGTGGCCCACACAAAACGGCCTGTCACCGTCAAAATGCGCAAGGGCTGGGACGCCGACCACATCACTGCCGTGGAGTGTGCCAGGGCCTGTGAGCAGGCCGGCGCGGCCCTCATTGCGGTGCACGCCCGTACCCGGGAGCAGATGTATACCCCCGGCATCGACCCGGAGATCATCGCCCGGGTGAAGGATGCCGTCAGGGTGCCGGTGCTGGGCAACGGCGACATCCATTCGGCAGAGGATGCGGTGAGGATGATGCAGGCCACCGGCTGCGACGGCGTGATGATTGCCCGGGGCGCACTGGGCGACCCGTGGCTCTTCGAGCGGGTGAATGCGGCCATCGAGGGCCTGCCTGCCCCTAAGGCACCGAACCTGCAGGCCCGCATGAATGCGCTGCGCCGTCAGGTGGAGGAGATGGTGGAGCAGAAGGGCGAGTTTGTGGCCATGCCGCAGGCCCGCTCCCAGACCATGCACTATATGAAGGGGCTGAAGGGAGCGGCCAATCTGCGCCGCTATTGCTGCACCCTGACCCGTCTGGAAGATCTGGATGAGCTGATCGACGCCGTGTTTGAAGAGCAGCGCAAGGCCGGGCTGGACCCGGACGACGTGCGCGAGGTGCCGTTCCCGTAAAAATTTGAGCTTTTTGCCCCGCAGGGGGCAGAGAAAAGAGGAAACCATGGAATGGTCTGATACTGCCCGGCAGCCGCGTCTGCTGGAACAAAAAAAGGATAAATTCTGGCTGACAGTGGGCCTGTGCGCCCTGACGGCGGCGCTGTTCTTTCTGCCGTTCTATCTCATCGACGGCGGTTTTTTCCACTACGCCGGCGATTTCAACAGCCAGCAGATCAGCTTTTACCGCTATATGAACGGCTTCGTCAAGGGTGCCGGCTACCCGGACAGTGCATTCACCACGGTGCGCAACACCTTTTCGTGGGCCACCGACCTTGGCAGCGGCGTCATGAACGCCTACTCGTTCTACCTGTACGGTTCGCCGTTCTTCTGGTTCTCGCTGCTCTTCCCGCAGAAGTGGCTGCCCTACCTGATGGTGCCGCTTCTGGTGCTCAAGTTTGCCGTGGCGGGCGGCGGTGCATATCTGTATCTGCGCCGCTACGTCAAAAACATCGACTACGCTGTGCTGGGCGCGGTGCTGTATGCCTTCTCCGGCTTTACGGTGTACAACGTGTTCTTCAACCACTTTGTGGATGTGGTGGCGCTGTTCCCGTACCTGCTGTGGTCGCTGGACGAGGCCCTTTACAATGACCGCCGCAGCTGGTTTGCATTCTGGGTGGCGGTGAACCTTGTCAACAACTACTTTTTCTTCATCGGTCAGGTGGTGTTTTTGGCCATCTACTTTATCTGCAAGCTCAGCGCAGGAGACTTCCGGCTGACGGCAAAAAAGTTCGGGCTGCTGGCCTTTGAAAGTATTCTGGGCGTTGCCATGGGCAGCATCCTGCTGGTGCCTGCGGTGCTCTCCATTTTGCAGAACCCGCGCACCATCGACCTTTCCTCGGGATGGGGCTTTTTGACCTACAGCAAGGTGCAGCAGTACCTTGCCATTCTGGTCAGCTGGATCATGCCGCCGGATTCGCCCTACCTCACCTCCATCTGGTCGGAGGGCGTCATCAAGTGGACCAGTATGTCGGCCTATCTGCCGCTGTGCAGCCTGGCCGGTGCTGCGGCCTACTGGCAGGCAAAGCACGGCGACAGCAAAAAGCGCATCGTGGGCACCTGTGCGGTGTTCGCGCTGGTCCCCATTCTGAACAGTGCATTCTACGCCCTCAACTCCAGCTACTATGCCCGCTGGTACTATATGCCGGTGCTGGTGCTGGCCGCGATGACCGTCAATGCGCTGGAGGATCACAACACCGATCTGGACAGCCCCGCCCGGGGCATCAGCTGGCTGATGCTTGCCACGGTGGCCTTTGCGGTGGTGCCGGTAAAGGACAGCGACACGGGCAGCTGGTCCCTCGGCGTGCTCAAAAATCCGGGCCAGTACTGCGCGGTGCTGGGCTTTGGACTGCTGGGCCTGCTGGTGTACCGCGCCCTCTGCCAGAAATGGCGGGCTGACCGCCGCTTTGCCCAGCGCATGACGGCAGCGGTGCTGGTATTTGCCTTCCTGTTCAGCGTGGTGCACATCGGCATTGGCAAGTTCGGCCAGTGGTATACCGACAGTGATCTTGTGGAGCAGGACACGAATGCTCTGCTGCTGAAAAACGACCTGCCCGAGGGCGACTACCGCATCGACACCTACAAGATCCACGATAACATCGGCATGTGGCTGGATAAGAGCTGTCTGCAGTACTTCGGCAGCACCGCCGCGCCCAGCATCCTCAGCTTCTACCCGGCGCTGGGGGTCAAGCGGGATGTGCGCAGCGAACCGGAGCTTTCCAACTATGCACTGCGGGGTCTGCTGAGCGTGGAATACCTCATCACCACGCCGGAAAAGCAGAACGACTTTGAGAACGAAGCCGATGCGGGCTGGGAGCACGCCTTTACAAAGGACGGCTACGCGGTGTACCGCAACACGAACTATGTGCCCATGGGCTTTACCTACGACTGCTACCTTACCGAGAGCGAGTACGAGGAGACCGCAAAGACCACGCGCGCAAACCTGCTGATGCGCGCACTGGTGCTCCGGGATGAGGATGCTGCGATCTATGGCCAATACCTCACCCATCTGCCGGAAGGCAGACGGGAGGAGCTGCACTATGAGACCTACGTGCAGGACTGCCGCGAGCGCCGCGCCACAGCCGCCAGCGTGTTCCAGATGAACAATTCCGGCTTCCATGCGCAGATCACGCTGGAAAAAGAGAACCTTGTGTTCTTCTCGGTGCCCTATGATGACGGCTTTACCGCCTATGTCAACGGGCAGGAAACAGACATCCTGCAGGTGGACGAGGGACTGATGGCCGTGCTGTGCCCGGCAGGGGAAAACAGCATCAATTTTGTCTATCAGCCCGACGGCATCCGGCTGAGCCGTGCGCTGACCTTGGGCGGCATCGCGGTGTGGCTGGCGTACACGGCCTGCTTTGTCTGGCGCAGACGCCGTACAAAGCGGAGCTGACACAGGGAAGAATGACTTTGTGCCGCAGAAAAAAGAAATTTTTGCAATTTCCTCTTGACTTTATGCCGATAAAGTGTATAATGCAATCAAACCGATGAGGTGGAAGAGAACCTGCACAGCGCATCTTCAGTGAGCCCGGACAGTGAAAACGGGCGAGAGCGGGGCAGAGTTTCGTGGGCCGCCGAGGGCCGGGCAAACGGGCAGCAAGCCTTAGTAGCTTTGGACGGAAGTCTCCGTTACAGGACAGGGGAGTGTTGGCTCTCCGTGAGAGGCTCTGCGTCTGGAAAGCAGGGCAAGCAAGGTGGCACCGCAGAATCGAATTTTACCGATCCTGTCCTTGTGGATGAACACACAGGGACAGGGTCGTTTTTTATTGCAAAGACCCGTCCCGCAAGGGGAGCGGGTCTTTTTATTTAAAATTTATGGGCCGCCCGCTCCGGGAAAGGAGCTTACTATTATGAAAAACGTTACCATGATCTCCCGCCGCAGCTTCCTCAAGGCCGCTATGGCTGCTTCCGCTGTTTCCGCACTGGCGCTGACCGGCTGCGGCGGCGCTGCTTCCAGCATCGTGGCTGCATCTTCCACCGCTTCTTCCGCTGCCGAGGGCGGTCAGACCTTCAAGGTGGGCATCGTCAACTACGTGGATCATGCTTCCCTGAACCAGATCGTGGAATCTGTGGAGAGCCGTCTGGATGAGCTGGGCGCTGAGAAGGGCGTTACCTTCGACTACGCCGACTACTACGCAAATGCACAGGCTGACCAGTCCAACCTGAACCAGATCGGTGCCGACCTCGTAGGTGACGGCGTGGATGTGATCGTGGCTGTGGCTACCCCCACCGCCGCAACCATGCTGGCTGCTGTGGAGGATACCGATATCCCCGTTGTCTACTCTGCTGTTACCGATCCCGCCGCTGCAGGCTTTGACGGCGAGGAGAACATCACCGGCACCTCCGACGCACTGAACACTGAGGCCATCATGAAGCTGATCACTGCCGTCAACCCGGACATTGACACCATCGGCCTGCTGTACGACCTGAGTCAGGATGCCTCCACCCAGGCCATTGCAGACGCAAAGGCCTTCTGCGACGCCAACGGCATCAAGTACATTGAGAAGAACGGCACCACCACCGCCGAGGTGCAGATGGCTGCCGAGGCCCTGATCGCTTCCGGCGTCAAGGCCGTGTTCACCCCCACCGATAACACCGTAATGACCGCAGAGCTGTCCATCTACGAGACCTTCATCGAGGCGGGCGTCCAGCACTACACCGGTGCTGACAGCTTTGCACTGAACGGTGCGTTCGTAGGCTACGGCGTGGATTACGTCCAGCTGGGCGAAGCCACTGCCGAGATGGTGGCGGAGCTGCTGTGCGAGGGCAAGACCACCGCAGACCTGCCGTACCAGACCTTCGACAACGGCATCGTCACCATCAACACCGAGACCTGCGAAGCACTGGGTCTGGACCTCGACACCGTGAAGGAGGCCTTCAAGCCCTACTGCACCGAGATCGTGGAAGTGACCACGGCAGAGAACTTCTCTTAAAAAAGTACCCTCTCAGTCAAAACCTGACGGTTTTGCCAGCTCCCCCGAAAGGGGGAGCTTTTGGCGGTTCTGAGGGAAGCGGTCTGCTGCACAAGATCAGCATCCTTGCCCTCTCAGTCATCGCTGCGTGATGCCAGATTCCCCCTTTTGTCGCTGCGCGACATCTTCCCCCGGCGCGGGGGAAGTCTTTCCTCAAAGGGAGAGCCCTTGGCATAGCGGGAAAGTTTCCGATTCAAGTGCAAAATGTCGAGCCCGCTTCCCTTTACGACCCCACTTGTGAAAATGGAATACCGGAGCGTCCGCAGACGCTCCGGTATTCCGAAATAAAAAACTGATTCCTTAAATTATGGCCAGAGCGCAAGCGGAGGCCATTTTAAATCGTCTATTCAAAAAGAAACATAAAAGGAGCACACACATGCTGGCGAGTATCTTTTCGCTCAACGTCCTACAGACGGCGCTGGAACTGGGCTGTATCTATGCCCTTGTGGCGCTGGCACTGTTCCTGAGCTATTCCATCCTGAACATTGCAGACCTGTCCACCGACGGCTGCTTCACACTGGGCTGCGCGGTAGCCTGTCAGGTGGCTTTGACCGGCCACCCCATTCTGGCACTTGTTGCAGCCATGGCGGCAGGTGTGTGCTCCGGCTTTGTCACGGCCTTTTTGCAGACCCGGCTTGGCGTGGAGAGCATCATGGCAGGCATCATCGTCAACACCGGCCTTTACACCATCAATCTGGCCGTGATGGGCTTTTCCTCCACCATGTCGCTGGTCAAGACCGACACCATATTCTCATTGGCAAAGGGCTCACTGAGCTTCCTTGGCGGCTGGTATAAGCTGGCCATCGCGCTGGCCATGATCCTGCTTGCCGGTGCGGCGATGCTGGGCTTCCTCGGCACCCGGCTGGGCCTGTCCATCCGCGCCACCGGTGACAACGCTGCCATGGTGCGTGCTTCCAGCATCAACCCGGCCTTCACCATCACGGTGGGCCTGTGCGTTTCCGGCGCATTGTGCGCCCTCTCCGGCGGCCTGCTGGCGCAGTATCAGAAGAGCTGCGATATCAATGTGGGTACCGGCATGGTGACCATCGCACTGGCCTCCCTCATCATCGGCGAGACATTGCTCGGCAAGCGCACCATGCCGCGCCGCATCATCGGCGTGGTGTTCGGCAGCTGCCTGTACCGTTTTATCGTGGCTGTGGCGCTGCGCTTCAATGTGCCCGCCGCCGCCATGAAGCTGGTGTCTGCCATCATCGTGGCCATCGCCATTTCGATGCCGGCCATCAAGGAAAAAATCGCCTTTGAGCAGCGCAAGCATGGGGCCTGCCGCCGCCGCGTGACTACCGGCAAGGAGGGAAAGTAAGATGGAAATGCTTCAGCTGAACGATCTGCACAAGACCTTCAACCCCGGCACGGTCAATGAAAAAGTGGCCCTGAACGGCGTCAGCCTGCACATGGAAGCCGGGGACTTTGCCACCATCGTGGGCTCCAACGGCGCGGGCAAATCCACCCTGTTCAACGCCATCACCGGCGGCTTCATCGCCGACGAGGGCAGCATCCTGCTGGGCGGACAGGATATCACCTTTGAGCCGGAGCACCAGCGCAGCAAGGTCATCGGCCACCTGTTTCAGGACCCGCTCAAGGGCACGGCACCCAACATGACCATTGAGGAAAACCTTGCGCTGGCCTATCTGCGTGCCGGCACCGCGCCCCACGCCATCTTCTCCCGCATCTCCCGCAAGGACAAGGAAGTGTTCCGCGAAAAGCTGGCGCTGCTGGATATGGGCCTTGAGGACCGGATGAAGCAGCCGGTGGGACTGCTTTCCGGAGGTCAGCGGCAGGCGCTGACCCTGCTCATGGCAACGCTGGTCACCCCCAAGCTGCTGCTGCTGGACGAGCACACCGCAGCGCTGGACCCCGCCACCGCCGAAAAGGTGCTGGAGTTGACCAGGAGCATCGTGGCCGAAAAGAAGATCACCTGCCTGATGGTCACCCACAACATGCATCAGGCATTGGAGCTGGGCAACCGCACCCTGATGATGGATTCCGGCCGCATCGTCTTTGACGTGAAGGGCGAGGAACGCAGCCGGATGACCGTGGACGGCCTGCTTGAAAAGTTCCGCGAGAATGCCGGCAAGAATCTGGACAATGACCGCATCCTGCTGAGTAAAGTGGAAAAGTGACCCAAACAGCAAAGCACAGCCCCGACAGACCATGCAGTCTGCCGGGGCTGTATTTTTGCAGGAGCGCACCGCAGGGGAAAAGCGGCTTCCCCTGAAACAGCAAATCCCCCCTGCGCAGATGCACAGAGGGGATTTTAAATATCAGAAATTACTGAACGTATTCAACCGTGTACTCGAAGCCGTACTCTTCCTGCAGCTTCTTCACCTCGGCCTCGCAGTCCTCGATGAAGGTGGGAGCGTAGACGGAAGCGCCGTTGTGGGCCTTC
>OJPL01000649.1_pt1 | contig 12180 bp, 8 predicted proteins | sample 1598501 | NCBI WGS metagenome assembly OJPL01 (sample SAMN03922486, study PRJEB24848) | human gut metagenome | isolation source: stool sample | host: Homo sapiens | place: Germany | collected 2011-05 | reverse complement strand
GTGGCCATGCTGTTCATGCAGTTCAAGATCGGCCCGGATATGGCCATCTGCTTGATCAAGGCCATCCTGTTCTCCATGCTGTCGGTCTTCGTGGTCATGCCCGGCCTGCTGATGCTGTTTGGCCCTTACATGAGCAAGACCAAGCACCGCAACTTTGTGCCCAAGATCTCGTTTGTGGGCCGCTATGCTTACAAAACCCGCAAGATCGTTCCCCTCGTCTTTGCAGTGGTGCTGGTGTTTGCCTACCATTTCCAGACACAGTGCCCCTACGCCTATGGCTACGGCCCGATCAAGACGCCAGTGCTGAATGAGACGCAGATCGCCGATAACATGATCGACGAAAACTTTACCAAGTCCAACCTGGTGGCTCTCGTCGTACCAAAGAACGACGATTACCGGGTGGAAGCAGCCATGATCAAAGAACTGGAAAGCCACGATGAGGTGGACCACACCCGCGGCCTTTCCAACATCGAGGCCATGGACGGCTACATGCTGGAAGACCGGCTCACTTCCCGCCAGTTCTCTGAGATGGCGGGCCTGGATTACGAGCTGGCCCAAGTGGTCTACACAGGCTACGCGTTGGAAAATGATGAGTACGGCCAGGTCATTGGCAACTTCTCCAACTACAGTGTGCCGCTCATTGATATGTTCCTCTACGTCTGTGACGAGGTCGATTCCGGCATTGTCAGCCTGGACCAGGATCAGATCGACGACCTGCATGATGCCCAGACCCAGATGCTGAGCGCAAAGGCCCAGCTGCAGGGCGCGGATTACAACCGTATTCTGGTCTACCTGAACCCCAGCCTCCAGAGCGGGGATGAAATGTATGAGTTCACGGACCAGATGCGCACCATCGCCCGGAAGTATTACCCGGACGGCGACATCTATCTGGCGGGCGACGCCACCAACGAGTACGACTTCCAGAAGTCGTTTGCCATCGACAACATCGTGGTCAGCGTGGTCTCCGTGCTGATCGTGCTGATCGTCCTGCTGTTCACATTCCAGTCAGTGGCAATGCCCATCCTGCTGATCCTCGTCATCGAGGGCGCGATCTGGGTCAACTTCTCCGTCCCCGCTTTTATCCACACGCCGCTGTACTTCATGGGCTACCTGATCGTCAGCTCCATCCAGATGGGTGCAAACATCGATTACGCCATCGTCATTGCAACCCGCTACAACGAGCTGCGGGATAAGATGGACCATAAGACGGCCATGGTCGAGACGCTGAACTTTGCGTTCCCCACCATCCTCACCTCCGGCACCATCATGACGGTGGCCGGTACCCTGATCGGTCAGATGACGTCCGATGCCTGCATCGTGGGTATCGGCCAGTGCCTGGGCCGCGGTACCATCATCTCCATCTTCCTGGTGCTGTTCGTCCTGCCGCAGATCCTGCTGGTGGGTGGCAAGCTGGTGGATAAAACTTCGTTCTCCATGCATCATGTGGTGCTGCACACCAACACGGCCAGCGGCCGGGTGCGTGTCAATGGCATGGTGCAGGGCGAGGTGAACGGCTCCGTGGCCGGTACCATGAACGCCATTGTGGATGGAAACGTACATCTTACCGTTCTTTCTGGTAAAATCTCACAGGAGGTGCAGGATGAAAACGACTCCCATGCGGACGAATGAGTCTGCGGCGGGCAGCACCCGGCTGCTGCACCGCCTGACCGCTGCGCTGCTGGCACTGGTGCTGGCGGCTTCGGCGGCGCTGCCGGTATTTGCGGCCGACACCGCGCCGACGGATACCATTTATATCAACAGTGTTTCGGACCTGCTGGCCTTTGCCGACAAATGCGGCTTTGATCAGTGGTCCAAAGGCAAGACCGTGATCCTGCAGGAAGATCTCTCGCTGGAGGATACGGAGTGGGCCCCCGTTGCGTCGTTCAGCGGCGCGTTCAAGGGCAACGGCCACACCATCTCGGATGTCAGCCTCGTGGGGGCTTATTCTCCAGCCGGCTTCTTCGGCATCCTGGAAGAGGGCGGTTCCATTCAGGACCTTACCATCAAGGGTGTGGTCAATCCCGCTGGTACCCAGAAGACCGCAGGCGGTCTGGTGGGCACCAACTACGGCACCATCATCAACTGCACGTTCTCCGGTGCTGTCCACGGCGAGGAGGAGGCGGGCGGTCTGGTGGGCCGCAATGAGACGAGCGGAACCATCGACCACAGCACCTCCCGTGCCATGGTCAGCGGTGCGTATGCCACCGGCGGCATCGTGGGCTACAACCTCGGTGTCATCACCGGCTGCACCAATGTGGGTGCCGTCAACTCCGAGTATCAGGAGTCCGCCCTCGATATGGAGGGCCTCCCGGCCACCCTGCTGGAGCTGGTCAAGAAGGATATGGGCGATGACCTGAGCAATAACATCTCCAATGTCTCCTCGGATACCGGCGGCATTGCCGGCCGCTCCTCCGGCCTGATCCTCAGCAGTGCCAACGCGGGCGACGTGGGCTATGCCCATGTAGGCTATAACGTGGGCGGCATCGTGGGCCGGACCGATGGACTGATCTCCGGCTGTGTCAACCAGGGCCTGGTACAGGGCCGCAAGGACGTGGGCGGCATTGCCGGCCAGGCAGAGCCCTATGTGGAGCTGGACCTGGACCAGAGCACCATCAACCGTCTGCGCACCGAGCTGGACACGCTGCACACCATGGTCAACGGCGCGGCCGATGACATGGACGGCAGCACCAGCCTCCTCAATACCGACCTCAACACCCTGAACTCTCAGATGGACACCGCCGTGCAGGCAGCCCGCCGTCTGCAGGAGCAGGGAGGCGATTACTTTGACGAAGTGGCGGACGAGGTGGACCGCACGGGCGACCTCATCTCCGATACATTTACCCGGCTGGAGCCCGTGATGGACACGGGTGTCGACGCACTGGATAAGATGACCACCGCCGTGGGCCAGCTCAAGTGGGTCACCGCGGAGATGGCAGCCGAGATGCTGACCGCCTCCACGGCACTGGCCAAGGCTTCTTCCGGCGCGCACAAGGCCAGCGACGCGCTGGATTCCAGCAAACAGGGTCTAGAGCAGATCAGCAAGGGCCTGGACGACCTGATCGCCTCGCTGCCGGGCAAGGACGACAGCGGCCTGAGCAGCGCCATCAGCACCATTCTGGGCGGCTATTCCAGCGTGTCCGGTGACGCGGTGGACGATCACATCAAAACAGCCATCTCCCTGCTGCAGGTAGCGAATTCCGCTATGAGCATCCTCTCGTTGGGCTCCGGCATGAGCGGACAGATGAAGCTGCTGACCACCGGCCTGGGTCTGCTGCGGAGCGCCACGCTGCTGGCCGATGACGGCCAGCTGGCTTCCGCCGGCAAGCAGGTCACCCGCGCCGTGGGCAATATGGCAGGCCTGGCCACGCAGATCGGCGCGCTGCTGGGCAACACCGCCAACCTCGTTTCGGAGCAGGGCAATCCCCAGATGGCTTCTGCCCTTACCAGTATGTCCGGCGCACTTGGCAATGTGGGCGACCAGCTGGGCAATCTGGAAGATATTCTGGATAAGCTGGGCTTCAACACCGGCAACATCAGCTCCGGCAATGCCTCCATTCAGGCGGGTCTGGATTCCCTGAGCGATGCCGCACAGGATCTGGGCAAGGCTGCGGATGATTTTGACAAGTCTCTGGATATCCTCAAGACGGATTCCGCCCTCACCAGCGCAACGCTGGGCCACATGTCCGCCAGCCTCGGCATCATGGCGGAGGGTATGAGCGGCCTGACCAGCATGACCAGCCAGGCGGCGGATATCGTCCACTGGCTGGCGGAGCAGGATCCCATCCATGTGCCGCGCCCCTCTTCCGAGATGACCGCGACCAAGGATGAACTGTTTGACGCTGTGACGAACATGACCGACCAGATGAGCACCCTCAACCGGGATATGCTCTCGGCCAGCAACACCCTCACCAGCAACCTCCGCTCCATCAACGACCAGATCAATGTGGTCTCCAACCTGCTGCTGGATGCGGTGGAAGAGATCAGCGACCCCGGCAGCAAGAACATCTTTGAAGATGAGTCCGAGAACCTGACGGCCCAGAACGAGGGCAAGATCGAGGGCTGCACCAACCGCGGCACCGTGGAAGCCGACATGAATGTGGGCGGCATCGCGGGTACCATGGCGGTGGAGAACACCCTTGACCCCGAAGACGACGATAAGGATGAGAACCGTTCGCTCCTGCGCACCGAGTACACCATCAGCGCGGTGGTCATGAACTGTGTCAACGAGGGCACCGTTACCTCCAAGAAAGAGGCGGCAGGCGGCATCTGCGGCGAGATGGATCTGGGCTACATCACGGGCTGCGAAGCTTACGGCAAAGTGGATGGCAACAACAAGGTGGGCGGCATTGCAGGCCGTTCCTCCGCAAAGCTGATCTCCAACTGGGCCAAGTGTGAGCTGACCGGCAGCAAGTACATTGGCGGCATTGTGGGCCAGGGCGCGGACAGTGTCCTGACCGGCAACAGCTGCATCATCAAGGATAACCGCGCCATGGTGGATATCCATGAGCCGGACGATGACGGGGATGACTCCGAAGTGGCCCTCTCCACGAGCAGCAGCAACACCGACGGTCAGTATTGGGGCGCCATTTCCGGCGGCCAGGATGGTACGTTCACGGGGAACCTGTTTGTCTCCGATACCCTGCGCGGCGTTGACCGCATCAGCCGTGCCGGTCAGGCAGAGCCCATTGATTACGACACCATGCGGGCACTGGAGGGCGCACCCAAGGGCTTCCAGAAGCTGACGCTGACCTTTATGGCCGACGGCCACATCGTGGACCAGCGCACCTTTACTTACGGTGCATCGTTTACCGAGGCGGATTACCCCGAGCTGCCCCAGAAAGACGGTTACTTTGCCGAGTGGAGCACCCCGGTGCTGGATGACCTCCATCTGGACACCGTGGTCACGGCGCTGTACACCTCTTACATCCCGGCACTGAAGAGCATTGATGTCCGCATCAACGGCCGTCCGATCTTCTATGTGGATGGCCTGTTTGGCGGCTCCAATGCCCTGAGCGTTACCTCCCAGACGCCGTCCGGCGTGGCCAATGCCACCGAGCAGTGGCTGCTGGACTTCTCGGACGACGGGCAGGAGACCCACACCATTCGCTATCTGCCGCAGGGCAAGCAGGGCAGCGTCTATGTCCAGCAGGATGGCAAATGGATCAAAGTGCCTACCGATACCTTTGGCAGCTACATCACCTTTACGGCTGCCGGGACCGAGATCGTCATGGCCTTTGTGCCCAAGGGCATCCCGCTCTGGGAGCTCTGCGGCGGCACGGTAGCCGCGCTGCTGGTGGCAGCATTCCTCGCACGGAAGCTGATCCACAAGCGTAAGGCCCGTAAGGCCAAAAAGAACGCTGCCCCCGTGGAGGAACTGGATACGCCGATTGAATCGGACGACCAGAGCACCGAGCAGCACACCAAATAAAAACCAGCCCTTGGGCTGAAATGCAAAAGGCTCCGGGCCTGCCTCCCTGTGAAAGGGGAGTGCAGGCCCGGAGCCTTTTTGCATATCCGGAAAACGTGTCAGACGCTCTTTTTGTAGACGATAAGGGAAACGATGGCGGAGAGCACTTCCGTGGCCCAGAACGCGTTCCAGACGCCCACAGGGCCAAACTGTCGGCAGAGCACCCAGGCCAGCGGCATGATGAAGACGATGTAGCGGCACAGGGAGATCACCAGCGACTGCGTGCCCTTGCCCAGACCTTCCAGCGCGCCGGAAGAGGTGGTGGAGATGGCGGAGACCACAAAGCCCAGGCAGATGATCCGCAGAGCAATTTTTCCGGCTTCCACCGTCTCCGGGGTAGAGGTAAAGAGCCGCATGAGAGGCTCCGAGGCTGCCAGACAGCCAAGGGTGCCCGCTGCCATGATGGCGGCGCTCAGGATGAGGGTGATCTGGTAGAGCTGGCGTACCCGTTTGTGCTCCCCGGCACCGTAGTTGTAGCTGATGAGGGGACGCATTCCCTGCACGATGCCGTTGGCGGGCAGGTAGAGGAATGTCTGTAGTTTGTAGTAGATGCCCAGCACCACTACATAGCTGCCCGAGAACGCGGCCAGCAGGCTGTTGAGGAACGTGACCAGCAGAGAGGGAAGCGCCAGGTTGAGGATGGCCGGGATGCCGATGGAGTAGAGCCGGGTGTCCAGCTCTTTGTCCAGCTTCAGGCAGGCGCGGCGCAGCCGGACGGGCAGCTCCGTGGAAGCGTACACCACGAGGTAGACACCAGTGCTCAGTGCCTGGCCGATACCGGTGGCCAGCGCCGCGCCTGCAATGCCCATGGCAGGGAACGGCCCGATGCCAAAGATGAGCAGCGGGTCCAGGATGATGTTGCCCACACAGCCCACGATGAGGGCTACCATGGTCACTTTCATCCGGCCCACGGACTGGAAGATCTTCTCAAAAGCCAGGGAGGCCATGTTGACCGTGGCAAAGCCAAACACGATGTGGGAATAGGTCAGGCCCATGGAGAGCACTTCGGCATCCGTTGTAAAGCGCCCCAGGAAAGACGGCATGATGGCAATGGCAATGGCCGAGCCGAGGATGCCGTGCAGCAGGGAAAACGCCATGCCGTGGGTAGCGGCCTGATCGGCTTTTTCGTGCTCCCCGGCACCCAGGCAGAGGGCCACCAGTGCATTGATGCCGATGCCAAAGCCGATGGCAATGGCGTTGAGCAGGTTCTGCACCGGGAAGACCAGCGAGAGGGCCGTCATGGCGGATTCGTTGATGCGGGCCACAAACAGGCTGTCCACAATGTTGTACAGCGAGTTGACCAGCATGGAAATGACATTGGGCAGCGCCATGGACATCAAAAGCGGGAAGACCGGGCGCTCTTTCATAAAGGTGTTGTTCACAGAAGAGATCTCCTTTCATCGGGTGGGGGCTGCAGAGGTTTGGACGCAAAAAAGCCACACAATGGCTTTTGCACCATTGTGTGGCGAAAAATAGCTTGATACTGTAAAAATCCACACGATATTTTAGGAGCCTTAGAATATCACAGCCGAGGCGATTTGTCAAGAGGGCAGGGCGCTCAATCCTGCATGGTCAGGTTGCCGCCTGCGGAAAGGCCCTCTTTCACGCCTGCATCGGTATAGCTGTAGGTGCCGCCTTTCCGCGCTTCGCCGGCTTTCCAGGTGCCGCGGTAGGTGGTGCCGTTGGCCCAGGTGTAGGTGCCGCTGCCGTCCCGCAGGTCGGCGGCAAAGCTGCCGGAGAACTGATCCCCGTTGGCGTAATTCACCGTGCCGGAGCCGCTGCGCTGGCCATCGGCCCAGCTGCCCGTGTAGGTGCTGCCGTTGGCATACTTCATGGTGCCGGAGCCGCTGGGCTGGCCGCCTGCAAAATTGCCGTCATAGCTGTTGCCGCTGGCGGTTTTCAGGGTGCCTTTGCCCTCCAGCTTGCCGTCCGTAAAGGTGCCGGTATAGACATCGCCGTTGGGTTTGGTCAGGGTGCCGGTCTGCTTGGAGCCGTCCACCTTGCCCACAAACTTGCTGCCGTCGGCAAGGGTCAGCGTCTGGGTCACGTTTTCCGGGGCCGCGGAGCTGGCAGCAGCCTCCGAAGAAGCCGTGCTGGATGCACTGCTGGCCGAAGAAGCGGGCTTCTCCTCTTTTTTGCTGGAAGCGCTGGCGGCCTTGGAACTGCTGGCTGCACTGGATGCCGCCTTGGAAGAAGCCGCGCTGCTGGCGGGCTCCTCCTGCTTGGTGGAGGGAGCGCTGGCCGGAGTTTCGCTGGCGGCGGAGGAGGAGGCAGCAGCCTCACTGGAAGAAGCTGCTGCGCTCTCTGCCGCACTGGAAGCGGCTTCACGTTCCGGTTCCGCGGCTTTGGAGCTGCTGGAAGTCTTGGCCGTTGCCGTGGGCAGGAAGAGCTCTTCCGCCGTCGGGGTACCCCGCAGGGTGAACTGATAGGCCAGCAGGCCACCCAGGAACGCAACCGAGAGGACAGCCACCGGGAGCAGGGGGCCAAGCTTGACGGATCTTTTCTGGGCTGTGGGTTTGTAGACCGCCTGCGGCCCCTTGGGTGCATCGACGGTGCGTACCTTGCTCAGGTCCAGCTGGCCTGCCTGCAGGGCGGGAGTGTCGTCGGTTTTTTCAGGAGTATCATCCACCGCGATCTCAATTTTGGTGGCATCGACCAGAGCCGCCCGGAATGCCTCCAGCGACGGCCAGCGGTCGGCTGCGTTCAGAGCAAGGCCTTTCTGGAGCACGTTGTTCAGCGCGTCCGGGATGTCGGTCAGGGTGCGAAGCGCCGCACCGTTCAGCCGGGCTTTGGCCGCCATGGGCAGGTGGCCGCTCAGAGCGCCGAACAGGCAGGCCGCGACCGGGTAGACCTGAGCAGCCGGGGTGCGGGCACTCCAGGCGTTCCAAAACTCCCAGGGCAGCAGCTGCGGGTTAGCGGCATCGGCGGCGTCCCACTCTTTCAGGGAGTGGGGCTTACCGCAGGAGAGCACTTCCCGGGCGTCTTTGCTCAGTACGATCTGCTCCGGGCAGACATCAACATAGGTGGTTTCCGGGTCTGCCTGAGCCGAAATGGTTTGGATGGTCAGCAGCGTCAGGCGCACAGCGTCCTGCCAGGGCAGGGAACCGCCGTTTGCCGCAACGTGCTGTGAAAATGTGAGTTGTTCCACGCTGGTTCCTCCAAAGGGTGATCAAAAAGCGGCTCAGCCGTAAAGCTGGCTCATCAGAGCCGCCCGCCGGGCGCTCTTCTGGCTCTTGTAACTGCTCATGGCCTGGTCTGCCAGGGCGGTGCTCTGGCCGTTGGCCTTGAGCACCGAGCGCATCTGGCTCACAATGCGGTTGACCTCACTGTCGCAGGAGGCCTGCAGGGCCGAGAGCTGGCCGGCTTTGGACATGCAGATGGCAATTTTGCGGCTGCGGGTCTGCTGCTCCGGCGGCAGAGATTTATACTCTGCCTTGGCGGAAGCAATGCAGGCATTCAGGCCGCCTTCCGCCCGGCCTTTCACGGCATAGAGCTGCTGGACCAGTGCCTTGACTTCGCCCTCATAGGCGGCCTCCGAGAGGCTGGCATTGTCGGAAGCTCCGGTGCTGCCGGAGACAGCACTGCTCTGGGCGGGCGTTTCTGCATCGGCCTGTGCCTCACGGGAAGCAGCGTCCGAAGAAGCTTCGCTCTCTGCAATGGCAGAAGCGGAAGTCTCGTCCGCAGGGGAGCGATTGGCCGCGCCGCCGCTCTGGGCGGCATCTGCCGTGGTGCCGACGGGCTCCACGGTGATGACGCCGGGCAGGTCGGCCAGTGCATCCAGGGTCAGCTCACCGCTGATGAGCTGGGAAAGTTCGGTATCCGAGATGGTGACCACCTCCCGCGTGCTGCTTTCGGCTTCCAGGATGGTCTCATCCAGCGGAGCCGTGCGGGCCTTGATGTAATTGCTCACCGGCACGAGCCAGAAGCCGATCACGGCAGCCAGGACCGCGCCCACAGCCAGAAGCACGAGCTGAAAAATTTGTTTCTTTTGCATATACGTTACTTTTTAATTAGCCCAGGTAGCCCTTAACGTCTCTCCAGATGTGCCAGAAGCCGTAGAAGTAGCCCAGGTGTGCAATGACACCCATGTCGTCCACGTTCTTGAACCAGTTGGCAATGGGAGTGAAAGAACTCTGCTTGGCGCTGTTCCAGATGGCGTTGCGGACGTCACTCTTGACGGTGTCACGCAGGAAGTCGCCGATGAAGTAGTTGAACAGCTTCTCGTACTGGACATCGCCGCTGCCGACGATGTAGGTCTTTTCTTCTTCGGGGATCACGGCATAAGCAACAGGATAGTTCATAATAAAATTCCTCTTTTCCAAAGTTTGTAATAAAAATATCGGATTTTCAATCAAAGACAAAAGATGATCAAATCCACATGCCCAGCATCTTTTTGGGCTGGTGCGGGGAGATGATGTCCAGCTCCTGGTCGTCAAACAGCTCGTCACCGTTGCGGACGATCCGGTCGGCGATCTCAGTGCCCAGAGTCTTCTGCAGCATCTGGATGCCCTCCGCCATCCGGGGCGGGCGCTTGTCCGGGGAGTGGGTGTCCGTGGAGAGCACATGCACGAGCCCCCACGAGATGAATTTGCAGAGCTTCTTGCGGAGCTTTGCATCTTGCAACAGGGCCCCGGCGTTGATCTGCGCGTAAGCACCGGCGGCCACCCACTCATACAGCAGGGTGGGGTCGTCCAGCACATAGGGGTAACGCTCAATGTGCGCGATCAGCGGCAGGATGCCCTGTTCCTGCAAAGCGTACAGGGTCTGCTTGATAAAATGAGGCTTATGGGTGGTGGGAAACTCCATGAGCATGTAGGCGGTGTCGCCCATGCAGAGGGCCTTGGCGTCCAGCTCACAGAGCTTGGGAGAAAAGTAAACTTCGCTGCCCAGCTTGAACCGGAAGTCCATCGGCTCTTCTTTCAGTGCCTCGGTCAGCCGCGCGTAGGCGGCGGCACGCTTTTCCAGAAAAGCTTCCACCGTGGTGCGCTCGCTGTTGAAATGGCTGGTGAACGCGATGTTGCGCACGCCGTCCTCATACTCCTTGTGGAGCAGCTCCAGCGAGACCGAGACATCTTTGGCGCCGTCGTCAATACCGGGCAGGATATGGCAGTGCAGATCAGTCATGGTTCGTTACCCTTTCGGCTGGCTTTGCGTGCTTTCGCTTTTCCGGGCTTTGCGATGCCGCCGGATCCGTCTGGGGGGTACCGTAGGAGTAGCCGTAGCTATAATAGTTGTAAGCGTAGTTGGAGCCCTTGAGCGCCGTCTTGGCGTCATAGCGGGTCAGCACGGCACCCAGCACTTTTACGCCGGTGTCTTTCAGCTTCTTGACAGCGGCCTCCACGGACTCGGCCGGGGCGTAGCTGGAACGAACAACAAACAGAGCACCGTCCACCTGATTGCCGATGACCGCCGCGTCTGTCACCATGGAGATGGAAGGCGCGTCAAAGATGACATAATCAAAAGTGGCGCGCAGCTGCTGGATCATCTGCTGCATCCGGGCCGAGCCAAGCAGCTCCGAGGGGTTCGGAGGGGGCGTGCCGGCGGGCAGGAACGTGATCTTAAACTGTTCCAGCCGCAGCAGAGCCTCTTCCAGCTTGCACTGGTTGGAGACAATATTGGAGACGCCTTTCACATTGTGACCGGCTTTCAGGTATTTGTGCAGCACGGGCTTGCGCAGGTCGCAGTCCACCAGGGCTACATTTTTGCCGTCTTCGGCCAGGGTCAGGGCCAGGTTGACTGAGACGTTGCTCTTGGCCTCTTCCGGCATGGTACTGGTGACCACAATGGCGCGGGCTCCGGTGGAGCTGGTCAGAAAGTTCAAGTTGGTGCGCAGGGATTTGTAAGCTTCCACATACGCAAAGGGCATTCCTTTCTGGGAGATCAGCTGCAGGGAGCGCTGGCCGGGGTCAGAGTTTTCAATTTTCGGTTTGAACGGATTCCACATCTTACATCACACCTCAGGGATAAAGCCCAAAACAGGGAGGTCCAGCTTCTTCTGAACATCTTCGTCGTCTACAATGTAGTTGTGCAGCAGGTGGTTGACCACCAGCAGTGCGCAGGCCGCTACCATACCGGCCAGAGCGCAGAGCAGCGTGGTCTTCTTGGTCTGGGGATAGACAGGCGTGGTGTCGATCTCCACGTCGCTCACTGCCTTGCAGGAGCCTGCCTCGACCTTTTCCACGATCACGTCCGGCGCGACCTCCGCGATCGTCTGCGCGATCTTGCCCGCCAGGCCCGGGTTCTCATTGGTCACCGTAATGGCCATGATCTGGGTGGAGTTGACGCTGCCCACCGTGATGCTGTCTGCCAGCTGGCTGTAGGTCATGTCCAGGCCCATCCGCTGGATGACATCGTTGAGCACGAGGTTGCTCTTGATGATGACTGCATAGGTGTCGATCATGTTTCTTGCCGAGGTGATGTTGTCGTTGCTCACGGTCGTCGTGTTATCCTGCCGGGTATTGACGATCATGTTGACGGACGCCTGATACCGGGGCGTCAGCGCGAACGTGCACACCAGAAAGCTGATCACCGCCGCCACAAGGCCCACCGCCACGATCTGCAGCACATGGCTCCACAAAAGCCGCAGCAGCTCGCTTAGGTCGATCACTTCTTCTTCCATTTCCATTTGTCTCATCGCCTTTCTCCGTTGAAATTACGTGGGGACATGCCTTTCGCCTCTCTAAAAATTGACGCAGAAAGACAAAGGCTCTAAC
>OJPL01000626.1_pt1 | contig 12437 bp, 15 predicted proteins | sample 1598501 | NCBI WGS metagenome assembly OJPL01 (sample SAMN03922486, study PRJEB24848) | human gut metagenome | isolation source: stool sample | host: Homo sapiens | place: Germany | collected 2011-05 | reverse complement strand
ATTTTACTGGATGTTGTTATGAACAATACCGAGTTTTCTTGTTCAATAATATGATAAAATATTATTGCATCAAAGGAGGATGCAATAATGAAACAATCAAAGAAGATAGTTGGAAGAAGAGATTATTGGACAGTTGATATTCACTATGGTGAATATCAAGGAAAAAGGAGATATGTAGTTGAAGAAGATATCAACGCTGAGGATGGTGTTGAATCAATGTCTGACGCGATTAAATGGTTCAATGATTTTGTGGATGAAAACGAGAGGGACTTAGTTTTCGCAGATGGCGAGATAACTCATATGAGCGTCGCAATCGTCGAAGATGAGGATGGTGACGAAGAAGAAGATTGGGATGACGTCGATGAAATTGGTGGAAAGAGTCTCCATTGGGACAGAAGTGATTTGGATGATGAAGAGGATGGCGATGAGGATGAAAATTGACAAGAACTATTATTCAATTTTGATCAAATATCCAGAAGATGATGGGGAGGACAAGAAATAAATGAAGTTTGTCGTACATATCTATTCGTGTACTTCGTCGACGCGTAAGCTGGTCGACAAGTACAATTACGAGTGGCCCAATTGGTCAGTCGTATGCAAGTTTTTCGAAGCTCGAGGCTATCAACAGGTCGGACCGTCGAACATCCGTGACAGATGGTTCCAGGTCAGCATCAATGACGTTGAGGGTCATCGAGTATTGATCCACGTCGTGTGGCCCTATCGTGAGCGCAAAGCAAAAAGGAGGAATTCGGGCAAATGCTGAAGTATCAGTTCAATAAGGAAATCCCGATGTATTTCGAGAATCAGGAAGTAGTAGAAGATACGTTAAAGTTGATGGGAGAGGAAGCCGAATCAGCGGCGATTACGTATGTGTATTTTAGGGCGAATCGTGGTGCGAGACTGCTTCTGGTCACAGGCAACAAGGACAAGAAGGCGTTCGACAAAGTCTACAAAGCTGTCAAGTCGAAGGACAATGGAAGACTGTTCATCAACTTTGTATATCGTGGAGGAGAGCAGGATTCCAATGTGATCATCCTCTCCCATATCAGCGAGAAGGAGATGATTGACTATCTGTTGAAGAAGGATTTGAAGAAATTGAAAGGTAAGGAATAGAATCATGGAAGAAAAGAATAAGGAAGTCAAGTTGAGTACTCAGGAGTTTTACACGAACATCGTCAACAACTGTCTCAACAATTTGTTTGATGACGGAGACCGATTGAAGGTCACGCATGCCCTCGTCGATGGTGAGAAGGTCTGGTTTGACACCGCTGTCGTCTCTGAGAAGGGTGGCAGTCGAGCAGTGATTTACTCTGTCGAGTGTCAGTTGTCGATAATCATGGATGCTTTGCAAGACGCTATCGAACGCGAAAGACATCCGAAGGATCTCAACATCAATGATTTCGTTGTTGAGATTGAGGATGACGATTCCGATTTAATCGAATTGAAAAAGAATCTTGACTGAGGAATAGGAGGATGATAGAATCGAATAGGACAACCGGCAACATTGCAGTCAATCGCTCTTCTCGATTCAGCGATCCCTCCTAACACAGTTTTCCTTTCAGTATCATCGTTGCCTGTTGTCATGTCATGGGAAGCATAGCTTCTCGCCAAAAATCAAAAGGAGGCTAATTATGGCAAAAGATGTTAAAGTAATCGTGAAGAGACTTCAGGGAGTCTCCAAGAGAACAGGTAGCAAGTATGATTTTTTCACCTATTCAGGAGTCGAGAAAGACGGAACGAAATGTGAGTTCAAATTCACGAAGTCTTGCAAGAATTATCCACAGGAGGAAGGCAGTTTCACATTGCACATCCCCGATGGAGGAATCTCCAAGGACAAAGGTTCGGTCTACGAGCGCTTCTGGATCCGTGCTGTCGACAGCTATGAAGTCTTCGATGGTTTCAAGGCTGTCGATGATGACGATCTTCCTTTCTAGGAGATAGCTGGAAGGTTGGTCAAAGGAGGCGCATGTCAATGCGCCTCTTTGTTTTATAGGAGGAAAAACAATGTCAAGAATCAAGCTGGGAAAGATAGTAGAGAAGAGATATCAGAGGGCGCACGAGAAGTTCCCGACGATGTTCAGGAATCGTCGAGACTATCTCGTCTACAAGGAGATGTATTCCAAAGCCAGGAGGAAGATGGAGCTATTCTCCGACAAGGAATTCGGATTTGGAGGATTGGTCAGCTACAGGATGCCGGTCAATTATCTCGATCTCGTCGAGAGGGAGGGTCTCGACAAGGAGATCCTTGAGAAATTTTCGACTCGTGAGTCGGTGCTCTCCAATAGGAAGAGGCTGAGGGAGCTGACAGCCAGAGGCAGCAGTCGTCAGATAATCGGTCAGTCTTTGAGACTTCTGGAGCAAGGCCTCGAATATGTCTTCGACGACAAGTCGAGGAAGATCGTCGACGCATTGAAGGAATTCGCGCCTTACGAGCTTGCTCAGTTCCTTCAGTTCAACAGCGACATTCGACAGGTCATCGACTATCATTCGATGATGAAGAAGACGATGTCGGACCGTTGGGGAGGCATGCTTGGCAAAGGTGTCGAGCTGCTTCGTGAAGGTTTCGAGGAGAGGGACATCACCGCGGATAATTTCATGGCCCGAATCGCATATTTCAAGAAACGACTGGGGAAGAAGAAGTACAGAGATCTCTACGACAGGAAGAGGAAATCGAGATATGGCAGGAGAAGAAGGAAAGCAAGGAAATAGCTATGGACCGACCTATGTGGCCGATTTCGAGACAAGGTGCTCGGAGACGAACAGGCTCTATGGAGTCACGAGCGTGTGGCTCTGGGACATATGCAGACTAGGAAGCCTCGAGCATACGACAGGCAACACTATGGAGGAGTTCATCGACGAGATCGAGCTGATGGCGCCTTGCACCATCTACTTCCACAACCTCAAGTTCGACGGGAATTTTCTGATATCGTGGCTTCTCAAGAACGGATTCAAGTGTAAGCAGATGAACCGTCGAAGGAAGAAGATGGATGAACGGACGTTCGACTGTCTCATCACGGAGTTGGGAGTATTCTACACGATCTCCATATGTTTCGACGGGAAGAACGTGGTGCAGATCCGCGACTCGTTAAAGAAGATCCCCGGAACTGTCCGAGAGATGGCTGCGGCTTACGGACTGCCGATCAGCAAAGGCGATTGCGACTATACGATGGAGAGACCCGATGATTACCAGCCGACGAACGACGAGATCGACTATGTGAGACGCGATACGGAGATAGTCGCCCGTGTCCTTCAGATGCAGTACGATCAGGGAATGACGTTCATCACGAGTGCGAGCGACACTCTCAATCTCTACAAGGACAGTCTCAAGGGAACGTTCAGGCTTCTCTTCCCGGTCGTGACCGAGGAGGTCGACGAGTATATCAGGCAGAGCTATCGAGGCGGCGTGTGCCAGGTTGCCGACAAGTATCGTGGGAAGGAAGTCACGGTCGACAATGTGTATGACGTCAACAGCATGTATCCCTATCAGATGTGCGAGAAACTGCTGCCCTATGGGAATCCGGTGCATTTCGATGGGGAATACGAGGCCAATCCGTCCTATCCGCTTTACATTCAACGCGTGAGGGTATGTCTCGAGCTCAAGGAAGGAATGCAGCCGTCAATCCTCGAGAAGTCCGTGGGCACGATATTCGACGACATCGAATACATCAGCTCGACCGACGGCGACGTGGTCGAGCTGACTCTGACGAGCGTGGATCTCGAACTGATGTTCCTGCACTACCATGTGATGTCGATAGAATACGTCGACGGCTACATGTTCCACGGGTCGAGGAATCTGTTCAAGAAGTATCTGAAGCCTCTCTTCGAGGAAAAATGCAGCACCAAGGGCGCAAGAAGGCAGCTCATGAAGATTCTGATCAATTCGCTGTATGGGAAGTTCGCAAGTCAGACGAAGAGGTTTTCGAAGGTCCCGAAGCTCGATCAGTGGGGAGTTGTCCACTACGAATACGGGGACGAGAGAATGCAGTATGTCGAGCCGGTCTATACAGCTGTCGCATGCTTCATAACTGCCTATGCGAGAGCTCAGCTGTTCGAGGTCATAAGGAACAATCAGGACATCTTCATGTATTGCGACACCGATTCCGTCCATCTCAACGGCGTCGGAAGAGACATATGGGTGAACTCGAAGGCGCTTGGAGCGTGGAAGATCGAGAGCGACGCGGACAAGGTCGTGAAGGCGAAGTATCTCGGTCCGAAGTGCTACTATCAGGTACTGGAGAGCGGTGCGCACAACGTCAAGATAGCAGGCTGTCCTGACGCCGTGAAGGATCTGATACAGTACGACGAGTTCAAGGAAGGCAGCACGTTCGGAGGAAAGCTCGTCCCGAAGCTCGTCAACGGAGGAGTGATCCTCGAGGATACTTATTTCACAATCAATCCGAGAAGATGACGAAAATGCAAGCTGAAGCGCTTGCATTTTTGGTATAATAGTATTCGGAGGTACACCTATATGTCAACAGAAGTAATGGCGGCATTGATAGCCTCGTTAGTGGCTATCATAGGTGCCTTGACGTCGTTCGTAGTGAACTGGCTCAAGGCCAAATCGGTCCAGGCGGATCTCTCCTCGATAAAGGAGGCTCTTGGCAGAAGCGACAAGCTCTACTACATCGTCTGCCCCAACTGCAAGACCAAGATCTACCTGAGCCGTGTTTCTATCGAGGAGGATATTGAACAAGATGGAACCAAATAAGGAAGAGAAGAAGAAATCCGATCCCTCGGCTGAGAAGGGAATCATCGACGAACTGAATGAGCTCAGGAAGTCGATGGCGGACATCCAGGCGCTTCTGATGAAGAGCGCCGAGGATAGAAAGAAAGCTCAAGACACCAAGGAAAAGGAGGAGAAGGACGATGGCGAACTCAAGTATTGATCTTATTCAGCTCAAGTCGCGTCCGTTGAAGAGCGGCGACAGGGAGCTCAACGACGAGGAGCTTGCTTCCGTCGCGCTGGACAAAATAGGCGACTATCAGCTCAGGACCGGAAGTCCAGCTCCCGTGGATCCTAAATTTGTCGAATGGCTTCGCGAGGGCGCTTCCTACGTCAAGGAAGGAAAGGGCTCGTTCGCCGACTACAAGAAGGCGACGGTCCTCAAGACTCTCGACTACGACATGGTGCTGTCCAACACCAGGAAGGCCAACGAGAAGCTGGAGAAGTCCGGCGCCTTCGATTCCAAGGTGATGCACATAGAGAAAGGAGAACATTAGAACTATGGCAGCAATAGTATTGACAGACAACGAGTTCTTCACAGGACTCACCAATTTGGCTCTATTCATGCGTCTTTATGCGACCAACACATCAGACGCACCTGAGACATTCGTGGATTCGTTCATGACCGAGACCCTCGGTTCGGGAAACACCAAGATCTTCCCCTGGTCCGATTTGCCCACAGTAGGCGACTACAGCGGCACCAGCACATTGCTCACGGTCAAGAAGGTCGCCACCGGGGAGGAATACCTCCAGGTCACCGAGAAGAAGGTCATCGAGTCCTCATACAACAGATACATCCTCGACATGGCGTTTACATCCGAGTCCGGAATGAACGAGTTCATCGGATACATCCTCGGTCAGATGGAATCCGCCAAGACTGACCACCTCTACGGAGTGGTCATCGCCGATCTCTTCGCAAAGGCGTTGATAGGCAGCCAGTTGAGGACAGTCGACCAGTATGACGTATCCAAGGCAGCGACCTTCTCCGACCTCAACGCCGGACAGCTCATCAACCAGAAGAACATCACCGAGGCCGTCCAGCTTACCCTCGACAACATCCGTATATATTCCACCAAGTACAACAAGCTCGGAAACAAGCAAGCTTTGTCAATGAGCGACATGAAGTTCATCTTCGTGGATCCCTACAAGACAGAGAACATTATCAACCTCTTCGCCAGCTTGCTAAAGTCCGACGTGATCACAGACAAGTTCCACAAGCCTACAATGTACGAGATCCCCACCGACGCCGTCCCTGAGTCAGGAAGCACCGTCATCGGTTGGATCATGCACAAATACGCATATCAGCTCTTCTACAAGTTCGTGTTCACTGGAAGCTTCTTCGACATCTCCAACCTCACAGTCAACAACTTCCTCCATTTCTGGTATGGAAAAGGCTGGCTCGAGAATCTTCCAATCGTCAAATTGACAGCAAAGACCAAGACTTTGGGAGCATAGCGGTCTATGGAGTTCAAGTATCAGTATGCCTTGACAAGCGTTCCGTTCGACAGCTCGTACGAGAACGCGTTCAGGTTCGACACTCGAGCTCAGCAGGAAGCGTACTTCGGAACAAGTACGCTTTTTAATAATGCGAAGAGCGTCAACTTCGACTTCGGGAATCTCGTCAGGACCACCATCGTGATCCGCGAGAGACGCAGCCCGCTCGAGCTGATGGGATACAACTATCTGATCGTCAAGGACAACAACGAAGGGGCTGCACGTCGATACGTCTACTACTTCATCGACGACATCCAGTATATCGCCGGAGGAAACGATGGCACCGAGTCGCTGATAAGGCTCAATCTCACGATGGACGTCATCAACACCTATCTTCTCGATGTCGATCTCGGAAACGGCGCACTGATAGAGAGAGCCTCCCTCGACAGATGGACGAAGGACGACGACGAGGTCAACAGCGTCACGATGGATCTCGGGAAGGATTCATTGTTCAGACAGCCCGATCCGGAAGTCACTAGTCCGTCCCTCTTGATGACTGCGAGAACCTATAAGGCGCCGCATTATTCGAGAGACGAGAGCACAATGAGGAACGTCATCGAATGGATCGACAAGAATGTCTCGGCTTGGCTTTATGTCTACGTCGACAGGGCGCATTCGTGGAACAGCCATTACGATCTCGGAGGAGGCGGAGGCGTCACTGCTTCGATTCCAGACTATATGACTTGCGACAATCTTGCTTTCACCTCAAAGACCGACTATATCCCTGACTATGGGACGATCGTCGTTCCGATCTACAAGACCGACAAGGTCATCAAGGTCAGATACATGGCGCATATCACGACCGGACAAAGTCAGGCCTTGGCGGAGTATCAGATGGCGATAGACGTTAATGGTCTCAACGGATTGAGGGATCTCAACAACAATTCGTCATATATATTCACCCAGAAGTTGTCGGTCAAGCCTCCTATGAGTTTCTACGATCTTCACGTGGCCACCGAGCAGGACTCCGACGGGAACCTCATTCTTGTAGGCGGAAAGAATCCGAATCAGCAATATTCCGAGTATGGATATTCCGATTTCGGATCTCCCTTCGGCGTGCTGATGTCCGTCTACCACAACATCACGTATTTCGCGCAGACGAAGGATCAGAACCAGTATCTGCCGTGGAGACACAATCCCACGACGGGCGTATGGACTCCTCCCACGATAGCCGAAGTCAACAGTCATGACTTCTCCCAATGCCATGGAGTGTTCGTCGGAAGCTTCCAGAGACTGTACGACGACATGGTGACCGATCCGGTGGAGTTCGATATTCCTTACGACGTCAGGAAGGACAAGGGACACGCCAGGATCAAGGAGAACTGCCCGAAGCTGTACACGGCTCCGAACAGCGAGATAAGGATACAATGCAACGGCGACGCCGTCTCGTACACGGTCTCCGACCTCTCACTCGGAGACAAGGAGAACTCGCTCTCGCTTCTGTACGACGAGGTCGTGCAGCCTGAGATAAGCAAGTTCTACGTGAGACCTCAGGCACCGATAGGAATCTACGATGATTTCTACAACGACAATCTGTCCGGACTTGTATCCTCGTTCGATTCATCGATAGTCCTCGTAAACGACGCATACAGCGCATTCCTCGCAAGCAACAAGAACTTCTGGCTCCAATCATTCGCCTCGGCCTTGACCGGAGGTGCGTCGGGTCTTCTCGATTCGTGGCACGCCGGACATCCGGTGTCGGACATATCCAGGACAACGTTGTATCAGGAACCGATAGGCGGAAGATTCAAGTCACCGACCACCGGAAGATACGTTCCTCTCGGATCACCTGAGAGACCTATGAGGACCATAGGATCCCAGACAGTCAACTCGATGACGACCGTTCCTGGTTATATGAACTGGTCATCCGTGGGATTCTACGGATTGTCAGTCGCGAGGAGGCTCATCGACACTGCGATCACCATCGACAACGTCAAGGCCTCCCCTTCCAACATGAAGAACTCGACCGGAAACGCCTTCTTCTCGTTGGCTACGACAGGACTCGGACTCTACGTCGAGCAATATAAGCTTCTTGACGCCGACCGTGACCGTATCTACGATTTCTATTACATGTATGGATATCCGGTGAATCGCACAGGTTCCGTGGACGACTACATCAACATCAGATACTATTTCAACTACATACAAGCGACGCTTCAGAATGTGACCGGAAAAAGAAAATCCACAATCACGCAGGAACGTTGGGATATCCCCAACCAAATCCGCGACGAGCTCAAGAGGATCTTCCATCGAGGGATTAGATTCTGGAACGAGGGGACTGGATACGAGTTCCGCTACGATATGGAGAATTTCGAAAGGAGACTCAAATGAGCATATTCAGCAAGGACAAGACCGATTACAAGATGCTGTATCAGGAATCGGTCCTGAAGATGAACGGACTGATACAGGACATGTCCAACAAGCTCTACAACGCGAAGTTCAATCCGATGAAGACTGTTCCGTTCAAGGCGAAGGCCTATACGGACATGCTGTCGGCGAAGGACAGGATGATGTGCGTGTCGAGATACGAGTGGAGGCTTCCCATCGACCTTAGGTCGCAGCAACTGGAAGCCATGCTCTACGAGTTCCATTCGCTCGTGATGTTCGAGGACTGGGAGCGTGACGGCGTTCTCACATTCTCGAGATTCTCGAGACAGGGATCCCTCAATCCGTACGGACAGCTCGACAAGATCCAACCAATAGACTTCTCCGGACACGCATACGGACCGGTGCTGTCCGTGATCAACTCGAAGAACGCTTCTCCCAAACCCGGAGAGCGTGTCGGCGTGATCGTGTACGATTACACCCCATGGCTTCCAGGAGACGCCGCCATGCCCCGCGCCAAGCTCAATCTCGACACCACGATAAACGACCAGGTCAATGTCTACGAACAGATGATCAACAACATATACCTCTCGGTCAAGAAGGCTCTCGCTCTATGCGACAGCGACGAGCAGAAGAACGTCGTCATGGAACAGGCCGCAAGGATGTTCGATCCTTCCACTCCGATCGTCGCAATCTCGTCCAACTCGAAGATCGGAGGAGTGAACCAACCGGTGCAGATGTTCAACTTCGCAAACAACTTCGACACGCAGAACTATTGTCAGACTATCGAATACTACGACAAGGTGAGAAGAGGCTTCGACGGAATCCCGGCTCCCGACGCCTTCGAGAAGAAGGAAAGGATGATCACGTCCGAGGCGGAGAACAACGGAGTCGATACCGATGTCGTGCTTCAGGACGGACTCAGGAACCGCAAGGACGCCATAGAGCTGTTCAGGAAGTATGCGACAAGACCTGAGAACAAGGATATCTCCGTCGAGATATCCGAGGTTCTCAAACCAAAAAAGGAGGAAATATCCGATGATAACGACACAGACGTTCAGGATGAAAGAGATATACGATGACGAGGATTCATTCAATTCGGAGATGTACGGAAGGATCTCCACTTTCTATCCGAAGATAGTCGAAGGAGACTGTAGACTGGCGACCGATCTAATCTATCTCAGATACGCCAACAGCGAGGTCGCATACGACACTCCGGAGGCGTTCAAGAGAAACCTCTATATCAAGGTCGTGGACTTCGTTCCGCAGTTCGTGGCACGTCTCCAGAGACTGAGAGAGATCAACGCATTGACTCTCGACGATCTGATCGATGGAGGAACGACCATCATGAACTCTGTCGACAACTCGAACGACAAGGTGGCTGATCCATTGAATACCGTCCTCGAATACATAGGCACGCAGGACTCCACCAAGTCGACCGAGAACAAATTCGATTCGTTGCAGACGGCCATAGACAGGACGAAGGCACTGTACACCGAGAGATATCTCGGTTACTTCTCACCATTGTTCATCAAGATCTATGGCAGCACATCATATGATTCGTATCTTTATAAAAAGGAGGACTAGATCCATATGGCTGAAAATACAATAAACGACTTCAACACACTACCCGAGCAGGTTCAATTAAACAAGGAAGATATAGAGACAAATACTGCTGATATAACCAAGCTTAAGGATGATATAGGCAAAATCAAACCTAATGCGTGGGAGAAGAATACCTCTATCGTAGAAGGTGAAGTTACATTTGAACAATATATTCCAGCTGATTTCAACTCCGATATACCTTATAGTTTTGTCAAATATAATTTTGATGAGTCCGGAAATTCAAGTTTCCAAAATATTGGATTGATGGCTGGTAAAATTATTTATAGCAATGGTATTAGTATTCCTCTATTACAATTAATATTCTCTGATTCATCTAACATAGATATAGGAGAAACTAATATTTCTTTTCATTTTGGTAGTGATACTTCTACTGTCGAGATGCAATATAAAAATAATGATGCAATTCTTTTTCTTGATAAGACACGTTTTCAATTTGATAAAGGAGAGTTCATAACCGAGTTTTCCAATAGCGATGTTCACGATTATCATCAAGTCTTGACTGCTTTTGCAATCAACCAATATTATCTTAAGAAGTCCGACGCTTCAAATACTTATGTCACCAAGGTCCATGCTGACGCTACTTATGTCACAAAGCAAGACTATGAAGAGAGTATCGATACAGGTGATATTCAATTCACCACACAAGGATGGACTAAATTCAAAGCTATTACAGATACTGAGGGTCAAACTATAACATTGAGTGTTCCGGGAGATCTATTAGAGCATGTCCAAGTGACCGGAACTAACGATTTAAAATTACAATTAGTTTATAACGGTCACGCTGTATTTGAAAATGTCTATCTTCATCCTAACAATTCAATAAACAACCTTGATTACATTGCAGGAGCTAAAAGTACTTATTTCACAGGACAGGCTGTACTTACTCTTTCTACCCAATCGGAAGCATTGTTCTATATTGTTTATCAAGAGACTACTGGAATCACATTGCAATTGATTACAACACTTTAGATAGTATAATATAACTAGTTGATACGATACTTCGGTGCCAACTGGATCAATATATGGAAAGCCGGATTTCTCGAGATACAGGGCGAGAAGCTTTCGAGAAATCCTTTTGGGGAGGGTACTCCCTACGGATCCATATACCAGTGGCCCAATTTTTAATAGGAGCAAAAATCTTATGACAATATTCAAACCTTATTCATTCGTCAATACTAACAATCCAGGCGGTTGGTTCTCCCCTAATCCTTCAATGGCTTACGGTACGAAAATCGTTGCATGGATGGGAGCACGTCGCTGTGGAAAGACATTTCATGCTCTTAAATACTGCATTAAGAAATTTATATACAAAAATGAACCATTTGCATGGCTTAGAGACAACGATGAAGCTAGATCCAAACTTGCAGCCAACAACGGAGCGAAATTCTTCGAAGACGTGAGTCTCATGGACTTCAAACAAAAAGTCGTAGGATCCATAAACGGAAATACGATATTCATCAATAAAAAGACAGCCGGTTATCTGATGCCTTCATCAACATTCCAAAACTTCAAAGGAAACTCGTTCAATTCAATAAAGAACGCCGTATACGACGAATTCATTCCTGAAATAGGAGTGGCCAAAAAAGAAAGTAGATCATGGGAAGTCATCAATATGCTATATACAATCTTCTCGACTAGAGACGATGGAAGACTTCTGATGTTGTCGAATTCACTGTCCATATCAGATGAAATACTTCAAATCCTAGGAATACAAATAAACAAAGGATATGGAATATATATCAATCGAGAAAAAGATGTTGCTCTCCACTACTGCGACAATTCAATTGAATTCAAAAAGAAACAAGAGAACTCCATAATAGGTAAATTGATCAAAGGATCATACATGGAAGACAATTTGTTCAACAATAAATTCCTCGACGAAGATCCTTCACTCTATTACAAGAAGAGACCGTCGAAGTGCAAAGTCATCGCTGTACTAGATACGGGTACTTTGGCTTGTAGAGTATACTCGAGTCCAAGTGATGGATTGCTATATGTATCTGATCACTTCAATTCTGAAGCATATACTTCTTTACGCTATGTAAACGACTTGACAATGGTCAACTCGAGTCGTACACTTATACCGAAGTTCCGAATGGACCAAATGAAAAGCGCGTTTAACTCTGGGTTAATCCGATTCAGTAACGGACTGATAAAAGATACATTCGTGAACTTCATCTCTTCCAAACACTAAAGGGACCAGATTACTTTCTTCTTTATCCAAAGTGACACTGATATAAAGTGTCACTTTTTTAGTACAGAAATGACG
>OJPL01000609.1_pt1 | contig 12669 bp, 10 predicted proteins | sample 1598501 | NCBI WGS metagenome assembly OJPL01 (sample SAMN03922486, study PRJEB24848) | human gut metagenome | isolation source: stool sample | host: Homo sapiens | place: Germany | collected 2011-05 | reverse complement strand
CTCCCCTGCCGCCTTCGGGCGGCTTTTTTATTTGCGGTGTGCATTGCCATGCACGCCCGGGTGCCGGACGGAATACGCTGGGGCAGAAGCATACTTTTACCAGCAAAGGAGCGTATCTCCATGAAAAACACCGGAACTCTCCGCATCCAGACCTTTGCGGCCCGCCAGTCTGCCCCCATGGAGGGGGTGACCGTTGCGGTGCAGGGGGACGGCTTTACCCTGCACTGCATCACCGATGCGACCGGCAGCGCCGCCGATATCCCCGTTGAAGCCCCCGCCTGCACCCTCTCGCTGGACGAGGACAACACCATCCGCCCTTACGCCGTTGTCAGCCTGACCGCCGCAAAATCCGGCTACCGCACCGTGCGCATTGAGGGCATCCAGATCTTTGCCGGGCAGATAACGCTGGCACAGCCTGCGATGATTCCGGTCACGGAGGAAGGCAAAGACATCCCGGACGCGCCCATCGTCATCCCGCCGCACCCTTTGTTTGCGGGCAGCGACGGCAGCGGTGCACAGCCGGTGGAAAACTGCACGCCCCGGGTGCTGGACAAGGTGATCATCCCCAAAAACATCACGGTGCATCTGGGCAAACCGGCCGCCTCAGCCCGCAACGTGACCGTGTCCTTCCGGGATTATATCGCCAATGTCGCCTCCAGCGAGGTATACCCCACCTGGCCGGAGCAGGCCCTGCGGGCCAACATCCACTGCCAGATCTCACTGGCGCTGAACCGCATCTACACCGAATGGTACCCCAGCAAGGGCTACACCTTCAATATCACCAACTCCACCAGCTACGACCAGTATTACGTCCATGGCCGCACCGTGTTCGATGTGATGGTGCGCATCACCGATGACATTTTCAACACCTATCTGCGCAAGCGCGGCACCGTGAACCCCTATTACTCCGAATACTGCGACGGCAAGTCGGTCACCTGCCCGGGGCTCAAGCAGTGGGGCACGGTGACGCTGGCCAACAACGGGCGCAGCGCTTTACAGATCCTGCGCTACTACTACGGCAGCGATATCGAGATCGTGCGTACCAGCAACATCCAGTCCATCCCCCAGAGCTACCCTGGTTCGCCCCTCCGGCAGGGAGACAGCGGCACGGCGGTGTTCACCCTGCAGCGGCAGCTGAACCGCATTACCAAGGACTACCCCTTCCTTGGCAAACTGACTGTGGACGGGGTATTCGGCAGCCGGATGGCCGCCACGGTACGGGCGTTCCAGAAACAGTTCAATCTGACCGCCGACGGCATGGTGGGCCGCCAGACCTGGTATAAGATCAGCTATATCTATGTGTCGGTCAAGGATCTGGCCGAGCTGACCAGCGAGGGCGAGACTTCCAACGGCACCCTCTCGGACGGCACCTGGGGCGGCACGGTCCTGCGCACCGGCTCCACCGGCAGCGCCGTGGAGCAGCTGCAATTCTGGCTGAACACCCTGGCCCAGTACGATTCCGCCATCCACTCGGTGACAGTAGATGGCGTGTTCGGCAGCGGCACCGCCGCAGCGGTGCGGGCCTTCCAGCGCAAATACGGCCTGACCGTGGACGGCGTGGTGGGCCGCACCACCTGGACCGAGGTCTACGACCAGTTCCGCAGCATCCAGTCCGACAATGGAACCCCCAACGCCTACCCCGGCACCGCCCTGCGGGAGGGTTCCAGCGGCCAGAACGTGCGGCTGGTGCAATTCTGGCTCAAGATTGCCCGCACCGTGTACACCAGCCTTGCCAACGTGACGGTGGACGGGAAATTCGGCGCTGGCACGGCAGCGGCTGTGCAGCGGTTCCAGCGGTACTTCGGGCTGACGGCAGACGGGGTAGTGGGGCGCACCACATGGCAAAAGCTGTACGAGGTGTACAACGATATCGCCAACCGGCTGCTTTCCCCTTCCCTGCGCCCCGGCGAGTACCCGGGTGTGCTGCGCACCGGCTCTTCCGGCACAGCGGTGCGGGAGCTGCAATTTTACCTCTACCTCATGAGCGCCTACGAGAGCAGCATCCCGCCGGTAAGCATTGACGGCAAATTTGGCGCGGATACTGAGTGCGCGGTGCGGGCGTACCAGCGGTTTGCGGGGCTTACCGTGGACGGCGTGGTAGGGCGCACCACCTGGAACTCCCTCTATGGCCGCGCCAGCCAGCTGCGCAGTTCCGGGCCGGTGGTCACGCTGAAGCGTCTGCCCTACCCCGGCACCCCGCTCACCGTAGGCAGCAGCGGCAGTGCCGTGCTGTACTACACTCTCCTGCTGCAGCGCATCGCCTATTATTTTTCCAGTGTAGAGGCTCCGCCCCTCTCCGACCAATACACCGACGAGACAGCCGCCGCCACCCGCAGCGCCCAGCAACTGCTTGGGCTGGAGCAGACCGGCGTTGCAGATGCCGACACATGGACGGCGGTAGAAGCGCTGAGTTTGCAGCTGGCCGCCCACGCCCCGAACCCGGACCGAGACGTTCCACCCAGTACCTCCTACCCGGGCCGCGCCATCGCCGAGGGCAGCGCCGGGCAGGAGGTAGGACAGGTGGAGCGCTGGCTCAACCGCCGGGCGCAGCTTTCCTGCGGTGAGGACTATGTGGCCGACAATAACCGCTTTGGCGCGGCAGACGCCGCTGCCGTGCGGGCTGTCCAGCAGCAGGCGGGCCTGCTGGTGACCGGCATCGTGAACCGTGATACCTGGGCCGCCCTGCAGGCCCAGAGCTGCAATTGCGACAAGGAGGAGTGAGCCATGGCACGGCTTCTGATCTACGACGCCTACGAAAACAAGGTGTACACCTACGCCAACCTCAACGAGAACGACCCCATGCCCTACAGCACCGGCACCACCCTGCGGGTACGAGAGTTCCGGGGCAAATCGGCCAGTCGCACCCTGTGGACCACCATTGCCGCCATGGAAGCCTGGAACCTGACCCGCCGCAAATACGGCAAGAGCATCCCGGTGGGGTATGCTTTCCGGCGCATCTGGGAGGGCGGCCACGGCACCCGCAGCCAGCACTATGCAGGCGTGGCATTCGACGTGGGCCAGAGACTGACCCAGACCGAGCGCACCGCCATTTACAACGCCGCCCGGAACACCGGGGCCTGGGGCTATGTGGAGCCTTTGAGCCAGACCCCCACCTGGGTGCACATGGACCGCCGCTACGGCACCCCCGCCTGCAGCGGCACCACGGCAGGCTACCCCACCCTGCGGCGGGGCAGCCGGGGCTGCTATGTGATGATCCTGCAGGACGCTCTTTCCACCCTGGGCTACCAGACCGGCAGCCGCATCGACGGCGTATTCGGTGCCCGCACCGAGGAAGCTCTGCGCGGTTACCAGCGGCGCACCAGTCTCTCGGTGGACGGGGTGTGCGGCTGCAACAGCTGGAAAAAGATCAGCACCGCCGTGCTGGGCGTGGGTCGTACCAAGACCACCATCGACTGATTTTTTGCGCAAAGAAGCCCGGAAGCATCAGACGCCTCCGGGCTTCTCATTTTTCGGGATAAAATTCAGCCGTTCACAATGTGCTCTCCGCTGCCCTCCAACCAGGTGCGCAGGTTGCGGGTGGTGATGTCCATCAGCCGCTGCAAGGCCTCCCGGGTGGTCCAGGCCACATGGGGGGTCAGGATGGCGTTGGGCAGACTGCGCAGGCGGCTGTCCTGCGGGAGCGGCTCGGTGCCAAAGGCATCGGCCCCATAATAGGCCAGCTGCCCGCTCTGCAGGGCATCGGCCACGGCTTCCTCGTCCACCAGCGCACCGCGGGCGGTGTTCAGCAGGATCATGCCGGGCTTTGCCTTGGCCAGTGCCCCGGCATTGATGAGTCCCCGGGTAGCGGGCGTGGCCGGACAATGCAGGCTGAGCACATCGCTGCGGGCCAGCAGGGTGTCAACGTCCACAAACTCCACCCCGTCCTCTGCGTACTCCGGGCGCACGGTGCGGGTGCACACCAGCACCTTCATGCCAAAGGCGCGGGCGATGCGGGCAGTCTGGCGGCCGATGCTGCCGTAGCCGTACACGCCAAAGGTTTTGTCCAGCAGCTCCATCTGGGGCAGCAGGCCATATTCCGCCGGGATGTCCAACTGCCAATGACCCGCTTTCATGGCGCGGTTGTAGCGCTCAGCGCACTGGCAGATGGCCAGCAGCAGACTGAAGGTCATCTGCGCCACACTGTAGGTGGAGTAGCCCGGCACGTTGGCCACGGCCACGCCATGGCGGCGGCAGGCTTCCAGGTCCAGATTGTCGGTGCCTGTGGCGATGATGCCCACCCATTTCAGGTTGGGGCACTGGGCCAGAATGTTTTCGTCGATGCGGCACTTGTTCAACAGCACCAGATCGGCGTCCCCGATGCGGGGCGCGATCTCCTCATAGGCGGTGCGCACATAGCTCACGGTGTCGGGCACCAGCGCCTTCACACCGGACCAGTCCAGGTCGCCCGGCTCCATCACATAGCTTTCCAGAATGACTGCTTTCATGGTTCTTCCTCTCTTTTTCACACTCTCGTTGTTATGCCGGGTACATAGCCAGCAAGGTCTCCTGCCCGGCGGTCTGTCGGCTGTCCAGTGCCGCATACCCGCTTGCCAGCAGACGGGCCAGCCGGGCACGGTCCTGCAGCGGCACCCACACCGGCACCGGGTCCCGGGCCGCGCACCCGGCGGCCAGCACAAAGCAGGGTGCCAGACTGTTCAGCGGGCGCAGGGCCCGCAGCGCCAGCCCCTGCCGGATGTACAACGGCAGCAGAGCGTCGGACTGCGCGGTACATTCCAGCACCGCCAGCACCCGCCCGCCCCGGGCAAGGCGCTCCGCCCGGGCAAAGGCCGCCCGGAGCAGCGGTTCTGCAGCATCGGGCTGATGCAGCACCGGCGGCGTGAGGAACTGCCCGCCCTCCACACCGCGCCAGCCTGCCCAGGCCCGCAGGGCCGCGGCAAGGGCCGTGTCAGCATTCAGCGGTTGGAGCAGCACAGCTCCGGCCGGAGCCCCGGCGGCATCGCACACGCCGCACACCTCGCCTACGGTAAGCATCCGCAGCACCTCGCTGCGGGGGCGGTAAAGACTGCCTGCCTCGCCCCGGAGCAGAAAACAGAATTCCTCGGCGGAAAACCGCCGCACCGGCCGCACCCGCGGCGGGTCACAAACCTGGATCATTTTGGGTCCCCCATTCTTTTCTGGAATGCTCTCAGCATACCGAAAAGCGGGTGCGAACCGGCTCGAAACCGCGCTGCCTTATTCCAGCACGACGTCCTCGCTCAGGACCTGCCCGATGGGCTTGGCAATGCACAGATCTGCCTGGGCGTCGGCCCCGGTGGGCTGCATGTTGATCACCACCAGATGGTCGCCCCGGAAATACCGGATGAGCCCGGCCGCCGGGTACACCACCAGACTGGTGCCGCCGATGATGAGGGTGTCCGCGTGGCGGATGGCGTTCACTGCGCCGGACAGCACTTCCTCGTCCAAACCTTCCTCATACAGCACCACATCCGGCTTGACGATGCCGCCGCATTTTTCGCAGCGGGGCACCCCGGTGCTGTTGGCGATGTAGTCCACATCATAAAAGGCCCCGCAGCGGGTGCAGTAGTTGCGCAGGGTGCTGCCGTGCAGCTCGTACACGGTCTTGCTGCCCGCGGCCTGATGCAGCCCGTCGATGTTCTGGGTGACCACGGCCTTCAGCTTGCCCTGCTTTTCCAGCTTTGCCAGACGCAGGTGTGCGGCGTTGGGCTTGGCTCCCTTTACAATGAGCTTATCGCGGTAAAACCGGTAGAATTCCTCCGGGTTCTGTTCCCAGAAGGTATGGCTGAGAATGGTCTCCGGCGGGTAGTCGTATTTCTGGTGATACAACCCATCCACACTGCGGAAATCCGGGATGCCGCTCTCGGTGGACACTCCCGCCCCGCCAAAAAAGACGATGCGGCTGCTCTTTGCCAGAATCTCTTCCAATGCCTGTACCATAAATGCAAACGCCCCTTTCCTCATGGCTGATTTTGTGTTAAGATACCATCAGTATAGCACATTCTGGCCAGAAAGGAAGCGTTGGTTTTTTGAACGTCTGGTACATCAACAGCATGCTGGGCACCCTGCGGCTGGAGGAAGAGGACGACGCCCTGTGCGGAGTACAGCTGTGCCCGGACGGCGTGCCGGACCTGGAGCCGCTGCCCCGCAAAGTCTGCGAGACGCCCCTGCTGCAGGAAACCGAAGAGCAGCTCAACGAATACTTTGCCGGGGCACGGCGGGAGTTCGACCTGCCGCTGGCCCCCAAAGGCACCGCCTTCCAGAAAGCGGTCTGGGCCGAGATGAACAAGATTCCCTACGGCGAGGTGCGCACCTACGGTCAGCTGGCCGCGGCCCTCGGCAAACCAAAGGCCGCCCGCGCCGTGGGCGGGGCCTGCCACTGCAACCCCATTGCCATCATCCAGCCCTGCCACCGGGTAGTGGGTGCCAACGGCTCCCTCACCGGCTACGCCTACGGGCTGGAGGTAAAAGAGTATCTGCTGGAGCTGGAGCAGGATTAAGGGCGCAAAAGCCTCCCCACCACAGTGGGGAGGCTTTTTTATCGCTGATGTTCCGCAAACATCCTGCCCAGTTCCGGCAGGATGTCGTGGGGCAGCATGCCGTATTCGCCGTGGACGGCGGCGGCACGGTCGGCGGCGGCACCATGCAGGTACACCGCACAGGCGGCAGCCTCATAGGCGGGCAGGCGGCAGGCCAGCAGGGCGGCGGTCATGCCCGCCAGCACGTCCCCGCTGCCGCCACGGGAAAGGCCGGGGTTGCCGGTGGGGTTCACGCACACCCGGCCGTCCGGGGCCGCTACCACCGTGCGGGCGCCTTTGAGCACCACCACGGCGTTCCACGCCTGCGCATACCGCAGGGCCGTGCCCTCCCGGTCGGCGTTGATCTGCGCCGCCGACAGGCCGGTGAGCCGGGCCATCTCGCCGGGGTGGGGCGTGACGATCAGCTCCCCCGCCGGGTGTGGGAAAGCTCCCCCTTCTGCCAGCAGCCGGGCTGCGGCGTTCAGGCCGTCGGCGTCCAGCACGGCACTGCCCGCAAAACCGGGCAAAAGCTGCTGCACAAGGGCCTGGGTCTCGGCGGCGCGGGCCGCACTCTGGGCGGTGCCGCCAAGGCCGGGGCCAAGCAGCAGAACGGTTGCTTTCTGCCGCCGGAGCAGCGGCACGTTTTCCGGGGAAATACCGCCCTCGGCCCCTGCCCTGCAGGGGCACAGGCAGCACTCCGGCAGGCGGGCTGCGGCGGCGCTCACCACCGGTTCCACACTGGCAAGGGTCACGATGCCCGCCCCGGTGCGCAATGCGCCCTCTGCGGCCAGCAGTGCAGCGCCCCGGTAGAATGCGCTGCCCGCCACGGCCAGCACACTGCCAAAGGTACCCTTATGGCTGTCCCGCGGGCGGCGGGGGATATTCTGCCAGACAAATTCTTCGGTAATTTCAACAGCCATCATTCCACCTCCGGCCGGACGATTTGAAATGCCCTCCGTTTCACTCTGGGCATTCTCAGCGGAAAAATTATTTTTTATCGCAACGAGAGCAGCCTGCGGGCTGTTCCCATTGCTTTTTCACGGGTGGGTCGTAACGGAAAATTGCAGCATCACGCTTCCCCCTGCACCAGGGCGCGGATCTGCTTTTCCACGTTCTGCACTTCTTCGTGGAACATGCGGGCGGAAACGCGCAGGGCACCGTGGCCCAGGATGATGATCTGCTCCATGCCGTCGGAGGTGGCCACCCGGACGCGGCGGTTCCGGCCGATCTCATGGGTGACCCGCTCGATGAACATGTCCGCCGTTTCGGCCTCCTTGGTGTAGACCACATGGATATTGTGGTACTGCTCAATGCTGCCGGGGCTGCCGGGCACCCGGTAGGCATCGAACACCAGGATGAGCACGCACTTCTGGAAGCCCTGATAGTTGCACAGGATGTCCATCAGCTTGTGGCGGGCGGCGTCCAGGCTCTCTTTGGAAAGGGCGTTCAGCTCGTCCCACGCAAAGATGATGTTGTAACCGTCCACCAGCAGGTATTCCGGCGCGATCTCCCACTGCTCGGCGGCAAAGTCGGGGCGCTCCCGCTTCTGCACCGGGCGGAAGGCTGCCAGCGGGTCCCGCTTGATGGGGCCGTAGGTGCGCTCGAAAATTTTGAGCAGCTCGGCGTCCTCTTCCAGCGTGGCGCGGTAGGCCATGGCCCGGCGCTGAGGCACAGCCGCTTCCTGCTCCGGACGGGTGCTTTTGCCCCAGCCGCTGTCCACATGCATGTGGCTGCGCACCTGATCCCAGGGCACCACAAATCCGGCCCCGTGGGCACAGAACACGGAATCTGCCGGGTTGTCGAGATCATGCTCCGGCTCATAGCCGATGGCCGCGATCACCTCCTGCGCGTTGTGGCAGGGGCGGTAGCCGTCCAGTGTCAGGCTCAGATGGCCCCGGCCGCGGGTGTAGCTCACCACTTCCATGGGGTAGCTGCGCATGGTGGACACCGGTGCAAACCCGGTGAGCACCGCCGTCTCCTCCCCGCTTTCCGGCGGGTCAAAGGTGCCCTCCATGCGCTGGATATCGCTCATGGCGCGGCCGATGTTCTCGGCGGGTACCTCCAGCCGAAAAGCATACCACGGCTCCAGCAGCTGGCTTTTGGCCAGCATCAGGCCCTGCCGTACTGCGCGGTAGGTGGCCTGCCGGAAGTCGCCGCCCTCGGTGTGCTTGAGGTGGGCCCGGCCCGCAATGAGGGTGATCTTCACATCGGTGAGGGGCGACCCGGTCAGCACGCCAAGATGCTGTTTTTCTTCCAGATGGGTCAGCACCAGCCGCTGCCAGTTTTTGTCCAGCACCTCTTCCCGGCAATCAGCGGCAAACTGCATGCCGCTGCCGCGGGGCAGGGGTTCCAGTTTCAGGTGCACTTCCGCGTAATGGCGCAGCGGCTCATAGTGGCCCACGCCCTCCATGGGTTCGGTGATGGTCTCCTTGTACAGGATGCCGCCGGGGCCGAACTCCACTTCCAGCCCGAACCGCTCGGCCAGCAAGCTGCGCAGCACCTCCAGCTGGATCTCGCCCATCAGCTGGACATGGATCTCACCCAGCGTCTCGTTCCACACCACATGGAGCTGGGGTTCCTCTTCTTCCAGTCGGTGCAGCTTGCCCAGTGCTGCATGCACGTCGGCCCCCTCCGGCAGCAGCACCTGATAGCTCAGCACCGGTTCCAGCACCGGCAGGTCACTGTCCCGCTCCGCGCCCAGTCCCTCGCCGGGGCGGGCCTTGGTCAGGCCGGTCACAGCACACACCTGCCCGGGACCGATGGCCTCTGTCAGTGTGTATTTGGCACCGGAATACAGCCGCAGCTGGTTGGCTTTTTCGGCCCAGGGCTCGCCGTCCGCTTCGCCGGTAAGCTGGGCTTTCACCTTCAGTTCCCCGCCGGTGACCCGCAGCCAGGTCAAGCGCGCGCCCTGCTCGTCCTGTGACACCTTGAACACCTTGGCGCCAAAGGCTTCCAGCGCCGGAGCCGGGCGGGTGTAACGGTCCAGCCCGTCCAGCAGGGCATCCACACCCTCCAGCTTGAGGGCCGCCCCGAACCAGCACGGGAACACATGCCGCCGCGCAATGGCAGGGATGAGGTCGGCGTCCTGCAGCTGTCCGGCATCCAGCATCCGGTCCATCAGGTTTTCGTCGCACAGGGCCAATGCCTCGTCCCGGTCGGCCTGTTCTGCGCCAAAGTCCACAAAGCCCTCGCCCAGGCGGCGGTTCAGCTGGGCAAGAAGCTCCTGCCGCTCCATGCCGGGCAGGTCCATCTTGTTCACGAACACAAAAGTGGGCACATGGTAGCGCCGCAGCAGCCGCCAGAGCGTCTCGGTATGGCTCTGCACGCCATCGGTGCCGCTGACCACCAGCACCGCGTAATCCAGCACCTGCAGGGTGCGCTCCGTCTCGGTGGAAAAATCCACATGGCCCGGTGTGTCCAGCAGGGTGATGTCGGTATCACCCGCCGTGAGCAGGGCCTGTTTGGAAAAGATGGTGATGCCACGCGCTTTTTCCAGCGCGTCGGTGTCCAGAAAGGCGTCCTTGTGATCCACCCGGCCCAGGCGGCGGGTCACACCGGCGCGGTAGAGCATGGCTTCCGACAGGGTGGTCTTGCCGGAGTCCACATGGGCCAGAATGCCCAGTACGATTTGTTTGCGCGTTGATTCCATCCGCTCAGTCTCCCTCAATGCATATTCCTATTTATTGTATCACGGGCGGGGCAAAAAGAAAAGCGGAGCGACCGCAGCCACTCCGCTTTTTAAAAGGATTTGATTTACTCCACGATGATGCTCTTGCCAGTCATCTCTGCCGGGACAGGCAGGCCGATGTAGGGCAGCATGGTGGGTGCGATGTCGGCCAGGCAGCCGCCCTCGCGCAGCTTCACGTCGCCGCAGCCAACGGCCACGAAGGGCACCACGTTGGTGGTGTGGGCGGTGAAGGGGGTGCCGTCCGGGTTCATCATCTTTTCGGCATTGCCGTGGTCCGCAGTGATAAAGGCGCAGCCGCCGGCGTTCAGCACGGCAGAGACCACCTGGTCCACAGCAGTGTCCACAGCCTCGACGGCCTTGACGGCAGCGTCGAACACGCCGGTGTGGCCCACCATGTCGCAGTTTGCGAAGTTCAGGATCACCACATCGTACTTGCCGCTCTCGATGCGCTTGACGCACTCGGCAGCCACTTCGGGGGCGCTCATCTCCGGCTTCAGGTCGTAGGTAGCCACCTTCGGGCTGGGGATGACGCAGCGGTCCTCACCCTCGTAGGGAGCCTCGACGCCGCCGTTGAAGAAGAAGGTGACGTGTGCGTACTTCTCGGTCTCTGCAATGCGCAGCTGGGTCTTGCCGTTCTCAGACAGGTACTGGCCCAGAACGTTCTTCAGCTCCACCGGCGGGTAAGCCACTTCGCAGTTGGGCATGGTGGCGTCGTACTCGGCCATGCAGACGTAGTGCACCTGCTTGCGGCCGCCGCGGCGCTCAAAGCCCTTGAAGTCATCGTCGCAGAAGATGCGGGTCATCTGACGGGCACGGTCGGGGCGGAAGTTCATGAAGATGACGGTGTCGCCGTCCTGCACGCGGCCGCCCTCGCAGGTGACGCAGGGCAGAACGAACTCGTCGGTCTTGTCGGCAGCGTAGGAAGCCTCGATGGCCTCGGCGGCATTGGCGGCGTGGTTGCCCTCGCCGTAGACAAAGGCAGCATAGGCCTTCTCTTCACGGTCCCAGTTGTTGTCGCGGTCCATGGCATAGTAACGACCGGAAACGCTGGCGATCTTGCCGATGCCCAGCTCGTCCAGCTTGGCCTGCAGGTCAGCCAGGAAGCGCTTGCCGTCATGGGGGTCGGTGTCGCGGCCGTCGGTGATGCAGTGCAGGTAGACGTCCTTGGCACCCATGTGCTTGGCCATTTCCAGCACGCCGAACCAGTGGTCCGCATGGCTGTGCACGCCGCCGGTGCCCACCAGGCCCATCAGATGGATGGCCTTGCCGGCGTCGATGGCAGCCTGCATGTTCTTGACCAGAACAGGGTTCTTGAGCATCTCACCGTCCTTGATGGACTTGGTGATCAGGGTCAGCTGCTGGTACACGATGCGGCCGGCACCCATGTTGGTGTGACCGACCTCGGAGTTGCCCATCTGGCCGTCGGGCAGGCCCACAGCCATGCCGGAAGCCTCAATGGTGGTCATGGGGTATTTTGCCATCAGAGCATCCAGATGGGGGGTCTTGGCGGCCACCACGGCATTGCCGTAGGTCTCGTTCGGCACCCAGCCAAAGCCATCCATGATGCACAGAAGAACAGGTTTCTTTGCCATAAAATGAAATCTCCTTTAATTTTGAACAAATAGCGCCCGGCTCAGCGCTGGATTACGGCGCAGCCGGGCGCTGGAAAGCATAATTTCGTCAGCCTTTAGCCCTTGGTGGCTGCGTTGACGATGACTGCAAAGTCAGGAGCCTTCAGGGATGCGCCGCCGATCAGGCCGCCGTCCACGTCCTTCTTGCTCAGCAGCTCTTCGCAGTTCTTGGCGTTCATGCTGCCGCCGTACTGGATGGTGGTAGCCTCAGCCACAGCCTCACCGTACACCTCGCCGATGACCTTGCGGATCTGGCCGCAGACTTCCTCAGCCTGGTCCGCAGTAGCGGTCTTGCCGGTGCCGATGGCCCAGATGGGCTCGTAAGCGATGACCACGTTGGCCATCTGCTCAGCGGTCACGTCACGCAGAGCGATCTTGGTCTGCATGCGCACCAGCTCCTCGGTCACGCCCTCTTCGCGCTGCTGCAGGCTCTCGCCCACGCAGATGATGACCTTCAGGCCAGCGTTCAGGGCTGCCAGAGCGCGCTTGTTCACGGTCTGGTCGGTCTCTGCGAAATACTGACGGCGCTCGGAGTGGCCCACGATGACATACTCCACGCCCAGATCCACCAGCATTTCGGCGCTGATCTCACCAGTGAAAGCACCGGACTTCTCGAAGTGGACGTTCTCGGCACCCACATGGATGTTGGTGCCCTTGGTCTTTTCCACAGCGGTGACCAGGTCGGTGTAGGGGGTGCAGATGACGACCTCGCAGCCTGCGTCCTGCACGGCGGGCACCAGCTCGTCCACCAGAACAGCAGCCTCGGAGGCGGTCTTGTTCATCTTCCAGTTGCCTGCAATAATAGCCTTGCGCTTTGCCTTATCCATGATACTCTATCTCCTTTATTTACCTTCTA
>OJPL01000602.1_pt1 | contig 12742 bp, 7 predicted proteins | sample 1598501 | NCBI WGS metagenome assembly OJPL01 (sample SAMN03922486, study PRJEB24848) | human gut metagenome | isolation source: stool sample | host: Homo sapiens | place: Germany | collected 2011-05 | reverse complement strand
CCGAAGTTCTTCATATACATCTTGACCTTGTTCACATCGGCCACGGTGACAAAGCTGTTCAGCTGCACATCCAGATGTTCGGCCACGCCTTCCACAGCGCGGGTCACGTCGGAGAGCTTGCCCACGCCGGAGGGCTCGATCACGATGCGGTCGGGGTGGTACTGCTCCACCACCTGCTGCAGGGCGGTGCGGAAGTCGCCCACCAGAGAGCAGCAGATGCAGCCGGCGTTCAGCTCGTTGATCTGGATGCCGCTTTCCTTCAGAAAGCCGCCGTCAATGCCGATCTCGCCGAACTCGTTTTCGATCAGAACGACCTGCTGGCCGGCAAAGGCCTCTTTGATGAGCTTTTTGATCAGCGTAGTCTTACCGGCACCCAGGAAGCCGGAGAAAATATCGATTTTGGTCATGATTCAATTGCCTCTTTCTTTTTAGCGCAAAGAGCCGCAGAGTGCTGGCTCAAATATCTTACATTCCTATTATAACAAGGCTGTCAATGGGAAAACGGCCTTTTTCAAGAAAAAATTGTAACTTTTTTTGCAAATTGGCGGCATTTTGAAGGAGAACGAACTCCCTCAGTCAAAACCTGACGGTTTTGCTGAGAGGACGCCAACCCTCTCAGGGGGAGCTTTTTGCCATCTGCCGATAAGTGGAGTAAAACCTCCCCCTTTCGGGGGAGGTGGCATCGCGCAGCGATGACGGAGAGGGTTCGTACTCCCCTGCATTGCAATCTTTTTCCCGGAATGATACAATAGGACACAGAAAAATTCCCTGCCGCCGGGGGCTTTTCCGGCGGTCCGGCCATAGAAAAAAGGAAGCTGTCATTATGAGCATGAATACCGTACCCGAGCGCCTTGCCGCGCTGCGTGCCGCCATGGCCGCAAACAGCGTGGCTGTTTATCTGATCCCGGTGGGGGACCCCCATGCCAGTGAGTATCTGCCCGCCCACTACACCAGTCTGACCTGGTTTTCCGGGTTCCACGGCGAGAACTCCAACCTTGTCGTCACCCGCACCGGGAGCGCCCTGTGGGCCGATGGCCGGTACTTCGTGCAGGCGGAAAAAGAGCTTGCCGGTACCGAGATCGAGCTGCAGCGCATGGGTGAACCGGGTGTACCCACCGTGGAGGAATACTGTGCCAACGCCCTGAACGAGGGGGAGGTGCTGGGCCTGTGCGGCCTGACCGCCAGCACGGCCCTCGTGAACGGCCTGAAAAAGGCACTGGAGAAAAAAGGCGCTTCCATCCGGACGCTGCGCCTTGAGGACGAGCTGTGGACCGAGGACCGCCCCGCCCTGCCGGACACCCCGGCATGGATCCTGCCGGAGGAGTACGCGGGCTTCTCCCCTGCCCAAAAGCTGGAACAGCTGCGCGGCAGGCTCCGGAAACTGGGCTGCACCGCGCAGTTCGTGGGCAAGCTGGATAATCTGGCATGGCTGCTGAATCTGCGCGCCATGGACATCGAGTGCACCCCCTACGCCATGGCTTACTGCTACGTGACCCCGGACCGGGCGGTGCTGTTCATCAACACAGCCCGCGTGGCCCCGGAAGCCCGGGCAGAGCTGGAAGCAAACGGCGTCACGCTGGCGGAGTATGATGATGTGCTGCCCTGCCTTGCAGCTGAGACCGAGCCGCAGACTGTGCTGGCCGAGACGGCCACCGTTAACTACGCCGTATATCAGGTGCTGGAACAGAATGCAGCCCTCACCGTGAAGGACGGCACCGACCCGCTGCTGCTGATGAAGGGCGTGAAGAACGAAACGGAGCTTGCCCACACAAAGCAGGCCCATATCCGGGACGCTGTGGCTATGGTGCGGTTCCAGATGGAGCTGGAAAACCGCCTTGCCGCCGGTGAGACCCTGACCGAGCTGACCGTGGACGAGATCCTGCACAAGTACCGCAGTGCGGACGATAAATTCCTTGTGGAGAGCTTTGGCACCATTGCGGCCTACGGCGGCAATGCGGCTATGATGCACTACCACGCCACCCCGGAAGATCACGCTGTGCTGGAAAAGAAGGGCTTTCTGCTGGTGGACAGCGGTGCCACCTACATGGACGGCACCACCGACATTACCCGCACCTATCCGCTGGGTGAGCTGACCGAGGACGAAAAGCGCTTCTACACATGGACCCTGCAGAGCCATATCGACCTTGCCAGGGCTGTCTGGCTGGATTACTGCGAGTGTAAGATGATCGATACCATCGCCCGGGAGCCCCTGTGGCGCCACCTCATCAACTACCGCTGCGGCACCGGCCACAGCGTCAGCTTTGTGGGCAATGTGCACGAGGGGCCCCATGCCCTGAACAGCCGCAACACCACCCGGATGCGTCCCGGCATGGTGGTCACCGATGAGCCCGGCGTCTACGAGACCGACCTTGTGGGCATCCGCATCGAGAACGAGCTGGTGTGCATCCACAAGGCGGATAACCAGTACGGCACTTTTCTGGGCTTTGAGCCGCTGACCTTTGTGCCCATTGCCACCTCGCCCATCCTGCCCGGTGTGCTGGACAAAGACGAGCTTGCATGGCTGAACGACTACCACCGTCAGGTGTTTGCAAAGCTGGCCCCGCACCTGAACGCGGAAGAGCGGGTCTGGCTGGCCGAAAAGTGCGCCTCCATCGGCTGCTGAGCCGGATAAAAACAGACACACCCGGATGCCGTACAGCGGCAGTCCGGGTGTGTGGTTCTCAGAAAAGCGGTGCGCCGTTTTGCCCGCGGAAACAGCCGGTTACAGCCTGCAGGAATGGGCCTGCGGGGTGTCCAGCGGCGGCAGGGTGAACTCGTTCTCGCCAAAAGCGGAGCGCAGAATGGCGGCCCGGGTCTCCGGGTAGATGCCCAGTTCGGTATAGATGCTCTTGTACAGGCCCATCACCCGCCGCCGCAGCCGAAGGATATCGGCGGTGGTCACTCTGGAGTGGGAAACGCTCTGGCTGCACTGCAGGTAATAGTAGCCGATGTCCGGGATGGAAACGGCGGTGCGCACATAGCGCAGGTATTCGGTGTTGAACAGCTGATCTTCCGCAAACAGCTCCTGCCGGAAGCGGATGCCGTGCCCGGCAAGGAGATCCCGGCGGTAGAGCTTGTTCCACAGCACACCGTAGTAAAAGGTATTGGGCTTTTCGATCAGCTGCCGGGCATACTCCTGACCGGTATACACCCCGGCGGGCAGATAGCCGTAGGCCCGGGTGCGGGGCGGGTTGCGCCGGAGCACGGTGCCCAGCGCCTTTTCCCACGGGCGGATGTGTTCCACGTAGTCCTTCGGATACACCATCCAGAAGGGCGCGATCACAAGATCGGCGGCGTGGGTCTCGGCGGCGGTGACGAGCTTCTCGGTAAAGTCCGGGGCCAGCCAGTCGTCGCTGTCCACGAACTGGACGTAGCGGCCATGGGCCAGCGCAAGCCCCTGATTGCGGGTGTCCGCCGCGCCGGAATTGGGCTTGTCCACCAGCGCGATGCGGTGGTCCTGAGCGGCAAGAGCACGGCAGACCGAGAGGGTGCCGTCCTTGGAACCGTCGTTCAGCAGGATGATCTCGATGCTTTTGTAGCTCTGGGCACAGATGCTTTTTACACAGCGGGCAATGCAGCCTGCGGCGTTGTACATGGGCACGATGATGCTGACAAGGGGGAATTCCATAGCGTCTCCTTCTCTCAGATGCGGCTGTGGGTGCGTGCAGCGGCGTCGGAGAGCCGCTGCACCGGGCCGTTGGGCAGGGGGCTTTCAAACAGGCTCAGGTAGATGCCCCGCAGCCGCAGACGGAACCGGTCGTACACGCCCAGCTGAATGCACATCTGCCGGTAGGCGCGGTACATCCGGTGACGGTGGCGCAGCATGTCCGCCACCCTCACCTGCGTGTGACAGACGCTCTGCGGGTTCTGGATGTAGCAGTAAACGGCCTCGTCGATGGCGGCGAACCGCTGCGCCGCCTGCAGATACCGGGTGTTGAACAGCTGATCCTCGGCGAAAACGACATTTTCAAACCGGATCTGCGCCATCCGGATCAGGTCGCGGCGGTAGAGCTTGTTCCACAGCACGCCGTAGTAAAAGGCGGCGGCATGGCCGGTGAGCTGCCACAGGTAATCCACCTTGCTGTACTCCCCTGCGGGCAGCAGGCTGTATTCCCGGGTGTCATAGCCGCCGTCTCTGCGGGGCACCATCATCCGGTAGGGGGCCAGCACAAGGTCGGCACGGCTGCGCCGGGCCGCCGCCACAAGGTTTGCCGTGCAGCCCGGCAGCAGATAGTCGTCACTGTCCGCGAACTGGATGTACTCGCCTCTGGCCAGCGCAAGGCCGCAGCTGCGGGTGTCGGCTGCGCCGGTGTTCAGTTTGTCGATCACCCGGATGCGGGGGTCGGCTTCGGCCAGCTTCCGGCAGATGGCAAGGGTGTCATCCCTGGAGCCGTCGTTCAGCAGAAGGATCTCAAGCTCCTGGTAGCTCTGGGAGACGATGCTCTCCACACAGCGGGCGATGCAGCCTGCGGCGTTATAGGCGGGCACAATGATGCTGACAAGGGGTTCCGGCATGGCAATGGTCTCCATTTCTGTTTTTTCGGTGCAGCGAGGTTTCATTTATCATACTCCAGCCCTGCGCAAAAATCAAGGCAGGCGGCTGGCGGAGAGGGGAATGTCGGATGGTCTTTCACATTGCGGTATGCAGCACGGATGCGGCCCTGCGCAGCGGGCTGGAACGTCAGTGCATGGAATATTTTGCCCGGCGGCAGGATGCGTGCATCGTGCAGCAGCTGCCGGACGCAGATGCGCTTCTGCGCCGTGACGCCGAGGGCGAGCGGTTCGACCTGTATCTCATAGAGCTGGCAGCGGTGGCGGCTCCGGCAGGGCTTTCGGCGGCTGCGGAGCTGCGCCGCCGGGGCCGCAGGGCTCCGCTGGCCTTTGCGGCCCGCACGGCGGCCCACGCCTACAGTGCCTTCCGGGTGGACGCCATGCAGTATCTGCTGCTGCCGGTGCATCAGCAGGAGCTTTCGGCCCTGCTGGCCCGCGCCACCGAGCCGGAGTATGGCCCGGCCCTCACCGTGGCCACGGCCGAGGGCCTGCGGCTGCTGCCCTATGCCCAGCTCGAGTATCTGGAGTGCACCCACCATGTGGTGCGTTTCCACCTGCTCAGCGGGGAGGATGTGATGTCCCTTTCGCTGCGGGTATCCTTTGCCGAGGTGGCAAGGCCGCTTTTGGCGGATGGCCGCTTTTTGCAGCCGCACCGCTCCTATGTGGTCAATCTGGCGGCGGCCCGGCTGCTGACGGCAGGCGAGCTGCAGATGAGCAGCGGTGCACGCATCCCCATCCCCCGCGGGCGGGAGGGCATGGTGCGTGAGGCCGTTCGCAGCTGGACCGACCGGTAAAATGGCAAACAAAAAAGAGCTGCCTTGTGCAGCTCTTTCTCATGTACGGAAGTTCAGGCCTCTGATTTGGCGTGGCGTTTCTTTTCCTTGTCGGAAGCATCCAGAACACCAAAGCCCCAGCGGTTGGCCATGTCCATGATGATCTTCTGGGGCGAACCGGCGGGATAGGCATTCTCCGAGAATGCGGTCAGGAATTTGTACAGCTGCGGCTGCACCTTGTCGTACAGGCCCAGCTTTGTGTAAAGATCTTTGTAGTAGCGGAACACCTGCAGCTTGTTCTGCACGATGGAAGCCAGATTGATCTGGGTGTGGCAGATGCTCTGAGGGTTCTGCACATAGTGGTAGCCTGCCTTGGGGATGGAAACGAATACGTTGGCGTACAGGATGTATTCCAGATTGAATACCAGATCCTCGGCCCAGCGCACCTCGCTGGTGAACTGCAGATGGTTGTCCACAAGGATGTCGCGGCGGTAGAGCTTGTTCCACAGAACGCTGTAGAAGAAGGATGCGGGCTTTTCCATCAGGCGCAGGGCAAAGGTCTCGCGGTCATAGATGCCCTCGGGCAGAAAACCGTATTCGCGCACATCATCGGGACGCTTTTCCTCGATGCCAAGGTTCTCCTGCAGGTTTTCCAGAGCCTGACCGGCCTTGCAGGAGTTTGCCGGGATCACCATCCAATAGGGGGCGATCACCAGATCGGCATTGTTGGTCTCGGCGGCCGTTACCAGCCGCTCGGTAAAATCAGGCTCGATATAATCGTCGCTGTCCACAAACTGTACGTACTTGCCGGATGCAAGGGTCATGCCGCAGTTGCGGGTGTCCGACACGCCGGAATTGGACTTGTCCACCAAAACGATACGCGGGTCTTTTTCGCGGAACTGCTCACAGACCGAAAAGCTTTCATCTCTGGAACCGTCGTTGACCAAAATGATCTCGATATTCTTCCACGTCTGCGCACAGATGCTCTCCAGGCAGCGGGCAACACTATTCTGCACATTGTACACTGGCACGATAATGCTGACGAGTGGGTTGTTCATGACGGAAGGTCTCCTCTTTACGGATATTATACCTTTATATTTTGAAAATCAAACGGTGTATTCTCACATATCTTACAAAAACCGGGAAATGAGGGCACTGCCCCCTTGGGACAGTCCTGTTTATAATATCATACTCTTCTTGATGGCAAAAAGCAAGAGTAATACCCCTTTAATGTGAAAAAGAACCGCACTCTGCGGCCCTTTTTTATTACACGGCGGTCCAGTCCAGCGCATCCCACCGGGGGAGGAACTGGCTGCAGACGCGGCGCATCTCCGGCTCGTCGGCGGCAGAGGCGGGGTCCGCGATGCCCACGACGTAAAATCCGGCCCCGTGCGCAGTGGAAGCGGCGTACACTGCATCCTCGCACACCGCACACCGGGCGGGGTCTGCACCGCCCAGACGGCTCATGCATTCAAAGAACACTTCCGGGCGGCTCTTGTGCAGCGCGCCCTGCGCCTCCACGATGAAGGAAAAATACCCGGCAATGCCCAGCCGGGTGAGCACGGTGCGGCACTGGTCGGCCCAGGTGTTGGAGCAGATGCACATGCGGGCACCATCGGCCTGCAGCTTTGCCAGCATCGTGCGCACGCCGGGCTTGAGCTCCACGGTCTCGTACAGCTCGGCGATCACCTCCCGCATCACGGCAAAGTAGCTCTCCTCGGTCAGCGGCAGATCGTATTCCCGGATCAGGTACCGTGCGCCTTCCTGCATCCCCATGCTCAGCAGGGTGGCACGCAGGTCGGCCCGGGGCGTGCGGCCGTAGCGGCGCAGCAGGGCGTCCGGCGCACCCTCCCATACCACGGTCATGCTGTCGGTCAGGGTGCCGTCCATATCAAAGATCCATTGGCTGCAGTGCATGAAAATGCCTCCTTTAAAGTATCCTGACAAGTATACCATGTTTCTTAGCCGGGAGAAAGCCTTCAATTTACAAAAAAAGGGAGAAATTTCTCCGGAAATATGCTATAATCTGAACAAAACCGGAACCAATCAAAGGAGGCGGAGGCAATGGAAGAACGCAGTGTCCCGTGCAGGGCTCTGGTGCTGGCCGGCGGCGGTGCCCGCGGCAGCTATCAGGTGGGTGTGTGGCGCGCGCTGATGGAGCTGGACTGGCACCCGCAGATCATCACCGGCACCAGTGTGGGCAGCCTGAACGGTGCCATGTTCGTGCTGGACCAGTACGAAACGGCGCGGGACATGTGGCTGAGCATCCGCAGCAAGGACGTGATGGAGCTGCCGGAAGAGGATGCCGACCTCTCGGCCCTGCACCAGTTCCTGCGCAGTGTGGTGAAGGCCGGCGGCATGGACGTGACCCCGCTGGAGGAGATCGTGGAGCGGGTGCTGGACGAGGATGCTCTGCGCGCCGCGCCCATCCGCTTTGGCCTTGTCACGGTGGAGCAGCGGGGCCTCAAGGCCCGGGAGCTGACGCTGGACGAGATCCCGGCAGGAAAGGTCAAGGACTACCTGATGGCCTCCGCCGCCTGCTTCCCTGCCCTGCGGGCGCGGGAGATTGACGGGGTCAAGTTTCTGGATGGCGGCTACAGCGACAACATGCCCACCGGCCTTGCCAAACGGATGGGCGCAGAGGAGCTGGTGTGCGTGGACCTTGAGGGGGTGGGCATCACCCGCCCGAACCTCACCGGCCTGCCCACCGTCATGGTGCGCAGCTACTGGGAGCTGGGGGACATCCTGCACTTTGACCCGGACACCGCCCGCCGCAACATCGAGCTGGGCTACTACGACACCCGCCGCGCTATGGGATATCTGCGGGGGTGCGCCTATGCGGTCTCCTGTGACGCCCAGAGCTGCGCGGACGCTGCTGCTTTCCATGCAAAATTTGAGCGGGTGCAAAAGCAGGTGCGGGAGAAATACCCCGTCACCCTGACGGCGGATGCCGCCCTGCTGCTGGCCAACATGAAGGATGCGGACCTTGCCCCGCTGGAAGCTGCCGCCGAGGATGTGGGCGTGAGCCCTACCGGCTACTATACCACCCACACCCTGTGCGATGCGTTCCTTGCAAAGTGCGATCAGGCACGGATGCAGAGCTTTGCACCGCTGTTTGAGGGCAGCGCCGATGCGGCGCGGGCTGCACTGGCGGCATTGCTGCCCAATACCTTTCTGCAGGCGCTGGTCTGGCACACCCTGACCGCGCCGGAAGCGGAACTTTTGCCGGAGGTGAACCAGAATGAAGATCTATAAAGGTTTCTGTGCCTCGCCGGGCCTTGTGCTGGGTCAGGTGAGCCGGTTGGAGCACCATGTGGAGACCACGACCGTGGGCCCCTTTAAACCGTCCCGGGAGCTGCAGCTGCTCACCGATGCCATCCGCACCGCGCAGGACGAGCTGGAATCCATGGCAGACCGCGCTGCGCCCAGCGAGCAGGCCATCTTCCAGTTCCAGAGCATGATGCTGGACGATGAGGGCATGATGAACGAGGTGCGTTTCTGCATCAATGCGGGCGTTGGCGCCGCTGCGGCCATGAATCAGGTGGGCCAGCGCTACGCCGACCAGCTGGCCAACATGAAGGATAACCCCTACATGCAGCTGCGCAGCGTGGATATTCTGGACGCCACCCGGCGGGTCATCAACATCATCACCAACCGCCCCCGCATGTGGCTGGCGCTGGACCACCCGGTGATCCTTGCCGCAGAGCGGCTGATGCCCACCGACCTGTTCAGCGTGCCCTCCGGCATGATTTTAGGCATCATCACGGCAGAGGGCAGCGGCCAGAGCCACGCGGCCATCATTGCCCGGGCAATGAATATCCCGGGCGTCGTGCAGGTGGGCCGGGATTTTCTGGACGACTGCGACGGCCGCACCGTGATCTTGGACGCCACCGGGGGCCAGTGCACGCTGGACCCGGACGCTGCCGCCCGCCAGCAGGCCGAGACCCGCATCTGCGAGCTGCAGCGGGAGAACGAAGAGATGGGGCAGCTGCATGCTCTGCCCAACAGGACAAAGGACGGCCAGCCCTTTGAGCTGCTGGCCAACTGCTTTGGGCCGGAGGACATCGACACGGCCATGCAGTCCGGCGCGCAGGGCGTGGGCCTGCTGCGCACCGGCTACATGATGCTGCCGGGCCGCATTCTGGACGAGCAGGAGCAGTATTTCTTCTACTGCTCCTGTCTGGCGGCGGCGCAGGGCCGTCAGGTGACCGTGCGCACCTTCGACTTCGGCTCAGACCGCACCATTTCCGACGCCTATCAGGGCCTGCAGTCCTCCAAGCTGGGGCTGCGGGGCATCCGCAACAGCCTGCGCCAGCCCCGCCAGTTCGAGACGCAGCTCTGCGCGCTGATGCGCGCCGCCGCCCGGGGCCCGCTGCAGGTGATGTTCCCCATGGTGACGACGGTGGAGGACTGGGACGCCGCCATGCGCGTGGTGGAGCGCTGCCGGGAGCATCTGCGGGAGCGGGGCGTGCCCTTCAAGGAGGATACCAAGTTCGGCGTGATGCTCAGCGTGCCTGCCGCCTGCCTGACGGCGGAGGAGTTCGTGGCGCACGGGGTCGATTTTCTTGTGGTAGGCACCAACGACCTGACCCAGTACACCCACGCCGCCGACCGGGAGCTTGCCAGCGCGGAGCACTACTACCGCCCGGCCAGCAGCGCCATGAAAAAGCTCATCACCATGGTGATGGACGCCGCCAGAGAGCGGAACGTGCCGGTGACCATCTGCGGCCTTGCGGTGGGCAACCCGGCCAACACGGTGCAGTATCTGCAGCTGGGCCTGCGCAGCTTCTCGGTGAGCCCGCAGAACCTTTTGAACGTGAAGAAAGCTCTGCGGGAAGCAGAGATCAAATAAAAAACAGGGGCTGCTGCCGGAAAATGCAGCGGCTGCTTTCCTGCGCCCTCATCCGTCTGCTCACTGCGTTCGCATCCACCTTCCCCCGACCGGGTGAAGGCTTCAGCGCGTACGGTACAGTTTCTGGTCAACCGCAAAGCCTGTCGGTTTCAAAAGCCTTCACCCCTTGGGGGGAAGGTGCTGAACGAAGTGAAGCGGATGAGGGGTGATCTTCTGGCAGGCAAGTCGGAAATTAAGAAACAAAAAACAGGGGCTGCTGCACGCATGGATGTGTGCAGCAGCCCCCTTTGTTTGGGGAACCTGCCGTGCAGCTTGCGGAATGCACAGCAGGAGGAGATGGCTTTTAAAAATGGTTCCTCAGTTCATGCGGCGGTTCTTGCGGTCCGGCACAAAGCCTGCGGCCAGCAGGAACATGCCGCTGAGGGCAGTGCCCACCACCGCCAGCCAGTTTGCACCGGTCTGGGGCAGAACGGCAGAGGAGGCAGTGTTTACTGTGCCGTCACGTTGGCGATGACGTAATATTGGCAGCCGCTCGCCTTCACGGCCTGCTCATAGACCGTGCCCGCAGCGTCTGCAGCAGGGTGGATCATCAAATCGCCCACGTCCTCCGCCAGCTTCCAGTTTGCCTTGTCTGCCAGCAGAGACTCGACCTGTGCTTTTTCTGCCGTCGCGGTCTGCTCATCTGCCGAGAGCACCTTGCCCTGCAGGGCTGCCGGGGCAGCCTGTGCGGCGGCATCCCAGTAGATCACGCCGACCTCGCGCATCTCCTCCGGGGTCAGTTTGGGCAGCACCACATGCATGGTCTGGCCGCACTTGTCAATGCTGCAGACGTAGTCTGCATAGCCGTCCTTTTCCAGCGTGGGCTCCACGACCTTGCCCACCAGCTTCCAGTCGTGCAGGTCGCTGTCCTTCAGGTTGTTGATGTCAATGGCGGGGTTCTCCTCCATGTACTTGCGGTTGTGGACGACCTGATACAGGTTGCCGAGGTTGTAACTCTTCAGATCACCCTCAAATTTGCTGAAAGAACCATATTCCGTAGTGGCATACGAACCATGGTTATACATCCGGACGATCACGCTGCCGTCTTCGCCGAAGGGAGACTTTCCGTCTTCATCATAGCCGATGATATCGGCAGCGCCATCACCGGTACTGATGGCACTTTTCTGATCCAGCCAGCAGGACGCATTGACGGTGGTGTTGCCGGTGGTACCGTTAATGTTCACCGTGATATCTCGCACTTTATCAGTGCTACCGCCATAATTGCTGCCGCCGATGGCAGAGGTCAGCGTTTTGTCGCAGCCTCCCTGCCCGTAGTACCTAACGTCAGATAATCCGCCAATGGCAGTTACAGTGCCGCCGGTAATGTTGATCGTTGTTTTCCCCTGCATGCAATAATCCCCGGTTCCGATTGCGGCACCGCCATAAGATCCGACAGCGGTCACATCGGCGTTTTCAGAGATGGTAACCTTGGTATCCGCGCGGTCAGGTTTGACCCAAGCACTATGGTCACCAGAACCGATCCCTGCGCTGCCGTTATCACCCGCGGCTTTGACCGTCGCGTTGCCGGAAATTTCTACGGAGCCGCCACAGCTTGCGCCACCGCCAATTCCGGCACCCTGATTTCCGCCGTAGGCGGTCACATCAGCATGGTCTGTAATAAGAACGCTGCCTGTACCATAGTCGCCACCGCCAATTCCAGCACCGCCGGAGTTTGAACCGGCTGCAGTGACCTTGGCATTGCCGGAAATGGTGATGTTGGTGGCATCGCCGTATTCGCCGCCACCGATCCCGGCTGCATAGTAGCCGCCCGCAGCAGATACATCAGCATTGCCGGTGATGGTAATATTGGTGGCATTGCCGTAATCGGAAGCGCCGCCGATGCCGGCACCGCCTTGTTCCGTCTGAGGATACTCTTTCTTCGTCTCGTTGAGGGATCCCGCCTTGATCTTACCGCCTGTTATGGTGATATCGGAAGTGCTCGTACAAATTCTATAATCTTCGCCCTCTTTATTCTTACGCCCGCCGATGCCGGCACCGTCATAGCCACCGGCAGCTATTAAGGTGCCGATGTCGCCGCCGGTAGAATAGCCGTCCTCGTCTTTGGCTTTATCAGAGCGGTCATTATTCTTATCATCCTTGATGGTCAGGGAGCCTTGACTTACATCACCGGCTTTTTCCAGACCTGCATGATAATTTCCGCTGATAAGAGTGTTGTCCCCGTTCAGCTCAATTTCAGTATTGCCCTTGCCATTGATGGTCATTGCGGCACCGCCGCTCCACTGGTCTTCTTTGATATTCACATCCTGCAGGGTCACATTGGTGGTCTGCTTATCAGCTGTATTCACCGTGATGGTATTTGAAGTCTCCTCGCCGTTGCTGGTAATGGTGACGCCGGTAGTGTCTGCGTGGTCGTTTATCTCTGTGTTCTCCTGCGTCACATAGGTGATGCCGTCATCTTTGGTCTCCACCGTCACACTGCCCGTGTTTAAGTCGTAGGTATCCGCAAACGCCGCTGTGGCGATGGACGAGACCATGGCCATCAGAGCCGCTGTGGACAGCACCCGCA
>OJPL01000595.1_pt1 | contig 12833 bp, 16 predicted proteins | sample 1598501 | NCBI WGS metagenome assembly OJPL01 (sample SAMN03922486, study PRJEB24848) | human gut metagenome | isolation source: stool sample | host: Homo sapiens | place: Germany | collected 2011-05 | reverse complement strand
ATGGGGAGATGATTCACATGCAGATCAACAAGGTCGCCTTTATCGGCAAGGGCGGCGTCGGCCTGCTCTACGGCAGCATGATTGCCAAGGCCCTCGGCAATGACGCCGTCGAATACGTTATGGATGACGCCCGTTTTGAGCGTCACGCGGGCGATGCGCTCACCGTCAACGGAAAGCTTTGCGATCTCACGTCCGTCCGCGCCAGCGAGGCAGCGCCCGCCGATCTGGTCATCCTGACGGTCAAGACCACCGGTCTCGACCAAGCACTCAAGACTATGGAGCGTGTCGTGGGACCCAACACGCTCATCGCCTCGCTGTGCAACGGCATTACGAGCGAGCAAAAGATTGCCGAACGCTTTGGCTGGGAGCATACCGTCCTGGGTATCTGCCAGGGCATGGACGCCGTATTCCTCGACGGCGCGCTCACCTTTACCAATGCGGGCGAAATCCGCTTTGGTGCAGCCGCCGGCACCGACCCCGCGACCGTCGCCGCTATCGACGAGCTCTATACGCGCTGCGGCATCGTCCATACCGTCGAGGACGACATCGCTCACCGCATGTGGGCCAAACTCATGCTCAACGACGGCATCAACCAGACCTGCATGGCCTACGGCGGGACCTACGGAAGCGCCACGGAGCCGGGCTCCGAGCAGCGTCGCTGCTTTGTTTCCGCCATGCGCGAAACGCTTGCGGTCGCCAACGCCGAGGGCGTTGAGCTGACCGAGGCAGACCTGACGCAAATGGTGCACCTCATCGAGGGAATCGACCCCGCCGGTATGCCCTCGATGGCTCAAGACCGCATCGCAAGGCGCAAAACCGAGGTTGATGAGTTCGCGGGCACCATCTGCCGCCTCGCAGCCAAACACGATATCCAGGCACCGCAAAACGAGTGGCTCTATCGGCGCATCCGCGATATCGAGAAAAACTGGTAGCGCCAACTCGCCGCATTCAACAGCCTTAACAGCAAAACCGCCACAAGGGAACCTTTCCCCCTGCGGCGGCCTTCATCTTCGTCTATGACCGGCGGCCGATCTCACAACAGTTAGCGTTGCGACCCCGACACCTCGTCCTCATCGTCGCGACAAAGGACAACACCGGCGCTTCCCAGCAGCGTGGCCGCGATCAGCGCGCCGACCACGATAGGAGCAGCCCCGCATGTCCCCTGCATGCCCGCGACGAGCGCGGCCGTAGGACCAAGGCAACCAAGCATCAACGCGACGGCGGCAACGGCAATATCTCGAGCATTCACAAGACCACTTCCTCCAAGAGAAAGACCTTATTTCTCAAGAACCAGTGTGCCCCGCATCCATACGCCCAGCGTACCGCCACGGTAAGGGCTCTGTTAACTCAAACGCATACATAGAACGGACGTCCTTACGTTGCCCTAAAGCTCGGTAAAGACGCCCGTCCGCCAAATATCCGTGATGCAGAAAAATTACCAACCGGTGTAGTAGTCGGTGGTTCCGGCAGCGCAGCCGGAGTCATAGACCTTGCAATCACCCTTGGAGCCCGTAAAGGTCGAGCCCTGGGCCATATCGCCCGCGGCAACAACGTAATAGCCGTCGGAATCGCGCCAGAAGCCCTCAGAATCCTGGGTCCATTCGCCCGTGCGATAGTGATAAAGCACATTGCTGCTGTAATAGGTCTCGCGGCGCCCGTTGTAGTTATTGACACCCGCAGAGCGCGTCAGGCCCGATCCGTTCGCGTAGGACGCGGCAGACGCGTAGGACGGAGTGTAACCGGCGTTGTAGTACGAAGCTTGGACGGCCTCGGCAGCCTCCGCCTCGGCGGCAGCCTCGAGCGCTTCGCGCTTGGCATCCTCAAGCGCAGTGCGCAGCTCATCGAGCTCGGTCGACTTGGCGTCGACCTCCCCCATCGTCAACAGGCTACCCGCGCCGTCGATGCAACCCTGCAGCACAGCGCGCTCGTCATCGGTGGCATAGTCACCGTACATGTTCATGATGATCTGAGCGCGCATCTCCAGGGAATCGCGCTTGGCCTCCATCGAGGCGTTCCACTCCTGCATGGAACCATAACCATCGCCGCGATAGTCAACGGGCTGTACCAGCGTCGTCTCGGACGGCGTAGATCCAACCGTATCGGACAGTGTTGCGGCGTGGGCATCAGTTGCACCGGCGCCCGCCAAAAGTGCCACGGTCAGAGCGGCGGAAAGGGCGGCGGCTTTCGGTTTTCGTGAATCGATCCTCATGTAGCTGGAAACCTCCGTAGTGCGTTTTTGCTGCGTTTGAGCTGCGTGTGATTCGATCGCGCTGCATAGTACCCCGAGCAAATCGCGACCTGCGGTTTTACTCAAAAGGCGCACGTCAATTGCGTAAAACTCACATCCTCTCAACAGGAGTTTTCCACAACTCGAATGCATAAAGCGTGTCAAAAACCCTGTTTTTGCACCCGTTCTATGCAAAAAAGGCGCCTGTGCAACCATTGTTCGCACAGGCGCCTTGAGCAGGCATTTTATGCAGTTATACCTATCGAGTCGCAAGGGGTCCTTGCACAAGTCGCCTTACTCGTCCAGCGCGGCGAAGGCCTGCTTCAGATCCCAAATGATATCCTCGGCGTTCTCGGTACCGATGGAAAGACGGATCGTGGAGGGCGTGATGTTCTGCTCGGCGAGCTCCTCGGCAGAGAGCTGGGAGTGCGTGGTGGTAGCCGGGTGCACGACGAGCGACTTGACGTCGGCCACGTTGGCAAGCAGCGAGAACACCTGCAGATGATCGATGAACTTCCAAGCCGCCTCCTGGCCACCCTTAATCTCAAAGGTAAAGATCGAGGCACCGCCGTTGAGGAAATACTTCTGATAGAGCTCGTGATCGGGGTGCTCAGGCAGGCTCGGGTGGTTTACCTTGGCGACATGGCTGTCACCAGCCAGGAACTCAACGACCTTCTTGGTGTTCTCGACATGACGGTCAACGCGCAGCGACAGAGTCTCGGTGCCCTGGAGCAGGACCCAGGCGTTGAACGGGCTGATGCAGGCGCCCTCGTCACGCAGCAGGATAGCGCGGACATAGGTTGCGAAGGCGGCAGGGCCGGCAGCCTCGGCAAACGAGACGCCGTGGTAGGAGGAGTTGGGCTCAGCGATCTGGGCGTACTTTCCGCTCGCCTTCCAATCGAAGTTACCGCCGTCGACGATCACACCGCCCAGCGAAGTGCCGTGACCGCCGATGAACTTGGTTGCGGAGTGGACGACGATGTTGGCACCATGCTCCAGCGGACGGAACAGGTACGGGGTGCCGAAGGTGTTATCGACGACAACCGGCAGACCGTGGTTCTTGGCGACCTCGGAGATAGCATCGATGTTGGGAATATCGGAGTTGGGGTTACCGAGCGTCTCGAGATAGATGACCGTGGTGTTGTCCTTGATGGCGCCCTCGACCTCGTCCAGGTTGTGGGCATCGACGAAGGTGGTCTCGACGCCAAACTGGGAGAGCGTATGCTCCAGCAAGTTGTAGGAGCCACCGTAGATGGTCTTCTGAGCCACCACGTGGTCACCGGCCTGGGCAAGAGCCTGCAGGGTATAGGTGATGGCAGCAGCACCGGAGGCGACAGCAAGACCCGCCACGCCACCCTCGAGTGCGGCGATACGGTCCTCGAAGACGCCCTGGGTGGAGTTGGTCAGACGGCCGTAGATGTTGCCGGCGTCGGCAAGACCAAAGCGGTCGGCGGCGTGCTGGGAATTGCGGAATACATAGCTCGTGGTCTGGTAGATAGGCACGGCGCGGGAGTCGGATGCGGGATCGGCGCTCTCCTGGCCAACGTGAAGCTGCAGGGTATCGAAACCAAAGGTGTGCTCGGGGTTGTTGATGAACTGGCTCATGATGATCTCCTTGATCGAACAAAAGTAAATAAAAAGAGAGAAGTAAGTCGCTGTCTCCTGATCACGCCGACGGGCGCAAACAGGAGCCCGGCATTCGTCTTGGTAAGCAATTCATATGCGGGCCTCCTTTCGCATCCCGGTTCCGTGGTTGGCTTAATTACCTACCGCCTTTGTGTGTTTTGAATAGTACGAGCATTGTTTCCCTCGGTCAATCACTTAAAAGCGCTAACCTGTTATCGGTTTTTTAGATAGCTATCGAAAGGACGGGCGCCGATGACCCTTCAGCAGCTTCGTTTTCTGATTGCCGTGGCAGAGTCCGGCTCAATCAACGCCGCAGCTCAGCGCCTCTATACCGCTCAGTCCAACATCTCAAACGCCGTCAAAAGCCTGGAACAGGAACTTCATATCGAAATCTTTACGCGCTCTAGCCGCGGTGTTGCACTCACCAACGACGGCACCGAGCTTTTGGGTTATGCACGCCAGGTCGTAGAGCAGGCCGACATGCTCGAGGCCCGCTACGAGGACGGCGGTACCCCGCAAGCCCGCCTCGCCATTTCCGCCCAACACTACGCCTTTTCGGTCGAGGCCTTTGTCAACGTAGTCGAGCGCTGCCGCGACAGCAAGTTCGAGTTCATCATGCGCGAGACCACCACATCGCAGATCATCGATGACGTCCGCGCATTTCGCAGCGACATCGGCATCCTCTATCTGGACGACTTTAACGCCCGCGTTCTGCAGAAGGCTTTTGCCGATGCGCGCGCGAGCTTCCATCCCCTATTCGACGCGACGGTCCACGTCTTCGTTAGCGAGCGCCACCCGCTTGCCCGCCGCCCGCAGCTGTCCCTTGCCGACCTCACACCCTATACGCGCTACAGCTTTGAGCAGGGAACCTCAAACTCCTTCTATTACGCCGAGGAACCTTTTAGCTATATCCCTTGCGACCGCAACATACGAATCTCGGACCGCGGAACACTTACTAACTTACTTATCACGTCGAACGGCTACACCCTGTCGACCGGTGTCCTCTCCAATGAAATGCAATGGGGTATGGCATCGATCCCGTTAGCAGACGCCCCAACGATGCACGTAGGCTATATCATGCACGACGAGCGCAAGCCCTCTCCCCTCTTGCAGCAATACCTCGACGAGCTCAACCGCATCATCCATGCCAACTAACTGTCGGAAGACGGGGTAGAAATCGTAGATTGCTAGCCCCCGGCGGGCATGGCGCTACAATGGTCACTCACACGAAACGTACCCAACGAAAGGAAGCCCGTGAAGGTCATCATCTATACCGACGGCTCGGCCCGATCAAATCCGGGACGCGGCGGCTACGGCGCCGTGCTCAAATACACCAACCCCGCCGGCAAGACCTTCACCTCCGAGCTTTCGCGCGGCTACGCCAAGACCACCAACAACCGCATGGAGCTCATGGCGGTCATCGTGGCGCTCGAGGCACTTAACCGCCCCTGCGAGGTCGAGGTCCATTCCGATTCGCAGTACGTCGTCAACGCCTTTAACAAGCACTGGATCGACGGCTGGAAAAAGCGCAGATGGAAAACCGCCAACAAGCAGCCCGTCAAGAACCGCGACCTGTGGGAGCGCCTACTCACCGCCAAAAGCAAGCACAAGGTTGAGTTCATCTGGGTTAAGGGTCACGCCGGCCACGAGCTCAACGAGCGCTGCGATGAGCTCGCCACCACGGCGGCCGACGGCAGCAACCTCGATATCGATACCGGCTTTAACGAGAGCGACCTGTAACGGCGTTTTCGCACGCTATTTCCTGCCCCCTCGCGCTACACTCATCCTGTAAACCGAACGGCACGAGGGGGATACATGCTGCGTATAGCGACCATCGGCACATCCATGATTACCGACGACTTTATCCAGGTCGTCAACGCCAACGACCAAGCCGCGTTTGTGGGCACGCTCTCGCGCGATGCCGAGCGCGGCGCCGCCTTTACCGCCGAACACGGCGGCGAGCGTAACTTCACCGCACTTGACGAGCTTGCGTCCGCCGACGACGTCGACGCCGTCTACATCGGCAGCCCCAATGCGCTCCACTACGAGCAGGCCCTTGCCTGCATCGCCGGTGGCAAGCACGTCATCGTCGAGAAACCCTTCTGCGCCACCGAAGCGCAGGCGCTGGAAGTCTTCCGCGCTGCCGAGGCAGCAGGTGTCGTGGCCCTCGAGGCCATGCGTCCCCTCCACGATCCCGCCTTCCACGCCATCGAGGACGCCCTGGGCGAGATTGCCCCCATCCGCCGCGCCTCATTGCGCTTTGGCAAGTATTCCTCGCGCTACAACGAGATTCTCGCGGGACGCGCCACCAATATCTTCGACTGCAATATGGCATCGGGTTCCCTCATGGACATTGGCGTCTATACCGTCGAGCCCATGGTCGAGATCTTTGGCATGCCCTCCGGCCTTACGAGCATGACCACTCTGCTCGATCCCACCACGCGACAGCTCACGCACGGCCCCATCGATGGCTGCGGTTCCATCCTCGCCAGCTACGGCGGTGGCCGTATCTCCGTCGAGCTCGCGCACTCCAAAATTACGAACGACCTGTTGCCCTCGCAGATCGAAGGCGAGCGTGGCACTATCCAGATCGACCATCTGTCCACGCCCCGCAACGTCCGCATCGACTATCGCGGCGACGTCGTACGCGGCTCGGCGACCGAGGCACCGCGCGAACAGGGAGACAACGGCCGCGTGCTCGACCTGCCCAAATCGAGCAACACTATGGAATACGAACTCACAGACTTTATCACCGCCATCGGCGGCATCGATAACGTTAAGGAAGAGATTTGGGAGACCCCGGCGGGACGCCACGAGCTTGGCCACTACCGCGATGTCACACTCGTCTCACTGCGCATCATGGATGCCGTGCGCCAGCAGGCCGGCATAACCTTCCCAGCCGACGCAGGCAAGCAGGCATAGCTATGGGTCTCTTCGATACGTTCTTCTCCAGCGTCACCGGCGGCAGTCGAGAGCCTCAAAAACCATCAAACGTCGAGCTCGAGCTGCGCCGCAGGCTTACTGTGCTCGCAAGCGACGAGGCCACTCAAGACACTCCCCTGCGCTATTTCCTGCGCTGGGCGGGGCAAGTCCAGGGCGTTGGCTTTCGCTTTACCAACACCAACCTCGCGCAGGCACGCGCGCTCACCGGCTGGGTGCGTAACATGGAAGACGGCTCAGTCGAGATGGAGATACAGGGGGCTCCGGCAAATATCCTATCTCATCTCGAGGCGCTTCATGCCTCCTACGAGCGTATGGGAACGCGTTTTCGCCTCGTAGACGCCCAGGCCCGAGCCCCACTTGCCAATGAAGACGGTTTCACGCCTCGTTATTAGTATTGTGTGCTAAATACGGTATCATTTACCTACGACCGTTGATAGAAAAGAGGCGAGGCGCATGGCGGTGCAAAGAAGGAATACCAGGCAGCGAAAGCTGGTTCTTGACGCCGTGCGCCAAAGCTATAACCATCCCACCGCCGACGAAATCTACAACGTCGTGCGCGCGCAGGATGACAAAATCAGCCGCGGCACGGTCTACCGCAACCTCAATCTCTTGGCCGACGCCGGCGAGATTCTCTCCATCAAGACGCCGGGCGGCAGCCGCTTCGATCGCACGATCGAGCCGCATGCGCATATCATCTGCACCTCGTGCAGCCGCGTCATCGACGTACCGCTCCCCTTCGATGCCCAACTCGACGCCAAGGCATCCGAGCAAATCGGCTGGCACGTCACGTCGCACTACACCATCTTCGAGGGTCTCTGCCCCGACTGCCGGTAGATGTTCGGGACATGCCTTAAAATCAACCTTTCTGCACTCTGCAGCAAAAAGAGATTCCTAGGCATGCCACATATATCTACTCGGCGAGCAGGCGGCGCAGTTCTTCTTCGACCGTGCGCACGTAGCGGACGCGGTCGTTGATGCCACGCATAGAGGGATTGCAACTCTCCATTAGATAAGGATGGCCCACTACGTTGAGCATGTCGCGGTCGTTTTCGTTATCGCCAAACGCCATCATCCCATCGGGCGAAATACCCAAGGCACGACCGTAATCGGCAAGCGCGGAACCCTTACCCGAATCAAAGCCGATAAAGTCCGTCCATTCGGTTCCCGACGTCATCACGTCGACACGGTCGCTAAAGAGGCGCTCGAAATACTCCAGCGCCGCCGGCTGATTCACCTCGGGCGTCTGGAAGGCAATCTTAATGACGTCCTCGTCGATGTCCTCGGGACGGTCGACCACCGCCACATCGCAGTGGACCTCATAGCGCAAATGGTCGACGAACGCATCGTTGCCGCTCATGGTGTAGAGGTGTCCCTCACACGAAAGGGTCACGTCGGCATGGGGATACGCAACCACGGCATTCGCGATATCCATAGCAAGGCTACGCTCCATGGAACGCTTGACAACGGCACGCCCCTCGCTCATCACTAGGGCTCCGTTTTCGCATACATAGGCGAGCTCATCGGCCACCGGGGCAAACAGGTAGCGCAAGCTCGCATATTGACGACCGCTCGCCGGCATAAACACGATGCCGCGACGATGCAGTTCATCGATGAGCTCAAAGGCCTCGGAACGCGGCTCGCGCTCCCCCGGATGCAGCAACGTGCCGTCCAAATCGCATGCAATCAGCTTGATTCCTTCAAGACCCATATGCTTTCCCCCACAGCATCTCATCAACAGAAAGACGGACTTTGAATAGTTGCCTCTCAAAGTCCGTCTTACTTATACGCACGTTAACAGCGCGCCTTCTTTACGATCGTAAAGTCTGGAGCCATACTCACAACGGCATCCGCCGCACTCGACGCAAAGCGCCGGTCCGCATCGAGTTCACGGGTAACCACCGAGAGCCGAACGCCCTCGACGCCCCGGAGCATGCGGCCCAAAACAGGCTGCACCGGCGTATACATGCGCACGGTATGCTCGTCCGAATCGCCTCGGAAAAGCGGCGTGTGCATATTGCCGATCTCCCAGCACGCATGCGCGAGCGCAATCGGATCCATGCGGTCAACTTCGACCAAATAAACCTCGGCGCTGCGCAGGCGCACGACAACCGCCACGGGCACTATGCCCGAACGGTCGATGACAAGCACATCGCCATCGGCAAGGCGATCGCCATCGGCAGCGCCCAGCCGAATATCGACCGTACGCCCCAGCTCCGTCACGCCCACAAATGTGCGGGCATCGGCCTGGTCCCAATCGAGTAGTAGCTCATCGACCCCAAAGACACCGCCCAGCTCCCGGCGAAGCAAAAGCTCATAGGACGGGTCGTTGAGATTTCCGAGACACGCTGTCGAAACCAGATTCACAGGCATAGCCTAGTCCTCGACCTCAACGAGCTCGATATCAAAGTTGAGGTCCTTGCCGGCCAGCTCGTGGTTGGCGTCGAGCGTCACGGCCTCAGGCGTTACGTCGATGACCACGGCGGGGACGGGCATGCCGCTCGGCGTGGACAGGAAAAGCTTCATGCCCTTCTCGATCTGCTCGATGTTGGGAACCTGTTCGGCCGGGAAGGTCAAAACCATCTCGGGATTGTGCTCGCCATAGGCATCGGCAGCCGGGATGTGCACGGTCTTCTTCTCGCCCACCTGCATGTCGACAACGGCGGCGTCGAAGCCCTTGATCATCTGACCGGCGCCGCAGGTGAACTCCAGCGGCTCGCCGCGATCGTAGGAGCTATCGAACTGCGTGCCGTCGTCGAGCGTGCCGCGATAATGGGTCTTGACCTTCTTGCCCTGGTTGGACATGGAAACCTCCGTGATAAGGGCGGCGCACAACGTGGGCCGCCATGAACATATGGCGCTAACTATACCCTAGTCATACAATTCAAAGACAGTTTGCAAAGAAACGCTGCAACCGGAGGAACCATGGCATATCCCGTATTTGACCTACACTGCGACACCGCCGACCGCATCGGCTGGGCCACGCTCGATCTCGACCTGCGCTTTACCGCCGGCACCGACGGTTATTTCCCCGGCGACGAAACGCATCCGCAAGATTTCGACCTCATCGAGGGCAACGCCTGCGCCATCTCGCTCGCAAAGATCGGCAACACGCCGTGGGCGCAGTGCTTCGCCACGTTTGTCCCCGACGAGATTCCCACCGCCCACGCCGCGCGCTTCCAGGCGCAGATCATGGCGCACATGAGCGGCCAGGCAATGCTCAACCACGACCGCATGGTCAACGTGCGCAGCGCCGCAGACATTCGTCCCGCGCTCAAGGACGGCAAGGTCGCTTGCATCCACACCATCGAAAACGCCACGTTCTTTGCCGAGGACCCCGCGCTGATCGAAGTGCTCAAGAGCCTGGGCGTGCTCATGTCATCACTCAGCTGGAACGCGCAGGGGCCGCTCGCGAGCGGACACGATACCCACGCCGGTCTCACCGCCGCCGGCATCGAGGCACTTACGCAGATGGAGCACGCCGGCATGGTGCTTGACGTCTCCCACCTCAACGATGAGTGCTTTGACGAGGTTGTCGCCCACGCCACGCGCCCCTTCGTCGCCAGTCACTCCAACTCCCGTGCGGTTTGCGGCGTCAAGCGCAACCTCACCGACGACCAGTTCCGCACCATTCGCGACATGGGTGGCATCGTCGGTCTCAACTACTGCAGCGAGTTCCTTTCCAACGACGCAACCGACAAGACCGCCGCAGACGTCACCTTCGACCAGCTAGCGGCACATATCGAGCACTGGCTCGACCTGGACGGCGAGGACGTCATCGCGCTCGGCGGCGACTGGGACGGCGCCACTGTGCCCGCTTTCCTCTCCGACGCCAGCAAGATGCCCGAGTTCCAGAACATGCTCTCCAAGCACTTTGGCAAGACCGTGATGCAGAAGCTCTGCAGCGACAACGCGCTTGCCTTCTTTGAGCGTTATTAATTTCACATCCCTTGAGCGGGCCGGCATGCCGAACGGTCGACATGCCGTCCCGTCCCCAATCTGAAGGACCGCTTTTGACGCAGCAGTTTACGATTTCCGTATCCCGACCGGATGGGACGCCCATCCCCGTCGTCGTTACCAAAAAGCGCGTCAAGAACTTCAACCTACGCGTCACATCGAGCGGCGAGGTCCACGCAAGCGCACCGCTCAGCGCCACTCGCGAGCGTATAGAAGCGTTTGTGAAACGCAACAGCGCCTGGATTATCAGCCGACTTGCCCAGCGCGAGCAACGTCAGGCGACGGCGCGAGAGCCGCTCAGCCACTCGTCCATCATTGCACTTTGGGGCAAGCCCATCACGGTACAAGATGCGCTCGATCACAACTTTGCATCGCCCGCACCGCGACCCAAACAGGCCACCTTCGCAAGTTTTATGGGTACCGATAAATCGGACGAAGGTCCACAGACCAAGCGGCACGCAATCCTCGACGGCCTAACGTCCGATGAGCTCCAAGCCCACATCGACCAGCTCTATACGTCCGAAGTCACATCGGCGCTGCGCGATATGGTGCACGCATACGAAATCGCAATGGGTGTCGCCGTTTCTCGCGTTTCCGTACGCAGCATGAAAACGCGTTGGGGCTCATGCACTCCCAAATCCGGCGCCGTTCGCATCGCACGCGAACTTGCCGCCTACCCCGTCGAATGCCTCGACATGGTTGTCGCCCACGAGCTCGTCCACTTGCTCGAGCCAAGCCACAATCAGCGGTTTCACGCCCTGCTCGACACGTACTGCCCCAACAATAGAGCGCTGTCGCAGCGGCTCAAGCAGCCACCCATAGAGACGTATTAGAACCGGTTAGCGCACACGCTCGATCTCGACGCCACAGCTTGCCAAGGGCAGGCCAACAGGCGCCCACGGCTTATCGAGCTTAACACGCACACCAAGCAGCAGGGAGTAACGACGTAGCAGCATCTGGGCCACACCCTCGGCTGCAGCCTCGATGAGCTTAAACGTATGCTCGCGCAGATAGCCATCGACATCGTGGCACACCGAGCCGTAGTCAATCGAGGCGTCCAAGTTATCGTGCTCTCCCGCTGCACGCAGGTCGGCATAGAGCACCAAGGACACGATGAATTTCTGGCCCAGCGCGTTCTCTTCGGGATACACGCCGTGGTTAGCAAAAATCTCAAGACCTTCAACGGTAATGCGATCGGCATGGCGAAGATCGTCATAGCTCACGTGGGGCACCGCCGTTGCGGTGGATATTTCGCCCCTTCCACGGCGGGCGAGCTCGGCGCCTTCAGTCTTGGTTGCATTCTCGGGCAGCTTTTTGTTGCTCATCGCGATCGTCTCCTTCGTTTAGAACCCCGGCCGCGCAAACTAACTACACGCGAATCGACAGGTTCTTTTTATCATCGCTCCAGTTGCAAGCATTGCGCGCGGGGCATGCAAAGCAGGCGCGCGACACTTTGTCGGCCGCATAGAGCAGACGCTCAAGCGGTTGGCTGTTCACGCGCAGCTTTCGATGGCCCAGAATGGCCGTCTTAATGGCTGCGGCATCGGCCGGCTCAAACGCCACGTCATCGGGCATACCGCCGAGAATCGCATCAGCGACGCGTTCGCTCGCAACATCATGGGATATACCCGATTCATACTGTTCATCTTTGCCGATATCGTGAAGAAGTGCCGTGGCGTAGACGACCTCGCGGTCAAATTCGAGCTGTTCCTCGAGATTCTTGATCCACATAATGCGAGCGACATCCAGCAGGTGGTCAATACCGTGGCGGCAGAAGATGCGCCCCGATTCCAACTGCGCAATGTTGCCCAGGTGCCGCCGAAACAGCCCGTTGGCACAAATGTAATCAATGCGAGGCATGGCACCAAAGGGGGCCAGGCCCGAAGCCATGAAGCCGCGACGCGACGTCCCCTCATCGGTCTTCGATGTAAAGTCGTTGACGACCCTCATGCTATCGGCCCAGCATCCTAAAGAACCGCTCCTCGAGCGCGGGATCGGTCTCAAAGACGCCGCGGCGAGCGAGCGTCACGGTCTTGGTGCCGGGCTTTTGCACGCCGCGCATGGTCATGCACATATGCTCAGC
>OJPL01000571.1_pt1 | contig 13138 bp, 11 predicted proteins | sample 1598501 | NCBI WGS metagenome assembly OJPL01 (sample SAMN03922486, study PRJEB24848) | human gut metagenome | isolation source: stool sample | host: Homo sapiens | place: Germany | collected 2011-05 | reverse complement strand
AAATGTGAGAAAAAGCGAGTTAACAAGAGAAAAACAAAGATTATTATGGGAGGTTATTTAAGATGAAAAAGAAAGTATTAAGCGTGCTCTTAGTAGCGGCAATGACCGTTTCCATGCTGACCGGATGTGGCAACAAGCCTGCCGGCAATGATGCGCAGAGCGCAGCGCCCAGCGAGGCATCCAAGGAAACAGAGGCAGCAGCAGAGACAACTGCTTCCGCAGAAGACGAGACACTGACCGTATGGTGTTGGGATCCTAACTTCAATGTCTATGCAATGAAGCAGGCAGAGAAGGCATACCAGGTGGATCATCCTAACTTCAAGTTAGACATCCAGGAGAAGGTATATAGCGATATCGAGACTGCTCTGATCACAGCGGCTGAAGCCGGTGATTACAGCACTTTACCTGATATCTTCCTGATGCAGGATTATTCCTTCCACAAAAATGCAACCAATTATCCCGGAATCTTCACAGCACTGGATGACTGCGGAATTGATTTCTCCCAGTTCTCTATGGGTAAGCTGGCTGACTCTACAGTAGATGGCACACATTATGGTATTCCTTTTGATAATGGTGCTACCATCATGGCGATCCGTTCCGATATGGTAGAAGCAGCAGGCCTTAAGGTAGAAGATTTCAAGGATACTACATGGTCTGAGTTCATGGAGCTGTCTAAGAAGGTAATGGCTGCGAACGATGTTCCCATGCTGACCTGCTCCGGCGGTTCTGAGATCGTGATCGAGATGTTACAGTCTGCAGGTGCTTCCCCCATGGTAGATGGCAAAGTATCTCTGGTAGACAACAAAGCGCTGAAGAAAGCGATCGAGACCTACAAGCAGCTGATCGATGAAGGAATCATGGCTGATTATACCGACTGGGATCAGTATATCGCTTCCATGAACAAGGGTACCGCTGCAGGCGTTATCCAGGGCTGCTGGATCATGTCCTCCATTCAGGCAGCAGATGACCAGGCAGGCAAATGGGCAATCGTAAACATGCCTAAGTTAGATGATGTAGAAGGCGCAACCAACTACGCTAACTGCGGTGGTGCAAGCTGGGCAGTATCTTCTAACTGCAAAAATACCGATCTGGCATTTGATTTCCTGAACGCTACCTTTGGTGCGGATGTAGATTTATACGATGATCTGCTGGTAAATGCAGGAGCGATCGCAAGTTACCTGCCCGCAGCACAGTCTGAGACCTATAATGAGGGCAATGAGTTCTACGGCGGTCAGGCAGTGTACAAGGATATCGTAGAGTTCGCCGGACGTGTTCCCGGAATCGACTACGGTGCATACTACTCTGATATCAGAAGTGCACTGACAGATGCGATCACCAACGTTGTACAGAAGAACGCTGATATCGATACAGAGATCAAAAACGCTCAGGATACCGTAGAGTTTAATATCGCCGAATAATCACCAGAGTATGGAAACTGGATAGTACCGGGGGTGCAGCAGTGCGTTCCCGGTACTGTTGTAGGAGAGAAACATGGAAAAGAAGAAAACAAAATTAAGTTTGGAAAAAAAGCATAATCTGACCGGATGGGCATTCCTGCTCCCGGCATCGATTTTAATATTTGTATTTTGTTTCTATCCGATGTCACAGGCCATCCTTCTTTCCTTCCGGAAGACAGGAGGAGTCTTTAATGGTGTAGCGAATTATGCCAGGATCCTCAAGGATAAAACATTCCAGCAATGCTTGTTCAATACCTTCTTTTATTTTGTGATTCAGGTACCGATCATGCTTGTGCTCGCACTGATGCTGGCGCAGCTGCTGAATAATCCTAAGATAAAAGGAAAAGGTATTTTCCGTACTTTGATCTTCCTTCCGTGTGCAACGTCACTGGTATCTTATTCCATGATATTTAAGTCATTGTTTGCTCCGGATGGAGTGGTCAACAGAGTGCTTATGACCATCGGACTGTCTTCTGTGGACTGGTTCCAGAGCACATGGCCGGCGCGATGGGTCATCGTGATCGCACTGATCTGGAGATGGACCGGATATAATATGGTATTCTATCTGGCAGGATTACAGAATATCGATTATTCTGTCTATGAGGCAAGCTACATCGACGGAGCGACACCGTTCCAGCAGTTTATGAAGATCACGATACCGTTGTTAAAGCCGACCATTCTGATGACGGCGATCATGTCTACTTCGGGAACACTGCAGCTGTTCGATGAGTCAATGAACCTGACAGCAGGCGGCCCCGGAAAATCTACAATGACATTGGCGCATTACATCTACAATATCTCCTTCGTGGAGACACCGAAATTTAATTATGCGGCAGCGTTGTCTGTATGCATACTTGTAATGGTAGCGGTTCTGTCTGCAATTCAGATGAAGGTGGGTGACAAACGTGACTAAATTCAAGCAAATAATTTCCTACGCAATCTTAGTGATAGCAAGCTTTCTGTCAGCATTTCCACTGTATTATATGCTGTGCGGTGCGACCAACCAGAGTATTGATGTGGTAAGAGGACGTCTGATCCCGGGTACCTATCTGATCGAGAATTTCAAGACCCTGGTTGACATGCAGAATCTTGGACTTGCGATGTTTAATTCCTTCCGCAATGCGATCGTGATCACGGTTGTGACACTGCTGATCTGTTCCATTGCCGGTTATGGATTTGAGATCTATCATGATAAGGGTAAGGATATTCTGATGAGTATTCTGCTGCTGGCAATGATGCTTCCGTTCGTAGCGATCATGATCCCTCTGTTCAAGATGTTCACATCCTGGAAGCTGGTAAATACCTGGATCGCACTGGCACTGCCATCCATCTCGACTCCGTTTATGATCATGCTTTTCAGACAGGCGGCACGTTCTTTTCCTCATGATATTATCGAGGCTGCCAGACTGGAAGGTCTGAGCGAAATACGGATTTTCTTCCGGATGTTCATTCCGGTGATGAAATCTACCTATGGAGCGGCGATGACGGTTACATTTATGAATGCTTGGAACAATTATCTGTGGCCGACGATCATTTTACAGGACAGCAAGGCGATCACCATGCCGATGTTAGTAGCCAATCTGAAGAGTGGATACAGTGTGGATTATGGTATGCTGATGCTGGGAGTATTGATCTGTACACTTCCTACGGCGATCATCTTCCTGTGTTTACAGAAGAGCTTTGCAAATGGAATTACGGGAGCAGTGAAATAATGCAACAGAAAATGCCAAAACAGGAAACTATGACACAGGCGCATATCAGGAAGGCTCAGGGAGCCTTCCTTTTGGCGCATAGAATGGGCCTGATCGAGGATCCCTCTATGGAGGGACTTGAGGCCAGACGTAAGAAGCATAACGAAGAGCTGCGGAGAATGGAACAGGAAGGGAAGCTCTTCTACGGACCGCATTATTTTTCCGCACCGGCATATCTGCAATATGAGCTGACCCGCCTGAAGCTGGATTTTGTACAGCCGTGTGGGAAAGTCCGGGAAGGCGGCTGGTGCCCGGATTTTACGGAGCAGGAGAAGCGGAATTTTTACGAACAGAACAGAGATCTGTTCGGACGCTATCATGGGGATTATTTTACCTATGAGGAAGTGTCACAGATCATTGAGAAACGGTTACGGGAGGATGCATATGACAAGCTTATCCGCGACATATTATGTGAGTCAGAGAACAGGCAGTGATGAAAATGACGGACGGACGTGCAGTACGGCGTTTGCCAGTCTGTCTGCTATCAATAGAAGACACCTGCAGCCGGGCGACCGCATCCTGCTGGAGCGGGGCAGCGTATTTTACGGACAGTATCTGCATGTGACAGACAGCGGTACGAAAGAGGCACCAATTGTGATCGGAGCGTATGGCACTGCAGATGCGCCGCCGCGGATCGATGCCTGCGGACAGGGCATCTGGTACCAGGATTATGGGACCCCACTGGATTCACCTACGCATGTGTATCACGGCTATGTATCTTCCGCAGTGCTTTTGTATGATGCAGAGCACATTGTGGTCGAGGATCTGGAGATCACGAATGAAGGTAGCATGATTCCGGGAGAACGTTATAGCCTGGGCGAGAAAATGAACCGTACCGGTGTGGCTGTGGTGGCTAAGGACAAAGGGGTGCGGAGCGGCATCACGCTTAGGAATCTGTGGATCCATGATGTCCATGGGAATGTCTACGATAAGCACATGAACAACGGTGGGATCTATATGACAGCGCTTCGCCCGGAATGTGAGGAGCGGACGGGTGCGGCACGGTATCGGGATGTCGTCATAGAAGGATGCTTCGTGCACCGGGTCAGCCGCTGGGGAATTGCAGCAGGCTATACCTATGCTCATGATAAGTTCCGGGGAGCAGAGCTTACGGAATCGGTTTTTCTGAACTATGGGCATGAAAATATGCAGATACGGAATAATTATGTAAAAGAGGCCGGCGGGGATGGGATCACACCGATGTATGCGCTGCGTCCTCTGGTGGAGCATAATATGGCAGACTCAGTGGCCTGCGAGATCAATGACCGGATTTATTGCGAGCCGGGCGACCGGATGGGAAAAGTGGCAGCCGCAATCTGGCCCTGGAAATGCAAAGATGCCCTGTTTCGCTATAATGAAGTCGCTGACACCAGGCTCAATCAGGACGGCATGGCATATGATGCGGATTCCGGGGACGGAACGGTGTATGAATATAATTACAGCAGGCAGAATGAGGGCGGCTGTGTGATGTTCTGTTTACAGGAGGCGATCCATAATACCTTCCGCAATAATATCAGCTATGATGATCTCGGTGGTACGATCAGCCCATCAGAGAATCCGGATGCCCTGCTTCAGGATAATGTATACTATGTGCGCAGGGGTGTTCCCTTTGTACGTAAAAATATGGACGGTGGCAGCTTTACACAGGTGAATGACCGGGTTGTTGAGCTGGATTTTAGTCCGGATAAATAAAAACAGATAGGGTGCTAAGCTCGGAATGAAACTCCGTGGCTTAGCATTTTTTAATCGGTGCACGGTGGTGGCGCGCGTGCAAAACGGTTTGACGGACGAGAAAAGAACTGTTAAACTATTAGGCGGTAAACAGACAGAAGGAACATGAAAATAGAAAGGAGCCGGGGCATGGGTGAAAGTATATTACAACTTCAGCAGATCCGGAAATCTTTTGCTAATACAGAGGTATTAAAAGGCATTGACTTAGAAGCCGGGCAGGGAGAATTTATCACGCTGTTAGGTGCCTCCGGCTGCGGCAAGACCACGACGCTGCGGATCATTGCGGGTCTGGAACTGCCGGATAGCGGGCAGGTGATCCTGGAGGGCCACAATATTACGGATTGGGAACCCAACAAGCGGGATGTTAATACGGTATTTCAGAATTATGCTCTGTTTCCGCATATGAACGTGGCGGATAACGTAGGCTATGGATTGAAGATCCGCAAAGTCCCGAAGGCGCAGATCGCAGAGCGGGTGGAGCGTGCGCTTCGCCTGGTGCAGCTGGAAGAGTACGGAAAACGTATGCCGGATCAGCTCTCCGGCGGACAGAAGCAGCGCATTGCCATTGCCAGAGCGGTGATCAATGAGCCGAAAGTATTGCTGTTAGATGAACCGCTGGGAGCACTGGATCTGAAGCTGCGCAGGCAGATGCAGCTGGAACTGAAACGTCTGCAGAAGCAGCTGGGGATCACTTTTATCTATATCACGCATGACCAGGAAGAGGCGATCAATATGTCCGACCGCATCGGTGTCATGCATGAAGGCGTGTTGGAGCAGATGGGAACACCCAACGAGGTGTATTATCGGCCGAGGACCAGCTACGTGGCAGATTTCGTGGGAAATGCGAATATTCTGCATAAAAATGGAGAGACACTTGCCATCCGCTCGGAAAATATCCGAATGGACGGGGAGAGTGTCTGTACGCAGGAAGCAGTCGTAGTGGAGAAAAGTTTTGCCGGTGGGCAGCTTCGTATATTGTTCCGCCTGTCGGATGGGCAGCTTCTGACAGCCAGCCGTTACGGCATCGATAATGATATGCAGGCGGGAGAGACGGTGAAGATCGGCTGGGATGCGAAAGACGCAGTAAAGGTAATAGATAATGACAAAGATGAAAACTAAAAGTAACGGACACAGGAGCTTGGGGAATATCGGACTGATGATCCCCATGTATGTGTTCACGATCCTGTTCGTGGCTCTGCCGATCCTGTATCTGTTTCTGTTGAGCTTTTTACAGAGAGCGCAGGTCTGGGGCGTGGATTTTACGTTCACCCTGGACAATTATAAGAGAATATTGGAGCCGTTGTATCTGGATACCTTCCGGCAGTCTCTGAAGCTGGCGTTTACCGCTACCTTTTTTGTGGCACTGATCGGATATCCTTATGGGTATTTTATGGCGCGGATGAATGCGGTGTGGAAGCGCAGGATGCTGCTTCTCATCATGATCCCGTTCTGGACCAGTGCACTGATCCGTCTCTACGGCTGGATCATCGTATTCCGCAGCAACGGTGTGCTGGATAAGATATTGATGGGGCTGCATCTGACTGATCAGCCGTTAAAGCTGCTCTATACTTATCCGGCAGTGGTGGTGGGAATGGTCTATTCCCTGCTGCCTTTTATGATCCTGGCGGTGTATTCCAGCGCGGAGAAGCTGGATATGTCTTTGGTGGAAGCCTCCAGGGATCTGGGAGCTTCCTCGTGGACGGCGTTCTGGACCGTCAGCTTCCGGCTGACGCTGCCGGGTCTGTTATCCGGCGTGGTACTGTCCTTTATCCCGTCCATGGGACTGTTTTTCATAGCGGATATCTTAGGCGGCAATAAGATCGTACTGGTGGGCAGTGTGATACAGGAACAGATCACCAAGGGGCGCAACCAGCCGTTCGCGGCAGCGCTGTCCGCGGTGCTTATGGTGCTGACCTCCGTGATGATCCGTCTGTACCGGAAGATCACCGGAACTTCACAGCTGGAAGGGATGTTGTAAGATATGAAAAAGAAAAAATGGCCGTTTGTATATGTGGCGGTGATCACTGTGCTGACCTATATCCCGATCCTTCTGACAGTGGTGTATTCCTTCAACGCCTCGAAGCTGACCTCAGTCTGGGAGGGATTCTCCTTGAAATGGTACCGGGAGCTGTTTGGCGACAGAGATTTAGGAGAAGCCTTGATCAACAGTCTGATCCTGGCGGTATTAAGTTGTGCTTTTGCAGTGCTGATCGGCACTTCGGGAGCACTGGGGATGAGCCGCAGGAAGCGGAAGACGGATGAGGTTGTGGCATATGTATCTACACTGCCCATCATGATCCCGGAGATCATTCTGGGCATGGTATTTTTGTCTGTATTTTCCCTGATGGGACTGCCCTTTGGTATGGTCACGCTGGTGATCGCCCATACTACATTCTGTGTGCCCTATATTTTTACTATGGTGCGGGCGAGACTGGTGGGAATGGACCATTCCTTAGAAGAGGCGGCGCTGGATCTGGGAGCGACGAAGCGGCAGGTATTTTTTGATATAATACTTCCACAGATCCTGCCGGCGATCTTGTCCGGTGTGCTGCTGGCATTTGCTATGTCCTTCGATGATGTGGTGATCAGCATATTTGTCACCGGACCGAAGGTTAATACTTTGCCGGTGAAGATCTACACGAAATTAAAGACCGGCGTAACCCCAGAGATTAATGCACTTGCAACAGTTATGCTGTTTGTGATATTGTTGTGTCTGGCGGGAGCGTATGTGCTGGGACGGAAAAGTCAGGCACCCGCAGGAGAAATACCCGGAGAAAAATGATCGGGGGATTGCCCGTAAGCATCATGGAAAATAGAAGAGGATGCAGAAAATCTGCATCGAAGGAGGAGATTATGAAGAAAAAGCTGGCAATGCTGCTGGCAGCGACCATGCTGGCCACGTTGTTTACCGGCTGTGGAGCAGGCGGTAAGGAAGATAAGGGAGAACTGAATCTCTATACCTGGGATGGCATGTTCCCTCAGGAGATCCTGGACGGTTTTGAAAAAGAGACCGGTATCCGGATCAATTATTCCAACTTTGATTATGATGAAGATATGCTGGCGAAGCTGGAGGAGACCAAGGGCGGTGATTATGATCTGGTCATCGCGGATGACTATATCATCGAGCTGGCGATTCAGGAAGGTCTGGCGCAGAAGCTGGATACTTCCAGGATCAGCACTTACGATAATCTGAACCCTGTATTTATGTCCCAGTTCTATGATCCGCAGAATGAATATACGGTACCTTACGGTGCGGGCATTCCGCTGATCGTGTACGATCCGGGACTGACGGATGTGAAGATCACAGGCTATGAGGATCTGTGGGATCCGGCTCTGGAAAATAATGTGGCACTGACAGCTAATTACCGTGTTATCGACGGTATTACGCTGAAAACGATGGGTGAGTCCTTCAATACTGAAGATCTGGATACCATCCGTGCGGCAGGAGAGAAGCTTCTGACCCTGGCACCCAATATCCGCGTGATTAATGACAACAACACCCAGGATTACCTGATCAGCGGTGAAGTGGCAGCAGCATTTTTGTATACCTCCCAGGTATCAGCAGCTCTGCAGGCGAGACCGGATCTGGAAGTGGTATATCCCAAGGAGGGACTGGGCTTCGGTATCATGGCAGGATTTGTACCCTCCAAGGCTCCCAATGCGGATGCTGCCTATGCATTTTTAGACTATATCAATGAGCCGGAAAATGCGGCAAAATGCTATGAGTATATCGGTTATTATTGCACCAACAAAGCAGCGGAAGAATATATTTCCGACGATATGAAGAAAATGATCGTATTGCCGGAGGATGCAGCTGAGGGCGAGATTGTGCAGAACATCTCCCAGGAGGCAGAGGACCTGCATGCAGAGATTTGGAATCAGTTCAAGAACGCATGTGATTAACAATAAAAAAGTTCTTGACAGATTTCTTTCGTGCGCATATTATAAACCTAAGTTGAAAAACTAATTTGTAAATGCTATGAAAGAGACTCTTGCCAAGGGAAACGACAGGAATACAGCGTCACCGACTGAGAGCGCTGTTTGCGGAAGCTGGCGAAGGGAACACTCCGGAGCAGGTGATCTGAACTGCAGAATATCACATGCAGCTAGGATGACACGTTGCACGCGTTAAGTGACAAGAGTGGATGGGCAAAGGCGCCTGTCAATTCGGGTGGTACCACGGATTAGATGATTCGTCCCGGGATATGTTTTAACATGTCCCGGGGCTTTTTGTATTTAAAAATAAGCTGTACAGGGAGCGCACATTCGGGACACTATATAACAGGAGGTGCGATATGTACAGAGATTTAACAATGAAAGATGTAAGTGAACAGCAGATCGGACAGACTTTGCAGGTGGCAGGCTGGGTGGAGAACATCCGTGACCACGGCGGTGTATCCTTTATCGATCTGCGGGATATGTACGGCGTGTTACAGGTGGTCATTCGTAAGCCGGAGCTTTTAAAGGGCATCACCAAGGAAATGTGCCTGTCCATTACCGGTCTCATGGAGCACAGAGACGAAGAGACCTACAACCCGAAGATTCCTTCCGGCACCATCGAACTGGAAGCACACAAGATCGATGTGTTGGGAAGAGTATATAAGCAGCTTCCTTTCGAGATCCAGACATCCAAAGAGATCCGGGAAGATGTGAGATTAAAATATCGTTATCTTGACCTTAGAAATGCAAAAGTGAAGGACAACATCGTTTTTCGTTCCAAGGTCATCAGCTATCTGCGTCAGAAGATGACGGACATGGGATTTTTAGAGATCCAGACCCCGATCCTGTGTGCTTCTTCTCCCGAGGGCGCCAGAGACTATATCGTTCCCAGTAGAAAATTTAAAGGAAAATTCTATGCGCTGCCTCAGGCACCGCAGCAGTATAAGCAGCTGTTGATGGCTTCCGGATTTGACAAGTATTTCCAGATCGCTCCCTGCTTCCGCGATGAGGATGCCAGAGCAGACAGATCTCCCGGAGAGTTCTATCAGCTGGATTTTGAGATGAGCTTCGTGACCCAGGAGGATGTCTTCAAGGTAGGCGAGGAAGTATTGCATGATACCTTTGTAAAGTTTGCTCCCGAAGGCAGCAGGATCACCGAGACACCGTTCCCTATCATCAGTTACAAACAGGCCATGCTGGAGTTCGGCTGTGACAAGCCGGATCTGCGCAACCCCTTACGCATTATGGATGTGACGGAGTTCTTCCAGAGATGTACGTTTAAGCCGTTTATCGGTAGAACCGTCCGTGCCATCAAGGTACATGCGGAGATGTCCAAGGGCTTCCATGAAAAACTGTTAAGCTTCGCAACTTCCTTAGGAATGGGCGGACTTGGTTATCTGGAAGTGGCAGAGGACATGAGCTACAAGGGACCCATCGATAAGTTCATTCCGGAAGAGATGAAGGAAGAACTGGCAACACTGGCAGGACTGTCTGCCGGAGATACCATTTTCTTCATTGCGGACAAAGAGGATAAGGCAAATTATTATGCCGGTCATATCCGCACCGAACTGGGCGAGAAGCTGGATCTGATCGAAAAGGATGCTTACCGCTTCTGCTATGTGAACGACTTCCCGATGTTTGAACTGGATCCTGAGACGAAGCAGATCGGCTTCACACACAACCCGTTCTCTATGCCGCAGGGCGGTCTGGAAGCACTGAATACCATGGATCCGTTAGACGTTCTGGCATACCAGTACGACATCGTATGCAACGGCGTGGAGCTGTCCTCCGGTGCAGTACGTAACCACGACATCGAGATCATGAAAAAAGCTTTTGCCATTGCGGGCTACGATGAAGAGACGCTGAAGACGAAGTTCGGAGCTCTCTATCAGGCATTCCAGTTCGGAGCACCCCCTCATGCAGGAATGGCTCCCGGCGTGGATCGTATGATCATGCTGTTGCGGAATGAGGAGAATATCCGTGAGGTCATCGCCTTCCCCATGAACGGCAATGCACAGGATCTCATGTGCGGAGCACCCGGCGAGGTAACGGAGCAGCAGCTGCGCGAGGTACACATTAAGGTGAGAGATTAGTGCGGAAAGAGCAGGAATGGAGATTAGTGTGAAAATAAGCATGATAGCTTATTTTTCACACGGCTATTTGTGCCGCAGGCGTCACAAAGTAGCCCTTATCGCAGAATCAAATTTGAAATTTGATCCGCGATTCCTCCGACGAAAGGAACCGTCTGCGGAATGGAGAGTAGTATGGCGAACGTAATTAGCGATGAGACCATAGAATATGTAGGCATTCTGGCGAAGCTGGAGCTCTCTGAAGAAGAGAAAGAAGCAGCGAAAAAGGATATGGGCAGAATGCTGGATTATATCGACAAACTAAGTGAACTGGATACTACCGGTGTGGAACCTATGTCCCATGTGTTCCCGGTACAGAATGTCTTCCGCGAGGACGTGGTGACAAATGGGGATGAGAGTGAACAGACACTGGCCAATGCCCCCGGCGAGAAGGACAACATGTTTGTTGTACCAAAGACTTTTGACTAATGTCAAAAGTCTTCGGACTTTCGATTAGAAATCGGGCAGAATACCGCTTTATAATCTGGTTACAGCATTTAGGCGGTAATGGTTTTCCGTCAGACATTAAAAAAGGAGAATGGATATGGATATTTTATCCCTGACAGCAGTAGAGCTGGCAAAGGCGATCCGGGAAGGTAAGACTACGGCGGTGGAAGCGACGCAGGCAGTACTGGACAGAATCGCAGCCGCTGAAGATGCCTATCACTGCTATGTGACCGTAGAACGGGACAAAGCATTACAGCAGGCGGCGGAAGTACAGAAAAAGATCGAACAGGGAGAACTGACCGGACCCTTAGCCGGAGTTCCCTTTGCCATCAAAGACAATATGTGTACGGAAGGTACCCTGACCACCTGCTCTTCTAAAATATTAGAGAATTTTATTCCGACCTTCAGCGCGGAAGCGGTACTGAATCTGGAAAAGGCAGGAGCGATCATCCTGGGCAAGACCAACATGGATGAGTTCGCCATGGGCAGTACCACAGAGACTTCTTACTACGGTGTGACGAAGAATCCCAGAAACCCGGAGCATGTTCCCGGAGGCTCTTCCGGCGGTTCCGCGGCGGCAGTAGCAGCCGAGGAATGTTTTGCGGCACTGGGCTCAGACACCGGCGGCTCCATCAGACAGCCCGCATCCTATTGCGGCGTCGTCGGCATGAAACCCACCTACGGAACGGTATCCCGTTATGGACTGATTGCTTATGGATCTTCTCTGGATCAGATCGGACCGTTGACCAAGGATGTGACAGACTGTGCCACCGTGCTGGAAGCCATCACTTCCCATGATCCTAAGGATTCCACTTCCATGAAGCGGGAGGATACAGATTTTACCTCCGCACTGGTAGCGGATGTGAAAGGATTAAAGATCGGTATTCCCAGAGATTATTTCGGCGAAGGACTGGATCCTGAGGTCAGGGATGCGGTACTGGCAGCTGCAGAAGTATTGAAAGCGCAGGGCGCAGAGGTGGAGGAGTTCGACTTAAGTCTGGTAGACTATGCGATCCCTACCTACTATACCATTGCAGCGGCTGAGGCCAGCTCCAATCTGGAGCGCTTTGATGGCGTAAAATACGGCTACCGTGCCCAGGATGCGGAGGATCTGCACACCATGTACAAGAGAAGCCGTTCTCAGGGCTTTGGTCCCGAGGTGAAGCGTCGTATCATGCTGGGCTCCTTCGTGTTAAGTTCCGGTTATTACGATGCGTATTACCTGAAGGCACTCCGCGTAAAAGCGCTGATCAAAAAAGCTTTTGATGAAGCTTTTGCAAAATATGATGTGATCTTAGGACCGGTGGCACCCACCACAGCACCGAAGTTAGGCAGCAGTCTGGCGGATCCCATCAAGATGTATTTAGGAGATATCTACACCATCTCCATCAACCTGGCGGGTCTGCCCGGTATCAGCGTTCCCTGCGGCACGGATTCCCAGGGACTGCCCATCGGTATGCAGCTGATCGGTGACTGCTTTCAGGAAAAGACTCTGATCCGCGCAGCATATACCTATGAGCAGAGCGTGAAGTAGAACAACGGAAAATATACACATATACATGATGCCGCTATGTGCCAGTGGCACATGTTTAGCACGGACCGAAGCGGAGCGTAGAAGTGAGAGCGCGCAGCACGGAACAATCCGTAGGCATCAGAGTCGGGGGCTTTTGACCCCGACATCATA
>OJPL01000545.1_pt1 | contig 13527 bp, 14 predicted proteins | sample 1598501 | NCBI WGS metagenome assembly OJPL01 (sample SAMN03922486, study PRJEB24848) | human gut metagenome | isolation source: stool sample | host: Homo sapiens | place: Germany | collected 2011-05 | reverse complement strand
CTGTATGAGCAGAGTGCGCTCGCGTACAATCAGATGGTTGATGAAATCATGAAGCTGCTCCAATGTATAGGAGATACAGAAAAAAGGAACGTTGCTGTTGCGGTTATTATTAACAAGCAAAGGTATAAGACGGTCGCAAAGCAGTATCATTTGGGATTGAGCAGTGTCTATCGCCTTTTCAATGAAACTTTGCTTATGCTGGATAAGATGCTGCTTCAAAAAGTTGAGAAGGAATGAGAAGGTTTGAGAAGCTTTGAGAAGGTTTGAGAAAGTTTGAGAAAGTTTGAGAAAAAAAGTTGTGCTATAATATAAGCTGTCAAAGGTGGAGGAAAGCATCGACGGAAAATCGTCGGTGCTTTTCTTTATCAAGGCAAATGAAAGGAGGCGGGGCAAATCATCCCCACGGTGCTTGCAACTGTAAATCAGAAAGGAGGGGTAGCGAAAACAACCAGCTGCATCAACATAGGGGCAGCGATGGCACGGGAAGGAAAAAAGGTGCTGCTGGTGGACACTGACCCGCAGGCCAGCATGATCATCAGCCTCGGCAATCAGCAGCCGGATCAGCTTGCGCCCACAATCGCAGACCTGATGACCAAGGTCATGAACGATGTCCCGATTGCGCCGGGCGAAGGCATACTGCATCATCCGGAGGGAATTGACCTGCTGCCCGCTAACATCGCGCTGGCAGGAACGGAGGTGTCGCTGGTGAATGCAATGAGCCGCGAAACCATCTTGAAGCAGGTGCTTGCCCGCAATCGGCAGGACTACGACTGCATCATCATCGACTGTATGCCGTCGCTGGGGATGCTGACCATCAATGCGCTGGCGGCGGCAGAAAGCCAAGTCTGACCTCCTACGATGACATTTTCTCCACGGAAGCCTCACGCCAGCAGGAGCAGATTCAGCGCCTTGCGCTAAGCAAACTGCACCCCTTCAAAGATCATCCATTCCGCGTACTGGACGATGACCGGATGATGGAAACGGTGGAGAGCGTGAAGGAATATGGGGTGCTGGTGCCGATTATCGCCCGGCCGATGGCGGATGGCGGGTATGAAATTGTGTCCGGGCATCGGCGGAAGCGCGCCTGTGAGCTGGCGGGGCTGAACGAGATTCCCGCCATTGTCCGTGATTTGGACGATGATGAAGCTGTCATCATTATGGTGGACAGCAATTTGCAACGCGAGAACATTCTGCCCAGCGAACGTGCTAAGGCGTATCAAATGAAAATGGAAGCGATTAAGCGTCAAGGCGAACGAGTAGATTTAACTTCTCGCCAAGTTGGCGAGAAGTTGTCAGTCACTAAAGTAGCAAAAGACGCAGGTGAAAGTGAGCGCCAAATCCATCGCATTTTGCGCTTGAACAACCTTGAACCGCCGCTCATTGATAAGGTGGATGCTGGCAAACTCGCCTTTACCCCCGCCGTGGAACTTTCGTACTTGAAGCCGGAAGAACAGCAGTGGCTGGATACCGCCTTGGAAAACACGCAGCAGACACCGTCCCTTTCGCAAGCCCAGCGCATGAAGCGCGAAAGCAAACAGGGTACGCTGTCGGAACAGGGCATCATGGAAATCATGACGGAGAACAAGCAGACGGTTCCTGCCAAGGGGTCTGTCGTGCTGCCGCAGGAAAAGCTGACCAAGTATTTTCCACGTTCCTACACAACGGAGCAGATGGAAAAGGTAATTTTCAAGCTGCTGGATTACTGGGTTCGGAAGCGGCAAATGTCGCAGGAGCGATAAAGACGCATGAAACGAAAAGTGGATATTCTGCTGATGGTCATGTTTCTGTTCGGAAGCATGATTTTTCTTTGCCCAATTTTCGGGCAGATAAAGGAGGTCGAAGAAGATGACCGTGTATACACGCGCATGTCCGCACAGGTTAAGCCCCCTCAACAGGCTTCGGGACTGGTGGAGGATGCGCCATCCCCCGCGGCAGCCGCCGTGCAGACCGTGCTGCCCCTGCTGCTGGAAGTGCCGCTGCCGGAGAAAACCGCTGTGCCCGCTGCCGCGCCGTCCCCCGTACGCCCGGCTGCTTCCGACACTGCCGCGCCAGCACAGGCAGAGCGGACAGCAAATCCCCGCAGTGTCGATGTAGAAGCATGCATTGCGCAGAATCCGGATTTTGCCGCATGGCTCACCATTCCGGGTACGCCGGTGGATTATCCGGTTGTGCGGTCGAACAGGACGGACTACTACCTGACGCACCTGTTCAGCGGCAAAAACAGCAAGCTGGGATGCCTGTTCTCGCTGCCGTCGGCGGATTATCAGACACCGAGCAGGAACATTGCCATCTACGGGCATCACCTGAGCCATAGCGACGCGATGTTCAGCAGCCTTGTGCAATACAAGGATTCGGGCTACTGCGCCGCGCACAGCATCATTCAGCTGGACACGATTTACGGCGAACGCACCTATCGGATTTTCGCCGTCGTCAACATGCAGGTTGGTGACTGGGATGCAGCGGCGGCTGATTTTGCCAGCGGACAGGCGTTTCAAGCGTATGTAGACCGCGCACGAGCCAAGGCACTGTACGATTCAGGCGCGGCAGTCGGTGCGGATGACCACATTCTGACCCTGATTACCTGCGACCGCAGTGCGGGCGGTGCAAGCGGCCGTCTGATTGTGCTGGCGGTTCAAGAATAATACTATTTTCGGATTCACCTGAGCCATCTGCTTGCGCCTTTTCCCCGCTGTCGTCCGCTCATTCCACTTAGCGTAGCGCTGCTACGCTGCGTTTCATTCGCGTTAGACAGCGTGAAAAATTCGCGGCGCATCTTGGCTCATTTTCATCCGAAAATAGTATAAGAAGGAGAAGCAAATGAAATTGAAATCCAATTTGAAACGATTTGCATCATTGATGCTGTCTGCGGCGCTGGTGCTGACCTGCATTCCGCTCTGTGCGGCAGCAGAAGAAGCAGCCACGCCCTCGGACATCACAGGAACGGAAGTCATTGTGCTTCCGGCAGAAGAACCGGCGCTTCCACCCGTGGAGGAAGCGCCTGACGAATCCGCATCCGATGTGCCGGATGAGCCGCCCCATGACGAAATGCTCCCCAATTCGGAGGAAGAAAGTTCGTCGGACAACCGTCATCCTTTGCAGGCGGCGATTGAAGAACATGGGTATGTCTACGTCCGGACGGTGCGGGCAGTCAGCGTGTACGCCAGCGCAGAATCGCAGGAGCGCATTGTTTATGCCGCGGCTGATGATGCGTCCATTCTGCTGGCGACGGCGTTTTTCAGCGGTCATCAAGCCGTGCAGGTCTGGTTTCTGGATGCGGAGCAGCAGACCATCTGCGGCTTTGTACCGGCAGCGTCGCTGGATACCCGCTATTTGACGGATGCGGATGTGTCGGGCATCGCCGACATGCCATCCTGCGACGGAATGACTACCTTCGGTCAAAAGCGATTGTTCGTGGTCAATGGCAGCCGCCCGGAAGAAGCATCTGATGAAGAAGAAACGCCCGCGGATGCACCTTCGCAGGACGCGCCGCACCAAGAATCGAATCTGCCCGAAGCGGATGAAAGCGGCGCTTCGGAGCAGCCGGATGATGCAGAATCGCCGGATGCTTCGGTACATACAGAAATCAGCAGCGCGGAAGAAATCGACGAAACGGTGCCGCCTGTAAATCCTGGCGATTTTGTCAGCGTCAGTACGGACACGCGCGTCTTTTCTGCGGTGGATGATGATGCGTCCGAAACGTATTTTTCCAGCGAGTATCAGGGCAATTTCGTCAAAGCAGCCGCGGTGCAGGTGGTGTCCGTTGCGGAAGATGCTTCGGGGACGGCATGGTATCAGGTGCGCTTCCTGTACGGCGATTCTTTCCCCAGCGGCAAGATGAAGTGGACGGCTGACGAAACAGTGTGGGTAATGGCAGCGGAAACCGGCGAAACGGATGCGGATGCCTGCACGGTGACGGATTTCGCGTATTCCAAAGAAATGCTGCGTCTGCTCCGGGAAATGCAAACGTACACCGCAGAAACGGACGGATTCAGTCTGAAGAACATTCACGGCAAAATCGGCAGTTTTCAGGCGGGACAGTCGGGGTTGCAAGGAAGTTCCGGCAGGGACGCGGCATATCCCCAGCTGGCGAAATCGGCATCGCACGGCACGATTTATGCGACACCGCACTATCTGGAAAACTTCCCCGTGTACTGCCTTGAGCATACGCTTTCCGGCCCCGGCGAAGGGTCGGGCGCGAACAAAACGGAAACCGGCCCGTATGCGCTGCTGGATATGGAGGCGTTCGTGAACACCGCAGAAGGCGGCGGCGTGAACGGGGTGCGATTCAAGGCGCAGACCATGCACGCCATCGGCTGGGTGCTTCGGCACACCTACCCGTTTATGGTGCTGGATCGCAGTGATGCAAACAACGAAGTGTGGAGCCGTGTCGCGGGTCAGTTTGCTATCCGCGAGGTGATTAAGCAGCTGGAAGGCGCGCAGTACGTCCGCAGTTATTGGGACATGGATAATTTCTACGCCTTCTCCGGCGGCGCACCGGAAGTGTACTTGACCTATGCCCGCTGGCTGGCGAAAAATGCGATTGCACACGCAAAAATCACCGGGAAAATCACCGTCAGCGGTCAGCGCATCCAAGCGTCAGACGGCGGCTATATCGGTACGGTTACGCTGACGACGGATGCGGATTTGATTCGGATTTCCAAGGCAGCGGGCAGTATCACGGGGAACAGCGGCGGTTCGGATGAAGCGTACTACTATGTCAAGAGCGGCGATACCATCCGGATTTTGTCGGACAAAAGCAGCTTCTCCGTTTACATGGAATCAATCGCGTCCAGCGCGGAAGAAGCAGGCTTTCTGGTCGGAATCCCCAGCGCCTCCATCCAGAAAGTGCTTGTCCCGATAGAGGGAACGCCATACCCGCTGCAATCCGCTGTTGTCACGTTTGAACTGCTGTATGGCACGGTGTTTGTGACCAAGCAGTCCATGGACGGCATTTTGCTGCAAGGTGCAGTGTTTGAGCTGCTGGATGAATCCGGCGCGGTGCTGGCAGAAGCAGTGACGGATGCGCAGGGACGTGCCGTTTTTTCCGGGATTGCACCGGGACGCTATCAGGTTCGCGAGAAAACCGCACCGCAGGGGTATCGGCTGTCGGTTGTCTCGGCGCAGGAAATCATGGTGACGGCGGGGGCAGACACGGCGTGCATGTTCATCAACGAGCGCATGATGGGTATCATCCGGGTCATCAAGACGGACAGCATGACGGGAAAACCGCTGCCCGGTGTCACGTTCACGGTGACGAGATTGACCGCGCCCGCATCGGATGATGCTTCCGATGTTGGTAAAGTCGTTGCAACGATTACGACGAATGCGGATGGCATCGCACAGACCGAAGCGCTTCCGTGGGGAGAATATCGAATTGCGGAAACCAATGCGCTGGACGGCTATGTGGATACGGACTTTGTGACCATCGTTCAAATCAAATAACAGGAGGAAGAAAAATGAAGCAGATGAAGCAATGGATGCACTGGGTGCTTGCGCTGGTGCTGCTGGTGATGAGCCTGTCTGTTCCGGCAGCAGCGGCGGAAACCATCACGGTGAATGTAACCAACACGCCCGTGCGCGGCAGCGTGGCGCTGGAAAAGACCGGCTTGCAGCTGGTGCGCTTTACGGACGAGCAGGACGAATGGGGCAATACCGTCATGAAGCCTGTCTATCAGCAGGGATATTTGAAGGGCGCCGTGTTTGAACTCCGCGCCGCAGCGGATGTTGTCGGCAAGGAAGGAACGGTTTTCTACAAGCAGGGGGAACTGGTGGAAACACTGACCACCAGTGCAGACGGCGCGGTGAACTCAAAACTGCTGCCGCTGGGCAGCTACTGCTTGCAGGAAGTTTCCGCCCCGGACGGCTATCTGCTGGATGATACCCCGTATCCCTTCACGCTGACGGCGGCAGGCAAGCAGACGGCAGTGGTGGAAGTGAAAGTGTCCGCGGTCAACACCTATCTGCCGATTCGGGTGACGCTGCACAAACAGCAGGAAGCAATTCGAGTGGATGAAACGGCGGACGGCATGATTCGCTCGTCCATCGAGACAGTTCCCGGCGAAGGCTGTGTGTTCGGCTTGTTCAATGCAGGGGTGATTTCCTACGGCGACAGCCAGAAGCTGCCTGCCCATACGCTGATGGCAACTGGCATCACGGATGCCAAGGGCAATTTGACATTCTCCGGCATGTATCCGCATGGCGCGTATTATATCAAGGAACTGTCCGCGCCGGATGGCTGGCTGCTGAATACCGAGCAGTACCCGGTGCAGCTGACACCCGAAAATATGGATGCAGCGGAGGAGGCAATCGCAATCACGCTGGATGCGCCTATCCTGAATCGCCTGATTTACACGCCGGTGACGATTACCAAGCGGGACATTACCGGCAAGGAAACGCTGCCCGGTGCGCTGATTGAAGTGTACGATGCGCAGGGCAGCACCATTTACCGCGCGTATACGGATGAAAACGGTCAGCTGCCGGATATTCCGCTTGTTCCCGGCTCGTATACGTTCAAGGAAACCTATGCGCCGGAGGGGTATGCGCTGAATGTGGCGGTAAAAACCTTCACGGTGACAAGCGAAGGAAAAATCATCGGGGAAACCGAAATTCGGGATGAAATCAACAAGATTCAGCTGAAAAAGGTCAAGGAGAACGGCGAGCCGCTGCCCGGCGCTGTGTTCGGCATTTACGATGCCAACAACACGCTCGTGCAGCAGCAGACTTCCGATGACAGCGGTTATCTGACCTTCTCGAAACTGGGGTACGGCACTTATACCATCCGGGAAATTCAAGCGCCTTACGGCTATCATCCATCCACCGGCGAATGGCAGGTGACGATTGACGGCACTTATCAGAACCCTGTGCAGATTCTGACGACGGTGGTCAATGAGGATGCGCCCGGCTGGATTCGGGTCATCAAAACGGATGCACTGGACGGTCATCCCATTGCGGGCGTTCGCTTCGACATCTACGCCTTGAATGAGGACGGCAGCACGGGCGACTTGGTGTCCACCATGCTGACGAACGACGACGGCGTGGCAATGTCCGAAAGTCTGCTGGTCGGCGACTACATGGTCAAGGAGCATGAAGCGCCCGTCGGCTATGGAAACAGCCTGTGGAGCGAAAAAGTGACCGTCGTCATGGACGAAACCGTGGAGCGCAGCGTGACGAATATCCCCATGCAGGGGCAGGTTCGCATTGTTAAGACGGACGCGGAAACGGGCGGAAGTCTGGCTGGCGCAGTCTTTACGGTCATCCGCGTGAGCGGCTTGCCTTCGCATGGCAAGGAAGGGTGCGGCGAGGTTGTGGCGGTCATCACCACGGATGCGGAAGGGGTGGCAGTCACGCCTGTGCTGACGTGGGGCATCTACGAAATCCGCGAAACCACCGTGCCGGACGGGTATCTGGACAGCGGCTGTGTCGTTACCGTTTCGATTCCCGGCAATGCGGACTGACAAGACAATCTTCAACAGGGGCATCAGGCAGATGGTGCCCCTGCTGTATTTCAGAAAACGGGAGGCATCCATGAACACAAAACGAAACATCCTGCCCATGCTGCTGGCGGCATTGCTGCTCTTCTGTCTGCCGATTGCATCACTGGCGGAGAACGTGCCCATTCAAAACGTCAGCATCCTCAATACGCCCATCAAGGGGCAGATTCTGCTGGAAAAGACCGGGCAGATGCAGACGACGGGTGAACAAGGGTATTTGAAAGGCGCGGTATTTGAAATTCGGGCGGCGGAGGACATTGTCGGGCAAGACGGCACACAGTGGTATTCATGCGGCGAGCTGGTCGCCACGATGACCACCAGCGGCGAAGGCGTGGAGAAAAGTCCGCTGCTGCCGCTGGGAAAATACACGGTCAAGGAAATCAGCGCTCCGTCCGGGTATGTGCTGGATTTGACGACGTACACCGTAGAAATTCAGGCGTCGGATCAGGAAACGCCGATTGTTTCCGCTACGGTTTCTTCAATCAATTATCCCGCCGAAATTCTGCTTCAAAAGACCGATGCGGATGGAAAGGCACTGGCAGGGGCGCAGTTCGTGCTGCTGGATGCGGATGGATGCGAAACGGCATCGGCTGTTTCGGATGCAGACGGGCTGGTGCGCTTCCGCTTCGTTCCGCAGGGGCAGTACACCATTTGTGAAACGTCCGCGCCGGATGGGTATCTGCTGAACCGCAGCGCAATTTCGGTGACGGTAACGCCGAACTGGACGAATGCGGAAGAACCGATAGCGACGGCGGTGAATCAGCAGAAGAAAATCCTGTTTATCAAGGTGGATACAGCCGGAACGCCGATGGCAGGCATTCTCTTCAAGCTCATCAACGCGGAAACGGGCGCTGTGGCAGAAATGGCTGTCAGCGACGAAAACGGTGCGTTTGCCTTTACAGCATTTGATTATGGCGTGTGGACTGTCCATGAAGCGGCTGCCCCCAGCGGTTACAGCCGCATGGCGGACTATCGCTTCCAAGTGGATGACAGCTGGTCGGGAACAGCGCCGGTGCTGCTGGTAAACATTCCTGATTCTTATGCGTTCATCAAAGTCGATGCTGATGGCAAACCGCTGCAAGGCGTGAAATTTGCCCTGCGGGATGCGGACGGCAATCTCCTGCAAACGCTGGAATCCGATGAGAACGGCATTGTCCGCGCCGAGCACTTGCAGCCCGGCACTTATTATTTGCAGGAAACCGAAACGCTGAAAGGATACACCCTGAGCGGCGATGTCCGGAAGCTGGTCATTGACGAGCACTACAAGATTCCCGAAGAAATGCCGCAGTGGGTCAACTACACGACGATTCAGACCGGCGTGCAGCTGGCGGCATCGGGGGTGATGCTTATCGGCATTGCCCTGATGCTGATAAGCGGCACCATGCTGCTGATGCGCAGACGGCGAAAGGCGTAAGCGGATGGTGTATTATCAAAAGCTGTTCCTGCGCCGCTTGGAAGTCCCGCCTTGGGCGGCGCGCTGCACTTTTTCATGACGGAGGCTTCCCATGCAGGAAGAAATCGAAAACAAAACGCTCTCCCTCATCATCAATACCAGCAAATTCACTGAAAGAACATTGGCGACGGCGTTCGCGAAAGCGCTGAAACTCGGCTGGAATAAAGCCAAGGAGCATTATCAAGCGAAACCGCAGGGCAGGCAGAGCGTGAAGCAGCTCATCGGGCAGAATCAGGGCGTTGAGCAGACTGCACTGGCTGACCGGCAGGAGGTGAAGGCGTTTGAACGATACGCCCGCCAATATGGGGTGGATTATGCCATCCATAAGGGTACTTCCGACAGCGGAAAAACGCGCTATCTGGTGTTCTTCAAAGCACGCGACCGTGCAGCCATTGATCAGGCAATGCGCGCGTATGCAATGGATTTTCTGGCGAAGCGGAAGGCGCAGCGGAATGTTCAGCCTCAGCTGGATACGGCATCCCCCAGCAAACAGAAGGAGCGCAGCAGGCAGAAAGGGAGGGAAAGATGAACGCCGACGCATGGAAAAAACGCCTGCTGCTGCATCTGCCCTACGGGGTTATTGGACTTGCCGCGGCGAAGCTGAGTGAAGCATGGCGGCTGTCAGCCGGGACGGATTTTTCCGCGAAATTCCTGCACCTGCGGGATGGCGTGGCAATGGCGTTCCGAAACGGACTGTCCGGCTTTGTGCCCCTTGACCTGCTGATTGGGTTTCTGTGCGGATGCGCACTGTGCCTGCTGGTACATGCAAAACGCAGGAATGCCAAGAAGTATCGGCACGGCGAAGAATACGGCGCTGCCCGCTGGAGTGCATAATTTTAAGTGTAAATGACACATACATGGACGCACAGGAGGTTATGCACATGACTGATTATAGCAAAATTACAGCCCTTTACTCCCGCCTTTCCGTGGGCGACGAGGACAGGGACGGCGGCGAGAGCAACAGCATACAGAACCAAAAAATATTTTTGGAGAACTATGCCAGAGGGCAGCACCTAACCAATATCCGGCACTACATCGACGATGACGAAAGCGGCAGGTTTTTTGACCGTTCCGCCTACTCCCGCATGATGGACGATGTGGAAAACGGGAAAATCGGTGTCTGCATTATGAAAGACCTTACCCGCTGGGGGCGCGACTATCTCCAAGTCGGCAACGCGATGGAGATATTCAGACGGAACAATGTGCGCTTTATCGCGGTCAACAACGGCATTGACAGCGAGAAGCCCGACACATTGGAGTTTGCGCCCTTTATCAATATCATGTCGGAGTGGTATGCAAAGGACATCAGCAAGAAAGTGAAAACGGGCATTAAGACCAAAGGCATGAGTGGAAAGCCGATTGTCACCGAAGCCCCTTACGGCTATGTCAAAGACCCGGACAACAAGGATTTTTGGATAATCGACGAGGAAGCCGCCGAGGTTGTACGCCTTATTTTCCGTCTGTTTTTGGACGGGAAAAACCGAAACCAAATCGCCGTATATCTGACACAGGAACAAATCCCGTCCCCCACTTTCTACATGAAAGACCGCGGGCGGGGAACCTGTAAAAATAAGACACTCAACGAGGATAACCGCTGCAAGTGGAACAAAGCCACCTTGACCAATATCCTCACACGGCAGGAGTATTGCGGCGATGTAGTCAACTTCAAGACTACAAAGCATTTCCGGGATAAACATAACCACTATGTAGACCGGAGCCAGTGGCACATCACAGAAAATGTGCATGAGCCGATTATCAGCCGCAGCGATTTTGAAACCGTACAGCGGATTTTGAAAAACGCGCCCGTCAAACGCCCCAACGGGGACGGGGAAATCCACCCTCTGTCCGGCTTGCTTTTCTGTAAAGACTGCGGCGCAAAAATGCACATTCGTATAGATTACCGGAACGGCGGCAAGCGGCACGTTGCTTTTTGCAGCGAGTACCACAAGGGAAAAGCAAAAAATCCCAAGTGCAGCTCCCCACACATCATGGACGCGGACTTGCTCATGCAGACCATCGCGGAAGTGCTGAAGAAAATCGAGGACTATTCTATCAGCAATCGGGCGGAGTTTGAAGCCTTAGTGAAAAAGAACCTTGCCATGCAGCAGACCGACCAGACCAAAAAGCAGCAGAAGCGTATCCCGCAAATCACGACGCGCCTTGAACAGATTGACAAGGTACTGAATAAACTCTATGAGGACAACGCCCTCGGCACTATCCCGCAAGACCGTTATGAGCAGATGTCGCAGAAGTATTCGGAAGAATACTATGCGCTGAAAGCGGAGCTTGCCACGCTCCAAGAGCAGCTATCCGCTTACGAGAACGCGGGAGGACGGGCGCAGAAGTTTTTGAAGTTGACGGAACGCCATGCCGCCTTTACCGACCTTACCCCCGCCATTCTCAACGAGTTTATCAGCCGGATTGAAGTGCATGAGCGCGACCAGAAAAGGGCGAGATACGCAATCCAGCACATCAGCATATATTTCAATTATATCGGCAAGTTTGAGAATGAAGTGACGCAGCTTGCAGAACCGACCGAGCAGGAAATCCGGCAAATGCGGGAGGAAATCGAAGAAGCCAAAAAGGAAAAGAGCCGCGCCTACCACCGGCAGTATTCAAGGGAGTACCGGGCGCGAAACCTTGAAAAGCAGCGGGAGTATGACCGCATGAAAGCGCGGGAATACCGGGCAAGGAGAAAGGCGCAGGCAGCCGCCGCACAGCCCACACAGTAAAACAGAATAACCGTCAACCAAGAGGGATTTTCCGAACTACGGGAAATCCCTCTTTTGCGCCCAAAGAAAGGAGCCGCCTATGGCAGAACAGACCCCCGACAGTATCATCACGACCCAGAGGAACGGGCAGACCATTGTTGCGGAGTTATTTTTCAATCACAGCAGCACAGAAACATTCCGCGACAAGCTGCTCAAACTGGTGCTTGCCGACAGCTCGCGTTTATCCGCGTCTGACGGTCAAGAGCCGGAAAAAACAGAAATCTTGCGATAACAGCCGCCCAGACGATACGCTCCCCGTCCGGGCGGTTTCTATTTGAAAATCCTCATTTTCCCCAAGTCAAGAGCCGGGAAAAACACCCGAAAAATGCCCCTATTGCGTAACAGGGGCGCAGAAAGGAGAGTTTATGAGAACAGGGCTTACGAAGCAGGAAAAGACCACCGATATTTGGTTTGACGAGAAAGACCCGCTGATCCATATTCGCACCCACAACACCGACTTAAAGAAGCGGCTTGTCGCCTATGCCGGACAGCACCCCGACCAGTGCCGCCAGACCGACGCAGACCCGGACACGGGCTGCATGGAGTTTGAAATCCGCAAGGGGCGCTTCTCTTTCCGTCTGACCGCCCCATACAACGAGGAACGCCGGAGAGCCGCCAGCGAAGCGGCGAAAAAGTGCGGCGTTCATAGAAAAATTACACATTTGTATGGGGACAGTAATTGAAAAGTTCGTGCTTTGCATGGTATAATCATATTGAGAAGTTGTAAGTGTTTTTTGAATCACGGAAGAAGGCTTCACCATGAATAAACTGATAGCGTTTGCTTTAGCTCTTGCCTTAACGCTGACTTTAGTTAGCTGCAACAAAGAGAAATCAAACAAGAAGAAGTGTCTTAACAGGAGGTGTTATAATGAAAAAAATCATTGAGGGGAAACTCAATCTTCTAATTAGCATTGTGCTTTACTGCCTTTCTATTTCTATTTTTTTGATAAGCCAGCTATCTATTGTATCTGGCACATTTATGAGTGGAAGTGTTTTTAGCTATAACTATCCTTTAAGAGTAGCAATGAATTGCTTAGCCATTGTATGTGCTGCTGTTGCAGCTTTTGGCAAAACGAAAAAATTGATATTGACAGTTAAAATATTGTCATCTCTATTCATTATTGCTTTCATATTGATTTTCGGAATGGAGAATAATGCTATATCTTAAACGGAAAAAGGTGGCGTATGGGAAAAGGAAAAATGGGTGCTATACCCGATTTCTAACAACAAAAACCGAATTAAAATGCGCCCCGATACTGTGCTTGAAAGCTTCCCCCCGTATTGCCCCAAATGCAAGCAGGGAGCAATAATCAATGCAAAAGAGTACACTACATCAGTTATTAAAGGACACGGCGAATAGCCGTAAATGGTTCAATAGTCATTTGGGATAGGAGCAGCTATTTCGTACAGAAAACGGCTGCTCTTTTCTTTTAGCCATGAGCAGAAAGGAGCGACCATGACAAAGAAGAAAATACCGCAGACCATCGAGGAATGTAATGCCGAACTGGAACGCACACAGAAGCTATTACAGCAGTACGAAAACCGAAATAAGATGCTCAACCGCAAGCTGTCCGTCGAGAAACGCAAGGAGCGCAATCACCGTATTTTCCTGTTTGGCGGCTTTATGGAAAGCATCGTGCCGGAACTGAAAACCATGACGGAGGACGAAGGCAAGGACTTCTTGTATCACATTGCAAAGAGTATGGAAGCACAGGAGTATTTGAAAAAACGCGCCGAGGGGGTAGAAGCCGGATAATACCCTTGGCAACAAGGGCGCACTTATACACCCTTGCGGGCGTGTGCGCTCTGCCGA
>OJPL01000534.1_pt1 | contig 13784 bp, 8 predicted proteins | sample 1598501 | NCBI WGS metagenome assembly OJPL01 (sample SAMN03922486, study PRJEB24848) | human gut metagenome | isolation source: stool sample | host: Homo sapiens | place: Germany | collected 2011-05 | reverse complement strand
ACATGAAAATTCTGGAAACGGGTCAAAAAATTGAGGAATTAAGCGGAGAATTCCCCGGTTGCGGAAAAGTATCTTAAGTTTTATAAAAGATTCACCAAGGGACTATTGCAACCCCCTCCCCCTCGTGTATAATAAGGGTATTAAAGGAAATTTAAGCCCCGCTGCTTGGGGGGCCTAAGAGAAACGGTAGGAAGAAATGGAAAAATTCAGTGTCAAAAAACCGTTTACGGTGCTGGTTGGTGTTGTCATGGTCCTGCTGCTGGGGTTCGTGGCCCTCAGCCACATGCAGACCAACCTGCTGCCGGACATCAGCACGCCGTACCTGATGGTGGTCACGGTTTACCCCGGTGCCAGCCCGGAGCGTGTGGAGAGCGAAGTCTCCGACGTGATGGAAAACGCCCTGGGTACCGTGGCGGGTGTGGACACCATCACCGCCACCTCGGCGGAAAACTACAGCCTGCTGCTGATGAAGTTCTCCGAGGGCACCGATATGAACAGCACCATGGTCAAGGTGTCCAACAAGGTGGACCAGACGGTGTCCAGCCTGCCAAGCAGCTGCCTGACCCCCTCTATCATTGAATACAGCATGAACATGAATGCCTTTATGACGGTTGCCATCAGCCGCGAGGGCAGTGATGTCTACGACCTCTCCGATTTCGTCAGCGGCACGCTGGTGCCCTATGTGGAGCGCAGGGGCGGCGTGTCCAGCATCTCGGCCAACGGCCTCATCGAGAAGATGGTGCAGGTGCAGCTGAGCCAGTCCAAGATCGACGTCATCAACGAGAAGCTGCTGGAGACCATCGACGTCCAGCTGGCGGCGGCCCATGAGCAGTTGGAAGCCGCCCAGGCCCAGATCGAAGCCGGTCGCAAGGAGTACGAAAAACAGCTGAAAAACTACGGCGACATGGTCTCCGATACCGTGATGGCTCAGATGGGCACCGAGGTGGGTGCCGCCGTGACCACCGTCCGGGATAAGGCGCAGGCCCTGCTGGACAGTGTGAACCAGCTGATCGCCGTGGTCAACGAGCCGGAGATTCAGCAGGCGTTGATCGAGGTGCGCGATGGCCTGCAGCATGTGGTGGACCAGTTCAACGAGACGGGAATGCGGGACATTGACTCCCTCATTTCCATCATCGGCGAGCTGCGCGATATCACCGATAAGCTCACCGTTGCCCTGCAGCAGCTGCAGAACCGCCTGAACCTGGAAACGGGTGCCGACGGCAGCACCGCCGGAGATCTGGCGGGCGACCTGGAAGTGCAGCAGAGCATGAGCACCATCTATAAAACGCTGGAAGATACCATCAAGGCCATGGACAATGTGCCCGAGCTGATGAACACGTTCTCCCAGGCACTGGGCAGCTATTCCAGCCAGCAGCTCTCCGCGTACATGAAGTTTACCGAAGCCCGCGAGATGCTGAACAACTACCAGACCCAGTACGACGAGGCCAACGCCCAGTATGAGGCGGCCAAGGAGAAAGCCCTCGCCAGCGCCGATGTGGCCAAGCAGCTGGATATCGACACGCTGGCCACCCTCATCTACGCCCAGAACTTCTCCATGCCCGCCGGCTACGTCAAGGACTCCAGCGGAAAATCCTGGCTGCTAAAAGTTGGCGAGGAGTACGACAGCGTGGCCGATATCGAGGGCGCGCTGCTGCTCCATGTGGATGGCTTTGGCGACGTCCGCCTCTCCGATGTGGCGGATGTGGAAGTCATTGATAATGCCGAGGCCAGCTATACCCGTCTGAATGGCGAGCGGGCCGCCGTGCTCAAAATTTTCAAGAGCTCCACGGCCAGCGCCAGCACGGTTTCGGATAACTGTCTGGAAGCGTTCAAGGAGCTGGAAGCCCAGTACGACGGCCTGAAAGTGGTGGTTCTGTCCAACCAGGGCAACTACATTACCGTTATTGTCAAGAGCATCCTCACCAGTATGATCGTGGGTGCCGCTCTGGCCATCATCGTGCTGGCCTTCTTCCTGAAAGATATCAAGCCCACCCTCGTGGTCGGCATCAGCATCCCGCTGTCCGTTCTGTTCGCCATCGTGCTGATGTACTTCACCGGGCTGGACCTCAACGTCATGACGCTGGCGGGCCTCTCCCTCGGCATTGGTATGCTGGTGGATAACTCGGTCGTCGTCATTGAGAACATCTACCGTCTGCGGGGCCGGGGCGTCCCTGCACCCCGCGCGGCCGTGCAGGGCGCAAAGCAGGTGGGCATGTCCATTGTGGCCTCTACCCTCACCTCGGTCTGCGTCTTCGTGCCTGTTATCTTCACCTCCGAGACGGTGCGCAACCTGATGCAGCCCATGTCTCTCTGCATCGGCTACTGCCTCATGGCCTCCCTCATCGTGGCCATTACCGTTGTCCCGGCGGCGTCCTCCACCGTGCTGAAAAAGGCCGCGCCCAAGAAGCTGGCCTGGTTTGAGAAAGTGCAGGACAAGTACGGCAAGAGCCTGGAGTGGTGCTTCCAGCACCGCGCCATCCCGCTGGGGGCTGCCATCGTTCTGCTGGCTTTCTGCGGCTGGCGGGTCTTCTCCATGGGCATCACCCTGCTGCCGGAGATCACCAGCAACGAGGCCATTGTGGAGATCTCGACCACGGCGGATATGAGCAAAGAGGATTCTTACGATGTGGCCGGGCAGGTGGTGGAAGCCCTGATGGCGGTGGACCATGTGGAAGAGGTGGGCATCACCACCGATACCAGCGTGGCCGGCATCGACGTTGGCCAGCTGGGCCTTCCCAAGGCTATTACCGACCTGCTGAACGCGGCCAACAGCTACGGCAGCTATAAGATCAATGTCAAACTGGATGAGAGCCTCTCCTCCACCCAGATCGAAACCGCCCGTCAGGCGCTGGAAGACGCCCTGGGCAGCGTGGAAAACTGCACCGGCACCGTGGAAATCAGCGGAATGCAGGAGCTCACCAGCATGATGGCCAACGGCCTCAGCGTCAAGGTCTACGGCCCCGACACGGCCACCATCACCCAGCTGGCCGATCAGGTCGTGGAGATGGTCAACAACACCGAGGGCTTTACCAACGCCACCACCGGCCTGGGCAACGGCGACGCTACCATTGAGCTGCAGATCGACCGTGATAAGGTCCGTGCCTATGGCCTGACCGTCGCGCAGGTGTATCAGCAGATCGCGGCGGACCTGACCACCACCACCACCGCCAAGACCCCCGTTGTGGTGGACGGCACTTCCATGACGGTCCAGATTACCGATAACCTGGACCCCGTCACCAAGGAAAACATGATGGGCATTGCCTTTGAGACCACCACCATGTCCGCGGATGGCACCACCACCACGGGCACCTGTCAGCTCAGCGATATTGCCACCTGGACCGTGGGCACGGCCCCCGACTCCCTGACCAGCGAGAACCAGACCCAGTTCGTCACCGTCACGGCGGACACTCTGCCCGGCTACAATACCACCGTGCAGGCCCGTCAGGTCAAGAAGACGCTGGACGCCTACACCCTGACCGATGAGATGCCGGAGGGATGCTCCTTTGACGTGGGCGGCGAGTCCGGCAACGTCAACAAGATGACCAATGAGATGGTGCAGTGGCTGGCACTGGCCCTGCCGTTCGTCTATCTGGTCATGGTGGCACAGTTCCAGAGCCTGCTGTCCCCGTTCATCGTGCTGTTTACCATCCCGCTGGCCTTTACCGGCGGCCTGCTGGGAATGCTGCTCACGGGCCAGCAGCTGACCATGATCTCTCTGATGGGCTTCATCGTCCTGATGGGTACCGTCGTCAACAACGGCATCGTCTTTGTGGACTACACCAACCAGCTCCGCCTGGGCGGCATGGAGCGCCGCGCGGCCCTCATCGCCACCGGCAAGACCCGTATGCGGCCCATCCTCATGACCACCCTGACCACGGTGCTGGCCATGCTCCAGACGGCCCTGAGCAACGATATGGCCGGCCAGCTGATGCGCGGCATGTGCGTCGTCATCATCTGCGGCCTGAGCTACGCCACCCTGATGACCCTGTACATCGTCCCGTTGATGTACGACATCCTCTTCAAGAAGCCGCCGCTCAACGTGGATATCGGCAGCGAGGAAGACCTGGACGACATCCCGGACGACGCGGCCGAGTTCCTGGCGCAGGCCAACGCGCAAGCATAAATTCCCCTGCAAACAAAAAAATCCTCATGGAGCGCTCCATGGGGATTTTCTTTTTGCAAAACCACCAAAAAATCTCCCAAAATATTGGCTGTTAATTCTAAAAAGTTCTGCCCACAAGCGTGTGAAACTATGATATAATCATAATTATGAAAGATACACTCAGGAGTGCGCCTGCTGGGTGTGAACCAAATGATGAGGAGGCGAGCGCAATGGCACAGTTTCGTTCCAAGCCTTTTGGCGTGACAAAAAGCGGCGAAAAGGTCAACGAGTACATCATCTCCAACCCCGGCGGACTGGAAGTGCATGTGCTGAACTATGGCTGTGTGATCAAAAATATCCTTGTCCCCACAAAAAAGGGCCCGGTGGACGTGGTCGTAGGGCATGACACCCTGGCCGACTACGAAAACGACTTCAACTCCCAAAGCAGCACCTGCTGCGGCGCGTTTGTGGGGCGGTACGCCAACCGGATCGAGAACGCGGTGTTCAGTGTAGGCGGCAGGGCCTACCATCTGGAAGCCAACAATGGCAAAAACCATCTGCATGGCACATTCCCGCGCAAGATCTACGAGGTGAAATCCTTTGGCGATACCCTGTTACTGGAGGCGGAGAGCCCGGATGGAGAAGACGGGTTCCCCGGCAATCTGAAAATTTCGGTGCGGTATATCCTCACGGAGGACAATGCCCTGCGGATGGACTACCGGGTGTCCTCCGACGCGGACACCGTGCTGAACCTCACCAACCATACCTATTTTAATCTGGATGGTGAGGGCGATGTGCTGAACCAGAAGCTCAAGCTCTACGCGTCCCGGTATCTGGAGGGCAACAACGAGACCTGCCCCACCGGGCGCATCCTGCCCGTGGCGGGCACGCCGATGGATTTTACTTCCGGCAAACCGCTGGGCCGGGACATCGACACGGGCTTTTCCCAGACCACCATGGTGGGCGGCGGCTTTGACCATTGCTTTGTCATTGACCGGGACCGCGGTTCCAGCCAGAGCCTGTGCGCCTGGGCCACCAGCGAGAAAAGCGGCATCAGCATGAAGATGTACACCACTCAGCCGGGCATCCAGCTTTACACGGGCAATTTTTTGCAGGATTGCCCCACCCCGGGCAAGGGCGGCGTGCCGCTGCAGAAATACGGCGGCTTTGCGCTGGAGACCCAGCACTTCCCCTGCAGTCCCTCGCACCCGGAGTTTCCCACCACCATCCTCCGCGCGGGCAAGGTCTTCCGCGCCAACACCACGCTGCGTTTCTTTACCGGACGCCAGTGCGGACGCCTTTGAAAAGAGAGAACGGAATGACCGCCCGGTCGGGCGGTCATTTTTGTGTTCCGGGGGATCTTTCTCTCATTTGCACAAAAAGCGTCTTCCCTCCATGGGCAGGGTGCAAAAAAATTTGTGGTTCCATCATCGTGCAGAAAAAGATGCAACAAGAATCCAGCCGTATAAAATGGGCGGTACTTGATTCCGCGTGCAAAAAGCGGTATTCTTTAGGCAGCAGGGGCAAGGCCCTTACAAAGAATGCAACAATGGTGACGAGAGAGAGGTTTTTGCAATGGCAATTCTGGTTTCCGGCGGCGCTGGCTACATTGGCAGCCACACCTGCATTGAACTGTTGAACGCTGGCTACGATGTGGTGGTGGCCGATAACTACTATAACGCTTCTCCGGTGGTGCTGGAGCGGGTCAAGCAGATCACGGGCAAGGACTTCCGCTTCTATCAGGCCGATATGACCAAGCATGAGGATGTGGAGAAGATCTTCACCGAGTGCCCGGACATCACCGCGGTCATCCAGTTTGCAGCCTACAAGGCTGTGGGCGAGAGTGTCTCCAAGCCCATTGAATACTACTATAACAACCTCAACTGCACCCTGGTCATCCTGGATGTGATGCGCCGCCACGGCTGCAAGAACTTTGTCTTCAGCTCCTCGGCCACCGTTTACGGCGACCCCGCCAGTGTGCCCATCACCGAGGACTTCCCCGTGGGTGCCACCACCAACCCCTACGGCACCACGAAGGCCATGACCGAGCGCATCCTGACCGATGTCTGCAAGGCGGACCCCACCCTGAACGTGGCCCTGCTCCGCTACTTCAACCCCATCGGTGCCCACAAGTCCGGCCTCATTGGTGAGGACCCCAACGGAATCCCCAACAATCTGATGCCCTACATTGCAAAAGTCGCTGTGGGCAAGCTGGAAAAAGTGCACGTCTTCGGCAACGATTACCCCACCCCGGACGGCACCGGCGTCCGCGATTACATCCACGTGGTGGATCTGGCCCGCGGCCATGTCTGCGCCATCCGCAAGCTGGAGACCAATTGCGGCCTCTTCATCTGCAACCTGGGCACCGGCAAGGGCTACAGCGTGCTGGATGTCATCCATGCCTTTGAGAAAGCCTGCGGCAAGAAGCTCCCCTACGTCATCGAGGCCCGCCGCCCCGGCGATATCGCCGAGTGCTACGCCGACCCCTCCAAGGCCAAGCGTGAGCTGGGCTGGGTGGCTGAGTACGGCATCGAGGAGATGTGCGCCGACAGCTGGAACTGGCAGAAGAAGAACCCCGACGGCTACCACACTGCAAAATAAAAGGATTTTCCACTGCGATTGTCCATAACGTTGAAAACACCCCTGTCTGCCGCGGCAGACCGGGGTGTTTTTGCATCGCGGAGGTCATTTCACGATAGGACATTTTATGAAATGCGGTCCGCGACGAAATTTGTCGTTGGCATCCCTTGACAAAGGATAAAAGTTAGCCTATAGTACCATTGTTAATACAGACTAACAAATGGTCGAAGAAAGGCGGACAACCATGACACTGAAAGAACTGAACATCGGCGAAAGCGCTGTCATTGAGACGGTTGGCGGACAGGGTGCCCTCCGCCAGCATTTTCTGGATATGGGCCTGATCCCTGGGGAAAAGGTCACCCTTGTCAAGTTTGCACCCATGGGTGACCCGATGGAGCTGCAGATCCACGGCTACGCCCTGACCCTCCGGTTGGATGACGCGGCCCGGATCAACGTTTCCCCGGTAAAAACCGTCCGGGTGGTGCCCGCTGCCTGCCCGGAACAGAAAGTGGTAGAGCACCCCGGCCTGGGCGAGGGCGGCCGCTACCACACCAAAAAGGGAGAGAATCCGCTGCCGGACGGCACGACCCTCACCTTTGCACTGGCGGGCAACCAGAACTGCGGAAAGACCACCCTGTTCAACCAGCTTACCGGCTCCAACCAGCATGTAGGCAATTTCCCGGGCGTGACTGTGGACCGCAAGAGCGGTGCGATTAAGGGCCACCCGGAGAGCGAAGTGACCGATCTGCCCGGCATTTACTCCATGTCGCCCTATTCCAGCGAGGAAATCGTCACCCGGCAGTTCCTCATCAATGAGAAACCCACCGGCATCATCAACATCGTGGATGCCACCAACATTGAACGGAACCTGTACTTAACGATGCAGCTCATGGAGCTGGATACCCCCATGGTGCTGGCGCTGAATATGATGGATGAGGTGCGCGGAAATGGCGGTACCATCCGCATCAACCAGATGGAGGCCATGCTGGGCATCCCGGTGGTGCCCATCTCCGCGGCCAAGAACGAGGGTGTGGATGAGCTGGTAGACCATGCCATCCATGTGGCAAAGTATCAGGAACGCCCAGGCCGGCTGGATTTCTGTGGCGAGGACGACCACGGCGGTGCGGTCCACCGCTGCATCCATGGCATCATCCATCTCATTGAGGACCACGCCAAGACAGCTGGCATCCCGGTGCGTTTTGCCGCCACGAAGCTGGTGGAGGGCGACCACCGCATTGAGGAAGCCCTGCAGCTGGATCAGAACGAAAAAGAAATGATTGAGCACATCATCCTCCAGATGGAGCAGGAGCGCGGGCTGGACCGGGCCGCTGCCATTGCGGATATGCGGTTCCACTTTATCCACCAGCTGGTGGCTCAAACCGTTGTCAAGCCCCATCAGAGCAAGGAGCAGCTCCGCAGCAACCGCATTGATCGGATCCTCACCGGCAAATATACGGCCATCCCGGCCTTTGTGGGCATCATGGCGCTGGTGTTCTATCTGACGTTCGGCGTCATCGGTTCCGGCCTGCAGGACCTGCTGGCAGCGGGAATTGACCGGCTGACCACCTTGACGGATAACGCCCTTACGGCATGGGAAGTCAACCCGGCGGTGCACTCACTGGTCATCGACGGCATCTTTACAGGCGTGGGCAGCGTGCTGAGTTTTCTGCCCATCATTGTGACCCTGTTCTTCTTCCTCTCCCTGCTGGAAGATACCGGCTACATGGCCCGTGTGGCGTTCGTCATGGACAAATTGCTCCGCCGCATCGGTCTTTCGGGCCGCAGCATCGTGCCCATGCTCATCGGCTTTGGCTGTACCGTGCCCGGCGTGATGGCCAGCCGCACCCTCCCCTCGGAGCGTGACCGAAAAATGACCATCCTGCTCACTCCGTTTATGAGCTGCTCGGCTAAGCTGCCCATTTACAGCTTGTTTGCAGCGGCATTTTTCCCGCGTCAGGCCGCGTTGGTCATGGTGGGATTGTATTTCCTTGGCATCCTCGTGGGCGTAGGAATGGCCATTCTCCTCAAGGGAACAGTCTTCAAGGGCGAGGCCGTGCCCTTTGTGATGGAGCTGCCCAACTATCGCCTGCCGGGCCTGAAAAATGTGGCCCAGCTGCTCTGGGAAAAGGCCCGGGATTTCCTCGAGCGGGCGTTTACGGTCATCTTTATCGCCACCATCGTCATCTGGTTCCTGCAGAACTTTGACCTCCGGCTCCGCCTGACGTCTGACCCGCAGACCAGCATTCTGGCCCTGCTGGCGGGCGGTATCGCGCCGCTGTTCGCACCGCTGGGCTTTGGCGACTGGCGTGTCTCCACGGCCCTCATCACCGGCTTTATGGCAAAGGAGAGCGTTGTTTCCACCCTGACCATCCTGTTCGGCTCCTCGGCAGCCTTTGCAGCTGCCCTTACCCCGGCCCAGGCGGCCCCGCTGCTGGTCTTCTGCCTGCTGTATACCCCCTGCATTGCTGCAGTGGCCTCTGTCAAGCGCGAGCTTGGCGGCAAGTGGGCGGCCATCATGGTGGTAAACCAGTGCGTCACCGCGTGGCTTTGCGCGCTGGTAATGCGGCTGATCCTGCTGGCGATTTAACGGCAAAATAGGAAAAAAGCTCTGTCGGGTTCCGGCAGAGCTTTTTTCATCCTTGACAGAGAAAACGGCCTGTGCTATAATCACTTCAAATTTGAACAATCTAAAATTGAAAGAAGTGAAGCTGCATGAACCCCAGCCTGGAATTCTCACAGAAGTTTGTGGTGGGCTACAACGCCGTCTGCAAGCCCCTGTGTCAAGAGCTCAAGCTGCCGCAGACGGCGCTGGATATCCTGCTGTTCCTCGTCAATAACCCCGAATATAAGACGGCCAGCGACATCGTGGAGGTACGAAAGCTAAAAGCGAACCTTGTCTCGGTCAATGTGGACCGCCTCGTGCAGGAGGGCTATCTCCGGCGGGAGGCCGTGGCAGGTGACCGCCGCAAGACCCTGCTCATCGGGACGGAAAAGGCCCGCTCCGTGGTAGAGCGGGGCCGGGAAGTGCAGAACCGTTTTCTGGAGCGGCTGCTGGACCACACGGACGAAGCCCAGCGGGCGGCGTTTTTTGCCACGCTGGAGACCATGAGCAAAAATCTGGATGCCATCATTGAGGGGGAAGATTAAGATGCAAATTTTGTATGTTCTTCTGGTCACATTTTTTGCCGGCATGGGTGCCGGCCTTGGCACCGGCTTTGCCGGGATGAGTGCGGCGGCGGTCATCAGTCCCATGCTCATCACGTTTCTGGGCATGGACCCCTACATGGCCGTGGGCATCGCCCTTTCGTCGGACGTTCTGGCCAGTGCGGTGTCCGCTTACACCTACCACAAGAATAAGAATCTGGACGTGAAAAACGGCCTCATCATGATGGCCAGCGTGCTGGGATTCACGGTGGTGGGCAGCTGGCTGGCAAGCCTTGTCCCCTCTCAGACGATGGGCGGCTTCTCGGTGTTTATGACGTTCCTGCTGGGAATCAAGTTCATTGTCAAGCCGGTCATGACCACCAAAGAGGCCATGCAGGGGATCTCCGCGAAAAAGCGTGCGATCCAGTCCATTGTCTGCGGTGTCATCATCGGCCTGATCTGCGGCTTTGTGGGGGCCGGCGGCGGCATGATGATGCTCCTCATCCTCACCAGCGTGCTGGGCTATGAGCTCAAGACCGCCGTGGGCACCAGCGTCTTCATCATGACGTTCACGGCCCTGACGGGTGCGGTCTCCCACTTTGCCATCGGCGGGGCCCCGGACTGGCCCGTGTTTGCCCTCTGCGTCCTCTTTACCCTGCTCTGGGCCCGTATTGCGGCGGTCTTTGCCAATAAGGCGGACGCCAAGACCCTCAACCGCGCGACCGGTATCGTGCTGGTGGTGCTGGGCATCGTGGTCATGGGCTTCAACCTGCTGACAAAGTAAAATAATAAAAACCAACAGGAGCCTGTGCGTGGGAATCGCTTCCCGGCACAGGCTCCTGTTGGCTTTACAGAGGAGTGTTTGTCGTTTTAAAGGTGCCTCACTGCACGAATTCCAGGTTCACGTTGCCGTTGCTGGCATTGGCCGTAAAGCTCTGGGCGGCGCCAAGATTCTGCTGGACAGGGGCGCTGCTGCGGATGGCGAAGCTATCGTCGTTGGCGTCGGTAAGGGTCACGCGACCACTGCCTGCGGTCAGGTTCAGGCCATACTCCGCGCCGCGGCCCGTCACAGTGCCCACCACGCTGGCGTTGGTGGCGGTGCAGTAGAAATAGGGCGACGCAGTGTGGTCCAGCTTGACGTCACCGTTCTGGGCCTGTGCGGTAATGCTCAAAGCCGAGGTGTTGGCCAGGCTGATGCGGCCGTTCCGGGTGGAAGCGGCAAAGGTCTGGGTGAGCAGGTTGTTCACTTCCACTTTGCCGTTGTTGGCCGTGGCGTTCAGGTTATCCAGGCTGCCGCCGGTAATGGAAATGTTGCCGTTGGTGGTGGTCAGGGTATTGGACTGAGACGTCATATCCTGGATGGTGAGATTGCCATTGCTGGTATCCACCGTGAGGCCTGCAAACGCCCTGCGGGGCAGCTTGACGGTCATGGTGCAGATGCACTTGCTGTTGTTCACGCTCATGGAAGCATCGCCCTTGAGGCCCTGAATGTTCAGGCTCGGGCCCGCAATGGTAAAGCTGTACAGCTCTCCGCCCGTGCCAAAGGCATCGTTGTAGGAGCTGTTGTAGCTGTACTCCACCACCACATGGTCCACATCATCGGCTTTTACCGTCACATCGGCGTATTTGTCGCTGACGGATAGGCTGCTGATGGCCTCTGCCGTTTCATAGGTTTTGGTAATGAGCCCCGCTCCCGCGCTGTTTTCCTGCGGAGAGGGGGTAAAACCACAGAGCAGAGCCACCGCTGCCGCCGCAGACAACAGTGTGCAGAATAGCTTTTTCATGGTTCAAAACCTCCAATCTGAGACTTGGACAGGCGTGCCCAAATTTTATTACAGATTCTACTATAAAAATAACGCAAAACAAAGAAAAAGTCAAGAAATACAACAAAAAAGCCCGTGCAGGGCACGGGCTTGGAAAACTGCTTATTTCTCCTCGATGGTGGAGTGCTCGATCACCCAGTCAGCAGCGCGGCGGATAGCCTCGTTGCGGCGAATGCTCTCCACGTTGGACTTGGCCATGATCTCTTCCAGAGGCTTCTTGAGCTTGTCGGCACGCTCCTGCATCTTGGCGGTCATCTCCTCATCGGTGGGGACGAGGTTCTCCTGCTGTGCCACCTGCAGCAGAGCCATCCGGGCGCGGGTGTTGTTCTCCGCAGCCTTGTGGACGTTTGCGGTAAAGGTCTCGCGGGTCTGGTGCACCTGGGACAGGTAGTGGTCCAGGCTGACGCGCTGCATCTGGAGCTGCTGCTGAATGTTCTCCATCTCGCGCTGGTAGGTGCTCTCCACCAGGACGCTGGGGATCTCACCCTCCGCGGCGTTGGCCAGCTGGGTCAGGACCTGATCCTTGGCGCGGTTCAGGGCGCTGGCGTGCTTGCCATCGTGGATCTGCTGGCGGATCTGCTCACGGAACTCTTCCATGGTGTCCACCTTGCCCGCTTTCTTGGCAAAATCACTGTTCAGGGCGGGCAGCTGGCGAACGCAGACATCGATCAGCTTGATCTTGAAAACGGCGGGCTTGCCGGCCAGGTCTTTCACATGGTAGCGGGTGGGGAACGTGACAAAGATGTCGAACTCCTCGCCGCCCTTGTGGCCCAGGATGCCCTCCTCAAATCCGGGGATCATCCGGCTGCTGCCCAACTGCAGGGTCTGGTTCTTGGCGGAGCCGCCCTTGAACGGCTGGCCGTCCATCTGGCCCTCATAGTCAATGTGGACGATATTGCCCTTGACGGCCGGGCCCTTGTGGGGCACCAGCTCGGCAGAGGCCTGACGGCGGTGCTCCAGCACATTGTCGATCTCTTTGTCCGTGACAGCCGGGGTGACGCACTCGACCTTGAAGCCGGAGGTCTGGGCCAGCTTCAGCTCGGGCTGCAGGGCGGTGGTGGCGGTGGCCACAAAGCCCTCGTCTTTCTTCACGCTGACCAGATCATAGGTGGGCTCGTCCACGGCGCGGAAGCCGTGCTCTTTCATGGCGGCGTCATACAGAGCCGGCACATCCTTGTCCATTAGGTCGTTGATGGCATCATACCAGAACGTGTGCTCTCCGCGGTCCGCCTCGATCTGAGCGCGGTCCGCCTCACCCTTTGCAAAGCCCTTGATGGTGTAAGAGGCGCGGGTGCGCTCGTACACGGCGTTGGATGCGGCCTCCAGTTCCTCAGCAGAAGCGCTGAACGTCATTTTGCAGACACTCTTTTCGGGAGTTTCCACGCTTACCAGTTTCATAGGTTCTACCCTCCGTGCTGCCCCAAAAGGAGCGTTTTCAAACATTAGTAAAGTTATTATAGCACAAGTAGGGCAAAAGCGGTATAATAAAAAGAAGAAAAAGTGCTGCAAACGTCATTTTGCCGGTAGTCCTGCTCCCGCTGGCCCTACGGACGTGAAAATCGCCCGGCGCCTCGCCGGGGAGCCGTGATCAAGGCGGTGTACCGGTACACCTGAAATCGGAACGACGAAAAGACGCTTTTTTTCTAAAAAATCAAAAATATTTCAAAAAATTGTTGACAAAACCCTTTGCGAGTGATAAAATACATCTTGTTCCGGACGGAACGTATGCGTTGGTAGCTCAGCTGGATAGAGTGACTGACTACGAATCAGTAGGCCGGGGGTTCGAGTCCCTTCCATCGCACCAAGTAAAATCCCACGATTGACCGTTGAAAATACGGTGTAAATCGTGGGATTTCTTGCTTTACACAGGTTTCAAAAGGACTGGAAAGTGCCTCATTTGTGCCTTACTGCCCCAAAAACTGCCTTGCCGTGTGCCTTACAGAGTGCCTTATGCTGGATGCCCGGCGGGGCGAGTGCTTTCGCCTGTTCATCGCCTGTTTGGGGGCAAAGAAAAAGCCTGTCCGGTGTGTAGCCGGGCGGGCTTTCGTGCTGTTTGTAGGTGCTGCGGCTCTATCGTGGGTCATGCACTCTGGGCAGTGGGCTTCTCTTTTTCAGTCTTGGCAAGGTAGTTGTAG
>OJPL01000523.1_pt1 | contig 13892 bp, 14 predicted proteins | sample 1598501 | NCBI WGS metagenome assembly OJPL01 (sample SAMN03922486, study PRJEB24848) | human gut metagenome | isolation source: stool sample | host: Homo sapiens | place: Germany | collected 2011-05 | reverse complement strand
TGGAACACCAGCGGCAGATCATTGATACCTTTGTCAACTCGGTCTACGTCTTTGATGACCGGGTCGTACTCAATTTCAACTTCACGGATGATGCCAAAACGGTCACCCGTGAGGAAGTGTTGGGTTCGAGTGCTGTGGACAATGCTCCACCAAAACAAGAGCCTCTGACTTTGGTCAGGGGCTTTTTTGTTGCGTCATCCACTAACCCACGTCGGAGCCGGACGGTACAGGACTCGAACAGCACGGCCACGCCGCAGGCGGGGCAACAAACACCCCAGTGGGGTGTTTGTTAGTGCGCGGTTCCCAACGCATAGGAATGTCTACCAAGAAAGATGCCGCCAGACCTTTGGTCTGGGGACTTTTTTCGTGGTGGACGGTACAGGACGAGAACTGGGACAAGCAAAGGCAGGGTATCACCATGAGGGCGATATCCTGCCTTTTGATATTCTTAACAAGGCGTGGTATACTCGGCTTAGTTCAGCAAATCGGAATTTGTGAAGGTGCTTTATGGACAAATATTTAAAAGAAACAAAAATGTTAAATTATTCCAACGCAAACATACAGCAGTTAATTCGGGAAAGAAGATGGAAAAATATAAATGAATTTGAACGCTTAAAATCGATTTATGATTTTGTTAGGGATAAAATATTGTTTGGATATAATATTGATGATAATGTTCCTGCATCAAAGGTTTTGGCAGATGGTTATGGACAATGTAATACAAAAGGAACATTGTTTATGGCAATACTAAGGGCATGCAATATTCCTTGCAGGGTACATGGATTCACCATTGATAAAAAATTACAAAAGGGAGCAATGACAGGGATTGTCTATAGAAATGCACCACAAAATGTATTTCATAGTTGGGTTGAAGTTTACTTTGAGGATAGATGGTATGAGTTAGAGGCGTTTATTCTTGATAAAAAGTATTTACAAAAATTACAGGAAAAAAATAGTGATTGTAAAGGTGCATTTTGTGGTTATGGTGTAGCCGTAAAAGACTTCAAAAATCTAATTATAGATTTTGATAGAAATAATACATATATTCAGAGTGAAGGAATTAATCAAGATTTTGGAGTCTATGATTCGCCTGATGACTTGCTAAAAGCACACCATCAAGAAATGTCTGCGATAAAAGCATTTTTATATAAACACTTTGGCAGGCATTTAATGAACCGAAACGTCAAAAAAATTAGAAATTGCTAAATTCGCGTTTGTGGAGCGAAGCGGAACAATGAAAGCCCCAGTGGGGCTTTTAAGCGACCGAACGGTCTTGCGGCAGCAAGATGGAGGGGCCTCGCCCCGACAAGTTCGCGTTTGCAAGTACAGAAACCCTCTCAGGCCGCTTCGCGTCCAGATTCCTCCTTTTGTTACCTGCGGTGACATCTTCCCCCGGCCGGGGGAAGTCATTCCTCTCAGGGGGAGCTTTATGGGTGCTTTCCGTCAGCTGCAAAGAGCTCGCCCTTCCCGGGATCTGCGCAACCATTACGCCGAAATTTCGGAAAAGATCATCTTTCCACTGCAAAAATAAGTTAAGAAAACGGCAGCCGCCGCAGAAGTTCCGGAAACGGAAGGACTGCGGCGGTTTTCTTTTTGCGGTTTGTTGGATACATCTGCTTGTGAAAAACTCACAAATATATTAGTTCACATTTGGCAACCCAAAACCGAATACGCACGCAAAACGACCGATTTTCGCACGCATCTTGCGAAATACGGTCACTCTGATAAAATAATGACAAAGAACAGAAAGCAACAAAAAATCACTGTACCACAGCAAAAACAGGAGGAATCGGATGCGTAGTATTGCAAAGCTCATGAAGGACTGGCAGTTCACCGGCCCGAACGGCGTTACCACCGCCGTAGAGCTGCCCCATACATGGAACGCCCGGGACGGTCAGGACGGCGGCAACGATTACTGGCGGGGCTGTTGCACCTACTGCACCTGCTTTGCAGCACCGGTGTACGACCCGGCACAGCAACAGGTATGGCTGCAGTTCGAGGGCATCAACGCCAGTGCCGCCGTACTGCTGAACGGTCAGCAGCTCTGCACCCATGACGGCGGCTACTCCACCTTCCGGGCAGAGGTCACGGAACTGCTGCAGGCAGAAAACCAGCTCACGGTGCGGGTGGACAACAGCGTCAACGACCGCGTTTACCCCCAGAAAGCGGACTTCACCTTCTACGGCGGCATCTACCGGGATGTGAGCCTGCTGGTGGTGAACAAGAACCACATCGCACTGGGACACTTTGGCGATACCGGCGTGAAGATCACCCCGGCCCTGCAGGAGAACAGCGCCGACATCCGGGTGGAAACGCTGGTGGAAGGCAGCGGCACCGTGACGGTGGAGCTGCTGGACACCGAGGGCCGCACCGTTGCAAAGGGCGAAGGCGAAAATGCTTCCCTCCATCTGGATGCTCCCCACCTGTGGAATGGCGTCAAAGACCCCTACCTGTACACCTGCGTGGTTCGTCTGCCGCAGGACGGCCAGCCGGTGGACGAAGTGACCACCCGGGTGGGCCTGCGCAGCTTCTCTGTGGATGCTATGTGTGCAGCGTGCCCTTCTTCCTGCTCACCGTCCGCACCAGCCAGAAGGAAGGCCAGAAGGCCAGCCTGATGAAGTATGTCAGCGTGGCACTGGTGTGCTATGTGGGCGTGCTGGTGCTGCTGCTGCTCTGGGGCCGCGGCGATGCCTTTACCCTGTCTATTCTGGGCGAGAACGGCCTTTCCATCAATCTGTACACCATCCTGTTCATCGCTTTCTTCGGCATCGGCTACGGTGCCTACTATGCCACTGCCGATATGCCCATCCCCATGGTTGCCGACTGCTCCGACTACGAGACCTACCGCAGCGGCAAGTATATCCCCGGCATCATGGGCACCCTGTTCAGTCTGGTGGACAAGCTGGTGTCCAGCCTTTCCGCCACCGTGGTGGGCATTGCAGTCAGCTTTGTGGGCCTGCAGAGCCTGCCCACCCAGTATGATCCCTACACCCCGGGCATGAACTGGGTGGTCATCGTGCTGTTCTGCATCATTCCCATGGTGGCATGGGCGGCTACCCTCATTGCCATGAAGGGCTACACCCTGACCGGTGCCAAGATGAAGGAGATCCAGGCTGTCAACGCCTGCCGCCGCGATGCAGTGGCCAAGGGCATGAAGCTGGAAGAGGCCATGGACAAGTGGCAGACCATGGATCAGCTGCCGGCAGAATACCGGAGCTGAGGCCCTGCGCGAAGCATCTCTCATTGTGGACGGCTGCCTGAACAAAAGCAGCCGTCCATTTTGTATGCCGGGAAAAGCTTTGAAAAAACTGTTGTGTTTCCCGGCGGCGCAGAGTATAATAAAATCATTCTAAGCGGTTCTTTTGTTGTTTCCGGTTTCCGGCACCTGCACAGCAGCGGCTGCACTGCAAGCCCGGCCTGTCTCCCCAAAACAGGCGCAAAACGCTGTGCAAGCAATGGAAAGGAAGACTGTGAGCATGAAAAATATCCTGTGCTATGGCGATAGCAATACCTTCGGCTTTACCCTGCACGGCGGACGCCACCCTTATGACGTGCGCTGGACCGGGCGGCTGCAGCTGGCCCTTGGCCCGGCGTACCGGGTCATTGAGGAGGGCTGCGGCGGCCGCACCACTGTGTTTGAAGACCCCATCGATCTGGGCCGCAATGGCCGCACCAGTCTGCCGGTGTGCCTTGCCAGCCACAACCCACTGGATCTGGTCATCCTGATGCTGGGCACCAACGATATGAAGCACTACTTCCAGAACAATGCCTGGAGCATCGGGCAGGGAGTGGCCCAGCTGCTGCACCTGATCCAGACCTATCCCTATGCGCCCAATTATTCTGCCCCGAAGGTGCTGGTGGTCTCGCCCATCCATATCGGGCCGGATGTGGCACACAGCCCCTTCGGCAGCTTCCAGCCGGAGGCCATCGAGATCTCCAAAGGTCTTGCGGCAGAGATGCAGCGTGTGGCAGAGCAGGCGGGCTGTGCATTCTTTGACGCCGCCGCCGTGGCGGGCCCCTGCGACGAGGACTCCATCCACATGGACGCCGCAAACCACGCAGCGCTGGCCCGGGCACTGGAGCCGCTGGTCCACCAACTGCTGGACTGAGAAACCGTTTTCGGAGAGATGCCTATGCCGACCAAGGAAAACAGCAGCCTGCCGCTGCTCATCAGCCCGCGGCTGGAGGGCGAGAACAACCGTGAATATGCCTACCGCGTGCTGCGGCAGAACATCATCACGCTGCAGTTCGCGCCGGGCCAGACCCTGAGCGAGGCAGAACTGAGCGAAAAGCTGGAAATGAGCCGTACCCCAGTGCATGAGGCTGTGATGATGCTCAAGAACGAGTGGCTCGTGGATGTGCAGGCCCAGCGCGGCAGCAGCGTTTCCATGATCCGCGTGGACTACCTGCGCGAGGGCTTCAATATGCGGCTGATGCTGGAAGCCAGCATCATGCAGCAGCTGGCGGGCCGTCTGACCATGCAGCAGCTCAAGCCGTTTGCCGCCTGCATCGAGGCGCAGGCCAAAGTGGCCAACAGCGGCAACTATGAGACCCCCGGGCAGGAGTTCGTCTCGCTGGACAACGACTTTCATCAGCTGCTGTACCACTATGGCGGTTACGACCGCGCATGGCAGGCTGTGCACAACGTCACCTCGCACTACGACCGGGTGCGCTACATGACCAATGCGGTCATCCGACAGGATGAGAACCGTGTGGTGGAAGAGCACCGCCGCTTTTACAACTACCTCATGCTTGGCATTCCGCCCACGGTGGACATCCGTCAGGAGATGGAGGAGCATCTGGGGCATTTCCGCGATGGATTCCAGCAGCTGCTGGAAAAGTTCCCGGATTTCTTCGAGTGATATATCATAACAGGTCAAGACCCGTCAGCAGAGCTGTATCCGCTGGCGGGTCTTTTTTGCTTCACGATATAAAAAGTGCGAATCCACGCTTTTTAAGCAGTTCTGAAGCAAAAGCAGAAACTCGCATCTGTCAATGGATTGCGTTCAATATATCAGTTAATGCTGTGAATTTTCCAAGAAAATCAGTCTTTGACTCCGTGAAAAAAGGCCGATTTTTGTGCATTATGCTCTATTTCCACAGAAAATATTCGGCTTGAGAGAATATGTGTTTTCTATTGACGAATCTATTGAAATGAACTAATATATCATTAAAGAGACGGTCATCCCGTCAAAGCGAGATCACCGCCCGGCGTGGGGGCCGGGCCTGACACAAAGCCGGAACACCAATCCGAACGAAGCAAGCAAAAAGAACGCTTACAAGCAAAAAATCTGACAAGCAGAAAAGGAGAAGCACTATGCGTATTCACAAGATCAGCCGTCGCAACTTCATGCAGATCACTGGTATTTCAGCTCTGGCAATGGGTCTGGCCGCCTGTGGCGGTTCCTCCGGCAGCACAGCAGCAAGCTCCACCGCATCCCCTGCCGCTTCTGCCGCTGCGGGCAATGCCTCCTACAAGATCACCATTGCGCATCAGCAGGACGAGACCGACTCCATGCATCTGGGTGCTGTGGAGTTCCAGAAGTATGTGCAGGAGAAATCGAATGGCCAGATCGAGGTCGAGATCTTCCCCAACGGCCAGCTGGGCCCCGAGGTGGACATCATCCAGTCCATCCTCTCGCAGGGCGGCTGTGATATCACCTTTACCGGCGAGACCATGCAGACCTACGAGCCGGATCTGGGCATGATCGGTATGCCGTACCTCATCCAGAGCGATGAGCACATGGATAAGGTGCTCAACGGCGAAGTCGGGCAGGAGCTGGAAGGCCTGATGGAAGCTGCTGGCATGAAGTGCCTCGCCTACTACACCCGCGGCCCGCGCTACATCACCTCCAACCGCAAGATCACCTGCGTGGCCGACTGCAACAATCTGGTCATCCGCACCCCAGCCGCCGCCATGACCGTGTCAGCCTTTGAAGCATTGGGCGCCAAACCCACCCCGATGGCTCTGGCCGAGGTGTTCACCTCCTTGCAGCAGGGCACCATTGAGGCACAGGAGAACCCGCTGGCCATGATCTACACCAAGAGCTTCTTTGAGGTGCAGAAGTATCTCATCCTCACTGCACACCTGCGTGCATGGGTGTATGTGGCCATGGGCAAGGCCCAGTTCGATGCCCTGCCCGCCGAACTGCAGCAGGTGGTGATGGACGGTGCCGCCGCCGCACAGGCCGCCGAGCATCAGCTGTTCCTGGACAACGAGGAAAAATATTACAACGAACTACAGGAAAAGGGCATGGAGTACGTTGAGGTGAATACGCAGGAGTTTGCCGACGCCATGATCGGCGGCGTGCTGCCCACCCTGACCGACAGCCAGAAAAAGCTGTACGATAAGATCGCAGCTCTTGCCTGAACTGCTTTCATCCCTGATGCAAACCAGATGAAAAATCCGACGGGCCCCATCCCTTGACTTTGCCCTTGCAGGAGAGTATACTGCGGGGCAGTGAAATATTCGGCTATGACGAGAAAGAGTACCCGGAAAGAATGCCGCAGAGAGCTGCCGGATGGTGCAAGGCAGTGCAGGGCGTCCGTGGGAAGATCCTCTCCGAGCTTTCCGGCTGAATGGGCGGCATCTGCGCCCCAGTAAGCGGGAACGGCAGGCCCCCGTTATCACGGGCCGCACATTGTTGGATGCGCACTGAGGGGCCGGGCTTTGCACCGGCAATAAGAGTGGTACCGCAGAGGAATTTTTACGCCTTTGTCTCTTACGAACCGTAAGGGGCAAAGGCGTTTTTATTTGCGGGAAAGCCATTTTCCGGATGTTTCATCGTCTTTGCATCCGCAAAATAAAGTGTTCAGAAAAAAGGAGAGTTCATCATGAAAACATTGGAAAAAGTAAGCGACTTTGTGGGCAAGTACATGGCCGCCATCGTCATCGTGGTGGCGGCACTGGCCCTGTTCTTCCCGGGTACCTTCAGCGTGGTCAAGACCGCATGGGTCAACACCCTGCTGGGCATCGTCATGTTCGGCATGGGCCTTACCCTGAAGCCGGAGGACTTCAAGGTGGTGTTCAGCCGCCCGAAGGACGTCGTCATCGGCTGCATTGCACAGTTCACCCTGATGCCCTTTCTGGCATGGGCGCTGACCCAGGTGTTCCATCTGCCCACCGAGCTGGCCATCGGCGTCATCCTCGTGGGCACCTGTCCCGGCGGCACCTCCTCCAACGTGATGACCTATCTGTCCAAGGGTGACGTTGCACTGTCCGTTGGCATGACCGCTGTTTCCACCGTGCTGGCTCCGTTCCTTACCCCGCTGCTCACCCTGCTGTATGCCGGTCAGCGCGTGGATGTGAACCCCATGAACATGTTCCTGTCCATCGTCAAGGTGGTGCTGGTGCCCATCGCACTGGGCTTTGTGGTCAATCACTTCTTCCATGCCTTTACTCAGAACGCCGTCCGCGTGCTGCCGCTGGTCTCCACCACCGCCATCGTGCTCATCATCTGCGCCGTTGTGTCCGCAAACTCCGCCAAGATCATGACCAGCGGCCTGCTGATCCTTGCTGTGGTCATCCTGCACAACCTGCTGGGCTACCTCACCGGCTTTGGCGTGGGCAAGCTGCTGAAGCTGGATTCCACCAAGTGCCGTGCAATTTCCATCGAGGTCGGTATGCAGAACTCGGGCCTTGCCACCTCTCTGGCCGCTGCCCACTTTGCACAGTATCCGCTGGCGACCATCCCCGGCGCTGTGTTCTCGGTGTGGCATAACATTTCCGGTGCCATCCTCGCCAACTTCTTTGCCCGCACCGCAGAGAAGAAGGACTGATCTTTCATAAAGCAGCAGGACCCCCGGCAGAGCATTGCGTTCTGCCGGGGGTCCTGCTGTATTTTTTTGAAAAGCCGCTGTAGCACTGGTTATTTTCACCAGAAAATGTTATAATTTTGGGTGGACAGACTGCGCTTTTGCTGCGCAGCAGATGCAGATTTTATGATGAATAGTACGGAGGGTTAAGCGTATGATCATCCAGAGCAAGAAGGTATGGCTTGCCGACCAGTTTGTGCCGGCTGCATTGGAGCTGGAGCAGGGCCGGATCACCGGCATCTTCCCCTATGGGGAAAAGCAGGCCGATGTGGACTACGGCTCCAAGCGCATCGTTCCCGGCTTTATGGACATCCACTGCCATGGTGCCTATGAGTTCGACACCAACGACGCAAAGCCGGAGGGCCTGCGCTACTGGGCCAAGCATATCGTCTCCGAGGGCGTGACCAGCTTTCTGGCCACTACCGTCACCCAGAGCGTGGAGGTGCTGACCAACGCTGTGGCCAATGTGGCCGACGTGATGGAGGGCGGCTACGAGGGTGCCGAGATCCTTGGCATCCACTTTGAGGGTCCCTACCTCGACATGAAGTACAAGGGCGCACAGCCGCCGGAGTACATTGCAAAGCCCAGCGTGGAGCAGTTCAAGCACTATCAGGAGGCCGCCCGCGGCCACATCCGTTATGTGACCCTTGCACCTGAGCACGACGAAGGCTTTGCCCTGACCCATTACCTGACCGAGCACGGCGTGGTAGTCAGCATCGGCCACAGCGCCGCCACCTACGAGCAGGCTGTGATGGCATGGGCCAACGGTGCCCGCTCCATGACCCATGTCTACAACGGCATGTCCCCCTTTGCCCACCGTGCAAACGGTCTGGTGGGCGCAGCCTACCGCATCCGCACCATGTACGGTGAGATCATCTGCGATGGCTGCCACTCCACCCCGGCTGCCCTGAACAACTACTTTATGAGCAAGGGCCCGGACTACGCCATCATGATCTCGGACGCGCTGATGGCAAAGGGCACCCCCATCGGCAGCGAGTATATCTTTGGCGGCAACCATATCACCATCTACCCGGACGGCAGCGCGCATCTGGACAACGGTACGCTGGCCGGTTCCACCCTGAACATCAACAAGGGTCTGCGCATCCTTGTGGAAGAAGCCATGGTGCCCTTCAACTACGCACTGAACGCCTGCACCATCAACCCGGCTCGCTGCCTGCATCTGGATGACCGCAAGGGTTCCATTCAGGTGGGCAAGGACGCCGACCTTGTGGTGCTGGACGACAACTACGATGTGCTGCAGACCTACTGCATGGGCAAAGCCCAGCTGTAAGTACCCGGCCAACACGAACAAAGGATGTGGAAACCGCTATGATCCAAATCGCATTCTGCGACGACGACCAGACTGTTCTGGATCAGCTGTCTGCCCTGCTGGAAAAATACCGCACTCAGCGCTGCATCCAGATCCAGTGCACAGCGTTCCGCAGTCCGCTGGATCTGCTGGCCGAGATCGAAAAGGGCGTGCGGTATGATATCCTGTTTCTGGATGTCATCATGCCGGCTGAAAACGGCATCACCGTCGCCAAGGAGATCCGCCAGTACGACACCGCAGTCGAGATCATTTTTCTCACCTCTTCCACCGAGTTTGCGGTGGAATCCTATATGGTGGGTGCCTACTTCTATCAGCTCAAGCCCATCTGGGAGGAGAGCTTTTTCCGACTGACCGACTCGGTCATTGCCGAATGCCGCCGGGCCGACCAGCGCAGTCTGGTGCTGCGGTGCAAGACCGGCATTTCCCGCATCGAGCTGGATCGGCTGCTGTACTGCGAGGTACTGGGCCGCACCCTGCTGTTCCACCTTTCAGACGGCGGCGTTCTGGAGAGCACCGGCAGCATGGACGAGCTGGCCCGGCAGCTGGCCCCCTATGAGATTTTTCTGCGCCCGCACCGCTCATTCCTTGTCAACATGGAATATGTCCAGAACATCTCCAGCCGGGCCGTCACCCTGACCAATCTGGTGCAGATCCCCATTCCCCACGGCAAATCCTCCGACATCCGCCGGCAGTATCTGGAATACGCCTTCCGCCGAAAGCAGGTGATGCTGTGAGCAGCCTCCTGACGGAAGCTCTTTCCCTGTGCAACCTTGCCGCGGTGGGCATTTTCGGCATCGTGCTGTCTGCCGCCTTCTGTGAGATCGAATGGACCCGCCTCCACAAACTCCTGCTTGTGGGATGCACCATCCTGATGCTGGCGCTGCAGGGCGTGGTCAGCCTGCGCTGGGGCACCGGCCTTGCCCGGTATCTCTACCCGCTCATCACCCATCTGCCGCTGTGGCTGCTGCTGGCCGTCATGACCCGCCGTGCGCTATGGCCGCTGGTATCCGTACTGACAGCCTATCTGTGCTGCCAGCTGCGGCGCTGGGCCGCGCTGCTGGTCATTGCGCTGTTCCCGGCAGGCGGCACCACGCTGCAGGATGCCACCGAGCTGATCGTCACCCTGCCGATCCTTCTGGTGCTGATCCGCTGGATCGCACCGTCGGTGCGGGCACTGTCCCGTTCCCCGCTTTTGCTGCAGCTGCAATTCGGTATGATCCCGCTGCTGAGCTATCTCTTTGACTACTTTACCCGCATCTACACCGATCTGCTTTCCAGCGGCAACCAGGCGGCGGTGGAGTTCATGCCCTTTGTGTGCAGTCTGGCCTATCTGGGCTTTGTGCTGCACACCACACAGGAGCAGCAGCTGCGCAGCCAGCTGGAACAGACCCGGAACAGCCTGAACCTGCAGGTGGCTCAGGCCGTGCGTGAGATCGAAGCCATGCGGGAGAGCCAGCGCAAGGCCAGCACCTACCGCCACGACCTGCGCCATCATCTGCAGTATCTTTCTGCCTGCATCGAGAACGGCCGCACGGAAGCCGCACAGGAGTACATCCACAGTGTGTGTGCCGAAATCGAAGCCAGCAAGGTGAATGTTTACTGCGAGAACGAGGCCGCCAATCTCATCCTCTCCTCCTTTGCTGCCCGCGCACAGCACGATGGAATCGATTTCCGGGTCCATGCAGCCATCCCGCTGATTCTGCCGTTGCCGGACAGCGATCTGTGCGTGCTGTTTTCCAACGCGCTGGAAAACGCCTTGCACGCCGGGCAGCGCCAGAAGCAGGCCGGAAAGTCCGCTGTTGTGGAGACCACCGCCTACGAAAAGAACGGCAGGCTGTTTGTGCAGATCGCAAACTCCTGCTCTTTTCCGGTCCAGTTCGACGCGCAGGGCGTTCCCACCACCAGCCAGCCCGGCCACGGCCTTGGCGTGCGCAGCATCTGCGCCATTGTGGAGCAATACGGCGGCATGTACAGCTTTGCCCGGCAGCAGGATCAGTTTGTGCTGCGCATTTCCCTGTAAAAGGTCGATTCAATGCATTTTATGGGCGGTTCATGCCAAACACCCTCCTGCCACACATTTTGTGTTATAGTAAGCTCAGACGACTGTACTGCCGCCCGATTTTACTTCTTTGAAGGGAGGTCTCCTGTATGATATACGTACTCATTCCATTGCTGCTTCTGCTTGCAGTCTGGGTCGGCGCAGTATATCGCCGTCTCCGCCAGCTGGACGACAACATCAAAATTGCCATGGAACAGATCGGCCTGCAGCTTTCCTCCCGCTTCCGCGCACTGGAGGCGCTTCTGGAGCTTCTCCGGAGCTATGGTCCTTCGGCCCAGCTGGTGCTGCCGCCGCCCTCCATCCACGCGCTTTCCACTCCGGCACAGGTGCTGGAACAGGAGCAGCGGCTTGCGCAGGCCATGAGCTATGTGACCGCCGTGGCCGAGAGCCGCCCGGCCATCAAGGCAGACAAGACCTACCAGCGCTGCATCGAAGCGGCCAACTGCTACAACCGCATGATCTATACCAGCAGCCTGATCTACAACGATTCGGTCAAACGGTTCAACAATACCCTGAAACAAAAGCATTTTGCCCCGCTGGCCGGGCTTCTGGGCTTTGCACCGCGGGAATATCTGCAGTTTGCACCGGACGCCCCGGTGGTCTGCTCTGCTCAGCCCACCCCGCCCACGCAAAAAGCACCCGCCTGAGATCGTTCCGGCTGTGAGCACATAAAAACAAAAAAAGCAAGTGCCGCACTCTTTTCAAAAACCAGCGTTTTTGATGGAGATATGTGCACTTGCTTTTTTATATCGTTTGGTCTTTCAGCTGCTGTTCCTGCTGACCGGGCAAAATGCCCCGTCTATTCACGCAGCTTATGGGAAGCAGCTTCTTATTTATTCGTGATCCGGTTGAAGCGCTGTCTGTCCTCTTCGTCCTTCTTCACCTCCGGCTTATCCGCCGGGGTCAGACGCACTTCGGTCACGCGGCGCTTGGCCGTGCGGGTAACGACACCGTCGTACTCGCCCAGCGTGAACCGGTCGCCCACCTTGGGCAGATGGCAGGTTTTTTCCTGCACCAGACCGTTCACCGTATTGGAATCGATATCCTCATCCTCCGGCAGGCCCAGCCTCTCATACAGGTCGTCCACACCGGCACTGCCCAGCACGATCCAGCTGCCGTCCGACTGCCTGCGGAAGTCCTCGGTCGCTTCGTCGTGCTCATCCCAGATCTCGCCTACCAGCTCTTCCAGAATATCTTCCAGCGTGATGATGCCCTCGGTGCCGCCGTACTCGTCCACCACCACCGCCATGTGATGGTGCTGCTCGCGCAGGGTGCGCAGCAGCTGGGAGATCTGGGTGGAGCCGGTGGTATAAAGGGTGGGCTTCACAAGGTCTTCCAGCGTGGTATCCTTGCGCAGACGGCCAAGGTAAAAGTCCTTTTCATGTACCACACCAATGATGTTGTCAATGGTGCCGTGGTAGACAGGCAGACGGGAATATCCCGATTCCGCAAAGGTGTCGGCCACATCATCCAGCGAGAGATCGTCCTCCACCGCGATCACATCCACGCGGGGCGTGAGGATCTCTTCCACCTCCACATCGTCGAACTCAATGGCGCTGCGGATGAGCTGGCTTTCCCGGTCGGTCAGCTCGCCGTCGTTCTCGGCCTCGCTGACCATGGTCATCAGCTCACCCTCGGTGATGGTGTCCTCCTCGGTGCTGTGGATGAAATGCCCCAGCAGGCGCTTCCACTGGGTGAACAGCCAGGTCAGCGGGGTAAACAGGATCAGCAGCAGGTTCAAAAAGGGCGACACTGCCGTTGCAACCGTCTCCGGCATCTCCTTGGCAAGGCTCTTGGGGGTCACCTCGCCAAAGATCAGCACCACCACGGTCAGTACTATGGTGGACACCGTCGCGCCCCGCTCCGGGTCCAGCAGGCGGGTGAACAGCACTGTGCCAATGGATGCTGCGGCAATGTTGACGATATTATTGCCGATGAGGATGGTGGAGAGCAGCTTGTCGTACTTTTCCGACATAGCCAGCACGCGGGCTGCTGCCGAATCGCCGTCCTCAGCACGGCTTTTCAGGCGGATCTGGTTCAGGGAAGAAAATGCGGTCTCAGAGGCGGAGAAAAAGGCGGAAAATGCCACCAGAATGATCAACGCCGCCAAAAGCGTAATACTGCCATCGTCCATAAAAAGGGAAATCACACTCAACTTTCTGTTTTTGTTTGAACCCTCTCAGGCATCACGCAGCCTGCCCCTTCCACGCAGAAGGTGCTGCTGCCCGGGATATCACACACTGGCGCAACGCGCCTGAGAGAGTTTTGGGATAAATGTTCTCACATACAAAAATGTGCTCCCCATCGTTGCTGTTCCGCGATGAAAAGCACATCAATGTTATTTGTAATCATACCATATTCTGTACGGTGGTGCAAGCTTTCTGGCCGCAAAGTCCGTACAAAACAGGTAAAATCCGCGTTATCGCAGGGTCAAAGCGCCATTCTCGCAGTCTACCGTCAGGGTGTTGCCCTCGGTATAGCTGCCCTGAATGATGGCCTTGGCGATCAGGGTCTCCACGCGGCTCTGGATGAACCGCTTGATGGGACGTGCACCATAGACGCTGTCGTAGGCAGAATCGATGATGAAGTCCTTGGCGGCGGTGGTGACCTCCAGCTTCAGGTGCTTGCCCTCCTCCATGCGCTTGCGCAGATCCTGCAGCTGCAGATCCACGATCTTGCGCATCTCGT
>OJPL01000512.1_pt1 | contig 14111 bp, 9 predicted proteins | sample 1598501 | NCBI WGS metagenome assembly OJPL01 (sample SAMN03922486, study PRJEB24848) | human gut metagenome | isolation source: stool sample | host: Homo sapiens | place: Germany | collected 2011-05 | reverse complement strand
CAGGGCTGGTAGTGTATATTAGTTGCCGCGGCGCTTCATGAACGAAGGTACACCGTTGGCGTCCGTCGTCGGGCGCTTGGGCTGCTGCGGCTGCACAGAGGGCATCGGGCCGGTTGCACCGCCCGCGTACTGCTGCTGCACAGGCTGCACATTGCCGGTGTAGCCCTGCTGCGCGTAATCCAGCTGCTGGGGCTGATTTCCAAACAGCTGCGGCTGACCATACGCCGGCTGCTGCGGCTGCGCGGGCTGCTGGGGCGCATAATACGCGGGTTGTGCCGGCTGCTGCGTCATCGGCGCTTGCGGAACGCCCATGGTCGGATGGCTGCTGTAGCTGTCGCTGCTGGTGTAGGACGGCGTGTACCCGCCCGTCGCACCGTAGCTGCCGGGCGTATAGCTGCCGGTCGCACCGGTCGCACCGGTCGCACCGGTCGCGCCGGTCGCGCCGTAATTGCTGCCATAGAGGCGATCGCGGTTGATATCGCGCGCCGACTTGACCGGCTCACGCGGCGGGAACGGCGTTTTCTCAAAGCCCGTCGCAATCACGGTGATGCGCACCTTGTCGCCCATGGACTCGTCGATGCCCGCGCCGAAGATGATGTTCGCATCGGGATCGGCTTCCTCCATGACGAGGTTTGCCGCTTCGTTGATATCAATGATGGAAATATCCTTGCCGCCAGTGATGTTGATCAGCACCGCGCGCGCACCGCTGATGGACGTCTCCAGCATCGGGCTGGAGATGGCGTTCTTGGCGGCGTCAATCATCTTGTTCTCGCCTTCGCCGTAGCCGATGCCCATATGCGCCATGCCGCCGGATTCCATGACGGTCTTGACGTCCGCGAAGTCAAGGTTGATCAGCGCAGGCACAGCAATCAGGTCGCTGATACCCTGGATGCCCTGATGCAGCACCTCGTCCGCAATGCCGAACGCCTCGACCATGCTCGTCCCCTTGCTGACGACCTGCAAGAGCCGGTCATTCGGGATGACAACGAGCGTATCGACGCGCTGCTTGAGGTCAGAGATGCCCGCTTCCGCATTGCGCATCCGCTGCTTGCCCTCAAAGGCGAAAGGCTTGGTCACAACCGCGATGGTCAGCGCACCCTGTTCGCGGGCAATTTCCGCCACGACCGGCGCGCAGCCCGTGCCCGTGCCGCCGCCCATGCCCGCGGTGACAAACACCAGGTCAGCACCCTTGAGTGCACCCGCGATTTCCTCGCGGGATTCCTCTGCGCTGCGGCGGCCGACTTCCGGCACTGCGCCTGCGCCCAGACCCTTGGTGACTTTCTCACCAATCTGGATTTTCGTCTGCGCGCCGGACATCTGCAAAGCCTGCATATCGGTATTGATGGCGATGAACTCCACGCCGCGCAAGCCGGATTCGACCATGCGGTTGACCGCGTTGCCGCCGCCGCCGCCGCATCCCACGACCTTGATGGAAGCATAATTGCTGGTCAATTGGTCATTCTGAATTTCAATCACGTTGCATCCCCCTGACTCATATGCTCATATGGTATCTTGCCCTGTATGCCGCGTTTTCTTGCAATCAGTAGCCCATCAGCCAGCGGAATGCACGGCTGATCAGCCCCTTTGCACCGCCTTCTGGTGCTTTCTGCTCTTCCTGCGTCGTCACGACGAGGATGGTCAGCCCGACGGCGCTGGAGAAAACATGGCTGGTCATTTTGTTGTTGGTGCGCTGGGCCTCCCGGATGATTCGGTGGAGTTTGCCCGCAAGGAAGTCCTTGCCTCCCTTATTGAGAATCAAGCCGCCGCCGGTCAGATAGACGTTCGACCACTTTCCCAGCTTCACGCCGCCTTCTTCCAGCGCTTTGTTGATGGCCTCCGCGATTTCCTCCACTTTCGCTTCGATAATCGGGGTCACTTCGTCGCGCCGGACAGTGCGGGCGGGTTCATCCTCCGTCGCAGGAATGACATACGTTTCATCCTGATTCGTGCTGTTGAAGCTGTACGTCTGCTTAATTTTTTCCTCCACGAACGGGAATGGAATATTCAGCTGCTCCGCAATGTCCGCCGAAATATGACCGCCGCCAATGTCGAGGCACTTGTGGAAAATCAGCGCGTCGCCCTCCATCACCATCACATCGGTGCACAAATAGCCAATATCGATGAGCATTGCCGTCTTGTCGCGCTCATCTTGGCTCAGGGCATATGTCGCTTCCCCGGCGACGGTGGAGTAGAACTCGCGGGGCTCAATATCCATATCGCGCAGGCGGTAGGTGATATCATCAATGAAATACTTGTCCGCCGTCACCAGCGCAATCATGGCGGACAGTTCGCGACCCTTGATACCCACGGGCGACAGCGTCTTTTTGCCGTCATCCACGCGGAACCACGCGGGCGCGGAATGAATGATGCGGTCGCCGCCGGATTCTTCCGCCAGCTTGAAGCACGCGCGGACATCCTGCGCTGTAACATGCGGATCAGGCCCGGTTAGCGACACATGCACTTCCTTGACAATCACGCGTGTAAACATGCCCGGCACACCGACATTCAGCTCATGAATGCGGCAGTTGCCGGTTTTCTGCGCCTGATCAATGGCAGTGCGAATCACATCCCGAATTTCATCGGGGTTGTTCCAGCCATCCTGCAAATATCCGCTGTACGGCACAGCGCCGGAGCCAACGATATCACAGCGTTCGCCATTGCTCTGCGCGACCATCGTGACGATTTTGCTGGTTCCAAAGTCAATCGTCGGTACCGTAATCTTCATGAACTCTCATACCCCCTGTTTCCCGGTCTGGCCATTCTGCCGGACGGCTGAAGCCGGGAAAATTGCGGTTCTGACACCCCTGTACCTTGGTTTCTGCCAGCCTGTCAGCAGACGGCTTTTCCCCGCCAGACAGGCGCAGTCACCTATCCAATATACCATTTTTCATTATAAGCCTTTTTTCTCTGGAATGCAAGTGCTTTCGGGCGTTTTGAATGTTTTTCGCCGTCATTTTTATCCGATTTTCATGTTTTGCGGTGCTGATGATGATAGTATTACACCGTCGGCGGCGCATAAACCGGATTCACCGCGTCCGTCAGCGTCAGTGTGCCGCCCGTTTTGCCCATTGCCGAAAGCTCCGTGCGGACGATCAGGAACGCCCGCAGCTTCTCATGCAGCAGCGATGAATCCCCCAGCACAATTTCCATGCCGTCCATCGTCTGCATCCGTATTCTGTCCAGCGAGCTGACATCTAATACGGCAATCTGGTCAAGTCCGCCCATGACGGTCAGCTGCAGCAGCACCTCGGTCACAGCGTCCAGCTGCTTCTGCTGATTGGCAATCAGCTTCTGCCCGATGATTGTCTTTTTGACGCTTAAGCCCTGCACGCGCACCAGCTCCGGATGCGATTCGTTCGCGTTCTGCACCGTGCGCAGGACGTAGCCATGCGCGTCGGTAATTACGCCGATGCCCGATGTAGTCAGGAACGTGACCTCCTGCCGCTCCTTAACTTCGATGCAAATCGTGTCAAAGGATTCCAGAGACACCATCCGACAAATTAGATACGGATTCTGTTCGATACGATTGGAGATTTCTTTCTCGTTAATCAACGACGACTGCCCAAGTTTCAGTTTGGACAGGCGGATGATTTCCTCCGCGCTGATGCGCACGTTGCCCGTCACCTTGATGTTGCGGACAGTCAGCACACCCCCGAACAGGAACGCGACAAAGAGAATGGCAAGCGCAAGCGGCACGATTGCTTTCCACACCCGCCGCGTGCGGTGGTGGCGCTTCTGCGTTTCTTCCGAGTAGCTGTCTGTGTCCAGTACAGGCGGATGGCTCCACACCGACGCTTCCGGCGGGGGACTCTGCGGCGGCTCACCCAAATCAGGGGGCGCAGAAGCTGATTCTGCGTCCCGAAACGGCTGATTCCAGAAGGGGTTTGTCGCCCGGTACAGATCCGGCGAGCGTTCCTGACGCAGTTCCGGCGACTGTTCCGGTTCCTCAAACGGGTTTTCTGCTGTCGGATGCTGTGTGCGCCGTCTGCCACCCGGCGGCGTGCCCGGCTGCCAGTTGTTCTGTGTCACGGGGGTCATTCCTCCTTCCGTGCTGTCCTGATTATGCGTTCGCGTGTACGCGGCGGATATCCGCGCCCAAACAGGTCAGCTGTGTCTCAAAATGCTCATAGCCGCGGTCGATGAGCTCCGCGCCATCCACCTGCGTTTCTCCTTGTGCCTTTAGTCCCGCCAGCGTCAATGCCGCGCCGCCGCGCAGATCGCGCGCCGTCACCCGTGCGCCGTACAGTTCCGGGACACCGCGAACAACCGCCGTCCGCCCGCTGCATAGGATGCGCGCACCCATACGGTTCAAATCCCCCGCGTGGGTAAATCGGTTCTCAAACACGTTTTCCACAACCACGCCCGTCCCCTCGGACACGGACAGCAGCGCCAGCATCTGCACCTGCATATCCGTCGGGAAGCCGGGATACGGCTGCGTCTGCAGCTGTGCAAACGCTGTCAAACGCTCCGGCGCAGTCAGAATAACGCGTTTTTCTTCCTCGCGCACGTCGCAGCCCATTTCGCGCAGCTTCGCATTCACCGCCAGCAGCGCCTGAACTGGGGCGCGGGTCAGCTCAATGGCGCCGCCTGTAATTGCCCCCGCCGCCAGCAGCGTTCCGGCGACAATGCGGTCGGGCATGGGCGACCACTGCACGCCGTGCAGGTGCTTCACACCCTCAATCGTCATGACCGCGCTGCCCGCGCCGCGGACGCTTCCGCCCATTGCATTGATGAAGTTCGCCAAATCGACGATTTCCGGTTCGCGCGCCGCGTTGTGGATAACAGAAATTCCCGGCAGCAGCACCGCCGCCATCAGGATATTCTCCGTCGCGCCGACGCTGGGGTAGTCCAGATGAACCTCGCCGCTGTGCATATTGCCGCCGTCGCAGTGAATCACGCCGCCTTCCTCGTGGATCACCACGCCCAGACTGCGCAGACCTGACAGGTGCAAGTCAATGGGGCGCAGTCCGATTTCGCAGCCGCCGGGATATGTAACCGTCGCCTGCCGGAAGCGCGAGAGAATCGGCCCAAGCAGGAAGATGGACGATCGAATCTGCTTGGACAGCGCATCCGGCATTTCCGTGCGGTTCAGCCCGCCCGCGTCAAGCGTCAGCGTGTGTCCGTCACGGCGAATCTGGCAGCCCAGCATCGTCAGGATGTCCGTCATCTTCCGCACGTCGGAAATCATCGGCACGCCTTGCAGCACCACCGTTTCCTCCGTCAGCACCGAAGCCGCGAGAATGGGCAGCGCCGCGTTCTTCGCGCCATCGACGCGCATCGTACCCTCCAGCTTTCTTCCGCCCCGCACAACAAACGCTTCCATCCGCGTCCACCTCCTGTGCTTCAGCCTATGCCGGAAAACAGGCGCTGTGCCAATTTCGCAGTTCAAATAGCTGATTCACGGGAAATATTGAGCAGGATGCCGATGGCTGCCATCGTGATGGAAATCGACGTACCGCCGGCGGAGAAGAACGGCAGGGGCAAGCCTGTCGTTGGCAGAATGCCCACAACCACGCCCATGTTGAGGAACGCCTGCACGCTGATGCTGCTGGTAATCCCTGCCGCCAGCAGCGTTCCGAACTTATCCGGGCAGCGCATGGCGATTCGCATTCCCCGCAGCATCAGCGCCACGAACAGCGCCACCACAATCAGGCAGCCCAGCAGCCCGAAATCCTCCCCGACGATGGCGAAGATGAAATCGCTCTCCGGGTACGGCAGATAGGCATACTTCTGCCGCCCCATGCCCAGCCCCATGCCGAAAATGCCGCCCGACCCGAACGCAATCAGCGACTGGCTGAGCTGATAGCCCTCATCGCTCATCATGGAAAAGGGGTTGCGGAAGGACAGAAGGCGACGCCGCCGATACGGCTCCGACCATGCGTAGAACGTGCCCACGCCCAGCCCGCCGATGAGCATCAGCAGAATATGCCGCCACTTCGCGCCCGCCATGATGATGAGAATCAGGCTGACGATGAGGATTGACCCCGCGGTGGACAGGTTCGGCTGCTCCAGAATCAGCAGGAATACAACTCCCGGCACGACCAGCACTGGCACAATGCCCGTGAAGAGACGGCGAATGCGCTCGCCGCGGTAGGTCAGCGTCGTCGCCATATACAGCACCACGGCGAATTTCGCGATTTCTGACGGCTGGAAAGACAATCCGCCCAGCGACAGCCACCGCCGCGAACCGTTGATGTACACGCCAACGCCCGGTATAATGACCAGCACCAGCAACACCGCGGACAACGCCAATCCGCCCACCACGACATACGGATGCTGCCAGCAGCGGTACGGAATGCGGCTGGTGACGATGCACGCCGCCGTGCCCAGCCCGATGCCCAGCAATTGCTTGAGCACCTCGCTGTACGGGCTGCGCGTGGAGGTGCCGGTATAGAACGTCGCGGAAAATAGAACCAGCAATCCCGCGAGCAGCAGCATGATGAGGATGATCACCAGCGTACCGTCCACGGGATTGCGTCTTTTCAGCGGTATTGCGGTCTGTCGCTTTTGTGCGCTTTTTACCTGAAGCATGTCTGCTCCTTTCTCAGCGCACAGGGATAGGATTATTTCAGTTCGCGCACAAGCTCCTTGAAGATGCGCCCGCGGCTCTCATAGTCCGAGAACATGTCAAACGACGCGCACGCCGGGGACAGCAGCACATTCCACCCGTCGGAAGAAAGCTTGCGGCACTGGTCGATGGCGTCTTTGAGCGTCCCCGCGCGGTGCAGGTGCGTGTAGCCGTTTTCGCGGCAGGTGCGCTCAATCTGGTCGGCGGTCGCGCCAATCAGCACGGCTTCCTTGATGTAGGGCGACGCCAGCATTTCCTGCACCATCGGGGTGAAATCGCAGTGCTTGTCATAGCCGCCGAGGATGATGGCCGTCGGGCGCGTCATGGTCTGAATCGCCTTGATGGTGCTGTCCACGTTCGTGCCCTTGCTGTCATTGATGTAGCGAACGCCGTCCAGCTCGCGGACGAACTCGATGCGGTGCTCCACGCCTTGGAACGTCCGCAGGGTGTGGGCAATCACGTCCGGCTTCACACCCATCGCGACCGCAATGCAGCACGCCGCCAGCGCGTTTTCGAGGTTGTGCGGGCCGGGAATGAACACGTCCTTCACCGGGCAAATCGTCTCTTCCGCACCGTGGAAGCGCACGACGATTTCGCCATCCCGGACGAACGCGCCTTGATCCACTTCCCGCTTGCGGCTGAACAGCATCACCTGCGCCTTCACCTGCCCAATCAGCGGTGCAAGTGCCGGGTCGTCCGCGTTGAACACGGCGACGTCCTCTGCCGTCATGTTCTGGAACTGCCGCATCTTCATCGCCGTGTAGACTTCCATCGTGCCGTGGCGATTGAGATGGTCTTCGGTAATATTGAGCAGCGCCGCCGCCTTCGGGTGGAACGTCTCCGCCGTCTCCATTTGGAAGGAAGAGACTTCGCAGACGAACAGGTCGTCGTCCTGACTGTCAAGACCTGCCGCGCTGTACGGATAGCCGATGTTGCCCACGACATGCGTCGTGCGTCCTGCATTGCGGAAGATTTCGCCCAGCAGCGTGACGGTCGTCGTTTTGCCGTTCGTGCCGGTAATCGCCACCATTTCGCCAGAGGACAGCTGATACGCCATTTCCAGCTCGCCGGTGACGTATACGCCCATTTTCTTCGCCTTCAAGACGAACGGCGCGTTGTCCGGCACAACGGGGCTGATGACCATTGCGTCGATGCCATCCAAGCATTCCATCGCCGGGCAGCCCAGACGGCGTTCCAGCGGCAGATTTTCCAGCGGCTTCAGGCTGTCCCCCAGCTGTTCCGCTGCCTTGCTGTCATTGATGATAACGTGCGCGCCTGCCTTGCACAGCAGCTGTGCCGCCGCAATCCCACTGCGCGCCATGCCAACCACCAGCACGCGCTTGCCCGCGTATTTTTCCGTATTGCGCATGATTTTTCGCTCTCCTTACACGATGACCGAAATAACCGCCAGCGCCGTCAGCACCAGCGTCACCACGGTATACATCAGCACGATTTGCGTTTCCTTCATGCCGCACTTCTCAAAATGATGGTGCAGCGGCGACATTTTGAACAGCCGCCGGGGTGTCCCGTAGATTTTGCGGGTCGCCTTGTAATAATAGCGCTGCAAAATGACGCTCACGCTGGACATGCAGCAGGTGAAGCCAATCAGCAGCAGCAGGAACGGCTGACGCAGCAGCATCGCCATGCCGACCACCGCGCCGCCGATGAACATCGACCCGGTGTCGCCCATGAACACCTTTGCCGGATAGCGGTTGTAGCGCAGGAAGCCGAGACAGCCGCCGCACAGTGCCGCCGCGAAAATGGCAATCGCGCTGTAATTATCCTGCAGCGCGCGCGCCGCATCGGGGTCGTCGGGAATCTTCACCATCGGAATGCCGAACGAGCCGCCATTCAGGTGCTGATAGACCGTCACGGCGCTGAGGCCCGCAATCACCGCCCAACCCATGCAGCCGACACTCGTCACGCTGGACAGGATGCCGTCGATGCCGTCCTGCAGGTTCGCGCTGTTGGTCATAAACAGCACCGTCAGCGCCAGCAGCGGAATATACCACAGCCCTAAGTCCCATTCGGTATTCGCAAACGGCAGCAGCACTTTGCTCCCCTGCGTGAAGTAGCACCAGACCGAGAAGCCGAGGCACACCACGGATAAGCCGATTATCTTCTGCCACGGGGTCAGCCCTTCGGAACGATGCTTGACTGCCTTCGTCCAATCGTCCGCCAGACCGACTGCCATCGACCCCAGCGATACAAGCAGCAGCGGCAGAATCGTCGTCACCCACGCGCCGGTATACGCCGCGCACAGCACAAACGATACGATGCAGCCCAGCGCAATCATCAGCCCGCCCATAATCGGCGTGCCGCGCTTTTTCAGGTGCTCCTTCGGGCCGAGTTCGTTCTCGCTCGTTTTCATTTGGTGACCGCGCAGCCATTCAATCAGCTTCGGGCCAGTCGCCAGCGCAATCGCCGCGGACAGCACCAGCGCAAGCAGTACATTTGTCAGCATAGGTAATCCTTCCTTATTATCGGGTATTCAATGCGCAGCGGCTTACTCGCCGCGCAGTTCCGTCAGCAGCTCCTGCACGACAACTTTCTCGTCGAACGGCCGCTTGACGCCCATTGTCTCCTGATACGTCTCGTGACCCTTGCCGCACAGGACGATGATGTCGCCTTCCCGCCCGATTTCCAGCGCGTGGCGGATAGCGTCCCGACGATTCTCGATGACGACGTACTCGCCCGTCGTCTCTTTGATGCCCTCCTCGATTTCGCGCAGGATTTCCATCGGATCTTCCGTGCGCGGATTGTCACTGGTGAGGATGCACAAATCCGCCAGTTCGCCGCCGATGCGCCCCATAATCGGGCGCTTGCCCTTATCGCGGTCGCCGCCGCAGCCGAAGAGCGCAATCAACCGCTTCTTGGTAAACGTGCGGCAGGTGCGCAGGATGTTGCTCAGTGCATCCGGCGCATGGGCGTAGTCCAGAATCACGCGGTACGGCGTGTTCGTCGGCAGCATTTCAATGCGCCCCGGCACACTGTGGATGCTTTCCAGCCCCGCGCGGACATTCTCCGGCGACACGCCCAGAATCAGCGCGCACGCCGCCGCGGACAAGGCGTTGTAGACATTGAACATGCCCGTCATGCGCAGGTTGATTTGGATGTATTCCGCGTTGCGCAGCCGCAGCTCAAAGGACACACCGTTTTCGGTGATTTCAATGTCGCGCGCGAACAAATCCGCCTCCGCCGCAATGCCGTAGGTCATATGCGGAATCGTCACGTCGCGCAGCAGCTCCGCCGCCCGCTCGTCATCGGCGTTAATGGCGGCATTTTTCGCCATGCCGGAGGTGAAGAACGCCTTTTTGCACTGGAAGTAGTTCTCCATCGTGCCAAAGTAGTCCAGATGGTCTTGGCTGAGGTTAGTGTAGCAGCCGCACTCGAACGTCATGCCGTCCAGCCGGTGCATATCCAGCGCGTGCGCCGACACCTCCATGACGACCACCTGCACGCCTGCCTGCACCATCTCGTTCAAGTCGCGCATGAGGTCAATCGGATCGGGCGTGGTCTTGCTGGACGGGATGTGCTTCTCGCCGATCATGTTGCCCGTCGTGCCGACCAGTCCGCACTTGAAGCCCGCCTGTTCGCAGATAGACTTGACCATGTAGCTGGTCGTCGTCTTGCCCTTCGTGCCGGTAATGCCCACGAAGCGCATCTTCCGCTCCGGATGATTAAAGAACGCCTCGCAGATTCTCGCCATCGCCGCGCGGCCATTGCTTACCAGCACCTGCGGCACGTTCACATCGTCCAGGAAGCGTTCCACTACCAGTGCCACGCAGCCATTTTGCACCGCCTGCGGGGCATACTGATGCGCATCAAAATGTGCGCCGGCAAAGCAGAAGAAGATGCCGTTTTCGGTCTTTTCCCGGCTGTTGGAACACAGCGCCGCAATCTCCACGGACATATCGCCCCTGGTTTCCAGCAAGTACGGCACTTCCTTGACAAGCTGTCTCAGTTCCATCGTCAATTAGCTCCTTTATTCGTCATCCCCGGCCATCAGCAGAAAAATCGTTGTGCCGGGCTGTACATATTCTCCCGCTGCGGGGCTTTGCTCTGTGCACAGCCCCTGCCCCGTCATGGACATCATTAGTCCCCGCTGGCGCACAAGGCGCGCGCAGTCTACATCGCCCAAGCCAGTCAGGTCAGGCACACAGACCAGCTCTTCCGGCGTCAGCTCCTCTGAACCGGCGGTGTAGAGCATCACATGCCCGCCTTTGACGAGCTTCGCGCCCGCCGGCGGCAATTGATCCAGCACGACGGTGTTCATGCCGTCCGTCACGCTTTCCAATCCCACCTGTGACAGTTTACGCTTTGCATCGCCAATCGTCAAGCCTTTCAGCGCAGGAACTTCAATTTCTTCATCTTTTTCGTCATTTTCCGGTTCAATTCCGAGGTACGGCAGCATTTCCTGCATGATTTGCCGGGCAAAAGGCGCCGCCGTCGTGCCGCCATAGTCAATCGGCACGTCCGCCTCCTTGACAATGACGAGAATGCTCACCTGCGGATCATTTACCGGCGCGAAGCCGTAGAACGACCCGATGTGCGTGTCGCGCACGACGCGTCCATTCTTGTAAACCTGTGCCGTGCCGGTTTTGCCGCCGATGCGGTATCCAGCAATCGCCGCGTTCTTGCCGCCGCCTTCTGAGACGACACGTTCCAGCAGCAGCCGCATCGTGTCGCTCGTTTCCGGGCGAATTGGCGCTGCCATCACCGTCGGGTGAAAGCGCTCCAGTGTCTCCCCGTCCGGCGTTTGAATTTCGCTGACGATGTAGGGTTTCATCAGCTTTCCGCCGTTGATGACGGAGTTCGCCGCCATCATCATCTGAATCGGTGTGAGCGCGACGGACTGCCCGAAGCCGATGCGCGCCAGGTCCACGCGTTTGACGTTCCGCGACGTGATGAGGATGCCCGGCGACTCCCCCGGCAGGTCAATGCCCGTCTTTTTGCCCAGCCCGAACGCCGTCAGGTAGCGGTAGAACGTATCCGTCCCCATCCGCAGCGCCAGCTCGACAAACACCGGGTTGCAGCTGTTTTTCAGCCCATCTGCCATCGTCTCCGCGCCGTGCGGCCGTCCCCAGCAGCGGATGGTGTCGCCGTCAACGGTGATTTTCGCCGAGCAGTAGAAAGAATCCTGCGGCGTTGTCACCCCGCTGTCCAGCGCGGATGCCGCCGTGAGAATTTTGAACGTGCTGCCCGGCTCGTAAACGTCGGAAATCGCAGTCAGGCGCATCAGCTCCGTCAGCGTTTCCGCGTCGTTGCGCGGCGGATCGTTCGGGTCGTAGCATGGGTTCATGCACATTGCCAGAATCGCGCCCGTTTTCACGTCGCTGACAAGGCAGATGACCGACTGCGCCTGATTGACTTCAATGCACTCGCGCATCGCCTTTTCGACCATCTCCTGAATTTCCGCGTCAATCGTCAGCACCAAACCGCACCCCTGCTGCGACGGGATGTACCAGCCTTCCGTGCCGTCCAGCTGCCGATTGCGCGCGTCCACCTGCCGCAGATAGCTGCCCTCCGTGCCGCGCAGAACATCCTCATAGCGGCTTTCCAGCCCGGACTGCCCCTCGCTGTCCACCGTCGTCAAGCCCAGCACTTGGCTGAGCAGCGCTCCATACGGGTAGTAGCGGCAGATATCCTCGTCAAAGGACAGCGCCTTCAAGCCGCTGTCCTCCGGCGCGTCTGACCGTAGCTGACGCAGGGCATCGACCGTCTCGCGGCTGACCTGCCGCTTTAAGATAATCGACCCCTTCGTCTTGTCCTGCAATCGTTTTCGTGCCGCCTCTTTGTTGATGTTCAGCACCGGCTCGATGCTGTCGAGGAACTTCTCCGTGTCGCTGACAAGCCGCGGGTCAGCAGTGACGATGTACGCCGTCGCGGAGATGGCGAGCGTTCGCCCCTTGCGGTCGGTAATTGTGCCGCGCCGCGCCGTAACAATGCCTGCTTTCGTCCACTGACGAATGCCCCGCTCGGTCAGCGCGGCAGCCTCGGAGGTAGTGAGAACGGCAATGCGCGCCGCCGCCAGCAGGAACAAGCCCGTCAGCACCAGCGTCATCAGCCAGATTCGCTTGCGTACCAGCAGTTCCGGATGCATGTCCGTCCTCCTGATTCGCGTTTTTGCGGCTTATTGCTGTGGATTGCGGATTCGATTACTGCATGTGCATCAGCAGCGCCACGTCCGTGGTGGTCATGGTGTTCTGCGCGCCCTCCTGCAGGCCGCAGATAGCATCCGGCACGCCGGACAGCTCCACCACCTGCACGTTCTTGCCTTCCTTCATCCCCAGTTTCTGCGCCCGCTGCAAAAGCGACTGTTCCTTCGTCGCGACGCTGATTTGCGCCTGCAGGGTATCATTCTCCTGCTGCTTCGCGTTGATGTTCGTCGTCCGGACACCAATCTGGGTGCTGACGTTCTGGATCTGCGACTGCAAGTTCAGCCAGAAAACACCCATCACGAACAGGCACACCGCCACTACCAGCATCGCCAGCCCCGAATGCAGCCCCTGCCGCGAAACGAGAATACTGTGCTGCCGTTCCTGCTGCTGCGGCACATCCGCCCGGCGTCGCGTGCCCGTGTTCTGCCAGCAGCCTGCACCGAAGCTGACCGTCGCCCAATAGTTATCCATATACGGCTGCTCACCCTTGAAGTCGATGTTGAAGTTGAAGCTATGGTCAATGCTCTTCCGCATTTCGCGGAGAGCGCGTTCCTCATCGCGCGGATCTGCGAAGGGGGCGGATTTGCGCTTGCTCCACAGCCGCGCCCTGTCGTTCATCATACTGTATGCCTCCTCTGCCTGAAAAATGCCATTGTTTCAGCGGATAGAACCGTTATTCTTCCTCGTCCTCGCCGTCTTCCAGCTCGTCAATCGCTGCCCACGTCGCATTCAGGTTATCCTTGAACAGCTCGAAGTTCGCCATGTTGTTGATTGTCGCCGCCACGCGCAGATGGTCGTCGTTGCCCATAATGTCAACGTCCTTCTCTTCGCCCAGCATCATGCTGCGCAGTTTTGCCGGCAGCAGCACACGTCCCTGCGCGTCGCACTCCTGATCCGTATAGGACATGGAGTTGAACCACTGCATGTAGTTCATCAGCTGCGCATTTTTCTTCTTGCGGTTCAGCCGCTCATAATGCTCGCACAGGCGCATAAAGACCATTTCGGGGTAAATTGCAATGGACTTGAAGTCAAATTCCGGTGCAATCACAAACCGCTCGCCCAGTTCCTGCCGGAACGCCAGCGGAATCACCAGACGACCCTTGCCGTCCAGCGAATGATTATAGGTGCCGCGGAAACGCTTTCTCTGTTTTTCAAGAATCTGCTCGTCAGAAAGGGGCACATTTGTACGCATGTTAGTGGGAGTCAGGCGTTCATTTTGCCCAACCTGGTTCTCATCCACACGCTCACCCCCACCAAATTCACAAAATAGGTCGTCAATCACACGAAATGGCACTCCTATCATACCGCCGCGATTCGGAAATTGCAAGTGTTTGCAGGCACTTTTTTCGATGAAATTTTTGCCCGTTTCCAGTTTTCTTTCA
>OJPL01000506.1_pt1 | contig 14242 bp, 20 predicted proteins | sample 1598501 | NCBI WGS metagenome assembly OJPL01 (sample SAMN03922486, study PRJEB24848) | human gut metagenome | isolation source: stool sample | host: Homo sapiens | place: Germany | collected 2011-05 | reverse complement strand
ACGAGATCATGCCTAGTCTCGTGGGCTCGGAGATGTGTATAAGAGACAGGCTTTACCACTTTAAAGCGCTAAAGTATTTCCCCTAACGCGCACAATTACAATATTTGTATACACATTTAGCTGTACAATTCAGAAACAATCATACAGCTTAAAGCTCCTTTGTTTACATATTTACAGAATCACAGCCTATAAACAGCCAATACACCAGACATCAGCCAAATATTCAGACAATATTCTTAAAGGAATTATCAGACAATTTAAGGCCGATTCCGTACATATGTTCGAATGAAGTTGTATAGACAATTCGGAAGGGTTTACTTTAGTATATTAAAGTGTTAAAGTGTTAAAGTGTTAAAGTGTTAAAGTGTTAAAGTGTTAAAGTGTTAAAAGGATAAAACGGTGAAGGGGGTGAAAGGAAAAAAAAAAGAAGAAAAGTTATTGACAAAGTTACTTATATATGATATGATATACCTATCAAAGGGAAGGAGAGAAGTTAAATGAAAACTGTATTATATTGTGTGAGACTAGAAGAAACAAATTGGAGCGAAGATACATTTTATTCGATGTCGTTAGATGAAAGCATAGAATACATTTACAGAAATGGATACACGTTAGGCGAGGATGCTGATATCGCAAAATATTTAATCAATGACGAAGGAATTATTGTGGAATGTCTTGAAATCATAACAGGAATTTAGGAGGTAGAAATAAAAGAGGGGGTAGCCCCCTCTTTTATGTCGGTGTAATCGTTCCAGTACCTTTGACTACTACGCCATTAATAGAATTTACTGTCGCACCCGAAGCAAGAACTGCTATCCCTCCTACGACAGAATTTAACGCGTCTAACTTATGTGCCAGTACAAGACTCCGCTCTGCCAACGTAAACGAATTAACAGTACAGTTATCTCTGATCAGCAGAACGCAATCATAACAAGACATCAGCGTAACCGTGCACTTATCAAGGATCACCTGGCCTCTGACAATAAGCACATTAGTGAGTGTAACATTATTGAGATACAAAATATTACCATTATCTAACCTTAATGCCTCATTGGGAGTGGTTCCCCCTGTAATATCTCCATTGCGGCGCCCGATGAAGCACACGGCCCCGATAAATGAATTGAATTTATTTTTCCCGGCGTCAATCCAGAACGTTTGGCTGTCGGACGGCGTTATGGTCGCGCTCGCCTCCTCTCTCTCATGTCGAATAGCCGCGCTTGTGCCATTTAAAACAACCTCCATTAACGTCTCAACCCATATTGTTTTGTCCAGGTTGCCAGTGACGCAGGAGTGCACATATAGCCGTCCATTTAATGAGTAGCAACCCTCCAGCTCCTCGACCAACCATCCATTGCTGGTGCGATTGGGAAAGTTAATTGTCGACTGTATTCCTGTTATTAAATTGACAGTAAGCACACTACCATGAGCCATACTTAAGTATGCGCTATCATTAATTACGCAGAAATCCTGGTGTATATCATCTGCGGTATATGTTACCGACTTAACTACACTTTTAAAGCCTAAGTCCTCATAAATGGTTAATGTCTGTCCATCAATCCCATTAAGTACAGGTTTATCACCATAAAATGACAGGGCTATTGAATCTGGTACCGCGATTGTCTCAAGGTGTGACAAAGATGTGCTAAAAACATCTAAAGTACTGTCAGTTTTGAGTATATACACTCTACCATTATGCACTGCTACACTTTTGCCCGGTATATAATCAACGTCTGCCGTGCTAACAATATTGCCTGTTGGTAACGCCTTAAAGATGTAGGATTTTTTATTTGATCCCAACACATACTGGACAAAACCGTAGAGATATGTCCCGTCCGTGTCAATACCCTGGACAACTCCCCCTTTAAGCCCGCCGGGATCAATATATCCAATGCAGTCCAATAGAGCAACGCCGCTATCTTTTATGGCTGTCAAGTTATCAGCGGTTTCGTCCGCCTGCTTTTTAACCGCCTCCAACGCCAGCCGAAAACTCTCAATCTGCCCATTAAAGTTACCAGTAAGTACCCAGTACTCTGTATTGCTGATATCAATTCCGGCTGGCACATACTGCCTGGACGTGTAACTGTTGCCCTGGTAAGTCACGATAATAAGCGGCTCGTACGCTGTTTCTTTTGTGCCGTCCCACTCGCCTACAAGTTTAGGGACATAACGCGCTCCAATATAAACATTATTTGCAGGGTATCCGTTAGACATAGTATCCTCCTCCCAGTACGATGCACAAGGCATCGTGTTTGCCGTAAAAATCCTCCGGCGTGATTGTTGCAAAGTGCTTTAGTACGTTAAAGTATAACATTCTCTACCTCCATAGGGCGTCAATGAGATTGACGCCCAGAACCAAACTGATAAACAAATAGGCCGCTACCATCTGAGCACCAGATGGCCGAACAGGTCACTTTTGCCGTCCATGATCGTGTCGAACTGGATAAAATCCCACGATTCCGGGATATACGCTACAAAGTACCCGTCCCGGCTCAGACCGAATACGACATACTTAACGATCCCGGCGATGATCTGTGGCAAGTTATTGTTAGCCCATTGGTAAATATAGTCCGGCGGAAAGTTGCCAGTAGAAATCATCTGCTCCAGTCGGTCGACGGCGATCTTAAGGGTTTTGATCCGGGTATCAAGATCCGTGTTTATTACCCCCTGGTCTTCCTGCCGCTGTTTTATCACTGCGATATCTGCGATCATCTGCTTGATCCGGCAGACCATCCATCCCAGGTCATACTCGTAGGTATGGCCGTGCAATAAAGGATTGTCCATAATTTACCTCCTTTGCTTAATAAGGTCTGAATACCGCGTACAGGTACCTACGGTCGTACTCCAGAGTACAAACCTTGTTTTTCTGGTTGCCGCCGATACAGTAAATCTTATCGGTGGCAGAATCATACTCAGCCAGTCCGACGTGCTTACTGGAGGATGAAGTCATTTTATCCCCCTTCCATAGCCAAAAGAGAATATCCCCCTTCTGGATCGTCTGCGGCGGAGTTGAATAAAACGTTCCTTTTTTTCCATCCAGATCTCTAAAGGTTTCCATTAGCCAGAATACGTTTTCGTTCCCTTCGTTGCGGGTCAGAAGTCCCGTCTGCTCAGCCAGATAGCTGATCGCGGTCGCACACCAGGCGGATTCTACCAGGGTGCCGTAAAACCATTCCTGTACGGTTTTACAAAAGCCCGTATATTCCACTTCCCCCCGGTGGGCCTGTAAGATCTCTACCATTCTATCGCCAGTTCCGCTGGTTGTATTGACATATGGAGTAACTGTCCCCGCGTCTGTGTCAACAATATACTTAGGCATAAAGCTACTCCTCTCCTTTTGTGATGATGTCTGTGAGCTTTTGGATCGCCAGGGTATTATTTTGTATCACCTCTGTGAGCTGTCCGACCTCCTCCCGGTGCGCGTCGCTTTCCGTAAGCCGGTCGGCCCGGGCCTTATCCATCTGATCGGTCAAAAATTTGGATCCCCAAATTAACACTACGATCACAACGGCCCAGGGGCCAAACATATTAAATAAAGTTGTTACTGCATCAACCATAGATACCTCCCTAATATACTGATAAGCAAAACTCGTTTTTAAAGTCGTCCGCGATAAACTCGATCACGGAAAACTGCACAACCTCACGCTCTGCCTCGATCATCTGTTGCGTCGTGGTTACGCCAATGTTGCCGTACATATAAGCGGTATGCTTATACGATTCTGACCGGGTATCTTTGCCCGTTGTATCCTCCCCGGTCTGCGTGTCACTCTGGGCCTGTACTGCCGTCTCCTGGGCATTATGGGACGTCGTATCCTCGGTATCCTTGGTATCCGCCTGGTAGTCCGTCGCGTTTTCCGCTGACACGTCATGCTTTGACGTGACGTTTCCGGTCACGTCTCCAGTTACGTTGGTTGATCCGGTGTCCGTCACTGTCCCGGTCGTTGTCCGGTTTTGCGTCCGGTCGATTGTCTCCTCACGGGTGTCCGTGATCTCCTCGTTGCGGTCGTAGTTATGGATCGGATTATAGTTGAACTGGGTCGATTCCAGGAGCTTTTGCCATATGATCTTACGTCTCATAGACCATACATTGATATAGTACCGCATATAATTTGGGTCTGGGTGCTCTAATGGAGTCTTACCCACTCTCTCAAGGATCGTAGCAACTGTGAGATCCCGGTCAACTCCATCCGGCAATACCAAAAGATCGAAGATCGTACTATCCCAGGCCATGAGATCCACGATCCCATTGATAAGCCCCCTCTGGTTACTGATCCGGTTTTGTAGTGGGGTATGATAGGGCATCTTCCGTCACCTCCTCTGGCTCGATAAACTCTGCCGCGATATTAGTCCCATATAGCTTATTGGCGAGCCGCAAGCTCTCCTGTAACGAGATATTCCAGACCTCGCGGCGGTTAAACGTCTCGGCGTCGTAGCTCTGCGCCTCCTTATTGACCATCCTCTCTTTTTTATCGGGGTTGACCCTTACGCCGATCTCCCGATAAAAGTCAAGGAGCGTCGTCCTCCGGGCCGCCAAAAGCTCCGGCAAGATAAAGTTTTGCTTAAGATCTCTATCAAACTGAGCCCAAGGAACTGACGGCGCATCCTTATTGCCGATAGGCTTTAAAAGATTGACGTCATAAACCACACCTGGCTCGCCGTTTGCGAGTTTTTCAAGGAGTTTTTTGATGCTCGCGGCGTCTTTTTGATTGCCAGCGGCAATCGCGTATGCAAAGCGAGCGTTGATCTGAGACAGCCGGATCGCAACGTCGTTGAGCTTAAGTTCCGTGGCATACTTACTGATAATATCCCAGATCCCCATGTAATCGGGGGTCAGCTTAATAACCGCGCACTCCTCACCGATCTTAAGCGGACGCATAAAATTAAAATAAGGGCTTGCGATATTAACCCCGGTCGGCTGATATTGTAAGCCGATCCCGGCAAGCGTCCCGGGCTGAAACGTGATCCCATAGTCCCGCGTCTCGAACATGGCCAGAAACCCGCACCGAAACAGCCCGTATAAAAACGCGTCCAAATCCGTCTGGACTTGTCCCGGAGCGGCGTCGGGGAGGCCCGAAAAGCGGAAGAGGGTGCGGCATCTCTGGAAAAGGGACCGCTCCCAGTAGCTCTGCGAAAACGCGGAAAACGTCCGCTCGTCGCAACCACCGCCCATATCGTAATATCCATGATAGGCACTATACATTTAATCACCTCCCTACTCGATAAATACCCCGCCGTCCATCATGGTGGCAACCTGGGCAAGCTCCGCAAACCGGGCCGGAGCCGTCATAGAAAAACCTCGGGTCTGGCAATAGCCAGATACAGGCCGTCCCATCCGCATGACCGGATGACCATAAACCGCCTGGAAACCGGTGTCATCCACCGGGGGATAATATAAGACGGTAAGTTTAGCTTCGCGGCTCTGTCCGACGGCGGCGGTTCCAGAAAGCGTTCCGGCGCACTGGACAACTGGTGTGATTGCCTGGGCCAATCCTCCAGCGGCCTGGGTTATCCCCTGAGCTGCCATTTGGATTCCTCCAGTCACCTCTTCAGACCCTAGGATGCCCGCAGTTAACCCTGTTTTTGCTACTCCTGCGGCGGCCCCTAAAGCCCCCGCTCCGAATTGCATCGCGCCGCCAATTGCCGACACTGTCCCGGAAACAAAATTTTGGATCGGTACATTACTGGATCCGATCGCATAACTGGCACCGATTGACGCGGATCCAGTATAAACGGTATAATCTCCGGCCTCGATCCGAACCGATACCGTGCCGCCGATTAGCTCTAACACCCATGTAATGTGGAGACTCGCCACATTGTTGCACTGGTCAACAGGTATGGAGATTGTACCTACAAAGGGGACGTAAAGAGACAGCTGACAATTCATTCGTTTCCAGTCCTCAGCGGGCCATGGGATCGCGATATCTGTCTCGATCGTGTGGATCGGGTTACTGTCCAATACTCTCCCGACAACACCAGTGTCAAAATCTCCTAACATGACGTTTTGCTGAGGATAACCAGCCATGGCACTTGCTTTTACGGGCATCCAAATACATGACCGTATCGCCTGGATCGCAGACCCCTGGGCAAGACTATTAGCCGTAAAATATTTAAGTATCTCCTCCACTGTCGTAAAGTCTACAATCGCATCATTGATATCCTGTGACACGGTATCTAGTAGTTTGCGCATATTGCCGGGAGTAATGAGGTAAGCGCAGACGCCGCCGGAAGAGCCAACAGCCGTTAAGCTGTACAGCCCCTGGTTACTGGTAAGTGTCCCTGTGATATCAGCGGCGGCGGTCGCAAACTCCGGCACCTGGGATACATTCTGGCGGTTGTCCTGGATCCGAAACGACGCGCCGGAGGCGTCCTGGTTAAACCCGTACATGATATAACAATCGGTCGCCAGGATCTGATCCCGGTACGTTGCTAGTACATCCTCGACGGCGGCGATCCTCCATACTCCGGCGCGGACGGAAGTAATCTCCGTAATCCAATAATAGGTTTTGACGGCCGGAATATACATGGCATTAAACTGCGGGTACTGGTCTCCCTGGAGGGTTACTGTGACAACGGGGGAGTCGAGATCTTTTGCGTCCTTCCAGACCGCCTGGGTTTTTACCCAGGCGGAATAGTCCGCCTGGAATGTGGAATTGATACGCTTATTGACATTGCCCAGATAGATGTCAAATGCCATTATTTACGCCTCCTTTTGGCTTCCGGCGTTCAGCCCGGATCGGCCATGTAAAAGATCACTGTATTTTCCGTAAGATCATCCTGGTAGTCTTTTGCCCAGTGGTAAAATGTGTTATAGTAGTTACCCGCCGCATTAACCGGGGTCGTCAACACGTCCTCCATATGATAGGCGGTAACAAGTGCGTCCCGATCAAACAGCATTCCGACAACATACGGGATATTGACAGCGGATCCTGTCTCAGATGCTCCGGTCGATACATTAAGCTGGTTAGGCGTTACCTGTACAGCTCCTGGATCAACAGGATTCTGCCAATAGTTTACCCCCTCGTAGTTGGCAATTTTGAGGTACTGGTCGTTAAAGATCTGCGGCAATACCAGGGCCTCGGCGTCGATCATTAAAGGCTCCAAAAGCAGAAGCCGCTGATCTGCCATCGGCGTGTGCCGTAAGAGTACCAGATCCTCTCCCGCATCGTTGGTTTTAGTCGGGGTCAGATGGTAAAGGGTGTTAAACTCGGTCATCATACGAGACGTGTATTTAATAACCGATACCATATATGCCAAAAACTCTTTAAGATGCTCAGACCGTAACTGTGCACTGGTGTAAGCCGTCCCGAATTTTTTATTAAAGCCGTCGGTCAGATTGACCTTCATCGTGGCTGATCCGGTATTGTATACGGCTCCGATATGGTTTAACACATGGAGACGGTTCTCACTCTCCCGCATCAATTCTAACTCATTGTTGACCTCGACCAGTAAGCCGTAATAATATCGCCCAAATTCTTCCTCATTCCGGAATGCAAGTTTAAGCTGATCGCGAAATCGGGTAAAATGTTTCTGGATAACTTTAAGCCCCACAAAATGGATCTCAAGCGGGTAACGCTTGCGGATCTTGTAATGGTCGATGGACTTGCCATCATATAACTGGTTATTGGTGATATCCGTATTCCAGTCCTGGGACGGCTCTGCCGGATCGTAAAAATAGGAGATCTTGCGCTTGATCGCGCCGTACTCCTGTTCGGTCCTGGTGATGATCCTAAACTTTCCGGTATACGGACGTACCGCAAAGATCGCCCGGCCCATTGCCAGTGACAGAGCATTAAGCGTGTTTTCGTAACCCTGGCGGAGCATTGCTTCACCTACGGTTACAAAGGTTGACGTATCTTTGGCTTTAAGACTGGTTTCTGCACCAAACATGGATTCCGCCATGCTGTTGACAACAGCGTATACGTCAACGGGTGTCATTACGTTTGCCATTTTTGTTACCCCTCCTGTAATAATTTATTTACAACGTCATCAATCGTAACAGGCTTAGGTGGATCCGCGGACGGAGCCGGAGTCCGTAACTGATTGACGGTGCTTGTTAATGCTGTAATTGCTGCGAGTAAGTCCGGCTGTGGTGTCGGCTCCGGCTGCGGAGTCGGCTGTGGTGTCGGCTCCGGCTGTGGTGTCGGCTCCGGCTGTGGTGTCGGCTCCGGCTGCGGTGTCGGCTCCGGTTTGTTGTACTCGGCGTACGCCTCATACACTTTTAAAAAATCGGTAAATGATAATTTTGCCATAAAATCTCCTCTCTGCCCCATTATACAAAAAAGATGGAGCGCGGGAAAACCTCAAATTCCGCTCCATGCCCTTCCGGGGCCTAAGGTTTGTGGAGCCGCTCCATCTGTCTTTATCATATATGATTATTTTATTTTTTGCAATAGTCAGATTATTATATATTATGATATGCTAATCTTTAATTCCCATAAGATCTTTGTACCTCATCAAACACGTTGCATCGCAAAAGGTCAAATAGCCCAGATCGTACAAAGATTTTAATTCGGGACACTCGAGTTGGGCCTGGATAATGCCCTCTCTTGTCGCCGCATATTTTAACCGCCCCCGATGCGGTGACCAGCAGGCATAGGCTGACGTGCCGTTGTCATAGATATAAATGTCTCCGATCCGTAACAAGGGGGAGTAACCTTTAAGGCTTTTGGGTTTGACGAGATCCAAAGAGTTATAAGCGAACTTATTCTCAGCCGCCATCTGGTAAAAACCGCCCTTGTTCTTCCTTAAGTGTCGCATCATGGCTGTTTCTTTTCGTTTTTCTATGACACGCTCCGACTTTGGAAGGGCGATAAAAATGCCGTCCTTAATCATGTACTCCTGTCCAGTCCGCGCCATCTTTTCCACGGCCCCGGTAAGTTCCAGGGCCGAAAGAATCGGGGATTCGAAGTCATTTGCGTTGGCTAACAGCCAAGCCTTTAAGGGGGCGCGGCCTTTTAACTCCCTGTTTCCGTTGATCGTAGTATAAGCATTTAAAAATGCTTCTCCCTCATTTTTACGTTTTACGACGATCCGCTCGGGGATGAACTCGTCAAAGACAAGATCCATAAAATCCGATCCATTAAAACCTCGGATTTTTGCGACTCTTGAGAGGCTCATGGCAATGCCGCATGACCGCCTTGTCTCTCCGCCGTCCATCTCCCTTATATCGTAGGATCCCCCGGCGCGGACGATCTCCACGTTATACCCCTCGATGGCCCGGAAGGGATTAAGCCGGGGGTCATCACATACCAGGTCTAACTCATCTCCGGTGCGGCGCATATAAAAAAACTGATTTTCGGCATCCAAAAGATACTTAAGGGTACCATACGTTTTCCCGACCTGTCTGGGGCCGATAATCACATTTAGCCAACAGTTTAATGACGCAATATCTGGCACATTCAACCACCCGTCCGTCTGATATAACTTAATTTTTCTCATAATTTAAATAAGGCGGCCGTAAGGCCGCCTTCCTCCTATTCCTGGCTGTTTGCAATCCTCAATACCTCATCAATCAGCATCTGCTGATCTTCGTCCGAGAGATATACGGCATACTGATTATAATAACGGCTGTCTGTCCCCTTACTCTGCGGCACGGAGATAAAAGGATCTCCAGTCTTTTTGCTCTCTATCACACGCATATTATACAGAGCAAAGCCTTTAAATTTTAACGTAAAGGCGATAAATGAGTCTGTAATCACTCTTACGTTTGTCACCTCGTATCCCATGGACTTGATATCCATACATACTCTTTCCTTGCTCTTGTTCTCATTTCCTTTTTTCACATTAAAAGCCATTACTTTTCCTCCTTAATTTTTGTGATACTAATTTTTTCTACGACTCCGCAGTTATACAGTTCCGTCACAATCCGCAACAAATCGGACAGTGTGGAACCCGCGTACTGGTACACCCAATACTTTTTATTGACATACCGATATCCTATTTTAAATGTCATATAATACCTCCTATTAAATATTGTATCATCAATCGGCGATAATGTCAAGGTCTACGGACTCAATAATTGTGGATGCCGCCCCCTTGACTTTATAGTCCCGGGGTGTCATTACGATGTAGGACGCCGTCCTGGTGGGTCTTGCAAACCCGTGCCGCTCCGTCACAGGCCTGGAATGATAGGCCAGTTTCTGCCCTCCCGCAATGGGGATATACAAACCCTCTCTTAGGTTGCCTACGTCTCCGTGCATTGCGGCGGATCCCTCATGCTTACCTACTCCGGCGATTGTAGTCTGGATCCGATACTCTCCATCCTCCCAAGCTTCTGCGGCATAGCATTTTGCGTGCAAAAACGTAAACTTGCGATACCCATAGTCAGTATCCGGATACTCGTCCTCTGCTACTCCGATATATACTTGCTTGCCCTTACGATTGGTAACGACAGACTCTTTGGCCGCACAGAGATCCTTAATAACCTGGTTATAGGCGTCGATCTGCGGGGCTTTTGCCCCCTCGTATTTGCAAGAATCCGTATCCCAGTAGATCACACGCTCCCAACCGACCGCTTTAATCAACTCCCATAGGGCCAAACGGGAGAGCGATGCCGTCCATAGCCCCCATAAAAATGGGAGTTTTTTTAGCTGTCTTGACCTGGCCTTATTCTCACTCGTGGCCTCCAGATTGTCCTCCCACGACAGCTTTTCTGCCTTGATATCGTCTCCGACTGTTATATCGTACTCGTCTCTAATGACCTTCTGCGCACAGGCCCCAAAAATCGTATTGACGCAGATTTTTGAGAACACACGTTCTGGGCCGTCGGGGGCCGACTCCTTGACCTTAAAAAAATCCAGTACCGCCGCACGGAAAGTTTCTGGGAGCGGTGCAAGATGAAAAGCAACGATCTTTACCCCCACAATCTCATCATAGGTGTATGCCTCCCTAAAACGCTGAAAATCGTTGGAATCCATGTATATCAATGCTCCATCGGCGCCCAGAAGTCTACCGTTATCCGTTCCGTGTACCCCCTCGACGTCCTCGCATTTACTAACCGATACAGTAGGATCTGGACATTCGGGACGGATCTGTAAATGATCCACAAAAACCATCCCAATCCACCCCATGTGATTATCAATCAGCATGGACAAATCATCTTCCGGCAGATCTGCTGGCATCGTGAGAGGTTCCCCCGACGGAAAGTCTTTGAGTATCATCTGGGATGGATGCGCGCTTTTCAAATCCGCACTGTTGCAATTATTGTAGACACGCCCCGCACGCCATCTTGTCCCGTGCGTATCGCCGCCAGCCATGCATTTATACCCTAACGCTAACTGCTCTTTATTCAAGGCCAGCGCTTTCATCGCGGCAAACACCTTTCCGTCCGCCCGGATCCGGCGATTGACCTCATCAAGTACCATGCCTGTATTTGTGAGCGGTATAGTTGCCTGGTTGTATCCATGCTCCTTTTTTAGCCTCTCGATTGCTTCCCACAACCCCTGTACATCATTGATGCAGTAATTCCACTCGTCGGGGGATAGCGGCGTGTCCGGTGTCCTCCACATTCTGTAATCCAGATCTCCGGCTAATTTAGCATGTTTACACCCCTTTGTAGCCCCCGCAAGCGATTTCTGAAATAATTTAAGGCTATCCCGAAACTCAACCCCGTTGCCAAACCGGATAGTCAGCGGCTTGTGCGGCTTTGTGTATAACGCGCTGTCAATGCCCCATTGCTCTCCCAGAATCTGGATCATGTACCATTGCTCATACCCCAGATTGTGCACATAAAAGACTAGGCGTCGTTCTAGGCATAACCCCATTTCCTCAGTCAGCCGCTCTGTCAAGCTGATAAAATCCTCAATATATCTAACCTGGCAATTCTCGCCATCAATGTTACACTGGACAGCGTACAAAAATCCATCCTCGTCTTTGTTGCTTGTCTCAATGTCAAGTGTACAGGTACAATCTATGTACTCATATTTTGCGTGTTTCTTCGCCGCCACGCTATACTCATGCGTTCCCAGGACTCCAATATATTCTTCTACTCCGGTCGATACATATAGATCCTGGGACTTTCGCATTTTATCACCTACCTTTCAGTTTTGCCCGTTCCGCAATTCCTTTCGGCTGATTCTCGCGCCGCTCTTTAGCCTGGTGCATGTAATCCAGTAAAACACGGCCTTTATCCGGTGCGGCGCGGATCTCTTCTTGTTTATTCGCCAGTGTCTCTAAGAGATCGACGTTCCCTTTGACTACGGCATCGTACACGGTTTTACTATCAAAATATTGTTCGATATGCTCAGTAAACGCTTTTTCGAGATCATACATAGCTTCATCATAACTGCCCTCGTATCCACGGGCCTGTAATGTATTATATATTTTCCCCAGACGTTGTTTCCTGCCCTGGATCGTACTTGTTTGCGCTGACAAAAAAGACCGTAAAGACGCATATTCATGCCGCAACTCTGCTATGCTTAACTTCTGAGGGCGTTCTTTAAACCGCTTGCGATCAAGCCCCAGATCTTGCATAGCTGACATGTAAACGCCAGTTGTTGCTCCCGCGCGTTCCAATCGCAAAAGCCGCTGATTTGCGGCTTTTGCGGCTTTTCTTACGGCGGCTTCCAGGTCAGCGCGGGGGACGGTTTTTGGGTCACCCACGTCATATTTGGCCCAATTTGCAACGTAAAACTGTTGTCGTGCCATCTGTTACTCCCCCTTACTTATGACTAAATGGTACATCTGCACCAGGTCTGGCAAATCTGACACATCAATAAAAAATTCACCGCCCGCCGCATAATCTACGATCCCTGCGGCGTAACACCGCTCATAAGCTTGCCTGTAATCGGCCTTGCTGTGATCATCCTGGCTCACGCGGAGCGTACAAGGGCCAATTAAAGTAGTTGATAATATTTTCATGATAACTTCTCTCCTATTAATGATACTTTTGTATTATTAAAATAAATAATCTCGCACAATCCGTATCTATATACCAGCTCACTTACTGTAAAAATTCCGATCCAATTGCCGTTATGCTTAACTTCTAACTTTTTTTCCAATTCATAATCAGTATTTCGAGTGGCTAATTCTAACATCGTCATATACTAATCCTCCTTAATATTGTATCTCATAAGATTATAAAAATCAACTCTGCCGTTTGCGCTCTCGACTCTCGCAAATACTACTGTACTGTTCCAGTTATCCGTTAGTTCTTCGAGCCGGGCGCATCCAGTAATACGCCCGGGAACCCGGAAGAAAGTCTTAGTTTGGCGATCAAAGATTTTGAGCATCTATCATTTTCCTCCTTAATATACTCTAATTAGTTTAATTCTAACGTCATTTTCTAAATCTCTCCACAAAACCGTAATGTGCGAATGAATTTCTTCGTAATCTGTTAATACGCCGTCATCCGCAAACATCTGCGCTAACTTCATGTCTGCATCCTCTGCATAAAGATCAATACCATAATACATTCCAGCGGGAGCACCATCAAACACTTGTCCGGTTTCACCGTCCGTAAATACTACAAAGTTGTTACCATTGGTTTTCGCTAGATAAATTTTCATTTAATTACCTCCTCTAGCAATCCATCATGATTGTTTTTTCTCCTATATACTTACTATAATATCAAGATATTCTATGATGACTCCTTCATCGTCAACCATTACTTTCGCAATATCCGCATCGACTCCGAGATTATAATCATTCATATAGATATATTCGATGCAATTGTCCAAGGTAGTAGACACAAAAGTATCTTCGCTCCAATTTGTTTCTTCTAGTCTCACACAATATAATACAGTTTTCATTTAACTTCTCTCCTTCCCTTTGATAGGTATATCATATCATATATAAGTAACTTTGTCAATAACTTTTCTTCTTTTTTTTTTCCTTTCACCCCCTTCACCGTTTTATCCTTTTAACACTTTAACACTTTAACACTTTAACACTTTAACACTTTAACACTTTAACACTTTAATATACTAAAGTAAACCCTTCCGAATTGTCTATACAACTTCATTCGAACATATGTACGGAATCGGCCTTAAATTGTCTGATAATTCCTTTAAGAATATTGTCTGAATATTTGGCTGATGTCTGGTGTATTGGCTGTTTATAGGCTGTGATTCTGTAAATATGTAAACAAAGGAGCTTTAAGCTGTATGATTGTTTCTGAATTGTACAGCTAAATGTGTATACAAATATTGTAATTGTGCGCGTTAGGGGAAATACTTTAGCGCTTTAAAGTGGTAAAGCCTGTCTCTTATACACATCTCCGAGCCCACGAGACTAGGCATGATCTCGT